>Ga0164301_10000037_pt1 | contig 32240 bp, 37 predicted proteins | sample Whisoiple_231_MG_FD_109711 | JGI IMG/M metagenome (GOLD analysis project Ga0164301, IMG submission 109711) | Unamended control soil microbial communities from upstate New York, USA - Whitman soil sample_231_MG | ecosystem: Environmental > Terrestrial > Soil > Agricultural land ... | reverse complement strand
CGCCCCGACGACTTTCTTGGCGATCGCGCCGTCCTTGAAGAGGATCATCGTCGGGATCGAGAGGACTTCGTAGTTGGCCGCCGTCTGCTGGTTCTCGTCGACGTTGATCGAGACGATCTTGAGATCCTCGCGCTCGGCGTCGATCTCCTCCAGAACCGGGTGGACGACGCGGCACGGACCGCACCAGGGCGCCCAGAAGTCGACGAGGACAGGGCCCTCGGCGTCGAGCACGTCAGCTTTGAAGGTGGCGTCGGTTACGTCCGTCAATTTGCCAGTCACGTTCGGTCTCCCGGTTGCGGTTTCGGCTTCAGCTCAATACTTCAGAAAGTATAGCGACGCTGTCCAGAGTCGGAAATCGCGTTCGCTCTCCCTACCCGCCAGCCCCGCGATGGTATTCCTTGGCGGGTGACGAACGCCGAGATCGCCGCCGCCCTGGAAGAGCTGGGGATCCTCTACGAGCTCGACGGGGCGGTCAAATACCGCGTCCTCGCCTACAGCACCGCCGCCAAGGCGATCCGCGAGAGCCCGGTCTCCGTCGCCGAGCTGGCCGCCCGCGGGGAGGCGACCGAGGTCCCCGGCGTCGGCAAGACGCTGGCGGAAAAGATCGACGCCCTGATCGCGACCGGCGAGATCCCCGCCGCGGTGAAGCTGAAGGCGAAGTTCCCGCCGACCCTGATCGAGGTCACCCGCGTCCCCGGCGTCGGCCCGAAAACGGCGCGGCGCCTGTTCGAGGAGCTGGAGATCTCCTCGATGGAGGACCTCAAGGCCGCCGCCGAGACGGAGAAGATCCGCGACGTCAAAGGCCTCGGCCCGAAGGCCGAGGAGAACATCCTCGCCGCGCTGGAGCGCCTCGGCGAGCCCGGTGAGGGCCCCGGCCGCCTGCTGCTCTCGAAGGTGAAGCCGATCGCCGAGGAGCTGGCCGAGGCGCTGCGCGAGCACCCGGCCGCCGACCGGGTCGAGGTCGCCGGCTCGGTCCGCCGCTGGGGCGAGACCTGCAAGGACATCGACCTGATCGCGACCGCCGAGGAGCCCACCTCCCTGGCCGAGCACCTCGCCTCCCACGCCTTGATCGCCGCCGCCGGCAAACCGGGCCCGAACGGGCTGCACGCCCAGACCCACAACGGCGTCTCGGTCGACCTGCGGATCGTCCCGCCGGCCGCCTTCGGCAACCTGCTGCAGCACTTCACCGGCTCCCAGGCGCACAACGTGCAGCTGCGCGAAGAGGCCGTCGCCCGCGGCCTCTCGGTCTCCGAGCACGGGATCACCGACACCGAGAGCGGCGACGTCGAGACCTGCGCGACCGAGACCCAGGTCTACGAGCGGCTCGGCTACGCCTACATCGAGCCGGAGCTGCGCGAGGGCCGCGGCGAGCTGAAGGCCGCCCGCGAAGGCGAGCTCCCCGACCTGGTCGAGCTCGCCGACGTCAAGGGCGACCTTCACTCCCACACCACGCTCTCCGACGGCCGCAACAGCCTCGACGAGATGGCCGCGGCGGCGCGCGACCGCGGCTACGCCTATCTGGCGATCACCGACCACTCCGCCAGCCACGGCTTCGGCGACCACGTCACCGCCGAGCGGCTCTGGGAGCGGATCGAGGAGGTGCGCGCCTGGAACAGAGCAAACGGCAGCAAGGGCTTCCGCCTGCTCTCCGGCTCGGAGATCAACATCGGCCTCGACGGCTCGCTCGACTACCCCGACGACCTGGTCGCCGCGCTCGACTGGGTCGTCGCCTCCGTCCACACCTCCTTCAACGTTTCCGAAAAGCAGATGACCGAGCGCGTCCTCGCCGCGATCGAGAACCCGGACGTCGACTGCATCGGCCACCTCACCGGCCGCCTGATCGGCCGCCGCGAGCCCTACGGGATCGACGTCGAGGCGGTCGCCGAGGCCGCCGCCCGCACCGGGACGATGATCGAGATCAACGGCAACCCCAACCGCCGCGACCTCTCCGACCGCCACGCCCGCCTCGCGGCCGAAGCCGGGGTGAAGATCGTCCTCAACACCGACGCCCACGGCGTCGACACCCTCGACAACATGGCCTACGCGGTCGCCACCGCCCGCCGCGCCTGGCTGACCGCCGCCGATATCGCCAACACCCGCGGCTGGGCCGAGTTCAAGAAGCTGCGCAAGCGCTAGTACGCGCCGAGCCGGTCGTCGCGCAGCCCCGGCGTCCGCACCAGCTCGATCGATTTCAGCGGGTGGGAGGGGACGACGTAGAACTTGACGCCGTCGCGGTGCTCGATGCCGAGGACCGCGGCCTCGCGGGTGTGCCAGGCGAGGGAGACGATCAGGGCGTAGCCGGCGCCGACGGCGGCGACGCCGGGGAAGACGAGGCCGAGGACGCCGGCGCCGACCGCGGTGACGGCGATCGGCCAGAGGCGGGAGAAGGCGATCCGGGCCGGGCTCTGGTCCGGCAGAGAGGTCGCCGTCCTGGCGCGGGCGAGGGCGTCGCGGACGTCGTCGGCGGCCCGCTGCGGCCGGCTCAGGTACATCCCGATCGCCAGCGCCACCAGCCACCAGCCGGCGGCGACGAGGGCGATCGTCGTGTCGCCGTCGCGGTTGGCCGCCAGCGCCGTGATCGCGCCGAGGACGGTCGCCTCGGCGGCGGTGACGAAGACGCTGGCTCGGAGCAGGTCGGTGTAGGGCATCCCGTTAGGAGGTTGGTTGGGCCGGCTCCGCCAGCCATTCGAGGATCGCCAGCCAGCCGTCGAGGCCGTCGACGGTCACGTCGGACTCCTCGCCCAGCTCCGCCGGCGCCTCCGGCGAGTGCACACCGACGCAGACGGCGGCGCTCAGCCGCCCCTCGTCCTGCAGCTCGCGCAGGCGGCGGAAGGCATCGAGATCGGTGCGGTCGTCGCCGGCGTAGGTGGCGCGGTCGAGCCGCTCGTCGGCGAGCAGCGAGGCGACCGCCCCGTCCTTGCCGCCGCCCCCGGCCGGGCGCAGCTCCAGCACCTTGCGGCCCCAGCGCGGTTCCAGCCCCGCCCGGCCCGCCTCGTTGGCGATCTCCCGCGCCCGGCTCTCCGCCCGCGCCTCGTCGGCGGCGCCGCGCCAGTGCAGCGCCTGAATCGGCCCCTTGTCCTCGAGCCGCAGCCCGGCGGCCTCCAGGCGGCCGTCCCCCGCCGCGGCGATGAACCCGGCCGCGTCGCCCTCGCGCCCGGCGATCGAGGGGTCCGGCCGCACCTCGCGGTCACCCGGCAGCAGCAGCTCCAGCCCGTGGTTGCCCGCGTAGGCGAGCGAGTCGAGGCCGACCAGCCGCCGCGCCTCGGCCGCTTGGCGGCCGGAGATGCAGCCGACCAGCGCGTAGCGCTCGCCCAGCGCCGCTAGCGCCTCGCGCGCGGCCGCCGGTACCGCCGCTTCCTCGGCCCGTTCGACGATCGGCGCCAGGGTTCCGTCGACGTCAGTGAGGATCGCCGCGCGGCCAGGCTCGCGCCGGAGCGGCTCCAGGCGCGCCTGCCAGTCGCCGCCTCCCGTCTCTGGGTCGTGGGGCACGGCCTTAGTATCGCGAGATGCCCGCAGGCGACGCGATCCTCCGACGTGTCTGAGGTGGCGGGGTCTATAGGACCCACGAGCTCAGACACCCCCGACCACGCGCTCTGGAAGCTGGCGGCGATCGGCACCCTCGCCGGCGTCTTCAGCGGCCTCTTCGGCGTCGGCGGCGGCACGATCATCGTCCCCCTGCTGATCTTCTGGTTCGGCTACGGCGAGCGCCTGGCGACGGGAACCAGCCTGGCGGCGATCGTGATCATCGGCCTGCTCGGCGCCCTCGCCCAGGGCGGCATCTACGGCAACGTCCACCTCGCCACCGGCCTGCTGCTGGCGATCCCCGCGGTCGTCGGCGTCATCCTCGGCACCGCGATCCAGCAGCGGATCCCCCAGCGCGCCGTCTCCTACCTCTTCGCCCTGCTGCTGGTGGCGATCGCGGTGGAGCTGATCCTCTCGTGAGCGAGCTCGCGGCGATCCTCATCTGCCTCTTCGGCGGCCTCACCGGCGGCCTCGTCGGGGTCGGCGGCGGCGTCCTCTTCGTGCCGGCGCTGACGGTCTTCATCGGCCTCACCCAGGTCGAGGCAGAGTCGACCTCGCTGCTGATGATCGTCGTCGTCGCGATCGCCGGCGCCTACCGCCAGAACGGCTACGGCAACGTCCGCCTCCGCGAGGCGCTGATCGTCGGCGCGCTCTCGCCGCTCGGGGTCCTGGTCGGCGTCGCCCTCGCCAACCAGATCTCCGAACGCGCCCTGCAGCTTTCCTTCGCCGCGCTGGCCCTGTTCATGGCGGTGCAGCTGGTGCGCCGCGCCCGCACCGCCTGAGCCCGGGAGGGGCCGAGCGGCCGGGTTGCATGGTCTACGCTCAATCGCGTGGACTCGCTGACCTGGGAAGGGGACCTGCCCCACCTGCGCTCACCGGTGATGGTCTGCGCTTTCCGCGGCTGGAACGACGCCGCCGCCTCGGCCTCGACGGCGCTGACCGCGGTCGCCAGCTCGCTCGAGGCCGAGCCGCTGGCCAGCATCGATTCCGAGGACTTCTTCGACTTCCAGTCGACGCGGCCGACGATCAGCATGGACGAAGGTCAGACCCGCCGCATCGACTGGCCCGAGAACAGCTTCTTCGCGGTGCGCGTGCCCAGCGCCGACCGCGACCTGGTCCTGCTCGACGGGACCGAGCCGAACCTCCGCTGGCGCACCTTCTCGGAGACGATCGCCACCGTCGCCGACGCCCTCGGGGTCGAGATGGTCATCACCCTCGGGGCGCTGATCGCCGAGGTCTCGCACACGCTGCCGGTGCCGATCACCGGCCTTGCCTCCAGCGCCGAGTTGGTCGAGGAGCTGGAACTGGAGCGCTCCAACTACGAGGGCCCGACCGGGATCGTCGGCGTCGTCCACGACCTCTGCCGCCAGAGTGGGATCGACTCCGCCTCGCTCTGGGCGGCGGTCCCGCACTACGTCGCCGCGGTCCCCAATCCGAAGGCGGCCCTCGCCCTCCTGCGCCGCCTCGAGGGCCTGACCGGCATCGCCGTCGAGGCCTCCGAGCTGGAGGAGGAAACGACCGACTACGAAGAGCAGATCGGCCGCGCCGTCGCCGCCAACCCCGAGATCGAGGAGCTGGTCACCCGGATCGAGGCCGAACAGGCCGACCTGCTCGACGACGAGGGAGAGCTCCCGAACGCCGACACCCTCGCCCGCGAGTTCCAGCGCTTCCTCCGCCAGCGCGGCGACGACAAGAGCTGAACAGCCGAACTTCGGAAGCGCTAGGAGCGTGGGGTACCTCTCTGCCTTCGCTGGGCTTTCTGCCCGGAGACGCTGGGGCCGTCGAGGTCGGGCGATCGGGCGGATAGCGGACGCCGCTCGTACGAGAGGTATCCGACCCTCCAACCGTCCAAAACAAGCTCCTGGCCACTCGACTATCGCTTCCGACTTTCGCCCCACCCGGGTGGGGCGAAAGTCGGTTGGGTCATCATCGTGTCAGGTGATGAGACCTCGAATCGCCCGGGAGGGTGGGAATCTCCTGACGACCTAGCTGCCTGAGAGGTCCCGAATAGGTCTCGCTGAAACATCGTCTTCCTCAGGAGGACCAGAAGAGCCCGGGGCAGGAGTTTCAACAGCCGCCCTTTCCTTGCGAAACCTGCGTAGATCTCGCAAGAAGTCGAGAACCCTTAGTCCCCACAAGGGCAAACGCCACAGCGCCGTCAGTCCAATGACCAGATAAAGCGGCAGCGGATTTTGGGCGAGGCTGTCCATTAGTGCAGTCACCCGATTCGGTGGTGCACCAATGCCGCTTCCTAGCGGTGGAGCGTAGAGCTAAATCGAGTTTGGTTACAAGAGGCAGCCCCCCAGAAATGTCGCGATCCGCCCGCTAAGAGCAACAATTTCAGCGTCTTTGGGCCGATCCACAGGGCTTCACTGAAGTCACCTCGACCGGTAATTCAGGTAGGACCCGCCATGACGAACGGTGCCCCGGATGTGCTCTCCGGGCGAACAGCCCAGCGAAGGTGGGTGGGCGCCCCCACCTTCCCCGGCGGCCCGAGGTGAGACGCTTTTACGCTTCCGCCGCCGGGCAGATCAGACGGTAGTCGCACCAGCTGCAGACGGTCGGTGAGGGGCGGGGCTCGAAGTCCTGACTGAGGATGCCCTCGCCCACCTGCAGGACCGTGCGCTCGACGCGCTCGGCGTCGTCGGGCCGGGTCGGCGCCGGGACCTTCTCGGCGTCGAGCACGTAGTAGTAGCTGCCGGTGCTGGCCTCAATCCCCCAGGCCTCGCGCGCCGCCATCCGGTAGAGGGCCAGCTGCAAGTCGTCGTCGAGGTCCGCTTCGGACTTGCGCTCGCCGGTCTTGTAGTCGATCAGCTCGTAGTCGCCGTCGGGGAGGCGGTCGACGCGGTCGACCCGGCCGCGGACGTGGTGGTCGCCGACCTTGAAGTCGAACTTCCGCTCCAGCCATTCCGGCTCCCCTTCGGACTCGCGCTCGCGTTCCCAGTAGAGGCGCAGCGCCTCGCGGGCGCGGTCGCGGAACTGCAGCTCGTCGTCGGTCGAGCCGAACCCGGTCCGCCGCCAGCCCGACTCGAAGAGCCGGTTCAGCACCCGCAGCCCTTCCTCCGGGTTCTCGGGCGGTTCTTTGTGGAAGCGCTCCAGGACGTTGTGGAAGAGGATCCCGAAGCGCTGGTTGATCGTCGGCTCCTGCGGGATCCCGAAGACGCGGGCGAACTTGTACTTCAGCGGGCAGGTCAGGTAGAGCGAGAGGTCCGAGGCCGAGAGGCTGAGCATGCCGTCGCCGCGGCGCGGCAGGAAGGCGGCGAGCGAGGGCTCCTCGCGGGCGGCGACCAGATCGAGCCGGTGGCCACGCTCGCGCTCGGAGTCGAGCAGATAGGCGTCGAGCGAGGAGGCGTCGAGCTCGGCCTGCTGCTCGGGCGTCGCCACCTGCCGCAGGAGGCCGTTGACCGCCTCGATCGCCTCCGCCGTCGGCTCGTCGCCGGGCCGCTGCGCCAGCGCCGCCAGCTTCAGCAGCTCCAGGTAGCGGGCGATCGCCCGGTTGACGTCGATCGCGGTATCGAGCCGCGGCTCCGAGAGCTCTCGGCCCGCCCGCCAGGAGGCCTCGAGCACCTGCTCGCGCAGCGCTCGGTAGGTCGCGTGCAGACCCTCGGCCGGCCCGAACAACTCCTCCTCGTGCTCCTCCTCCAACACGCCTTCGGCAGCCGCCGCCTCCAGCGCCCGCTCGTAGAAGCGCGACGGCCGCGCCGCCTCGCCGTCGGCGCCGCGGGTCAGCCGCGAGAGGACGAGGCCGCTGCGCGCCGGCCAGCCGATCCGCTCCCACTCGCCCTCCACCTCGAGGCCGAGGACAAAGACGTGGTCGAAACCGAGCCCCTTGACCGCGCCGGCCGCCATCCCGTTGACGGCGCCCGGCGAGCGCGGCTGCTCGGCGTCCTCAGCTTCGGTGCCGGCCTCGGCGACGGCGCTCAGGTAGGCGACGAAGGCGCGGGTCGAGCCGTGCGGTTCGCGCCGGGTCCAGGCGGTCGCCAGCTCGGCCAGGCGCGAGAGCCCGAGCAGTCGCTCGGCCACCTCGGGCTGGGCGGCGAAAAGCCGCTGGCGCCGCAGCCCCACCTGCTCGATCAGCCGCCGCACGAAGACGTCGGCCCGACGTTCCTCCATCACCGCCGCGGCGGCGCCGTAGAGCCTGAGGAAGGTGCCGATCCGCTCGCGCGCCTCGGGCTGGAACTGGGGGCTGTCGAGAGCCGCTTCGCAGGCGGCGACCATGTCCTGCTTGCGCCGCCGGGCGATCGTCGTCAGCCGCGCCAGGTCGGCCGAGCGCAGCTCGACCGGCGGCCGGGTCAGCGCCCGCGCCGCGGCGGCCGAGTCGTCGGGGTCGGCGAGCACCCGCAGCCAGGCGATCGCGTCGCGCACCTCCGGCCGCTGGAAGAGCGCCGTCGGCCCGGAGAGGTGGAAGGGGATACCGCGCTCTTCCATCGCCGCGGCGACGGCGCCGCCCTGTTTGGCCGGGTCGTCGACCAGGACGCAGATCTCTTCCGCGGCGGCGCCGGAGGCGACCAGGTGCTCGACGGCGCGGGCCACGGCCTGCGCCTGGGCGCGCTCGCTCGCGCAGCGCCAGAAGCCGAGCTTGGGATCGCGGAAGCGGTCCTCGAGCAGGATCCGCTCGCCGCCGGGGTGGACCGCGTCGAACCAGGCCTCCGCCGCGACGCTCCCCTCGCCGGCGTCGAGCTCGAGCGCAACGACCTGGTTCGAATCCTCGGCGGCGAGCGACTCCAACACCGCCCGCTGCGCCGGCGTCGTCTCCTCGAGCTCGTCGACCATCACCTGCCCGAAGCGCTCGGCGATCCGCCGCCGCACGTCGGGCCGCTCGACCAGGAGGCAGTCGAGGGCGAGGAAGACGTCGCCGCGGTCGAGGCTGCCGGACTCCGAAAGGACGCGGTCGTGGGCGGCGTAGAGCTCGGCGAACTCGAGCTCGCGCCGCGCCGCCTCGCGGCCGGCCTCGTCGCTCGCCGCGCTCGCCTCGGCCTGGGCTCGCTCGGAGAGGGTGGTGGGGCCGACCCGCTCCGCCTTGAGGCCGTCGATCCGCGCCAGCAGGCGCGCCAGCAGCCCGGCCGGGTTGCCGCGGATCTCGTGCCGGCGCAGCGGCAGGCGGTCGAGGCGGTCGAGCAGCATCGCCAGCCGCTCGGCGCGGCCGAGGACGTCGAAGAACGGTTCGAGCCCCGCCTCCTCGGAGTGCTCGCGCAGGAGGCGCTCGCCGATCGCGTCCCAGCTGCCGATCCAGAGCTCCTCGAAGGACCCCTCCAGCAGCGCCTCGCAGCGTTCGCGCAGACGGCCGGCGGTCGCCTGGCGGGAGGCGATCGTCAGCACGCTCTCGGGCCGGGTCCCGGCGGCCGCGAGGCGTCCCAGGCGGCGCGCCAGCAGCTCGGTCTTGCCGGTGCCCGGGGCGCCGGCGATCAGCAACGGCCCCGCCTCGTGCGCGATCGCGCGCTCGCGCGCCGAGCCGGCGGTGTCGGTGGCTGGGTGGCCCTCGGGCATCGCCCCCAAACTAGCGCTTGGCTAGAGCAGGGATGCGATCTCTAGCATGCCGCCGATGGACCTCCTCTCCGCCGACTGGCCGGCGATCTGCCGCCGCATCGTCGCCGCCCAGCGGCCGATCTTCGAGCGGGCGCGGACGAGCGAGGAGAGAACCGTCTACGAGGGGGTCGGCGAGGGCGGCGACCGCACCCTGGTGATCGACCGCGAATGCGAGGACGTCGTCTTCGCCGAGCTCGACAAGCTCGCCGCCGCCGGCGCCTCCTTTCTCGCCGTCTCCGAGGAGCGCGGCGAAGTCACCTTCGGCTCTGGCGGCGAGCAGCGGGTGGTGATCGACCCGATCGACGGCTCGCTCAACGCTCGCCGCACCCTGCCTTCCTTCGCGGTCTCGATCGCCGTCGCCTCGGGCCCCACGATGGCCGACGTCGAGCTCGGCTTCGTCCACGACTTCGGCGCCGACGAGGAGTTCCTCGCCCGCCGCGGGCAGGGGGCGGAGCTCGACGGCAGGCCGGTGCGGGTCTCGGCCGAGGCCGAGCGGCTGGAGGTCGTCGGGGTCGAGTCAGCCGAGCCGGAGTGGGCGATGCCGGCCTTCGAATTGCTCGCCGGCAAGGTCTTCCGCCTGCGGGTCGTCGGCGCGATCGCGATCTCCGCCGCCTACGTCGGCGCCGGCCGCTTCGACGCGATGCTCAGCCTTCGCTCCTGCCGCTCGGTCGACGCCGCCGCCGCGCAGCTGATCGTCCGCGAGGCCGGCGGCGCGGTCTCCTTCGGCTCCGGCGAGCTCTCCGAGGCGATGCTCGACCTGGAGGCCCGCTACCCGATGGCCGCCGCCAACGGCGAGGCCGGGCTGGCGGTCGTCCGCGCCGCCCAGCTGGCGAAGACCGCGTAACCCTTCTCAGTAGGCGGTTTACAAACACCTGTTCCTACGAACCTATGTTCGTTACACTCGGGCACTCCCCAAGCCCCCAATACGAAACTGAAGAGGTGTTTTCTTCGCATGGCTGAGAGCAAAAGCAACGGCAGCAAAAACAAAACGCAGGCGAAACGGGCGACGACCGAAGCGAAAAAGTCGGCCGCAAAAACCGCCAAAGCTTCGAAACGCGCCGCGACCAAGACCGTGGTCGCCGAGAAGAACCAGGTCCAGACCGTCGTCGAGACCGCTGTCGACTTCCCCGTCGGCGCCGTCCTCGCCGTCAGCGACCGGGTCAGCGATCTGGTCGAGCCCTGGACCGACCGCAGCAAGGCCGAGCGCCAGATCAAGAGCTACCGCAGCAACCTGCGCAAATCGCTGAAACGGACCGAGCGCCGCGGCAGCACCGCCCGCCGCAAGGCGATCACGGAGGCCCGCAAGACCCGCAACCAGGTCGAGCGCGAGGCCCGCAACCGCCGCCGCGAGGTCGAGACCACGATCAAGCGCAACCGCACCGAGGTCGAGCAGCGCGTCCGCAAGGCGATCGACGAGCAGACCTCCCGCGCCCAGGGCGTCGTCGAGAGCGCCACTGGCGTCGTTGGCACTGTCAGCAGCCAGCTGACCTCGCTCCGCTAGGGAGCACTCATTCCCGTCACCTACCGGTGACGCTCACAGGCCGCGAGGTGCCTGGCTCATAGGGCCAGCCCTCGCGGCCTTTTACGTGGGCGCGGAACTGGAAGCGGATGCCGCGGCTGTCGTCGTCGCTGAACCGGTAGGCGTAGCGGAAGCGGCCGCGCCGGTCGGCCTCGACCGTGCGGAAGCCGCGCCAGCCGGCGCCGCGGTAGCGAAACTGGAGCTCGACCGGCAGCCCGCGGACCGCCCGTTTGGCGCCGCGGGCCCGGACCCTGCCGCTGAAGACGACCGGCCTGCCGCCGATCGCCGCCGTTGCGGTTGAGGCGCGGAGGCGGAGCCCGGTCGCGATGCCGAGGTGAGCGGTCGCTCCGTCGCTCCTGGTCAGGGTGGGGGTGCCGGCGAAGTGGGCGAGAACGTCGCGGCTCGGTCCCGGCGCCAATCGCAGCGAGAAGGCGCCGCTTGCGTCGGTGGTCCGCATGGTGGTTCGGCGAGAAGGATCGGCGCCGCCCGCGAAGCTCTCCACGATGGCCACCCGCTGCCCCGCCAGCCCGCCGCCTCCGACCCGCCGCAGGCGTCCGCTGAAGCGCCCATCCGAGACCTTCGTCGTCAGCGAGACGGGGGCCTTCAACGGGTTGACCAGCACCATCCGGCCGCCGCGATCGCGATCGGTCCCGGGCGCGGCGTTGCCGGCGACGTCGAAGCCGGTGGCGAGGAACTCGTACTTGCCGGGGGGATAGGAGTCGGAGTCCCAGTGGGCGACCAGCCGCCCGGCCGCGACGCGGGTCGGCAGCTCCTCGTAGCGGTCGCGCGTCCCGGCCAGCCGGACGGATATCGAGCCGGCGGTTGGGCTCGGGCCGGAGAGCCGGTCGCTGACCGCCGCCTCGATCCGCTCCGGTTCGGCCGGGTCCTGGCTGCGGGCGAAGGCCACCTCGGGCGGGTCTTCGTCGATCCGGACGAGGCCCGCCGGGGAGTCGGTCTCCCCTGGATTGCCGGCGGCGTCGCGGGCGGAGGCGTCGATTTCGTGGACGCCGCTGCCGCTGACCAGGGTGGCCGCGGTGTCGCCGAGGCTCATCGTCGCGGCGCCCCCGTCGACCGAGATCGCGGTGATCGGTCCCCCGGGGCCGGCCGCCGCCATCCCGGAGAGCGGGTCGGTGGCGGTCGCGGAGACCGTGACCGGGCGGTTCCTCCAGCCGTCCGGAATCCCCGACAGCGAGATCGACGGAGCCGTCGAGTCGACCCGGAAGGTGGCGGTGCTGACGGGAGAGGGGACGCCGGACCCGGAGATGGCGACGACCCGGGCGTAGGTGGCGCCCTGCGGCAGGGTTCCGAGCGGGATCTGGTCGAGGCTCGCGTCGGCGGCGAGGTCGGTCTCCTCCTCGGTGCAGATCGCAGGACTCGCGCACGGATGCACGGCGGTGCCCCGATCGATGGAGATCGCGTAGCCGCGGAGGCCGGAGAGCGGCAACGGGGCGGCCGGGGGCTGGAGGTCGAGCAGTGCCACCTCCTCTCCCCGCAGCCAGCCCGCGGGGGCCACGGCGCCGGGGGGCGAGGGAGCGAGGTCATCGAAGCGGAGGGTCGTGCTGACCCGCGTCAGCTCGTTTCCATCCGCGTCGAGGACCCAGCTTTCGAGCTTGTACGCCCCTGGCGCCGGTGGCACTTCGACCACTTTCAGGGGGTTCGTCGCGAAGGCGCCGAAAACCGCTCCGACGGGGTTCCCGAGCGAGTCGAAGATCCGGTATTTGACCGACTCGCCGCCGGCCGGGTAGCCGGGCACCTGAGCCGGGTCGATCGTGAACTGGGGGAACGCCTGCCACACCTCGGCCGCCCTCGACTGGAGGGGAAGCAGCAGAAGCACGACGGCCGCCGCGGCGAGGACCCCCGCGGCGCGGCGGAGGCGGGCGGCGCTCATGGCCCGAACTCCCCGGCGGGGCTGCCGCCGCCCGAGCTGGCGACCGGAGCCGGTTCGGTCACCGGTTCCGGCGGCGGGACGTATTCGGCCGCTTCGTTTTCGACCGGTGCCGGTTCGGCGACCGCGGTTTCGCCTTCGCCTTCCGGCTCCGGGGCGGGCTGAGGTTCGCGGCGCGGCTCCGGCTTCGGGTGCGGCGCGGGTTCGGGCTCCGGCTCCGATTGAGTGGTCGCCGGCGCCGGGATCTCGGCTTGCCTGCGCTCGACCGGAGGCCGATCGTGCTCGCCGGCTGGTTGGATCGGGTTCGGGACCAAACCTCCGGCGACGCAGGCCGCGGCTCCCCCCGCCGCCCCGATGCAGACGACCGCGATCTTCGCCACGGCGGCGAAGCCACCCACGCCGCTCCCGGCAGCCGCCTGCGGCGCCGCGCCCCCGCCGCCGCCGAAGCGGCCGAGAAGGTCGCCGACCGCGTCCCGCGCCCGCTCCCAGAGCGAGCTGTGCAGGGGCAGGGCCGGCGCCAGGGCGCCCGCCGCCGCCGGCGCCGCCCGGTAGGCACGCAGCGTCGCCCGGCAGCGGGCGCAGGCGCGCAGGTGCTCGCGCAGCGCGGTCATCTCATCGGGCTTCGCCTCCCCGTCGCAGAAGGCGGAGAGCAGCGGCTGCATCTCGGCGCAGCGGCCGCCGTCCTCCCCGCGCGCGACCAGCTGGCGAAACCGCTCGCGCCCCTCGGCCAGGCAACGATTGATCTTTGTCCAGCGACCGTTATTACCAGCCGCCGACGAGGTGGCGTTTCTACCCGCGCTCGACCTCGCCGCCTGATCGCCGCGGGCGTATACACAGGGCGCGCACGGCGCCACGTGCGGCCCCCGGCGGCCTGCGCCTAGCCCAGGCGGCGCCGGGGCGCCAGGCGCGGCCCTGGTAGCGCCTCACTCGTCGGCCGGCCAGGGCGCGTCCGACGCCTCGGTGACGTACCAGGCCCTCGGGTGCCCCTGCGCCTTCAGCTTGACGTTCCGCAGCCGCAGGCCGCCAACCGGCTTGTCCTTCAGGCGGCTGAGCCACGGTTTCAGGACCCCGGTGAGCTTGCCCGGCGGCACGTCGGCGATCTCGGCCGGCGCTGCCGCGCTGAGTTCCCCGCCCATCTGGACGAGCTCCTTGACTTCCGGGAACCGCAGCCCGCCGCGCCCCTCGGCAATCGGCTTCATGGCCGCGAGGAAGACGGCGGTTTCCCTGGTCTCCTCGTCGGCCTCCTCCCGCAGGCGGTCGCGGTTGTCGAGGAACCCCGGCATCCCGCACGACTCGAGGATGCCGCCCATCACCCTGGCCCACGCCTCGTAGGAGCCCATCGTCTTGCGCCCCTGGAGCGGGTCCTGGCCCGAGCGCACGTAGACGTAGCCGCCCTCGACCATCGCCGGCCCGCGGCGCCAGTGCTCGACGAGCGTCAGCGCTGCCCGGACCAAGTCGCGGCGGTTCCGCCTGGCCCACGCCAGCAGGTCAACGTGGCGGAAGGCGTCGCGCGGCCGGTCTGCCGGGCGCACCTCGCCGGGGTCGAGGAAGATCGGGACCGAGCGTCGGACCTGGTCGTCGGCCATCTGGAGGTTGTTGCCGGTGATCGCCCAGATGTTCCGCACGGGCAGGCGCACCGTCCGCGATTCGCCCAGGACGCGGTCCTGCCACCAGTCCGAGGTCAGCGCCGCGGCGAGGGGCGCCGAGTCGAGCCGCCCCGTCAGGTTGTCGAGGATGACCGCCGACCGGCCCGCGAGCAGCAGGGAGGTGATGCGCTTCCGCCACTCGGCGTCGTCGCCCGCCCCCGCTTCCGCCGGGACGATGCCGCACCCCGGCAGCAGCGCCGCCTGCGCCAGCGTCGTCTTGCCGCTGCCCATGTCCGGGGCGAGGATCACCTGCATCGGCGTCGGCCCGTCGATGGCGTCCCGCACGAACGGCAGGAGGACCAGCGCCAGCGCGTGCGCGCGGCTCGCGTCGTCCGCGAACCCGAAGTCCCCGAGCAGGTCGGTCAGCAGGAGTTCGCGCGCCTCCTCGACGTCCTCGGTGGTGATCTCGTCCGGCGGCGCCACCCCGTCGAGGCCGGGCGCCGGGACGTAGTAGGTCCGCGAGTCGGGCTGGTAGCCCGGCCGCGTCTGGAGCTCCAGGGACGGGCCGAGCGACGGCACCGAGACCACGCGCTCGACGGGCGGGGCGCCGGGGTGCGTCCGCTCGTCCCCGGCGAGCAGGCCGAGCGCGACGTCCTTGGGCGGGTCCTTCGGCGACCAGCCGCCGTCCCTCGCCTCGCTCCCGAACGCCGCCTCCTGGGAGAGGCGCCGCCGCAGCTTCGGCACGTCGAAGGCGTCGAGTTCGCCGTCCGCGCCGAGCCTCGCCAGCGCCCGGTTGCCGCGGCGCATCACCTCGGGCGCGTCCGGGTCCCGCCGGTTGGCGGCGATGATCGCGTCCCAGGCGGCGTCTTCCTTCTCGTGGATCGGCGCGCCGACGTCGATCTGCAGGCGGGCCATCAGGCGCCACCCGCCGTCCGGGTCGAAATCTCCGCCTTAGTATCTGCCTCGTTCATCTCTGCATCTCCCTGAGGGCCGCCACTGCCGGGCGGCCCTCGCTCGTTCTCGAAGGTCTCTAGGCGGCGCCGGCCACCCTGCGCCCAAGGTCGGTCGGCTCGTAGGTCGCCGCCCGGCTCCCGCGCCCGGCCCGCTTCCTCAGCAGCCCGCCAGCCGCCGCCCGGTTGAGCCGCAGCCGCGCCGCCGAGTAGGTCGCCCCGGTCGCCCCGGCCACGTCGCTGATCGTCGCCCCGCCCTCGCAGGCGCGCACGACCTCGGCCGACACCGCCGCCGCGGGCCGGTGCCGTAGCGGCGGCGCCTCGGCGCCGAGCTCCGCGCAGACGATCTCGGCGGCGAGCCGCCCGGCCGCGACGCCCTCGGACTCGGCGCGGGCGCGCAGGGCGAGGGCCGCGTCGTCCGGCAGGCGCAGGCTCATGTCGGCGGCCACGTCAGCGGCCCTCCCGGCGCAGCCGGTCCAGCGCCGCGCCGCGCACCCACTCCCCGGCGGCCTCGCCGCCCCGGCCCGCGGCCTCTTCGATCTCGCGTCGGGTCGCGGGCGTCATCCTGATCTGGATGCGCGCGGTCAGCGGGTTCTCTTTCTTGGGCCTGCCCATCTCGTCCGTCTCCCTCGTCGGTTTCTGTCTGCCTCTCGATCCTACGGTCGGCTGACGGGCTGCGGTGACGCCTCGGCGCGGCGGCTGGGTGTCAGGCGCGACCGGCCCTGGCACCGCCGCCTGACACCCGCGCCGGGCGACCGCGGGGCGAGGCGCAGAGCCGAATGCGGGGCGGTCGCCTCGCGGCGGGTGTCAGGGTGTCAGGGCTGCGCGGCAGCGGCCGGCGCGGCGCGGATCAGGCGCATTTGGAGGCTACGCGCGTAGGGCTGGGAAAGCCTGACACCCTGACACTCTGGCCCTTGGCCAAGGTGCCGTTTTCCAGTCCACGATTGACTCCGGGACCTCTTCGTTTTGGGTGTCAGGGCAGGGTGTCAGGGTGGCACCGGCCTGACACCCTGGAACCCTCGCGCGGGGCGAGGTCAACGCGAGGCGTGGGAGGTGGGCCGGGCCATGCGCGCGCGTGCGCGCGTAGGGCGTGGCCTGGGGGACTAGGCCCCTGACGTCCTCCCCCTCGCCTCCAGGTGCGCCCGCGCGATCCCTGGCGGCAGCGCGGCTGGTCCCTCGATCGAGGCGGCGCGCCCCGGCGCCTGGCCGGCGCCTCCGCGCGCTGCCCCGACACGTTTGAAGACCAGCGTCCTCTAACGAGGAGGTTCCTGCTTTCAGTGGTGTCCGGCGCCTTCCCGCCACGACAGGTTGCGAGCAAGCAACCGAGTGGAGGAGGAGCACATGGAGATGGAGCCCAAACCCAAGGCGGGCGTTGACACCCCGGCCGCCGACGACATCATCGTTCCCTGCGTGGGCGGCTGCGGCAGGTGGATGGTGATCCAGCACCCGAGCCACGTCCGGGGCGGCGGCGCCTTCGTGGACGGCGAGTTGCGCGAGTGGAAGCCGACGCCGGAGTGGGTCGAGGCGGAAGCCGAGCGCCTGGCGCGCGGCGTCAGCAGTTGCCTGTCGTGCGGCCCGGTCGTCCTCACTGAGGAGGAGCAGGCCGCGCACGACGCCGAGAGCGAGCGCATCCAGGCCCTACGGGACTTCGCCTGATGGGGCGCGTCGTGCTGTACCGGCGCGTGTCCACGAAGGAGCAGGCGGACTCGGGCCTCGGCCTGGCCGCCCAGCGCGAGCGCCTGGCCTACGAGGCCGGGCGCCGCGGCTGGGCCGACGTCGAGTGGGTGACGGACGAGGGCGTGAGCGCGAGGACGCCGGCCGCCGACCGCGACCACCTGGGGCCGGCGCTGGACGCGATGGGAGAGGGCGACGTGCTGGTGGTCGCCAGGCTCGACCGCCTCAGCCGCAGCGTCCACGACTTCGCGGGCCTCCTGAGCCGCGCGACCGGGCGGGGCTGGTCGGTGGTCGCGCTCGACCTCGGCATCGACACCACGACGCCGACCGGCGAGTTGATCGCCCACATGGTGGTCGCCATCGCGCAGTGGGAGGCGTCGATGATCGCGCTCCGCACGAAGGAAGGGCTGGCGCAGTCGGGGAAGCGGCTCGGCCGGGCGAAGGGCCGGCCCAAGACCGGTGGCCGGAAGCCGTCGCCGGTCCCGCCGACGACCGAGGCCCAGGTGCGGCACCTCGTCGCCCTCGACATGTCGCCGCAGCGGATCGCGGACAGCCTCAACGAGTTCGGCGTCCCGAGCCTCGGCGGCGGGCGCTGGCACCGCGAGAGCGTCAGGCGCCTCCTCGCGCGCCTCCCCCTGGAGCCCACCGCCCGCTAACCTCGCGTACCGATGGACGACCAGCGCGTGGCCCAGGTGGCCGACCACTTCAGGAGCAGGCTCAAGGTGGACGACTCGGACGCCGGCACTCGGGCGCAGAGGACTTTCATCAGGGCGCTGCGCTCCCTCCCCGAACCAGATCACCTCGTGGTCGGCGAGGGCGACGACGACGGCTCGGACCTCGGCGTCGCCAGGGCGCTCGCCCTCGTCGGCAACAGGCTCTTAGAGATCTGGGCCTTCCGCGACGACGACAACGAGTACCGGACCGCCCACCGGAGCAGGTCGCTCGCAGACCCGCGGGTGTACATCGAAATGGAATGGGGTCCGCTCGATCGCTTCCCGTCGGGCGCCGGGCACGAGACCCGCTGGGTGTTCAAGTTCCCGGATGGACCCGAGGTTGAGGTCATGGGAACCGTGGCAGCGGGAGCGGAGGACGTACCCGACGCAGCCGACGCGTTCGCGCGCGAAGTGGCGGCCAGGGTAGGTCTTCCCGTCGCCTAGTCGTCGGCTACGCGCCAGGCCCGGCTTCCCCGGGGAAAGCAGGCGCCGTGAAAGTCGTACTTGAACCTGTCGTGGAGGTCCACGGGTTCACCAAAGGACGCGACGTTCACCTGCTCCCAGGCGGTCACCGTAGTCGGGTCGTCCGGGTCCACGGGTTGACCGCAGGTCGGGCACTTCCGGGGCAGGGTCTCTCCGTCCATCGCGACGGGGCTAGACCTCGTCCCAGCGGTCCAGGGCGCGGTCCTTGTCGCGGGCGATCCTGGCTTGGCGCAGGTCCTCGCAGGTACTGAACATCTCCCGGGCCGCGACGGCATAAGCCCTCAGGGCCTCTTCCATCTCCTCCGACCACTTGATGCGCGCCGAGGGGGCGTTGTGCCTCCAGCTGTCGCCCGGCGCCGGCAGGTCGGCATCCTCCAGAGGCTTCGCGGGCGCCCCTGCCGCGATTTCCATCGGCTCGGTGAACTCCCCTGGCATCTGCGATCGGGGGCCAGCGGTCGTACCGACCCAAGAGAATTGCCCGCGGTAGCTCCGCGCGTGCTCGTCAACGAGGTCGTCCAAGGGCGACAGGTGGGGCCACCGCCGCTCCCTGCCCTCCATGAGGTTCGCCCGCGCCACCCGCTGCGGTTCCGCGACGATGGCGCTAACCGCCTCTTTGAGCGACTTGACCGCTGCGTCGTCCAGTTCGGCGAGCTCGTCCCGGGCCTCCTGAACGCATCCGCGCACGAAGTCGGGCCAGAAGTCCTCTAGGCGCCGAGCCGCCGCCTCCACGAACGCCTCGCACTGCGCCTCCAGGCCGGGCCGGGCGGCTTCCACCGCGGACTCCAGCTCCTCGATCTTCGCGTCGTGGTCGTCTGCCATTTGGCCAATGCTAAACGCCGGGGCAGAGGCGGATTACTTGGAGCCTGATGCGCCAGTCGCGTCATCTTCTCCGGGCACCAGGCCGCTGGCGCCATCCTGGTCCGCTGGCTCGTCCGTCCTTTTGAGGAAGTCTGCTTGGTGCATCCGGAAGGCCGAGGCCGTGTCCCTCACTGGTTTTAGGTCCTTGTCATCGAGGACGCCAGCCTCGGTGGCGGTGGCGACGGCAAGCTGGATCGGTCCGTCCACGGGACCTGCCGAACCCAGGACCGCGTCGTCCGTGACTTTGTGGACCAGCATCTTGGCGGCCTCCAAGGGAAGCGTCTCGTACTCGATGAAGCCGGAGCTGTTGAATCCGAAGAAGGCGAACCGAGCGAGCTCGGCGCTGCTGCCCATCGTCCCGTATTCGCTCATGAACTCGACGGACCCGTCGCTGTACGCCTTCAGGAGGTGGTTCCCTCCGTCCTCGTCTCCGTGCCAGGCAAATAGCCCGCCGAACCGCCCACCGAGCGGCGTCCCGTCCGCCGCCTTCATGTCCTCTGCGGCGGCAGCCATGACGTCCTTTACGCCCTGCCGGCCAGCCGCCTTCCCAGGGTTGCCCTCCAGGATTAGGTTCTCGAAGTGGGTCTCAATGGCCTGCTGCGCGGCGATCGGTCCCGCGGTCCCCCAGATGATTCCGTGCTGCGTGCAAAACAGCTTGGTGGCGCTCGTCTTCATCCCTTCGACAGTCACCTGGCTGTCGGAGGCCAAGACCACTGCCTCGGTGCACCGGAGTCCGGCGATTAGCGTCATCGCCTCCGAGCATAAGGTGAACTACGGCGCGTTCAGTCGCCCCGGCGGAAGACTGATTTCTCGGCGAACTTCGGGTACTTCTCGTACACATCCTCTAGCAGCGCCTTGAACGTTTTTGAGGCAACGTCCTTCTTGATCCGGTACAGGTTTTGAGCCACAGCGTCGGACGGCTGTTTGCCCAGGAGGTCGCGACCCTCTTTCAGCCCTTTGTCGGTGGCAACGTAGCGGGACCAGGACTGCCCCTTGACGGGGACGGCTTCGACCAGGCCCTCCGACACCAAGTCCTCAAGATCGGTGTAGATCTGGGCGCTCATCGGCCCGTAGTTGTAAGCGACGAAGCCGTACTTTTCGCCATCGGCGGCCCCGCCCTCTTCGGCATCAAGGAACATGCCCTTTTGCAGGCGCACGGGGTCGAGCCCGCGCGGTGCGCCATCGAGGGCGACGAAGAGGAGAAGTCGGTCGCGCGCCTTCATTGGTTGAGGATGCTACAGCCGCTCACGCTGTCAAGCTGACGGAGTGACGTCAGCTTGACATCATGTGCGGACGGAACTTCCAGAGCATGGTCTGGCTTGAAATGGGGGTCACGGTGCGAAGACACTCACGCCCGTAACCAGGTTGGGGTCCGTCGCTCTGCGCCCTCATCCCGAGAGGCGTTCGATCACCTCGCGATCCCTCTCCATGCGCTCTCGGAGGCGTTGCTGGAAGTCCTCGTCGGTGCGCCGCTCGGTGATGTGCTTCCCGACCGCCTCCCGCACCGCGTCGGAGACGGTCACGCCGTCGGCGCGGGCGACCGCCTTGAGCTCTGCGGACAGGCTTTCCGGTAGCCGGAGGGTCGTCGCCTTGGTGGACATGGGCGATTAGTCCTCGTCCTTCCAGGGGCCGGCTTCGAGCCGGTCGGCGAACTCGGCCACCTCGCCGGTCGGGTCGTCGAGCTCGCGGAGGCGCGCCGCGATCTTCCGCCGCCTGTCCATCCCGCCGACCGCCAGGCGGCCCTCCCGCAGGTTCCTGAGCGCGAGGGCGTCGAAGCTCAGGCTCTCCAACTCCTCCCCCGGGTCGCCCTCCTCCGCGATCAGGGCGTCGAGCGCGCGGAGGACCGCCTCGGCCTCGGGTTTGGGCGCCCGCATCTTCGGCTCCGTCCACCGGAGCCACGACCGGAACAGGTTGCCCTCGGCCTCCCTCCAGACCGACCCGTCGCCGTGGCGGACCAGGTACTCCCACTTTCCGTAGCCGTTCATGTAGCGGCCGACGACGCGGGCCTCGTCCCCATTCAGGAGGTGGACCTTCCGGTCCAGGGCGAACTCGGGCGGGTAGGGGTCGAAGGCCCCGGCTATGGCGGCGGCCAGGCGCTCGACCGTTCTGGACTCGTGGCCGGTCGCCACCAGTGCCAGCGCCCCGGCCTCCAAGACGGCCTGCAACGCCTCCCGGTCGGCGTGGTGGGCGAGCGTCCTGACCCGCAGCGCCCGCTCGGCCGGCGTCGTGCGGTCCTCGTCCCACGGCTGGCCGGTCGCCGGTCGCCAGGGGACACCTTCGTCCCAGATGTGTTTGGTCGGCGCGGTGCCGTCGCCGGGATCGTGGCGCGTGTGGCAGCCGCCTTTTTCGCCGATGCGGGGGCCGGTCCCCTCCCAGGTGTCCGTCACCTCGTGGACGCGGCCGTGGACGAGGACCAGCGCCCCCTCGGGCGGAACGTCGTAGCGCTCGTCGCGCTCCTTGGCGCCCATCAGGCCGGCACCTCCGAGAGCTGGTCCACGAGGGTGCCGAAGGCGAGGTGTTCCCGCGCGATCCGGTCCCATTCGTTCTCCCGGTCGGCGGCCCGCGCCGCGAGGTACGCGCGGCGGCGGATTTCGTCGTCGGCCTCGATCGTCCCCGCCTCGGCGCCGGAGGCCAGGGCGTCGTACGCGCGGATCGCCTCCTCGGTCGAGGCCGGGTTGCGGGTCCGGCCGGTGGTCAGGTCCTTGCGCAGGTCCTCGGCCGTTTCTCCGAAGAAGTCCCGCAGGAAATCGCGGTCCCACGGATGAAGGTCGAGGGCCAGGGCTTGGGTGTCGTTCACGGCGAATACCTCCTCCTCGTCGTTGTCGCACCCGACGCTGTCGTGCGTGCGTCGCGCTGTCAGCCGCCCTTAGCGTCACCTCAGCGTCGTGCCGAGATGTCCTGATTCCGGGGTGTCGGGAGGCGCCGCCCGCACGACACGTTCGCCGCACCTCAACGAAAGGAGCGGCCGATGCCGTCTGCGAAATCTCAACCCGAGGCCGGGGGCAAGGAGCCCGCGGCCAAGAAGCCGAAGGCCAAGAAGTCCAAGTACAGCGAGGAGGTGCGCGCCGCCTCGAAGGAGGTCCGCGCGGTCCTCGGCCCGAAGGTGAAGCCGCCCGGCGCCAAGCAGGTCGCCGCGGTGGTGGAGGCGCTGGGCGACCGGGCGCCCGCGGACGCGGCCGGCCTGTCGATGGCGAAGCTCAGGAAGTGGGCGGGGGACGGCGAGCGCCCGGAGGACTTCGCCAAGCTCCGCGAGCTCGCCGGCGAGGTAGGCGACCCCTGGGCGACGGGCCGGAAGCTCGCCGGGATACTCGTCGCGGTCGAGACGGTGCGGAAGGCGGCGGCGTCGTGACGAGCGGGCCGGTCGACTGGGACCGCCTCCTGGCCTTGCTCCTCCACCCAACCCAGGTGCTGATCCTCCACGCCGTCGATTGGATCGACGTGCCGGCGGGGCCGCGGGACCTGGTCCAGGTCCTCGACGGGAAGGTCCACATCGACAACCTCTCGTACCACTTCCGGCGCCTCGGGGACCTCGGCATCCTCGAAGCCGTGGGCCAGGAACAGGTGCGGGGCGCGCTGGCGAAGTTCTGGATTCCCACCCCCTGAGTGCGCCGGTCGTACGATCGATCGCATCCGGGCCGACCTCCTCGATTCGGCCCGGACTCGTGTAGGGATGCGCGCGGGCGGCGGCAGGAGCCGGCGGTCTTTGACCACTGCGCGGCTCCGGCCGCCCGCCGTATCGTCCGAAGGTGACGGGGACCGAACTGCGCGACTCTTGGACCTGCGGCGCCTGCCGCGTCACCTCCCGCAACCCGCGCGTCGGCGCCGTCCCGATGCCGGAGCGGTGGGACCGCGACGGCGAGGGCCGGCCGCGCTGCCTCTCCTGCGGTAAGGCCGCGCGGAGCGAAGGCCGCGGCGATGACAAGCGCGCCGCGCGCCAGAGAAGGTCGGCCGAAGTGCGCCGCCGCGAACGCGAGGAGCGGGAGGCCGCCATCGCCGACGCGCTGCTCGACCTGGAGCCCGGCGAGGTCGCCGGGCCCGAAGCGCTCGCCGCGGTCGCCGCCGTCACCGGCCTCGGCGAGGGGAAGGTCGCCAACGTCCGCAAGGCGATGTGGAAGGACGGCCGCCTTGAGCGGCCGGTGGACGACGGGCCGCTTGCCGAGACCGCCGCCGCCCTCCGCTCGGCGGGGCGGGGGCTGACCGGGCGGGAGGTCGCGGCCGAGCTCGGGGTCAGCCTCGGGACCGCGCGGGCGAGGCTCTACAAGCTGGAGCAGGAAGGGCGGATCGCGGGGCGGCTGGCGCCGGAGCGCGCGTCGAACTCGGCCCGCACCCCTCCAAAGGTCTGGGAGATCGCGGCGTCGGTCTGACCCGCCCTATGCGCGCTCCCGCGTAGGGCGACCACCGCAGCAGGGGTGGCGGGGGCAAGATCGAGGTATGGCAACTGAGCCCGAGACGCAGAGCGGCGTCAGCAAAGAGATCCAGTCCACCTTCGCCCGCGCCCTCCTGCCGCAGCGGGCCAGCCGCGTCGTCCTGGGCGGCTTCCGCTTCTTCGGCGACCGGCCGGCCGAGCCGGCCGGCGATGCGCTCGAGGACGACGCCGAGCCGGTCGAGAAGGCCGCGGCGCCGGACGAGCAGATGGAGCGGATTGCGAAGGGACTCCGCGAGCTCGACCGCGAGCGCCCGGACCTCCGCGTCGGCTGGGCCGCGCGCCTCGCCGAGCGCCATGCCGCCATGACGGGGAACCGTCCGTGACCGCACTCGCCCTTGAGGAGACGCCGATCGGCGAGCGCGGACCCGCGAGCGCCGAGCACAACCTCGCGGTCAACCGCTACCGCACCGCCGGGATCGACTTCTGGAACGGCCGGATCGGCCGGCCACTCACCGAGCAAGAGGAAGACGCAATCGTGGTCCTGGCCGACGGCCTGGTCCGCGCAAGGGAGGAACGATGAAGGACTTCACCCCCGACGAGCGGACGCCGCTCCGCAACCAGCTCGCCGAGCTCGAAGCCGCGGCCGAGGCCGCCGACCAGCGCGCGGCCGTCGCGGGCGAGCGGCTGAAGGGCGAGCGCTCGCGGGTCGCCTACGCTCGGCAGTCGGGCATGGAGGGCGACGGCCCGTCAGAGACCGGGCGCGAGGTCTTCGCCGAGCTCGTCCGCTACCGCGACGACGTCCACTTCAACCGGCCCACCGCCATCGACCCCGGCAAGCGCGGCGAGCACGAGCGCGACCTGACGGCGCGGATCGTCGCCGCCATCGATGAGCGCGGCCTGGTCTTCTCGCCCAACGGCGACGGCTGGTCCGTGACGCTGGTGGACCCGTCCAAGCTCGCCGACGCGGAAGCGGCCAGCGCCGAGGCCCGCGAGGCGCGGGCGGCGGTCCACCGCTTCCAGAACGAGAACGCCGAGGCGATTGCCGAGGAGAGCGAAGCCGCGACCCGCGAGGACTTCGCCCGCGCGATCAGCGAGGGCGACGTCAAGAGCGTCCGCGGAATCCTCAGCCTCACCGACGAGGCGCGCGAGCGCCGCGACAGCGCGGCAGCCGCCATGACCACCGCAGACCTGCCCAACTGAGAGGACCGACCATGCCCGCAGGACCCAGCCCCGACCGACTGAGCAACAGGACCGCCGCCTTCGTCGGCTCGACCCCCGCCGAGGGGCCGAAGGCCGCCGAGACCAACGGCGTCCAGAGCCCCGGCGCCGGCAGCCTCCAGGCCGCCCGCGAGGACCGCGACGCCGCGACCGGCTACGCAGACCTGCGCGCCGAAGTGGAGGCCCTGGAGGCCGCCGTGGACGCCGACACCGGCGAGGACGTCAAGGGCGAGATCGTCGCCCTGCGGAACAAGATCGAACGGCCGCCGCTGCTGGAGGGCTTCTCAAGCAACAGCACCAACTCGGTCGAGGTCCAGCGGGAGAACGTCGAGCGCGTCCGCGCGGTCGCGCGGGACCTCGCCGAGCGGGTCTAGCGCCAGCCCCATGAAGCCGCTTGACGAGCGGCACCACAGCGCCGCCGCCCTGCTCGGCCAGGGAGCCACCCAGGCCGAAGCCGCGGAGGCGGCGGGGGTGCGGCGCCGCACGATCCAAGACTGGATGAAGCGCGACGACTTCGCCGCGCTCGTGCGCGAGGCGCGCGGGCGGGAGGCCGAGTCCGAGCCCGGAGCCCTCGCCACGCTGCGGGAGTTGGTCGGGCCGACGCGCCCGGACGGGATGCCGCGCGACGAACGGGTCCGGCTGAGGGCGGCCGTCGAGCTGATCCGCGCCAACAAGCCCGGCCGCGACCCGGTTGACGATGAGGACGGCCAGGCGCCCGCCGGCCTGATGATCTTGGACCCGTCGCTGCTAGAGGACCTGCCGGAGCCGATCGACCTCGCCGAGCTCTACGGGACCTGGGACGGCGAGGTCTCGCAGCGCGAAGCCGACGCCCACGACCGGAGCGGCGCCACGTTCGGGGACGGGTGGCCGTCGTGACGGTCGGCCTGGCGATCATCGCCCGCGACGAGGAGGACGCGCTGCCGCGCCTGCTGGCGTCGGTGGCAGGCGCCTTCGATCAGGTCGCCCTCCTCGACACCGGCTCAGAGGACCGGACGCGCGAGGTCTTCCGCGAGTGGGCCGAGCGGGAGCGCCCGCCGATGGGCGCGCCGCTGGACCGTTTCGAGTGGCGCGACGACTTCGGCGCCGCCCGCACCCGCGCGGACTCGCTCCTGACCACCGACTGGGCCTGCTATGCCGACGCCGACGAGGAGATCATCGGCGCCGGGTCGATCCGCAGCCTGGTGGCGACGGCGCCCCCGGACGTCGCCGGCATCTCGCTCGCCTGGGACTACGTGGACGGCGGCCTCCTGTACCCCGTCCGGGTCGTGCGCCCCGACCGCGCCCGCTGGGTCGGCCGCGTCCACGAGATACGCCAGGTGGACGGGGCGGTGGGGCGTATCCCGCCGATGGTCGCCCTCGTGCGGCACCGCCGCCGCTCAGAGGAGGAGTGGGAGGCCGCCGACCGGCGGAACGACCTGATCTTGAAGAAGTGGCTCGAAGACGAACCGGACAACGAACGTGCCCGCTGGATCGCGTCGGCGCCCGAGGTGGTCGGGGCCTGATGGCCTCCGAGCGCGAGCGCGCAGTGGCTGCCGCCGTCGCCGCCATGCGCGCGGACGCCGACCTGCTGGTGATCGACGGCCGCACCGGCCGCGCCGCCGCGCACCGGCCGGGGAGCGGCGCCGAGCCGGAGGCCGCTCTGGTCGTGGTCGGCCCGATCGACCTGGGCGGCGAGGGCTACGCGGTCCGGCCCAACCGCCGCGACGGCTCGGCCGGCGGCGACGCCGCCGACCTCGCCATCCTCACGCCCCACGACCGGCGCCGCGTCAGGCGCGAGCGCAACCGCCACAACCACGCCGCGCGCCGCCGCTCCCACGCAGCGCCAGCGGCCACGTCGGCGCCGCACGGCGCCCCAGACGGCCGCGAGCGGCCCGGCGCAAGGGCCGCGGCCGACGAGGCGCCCACGCGGCCCGAAGTGAGGGCGATCTGACTTGGCCCAGGTGGTCGAGCTCCACGACCAGTTCGTGAAGGGCCGCAAGACCCGGCGCGGGCGCCCGGTCCCGAACGGCGAGAAACCGGCGCCCGAGCCGGTCGTGACGCTGGTCCACCCGGCGTCGATCGACAACTTCCTCGGCGCCCGCTCCTACGGCGAGCGGCTGCGCCACCTCCGCCGCCTGCGCGACGAGGGCCTGCTGATCCACGGCCGCCGGATGCTCCTGCAGCGGGTCCGCGGCCAGGGCGTCGAACGCGCCTACGTCTTCCGCTGCCAGGCGCACGAGGTCCCGCGGATCGAGGCGCGCCCGGCGCCGCGCGCGACTGGCCGCGTCGGCCGCGTCCACCTCGTATAGGGCGGCGGGGAAACCTGGAATCAGGGCTGTTCGGCACGGCCTCCTCTCGACATGTTCGGGGGGCGAGAGCCAGCGCCACAGGGGCGTCGCTTTGCCGCAATCGCCCCCAGGGGCGGACCTAGCATCTGAAGGAGGCGGGCGGTCCGCCGTCTCGCCCTACGACGACGAGGAGGAGAGACGGAAATGGCCGACGACGCCAAGACGCCGTGCGTGATCTACGCCGCGAAGTCCACCCAGGACCGGCACAAGTCGATCCCAACCCAGATCGAGGACTGCCGGGAGATGGCCGAGCGCGAGGGCTGGGAGGTCTTCAGCGACCCCAAGCGTTTCAAGGACGAGGGCTTCAGCGCGTACTCGGGCAACCGCGGCCCGGGCCTTGAGCGGGCGAAGCGCGCCGCCGCCGCTGCCGCCGCCGAGCGCGGCACCACCGCCGTCCTGCTCGTCCAGCACTCGGACCGCCTGGCGCGCGGCGCGGGCGACCGGCCGGGCGCCGCCGACAGCCTTGTCGAGATCTGGCACCAGATGCGCCGGGCCGACGTCCACATCAGGTCGGTCCAGAACGACGCGATGCTCTCCGACCCGCTGCTGGTGGCAGCGGCGTCCAAACTCGCCTTCGAGGAGTCGGAGCGCAAGAGCAAGGCCATCAAGAGCGGCAAACGCCGCCGGGTGGAGGAACGCGGCCAGACGAACGGCCCGCTCTCGTTCGGGTACCGCTTCGAGAACCCCGACGCCAAGGTGAGGGTGCGCGTCCCGGACCCTGACGAGGCGGCCGCCTGGCTGCGGATGCGCGAGCTCCTGAGCGAGGGCAAGGCCCTCGGAGAGATCGCGCGGTGGGTCAACTCGCACGGCTTCCGCTCGAAGCGCGGCAAGGTCTTCTCGGCCCAGCGCGTCCGCGACCTCCTCGCCAACCCCTACTACGCGGGCAAAGTCCGGTTCCCGGACAGCGGCGAGCTCGCGGAGGGCGCCCACGAAGCGCTCGTCTCCTGGGACGAGCACCAGCAGATCGTCAAGGAACTGAACGCGCTCTGGAAGCCCGCGAAGACGAGGCCGGGCCGGCGGCCGATCGAGACCACGCTGCTCAGCGGCGGGCTCATGCGCTGCGCCCATTGCGGGCGAGGCATCTGGCAGCGCAAGCACGACTCCGGCCGCAGGGACTACCTGTGCGGCAGCGTCCGGCAGAAGACGGGCTCCTGCGTCGCCGCGCCATTCGACGCGCCGACCGTCGAGCGCGCCGTCCTCGCCCACCTCGACGGGCTGTTCGTGGACCTGGGGGGCTGGATCGACCGGCTGAGCGCGGAGCGCGAGGACGGCAGGCGCGCGGTCGAGTCGGAGGCCGCGGCGCTGATGCGCGAACGCGAGGCGCTGGGCAAGGACGAGGCGCTGGTGCGCGGCGACTACCTGCGGCAACTCCGGGCCGGCAACGACGGCGCCGCCGCCGTCGCGGCCGCAGAGGTCGAGCGGATCGAGCGCGAGCGGGCGGAGCTGGACGCGAGCCTCGCCGACGTGGACGCGCGCCTGGGCGAGTGGGACGGCGCCGACGACTCCGACTCGGTGCTCGACTGGTGGACCGCGTTCAGCGAGGCGATCCGCGAGGATGTCGTGGGCGCCCGCACGGTGGCCGAGGCCAACGCGGCGCTCAAGGAGAGGTTCGCGGCGATCTTCGTCCGCAGCCCCGAGGGCGGCAGCCCGAGGCTGGACTTCGTGCTCGCCGAACGGGCGCCGGGAGCGCCGCTGGTGTCGTCGCGCCTGTGGGCCGACGCCGAGGTCCCCGACGACGGCTCGACGCTGATCGACTTCATGTCCACCGAGGAGTCCGAGGACCCCACTGGTAATAACGGCGACTTGACTTTCGTCTGGCTGTAGCCGGTGATCTCGCCGATCTCGGCGTAGGAGTAGCCCTGGGCCAGCAGCGTCAGCGCCCGCAGCTCCTGCGGCTTCAGCGCCTGCAGCGCCTCGCGGCTGCGGGCCACTGCCTCGCGGCGCTCGGCCCGCTCCGGCGGACCGTCGGCAGGGGTGGGGAGGAGCGCGACCCAGTCCTCCATCCCGGGTTCGGGCGCGACGGCGGCGGGGCCGGCGAGGGTGCGCTCGCGCTCGCGCCGCACCGCCAGCGCCTCATGGCGGACGACCGTCTGCACCCACTTCGTCAGCTCGCGCGGATCTCCGGTCGGGGCTTTGCGGAGGAGGATCTCGAGCCCGCGCTGCAGGGCTTCGTCGGCGTCGTCGTCGCAGATCGAGAAGCGGCGGGCGATGCGCCGCAGGGTCGCCTCGTTGCGGGAGAAGATCTCGACCGCGGCGCGGTTGCGAGCGGCGTCGTCGCCCGGTTGCAGGCGGGAGCCGGCCCCCTGCGCATCGACGGTCTTCACTGAGTACGTCCCCCTGCTGCTTCGGATTTGCCTCTCGGACACTGGCAGCGCTAGGTACGAACGGGGTACATCTCTCCCCCCGTCTGGACGGATAGTCCAGGCGCGAAGGTCGGAAATTGCAGAGTGGTTGCGAGGAACGTCCGGGGCCCCTCGGTGTCGGTAGGATCGCCCGATGAGCACTTGCGTAGTCACCGGCGGCGCCGGCTTCCTCGGGTCCCATCTCTGCGAACGGCTGCTCGGCGACGGGCACCGGGTGATCTGCATCGACAACCTCGAGACGGGGTCGTTGGAAAACATCGCCCACATCCGTGACGAGGCGTTCGAGTTCCGCAACATCGACATCACCGAGAAGGTCGACATTCCCGAGCCGGTCGACTTCGTCTACCACCTCGCCTCGCCCGCGAGCCCGATCGACTACCTGCGGCTGCCGCTGCACACGCTGAAGGTGGGCTCGCACGGCACCCACCACATGCTCGGGGTCGCCAAGTGGAAGCGGGCCCGCTTCCTGATCGCCTCGACCAGCGAGGTCTACGGCGACCCGGAGGTCCACCCGCAGAAGGAGGACTACTGGGGCCACGTCAACCCGATCGGCCCGCGCGGCGTCTACGACGAGGCGAAGCGCTACGCCGAGGCGCTGACCATGGCCTACCACCGCCAGCAGGGCGTCGACACGGCGATGGTCCGCATCTTCAACACCTACGGCCCGCGGATGCGCGCCCACGACGGCCGCGCGATCCCGACCTTCCTGCGCCAGGCGCTCCAGGACCGGCCGCTGACCGTCTTCGGCGACGGCAGCCAGACCCGCAGCTTCTGTTACGTCGACGACCTGATCGACGGCATCGTCCGCCTCGCCGAGTCCGACGTGCACTCGCCGGTGAACATCGGCAACCCGAACGAGTTCACGCTGCTGGAGCTGGCGAAGACCGTGGTCGAGCTGACCGACTCCCGCTCGGAGATCGTCTATGAGGCGCTGCCCACCGACGATCCGAAGCAACGCCGCCCCGACATCGGCCGCGCTCGCGATCTGCTCGGCTGGGAGCCGACGATCGAGCTGACCGAGGGTCTGCGCCGGACGATCGACCAGAGCGGCGTCGAGCGCCTCGTCGGCGCCAGCGACTAGAGCAACTCACTCGCGGTCCCAACGCAAAAGGGGCGGCCCGAAGGCCGCCCCCTCTCGCGATGCAGCGAGCTTCTTTAGCTACTGGGTCTGCGCGGTGAACGCGAAGGTGCCCAGCGGGCTGCCGGCGGTGATGTGGTCTTTTTCGACTTTTTTCTCCGCGGCTTCTTTGGCAATCGCCTGTTCAGCCGGTTCTTTGCAATTTTCGGGCAGTGACGCGCACACGCCTGCTTCGTAATAGGCCTGGTAGACCTTGACGAAGCCCTCGAGCACTTCAGCCGAGATCGGCTGGAGCACCGACGAGGAGGTGACGCTGACGGTGCGAGCCGCCGGGTCGGCGGTGACCCCGGTGATCGTCAGGTCGGCGATCGAGCTGCGTCCCAGGTTGCCGAGGTTGAGGCTTTCGCTGGCGTTCGATTTGGCGACGACTTCAACCGTCACCGTTCTCGCCGACAGGTCGAGCCACATGTTGCCGAGCGTGATCTCCGTTTCCAGCGCCGTGGTCGGGCTGGTCGGGAGTTTCTGCGTCAGCAGGATGCCGCCGGCGGTCTGCACCTGTCCGGCCGTCGCGGTCGGGCTGATGCTGCCTCCGGTGAGCGGCAGCTCGTAGTCGCCGAAGCCTTTTTCGGTGGTCGGAGCGATCACCGAAGCGTTCGCTTCGACGTCTTTCAGCTTCAGCAGCAGATCCTGGTCGGCTTTGAAGCTGACGTTGCCGCCCGCGACGATTGCCACCGTGGCCGGCTGGCTTTCGGAGCTGGCCTTGCCGATGTTCTTACCGGCGAGGAACGGTTTCGGCTTGCCCTTGGCGTATCCCGTCGCCTTGTTCAGCTGCTTGGCGCCGGCCTTTTCCAGCTTCATCGACTTCAGCTTGACGTTGACCCCGAAGCCGTTGCGGGTGTAGCTCAGACCCTTCAGCTTGGCGAGCTTGACCTTCTTGCCGGAGACCTTGGCGGTGAGGACGCTCTTGCCGGTATCGAGCACCAGCGCCTTCACGGTCGCGCTCTTCTTGCCGGCCTTGAACTTGAGGCCGCCACCGAGGGTGAGGGTCCCGAGGCCGTTGGTCGGGTCCATTTCGCCGCCGGTCACCTTGAGGGTGACCTTGTTGCCCTTGACCTTCGCGTTGCCGACCTTCTGGATCTTGATCCCGAACGTCTTCAGGTACTTCGTCCACCCCTTGTTGAGGGTGACGGTCGTGGTACCGCTCGCGACCGGATCGGGCGTCGCGGAGGCAAAGGGAGCGAACGCCAGCAGCGCGAACAGCGCAGCCGCCAGAACCGCCAGCGGCAGTTTCGTCTCCCGAGCCATCCGTGGCTGGGTTGCTTCAGTCATATGTGTGTCCTCCGTTGCTGCCGCCCCCTGCTGTCCCTATAGGCGACTTACGGCGAGTTGACTTGTCTGAACAGGTTATTCCCGCATCGCTGTCCTTTACAACCCTGCGACGGTGCTGTTGTTCCGGTCGGGGCGGCATTCTCCGCGTGACAAAGCGCCTCAGAGGCCCGCCGCAATATCCTCCAGGGCGATGGCTGCCAGCGACGGAACCGGATCCCAGGAGGCCCACGGCACGATCGCGCCCCTGGTCGGGCCCGACGACGAGCGCATCTTCACCGACTCCGGGATCGAGATCGACGCCCTCTACGACGAGAGCGACGTCGCCCCCGGTTTGCAGGAGCGCCTCGGCGAGCCCGGGCAGCCGCCGTTCACCCGCGGCATCCACGAGGGGATGTACCGCGACCGGCTCTGGACGATGCGCCAGTACGCCGGCTTCGCCTCGCCGGAGGACACCAACGAGCGCTACCGGTACCTGATCGAGCATGGCTCGACCGGCCTCTCGATGGCCTTCGACCTGCCGACCCAGCTGGGCCGCGACTCCGACGACCCGCTCTGCCACGGCGAGGTCGGCCGCACCGGGGTGCCGATCGACACGATCGAGGACATGCGGATCTGCTTCGACCAGATCCCGCTCGACGGCGTCTCCACCTCGATGACGATCAACGCTCCGGCGGCGATCCTGCTGCTGCTCTACGAGCTGGTCGGCGAGGAACAGGGGGTTCCCTCCGAGAAGCTGCGAGGCACCGTCCAGAACGACGTGCTGAAGGAGTACATGGCGCGCGGCAACTACATCTACCCCGAGGCGCCGACGATGCGGCTGACGACCGACATCTTCGAGTACTG
>Ga0164301_10000036_pt1 | contig 32392 bp, 27 predicted proteins | sample Whisoiple_231_MG_FD_109711 | JGI IMG/M metagenome (GOLD analysis project Ga0164301, IMG submission 109711) | Unamended control soil microbial communities from upstate New York, USA - Whitman soil sample_231_MG | ecosystem: Environmental > Terrestrial > Soil > Agricultural land ... | reverse complement strand
CCGGCCGTTGTTGGCGTCGAGGATCCAGAGGTTGCCCTGGGCATCGGTGGCGACGTCGCCAGGGGCTTTCAGCTGCCCGTCTTCGGAGCCGTAGCTGCCGAGGTTGGTGGAGTGGAGGAAGCCCAGGGGCGGGCCCGGTTCGCCTTCTTCGATGCTTTCCGGGTCGACGTTGGCAGTCCCCGGGTCGTCGATCGCGATTCCCGAGAGGTCGCCTCCTTCGTAGTCGTATTCGACCGTCGCCGCGGTGCCGTTGCTCAGCTCCTCGGCCTTGCCCGCCGAGTCGAAGGAGACGGTCTCCCCCGTTTCCCCGCTTTCGTCGGTCATCGCGTAGCTGCCGCCGGGTTCCTTGGTGACGGTCGCCTGGAGCCGCTTGTCGAATTCTTCTTCGCCGACGGCCGCCGGCAGGTCCACCTTGCTTTCGACCATCGCGCTTTCGTCGACGATCGTCGCTTCGTCGCCGCCGCCCTCGATTTCGAGCTGGGGCGTCTGCGACAGGGTCCAGCCGTCACCCCACTCGGTGTCCTGCTGGCCGGGGAGAAGCGAGTTGTAGAAGAGCTCCAGCTCGAGGTCCGCCGCCGCCCCCGGCACGTCGAGGTTCTGCTGGCGGTAGACGAGGTTGCCGCTGACCAGGTTGACGGCCAGTTCGGGACGGCTCGGGTGCTCTTCTTCGGCTTCGTTGCCGCTGCCGTCCGGGAGCGGGAAGTACTGCATCACGTACTCGTCCTTGATCCCGGTCGCGGGGATGTATTCGAACTCCAGTTTCCGTTCCCGCGGCGCGTTGCCGGCGAAGTCGGTGGCCAGGATCCGCAGGTAGTGGTCGGTGTCGGCGCTGAGTTCGTTCAGTTTGAGGACGAAGACTTTGCTCAGCGGGCAGTTGCCGGCGGCGCACGACGAGGCTTCCCAGGTCTGCTCCGGGTTCCCCCGATTGTCGATGAAGACCTGGATCTTCTTCACGCCGGAGCGCTTCTGGCCGCCTTCGGTCGGGTTGAGGACGCCGTCGGTGGCGTTGACCGTCAGGTTGTAGACCGGCAGCGGCAGCGGCTTGTCCTTGTCGTCTTTGCCGTCGCCTTCGGTCTCGTCGGTCGCCTGCGCCAGCTGTCCCGCCAGTTCGATTTCCGGCGGCGTGCGATCGACTTTCATGTTCCAGCTGTAGGTGTTGGAGCCCTTGCCGAGCGCGTCCGTGGCGCTGAAGCGGACCGGTTTTTCGCCCTCGTCGAAGCTGGCGGCGCCGATCGGGAACTGAAAGGCGTAGCTGCCGGGGCAGGCGCTGTAGTAATGGCCGTCGCAGCCCTGTTTTTTTTCTACCGGCGGGGACCCCCCCGGGCTGAGGGTCGCCGAGTAGACGCCGAGCCCGGGGTCGCTCGCCGGGGCGTTGATCGTGAACGTCTGGCCGCTCTTCACCCAGCCGGTCGGGTAGCCGCTCGCCGCGCTCACGGTCGGCTGCTCCGGATCGTCGAGGTACAGCGTCGCGCCGCCGAGCCGGTAGTCGCGGCCGCAGTTGAGGTTGGCGCCGGATTCGGCGTGGATGCCGACGAAGGCGGTGCGGCTCCCCACCGGCAGGTTAGGGGCGTCGACGCTGGTCGCCCAGCCCGAGGGGAAGGCGTTGTTGCGGACGACCCAACTGCCGTTGTCGTTCCAGACCCCGACGTAGCCGTGCGGCTCGTTGGCGGTGCAGCCGTGGGCGTCGTAGTTGATCGGACCGAGGATCACCCGCTTCATGTAGGTGGTCGATCCCTGCGGGGTGAACCACCAGCGGCCCCAGCTGCCCGCCGGGTAGGAGAAGCTGGAGCGGGCGCGGACGTAGAGCCCGTTGCCCCAGCAGGTGACGATGCAGGAGGTGCGCCCGATGTAGTCTTCCGCGCCCGCGACGCCGCTCCAGGACCAGTGCCAGTAGCCGAGCTTGCTGGTGTCGGCGAAGCCGCTCCAGTTTTCGATGATTTCCGGGTCGACGAAGAGCGGGTAGGCGACGTCCAGTTCCCGATGGGGAACGACGATGCTGAGCGAGCTGCCCTCGACCGCGAGCGTCGCCGGCACTTCGGTGCCCTGCGCGTCGACCGCGTGCGGCGCGGTGATCGTCGCGACCGGATTGCCGCCGGCGTCGACCACTTCCGCCCCGCCCGCTTCGCTTCCCCGCAGCGAGGTGCCCTGCGGCAGGGCGACGTCGAAGGAGAGCTGCTCCGGGCTGTTGCGGGAGGCGAGCATCGCCGAGAGCTCGAGGCCGCCGGCGATCGGCGAGAGCAGGAGGCTGGTGTCGTCGTGGACCGCCGGCAGCAGCAGGTCCTCGTCGCCGATCGGCGTCGCCGCGCTCGCCGCGGCGCCCACCGGCGTGATCGCCAGTCCTTCGTCGCCGATCCCGATCGGCGCCTGGGCGCTGTCGGGCAGGGTCAGGGCAACCAGCGGGTTGGCCGGTTCGAAGCCCTCGGGCGTTTCTTCCAGCCCTAGTTCCACCTTGTGCAGGTCGCCGTCCTCTTCCGGCGCCCGCAGCGGCACTTCGGATTCGAGCAGGACCTTTTCGCCGTCCAGGGTCACCAGGGCTTCGGTCGGGGAGTCGAGCCGCTCGATCGTCACATCGGCGAGGGCGCGAGCCGGGTCGGCGTCGATCGCCCCCAGCTGCTGGGCGAAGCTTTCCTGCAGGAGCCCGGCTTCCTGGCCGGCGGTGAGGTCCGCGTAGGCGTACTCGGAGCCTTCGCGTTCGGCCACGGCCTGCGGCGTTTCCAGCGCCTCGTCCCGCTGCAACTCGAGCGGGGGCGTGGCTTCGCCTTCTTCGGCGGGGGTCTCGGCGAGCACCGGCGCGGCGACGCAGACCACCGCCAACAGGGCGAAAAACGCCACCAGCCGCCCCCGTCTTGCGATCTCTCCCCTGCGCATCGGCGGGCATCTTTGTTGCTGCCGAAGACTTAATCAATACCTAGAACTTTGAGCAAACCGAGCCTGGAAATAAGCGGCTCCCTGGTACTCAGCCCGGCCCTATTGGACACCCTGTCCGTCAGAGTTGGGCACAAGGGCATATATCCCTGATTAATGCTGCAGTCGATTTGAGTGGTGGAATCTGGGCACTCTGTCTGCTTTTCGGCTGCTGCTGCGTATGCGCAGCAGGAAAATGCAAGGGGCTCCGGGGCCTCCTCAACATCTCCTTAACTCAAATCTTTGACGAACCGGCGTGTAGACATTTGTCCAGCGCCGCCGATTGCCGGTTAGGGTGCCGCCGCTTCACCGGGCTCGAACGATGAGCGGGCCCGGTCCAATCGACCCAGATCCAAGGGAGGAAAGTTGAAGAGCAGGGGATGGCGGCGGCTGCCGCTGCTGGTCGTCGCTGGCCTGGCGCTGGTGGCGGCCCTGAGCGGGACGGTCTATGCGGCGGGCAAGATCAGCGGCAAGACGATCAAGGTGAAGTCCCTGCCGGGGAACAGGCTAGCGCTGAGCTCGGTGCCGGGGAACCGGCTGAAGCCGGGCGCGATCAAGGGCAGCCAGCTGGCGCCGGGGTCGATCACCGGGATCCAGATCGACGCCTCCACCCTCGGTCAGGTGCCCTCGGCGGTGCACGCCGAGACGGCGCAGTCGGCGCGCGACGCGGAGACGGCCCTCAACGCGGTCAACGCCGAGAACGCGAAAACGGTCAACGGCTACGAGGTCGGCTGCAAGGCGGGCACCCAGCCCTTCGCCGGCGCCTGCTGGCAGTCGGCGCCAAGCGGCTCGGCCCTCAACGCCCCCGCTGCGGCGGCCGCCTGCGCCGGCCAGGGCGGCGAGCTGCCCGACGCGCTCTCCCTGGTCGCCTTCTCGCAGCAGCCGGGCGTGACTTTGGCGGAAGGGGATGAGTGGAGCGGCGACCTGCCTGTCGTATCGAGCGTCGATGTCTATGCCGTAGCAACGGTGACGCCGGAAGGAAAAGTCTCTTCGGCTGTTTCAACGGCCACGAAAAAATTCCGCTGCGTAATCCCCTTGATCGGCTGAGCCGCGTTTATCCTGCTCGCGGATGCACCGCCGCGCACTCGGTCACTGCAGGATCAGCACGAACGCCGTGCTGATCCTGACGATCATCGCCTTCAGCATCGTCGCACTCACCGAGGAGGCCGACGCGTCGCCCGCTGCGCGCACCGTCCGCTACTGGACGCCGGCGCGGATGGCGAGCGCGCGGCCGCTCGACCTCGTCCTCGACCAGCGCGGCGAGCCGAGCCTGCGCCTCGGCCGCCCCGCCTCCACCGCAAGCGCCAGCTTCCTCACCATCTCCACCCCGCAGGCTCCCCCCTACTCGGTCAACGGCCGGATCTTCATCCGGATCGGCAAGAAACGTGGCTACTGCTCCGGGACCGCGATCGACAGCCCCAGCCGCCAGCTGGTGCTGACCGCCGGCCATTGCGTCAACGCCGGCTCCGCCTACCGCGGCAACCTCTGGTACCGCAACCTCCTCTTCGTCCCCGCCTACACCGCCGGCAAAGCCCCCTTCGGCGCCTTCCCGGCGAAGCGCAACAAGGTCTTCGCGCTGCCGCAGTGGACCGACCACAGCAACCCCGACTTCGACTTCGGCGCCTTCCTCACCCACCCGAACCGGCGTGGGGTCGACGTCGCCGACGCGGTCGGGGGCGGCGCCGCGATCGCGCTCGACCAGCCCCGCAACCAGAGCTTCGCCAGCTTCGGCTATCCCGGCAACGTGAAGCGGATGCAGGGCTGCCGCTCCGGCTACTCCGGCGACGACCGGCTCAGCTACTCCTTCTCCGGCCCGCCGACCCTCGGCATCGCCTGTCACTGGGCGCCCGGGGCGAGCGGCGGCGGCTGGCTGATCGGCGACGGCACCCAGATCAACGGCCTCAACGGCTACCTCCACCTCGACGACCGCTCGCGGACCTACGGCCCCTACTTCTCGGCGGAAACCGTCGGCAAGCTGGTCGCCGGTCTCTGAGCGGGGCTAGCTCGCCTCGAGCAGGCGGCGGTAGAAGCGGTAGTCGCGCCGCTCCGGGCGCAGGTTGCAGGCCAGCGCCAGGTGGTGGCGGGCGCGGCGCTTCTGGCCGGTCTTGCTGAGCGCGCGGCCGAGGCAGAAGTGGGCGTAGTCGTCGACCGGGTGGGACTCGACGACGGCGGCGAACTCGGCCGCGGCGGGGGCGAAGCGGCCGGCGCGGAAGTAGGCACGACCGAGCGCCTCGCGAACCGAGGTCTTCTCCGGTTCCCGGCGGGCGGCCTCGGCGAGCGGCTCGGCGGCGTGCTCGAAGTCGCCCTCCTCCAGCAGCTCGATGCCGCGGCGGTAGAGCGTGTAGGTGGGCTCCTGGGCTCCCTCGATGGGCATCGACCAAGTGTAGGAGGCCGGCGGAGTCGGAAAAACCGCTAAGAGCGCGAATCGTGCGTGCGAGCAGGGCAAAACAGGCGCCCTGCTACGGTAGGTGAGCGGGTTCGGCAGCTTTGTCCTCGCCGTTCCCACCCTTTTCATGAGCACGACTACTACGACTACTGCAAAAAAGTGGACCTGCGATCAGTGCGGGGTGACCGTCAGCCGCGTCGGCGGCGAGAAGGTCGGCCTGCCCGAGAGCTGGACCAACACCAAGGACGGCACCTTCTGCCTCCTCTGCCGCCGCGAGCGCGCCGCCCAGGCGGCCCTCGACGCCGCGCCTGAGGGCTCGCTCGAGGATCGCGCCAAGCTCCGCCGCGCCGCCCTGGTCGAGTTCGAGGTCCGCCGCCGCCCCAACCACGGCAACGGCGAGATCGCCAAAGCCTGCCGCTCCTCCGTCGCCGCGGTCGTCGCCGCGCGCAAACGGCTCGATATCCCGGCGCCCAGCGCCAACTAGCCGGCTTCCCGCTCTAGACCCAGCCGCGAATCGGAAACCGTTCCATCGCGAAGCGCAGTCCGTCCGCCTCCAGAAGTCCAGGAGGGGGCCATTTAGTGACTCCCGTCGCGGGCCAAACCTGAGTGAGATAGGGCTCTATTTGTCGAATATCAGCTGCGGGTCCATACCGGAGCTCGTGCCCCCAAATGAAGAACGCCAGGTAGGCAATCGTGAAGCCCACGAGATAGGCATTCGGCTGGGTTACCTTCTCCTCTCCCGGTGGAGTAATGAACAGCTCCCGATACTGGTAGCTGGTAGGCCAGGGACCGGCGCCGTTGTAGCGCCCTAGCCAAATTTCGGCTCCCACCGGCAGACGTCGATCAGCATAGAACTGCCGATAACGATCACGGGGTATTACGCGCTTTACATTCCCGTGGCCCTCATGCGCGACAAGCATCTTGAGCGTCGCCCAAAGCGAAACCACCCTCTGCTCCGGGGGTCGCAACTCCACCTCTTCGTTCCGCAGCATGGGGATCAATAGCGGCGCCGCTTCATCCTCCAAGACAGACATCCAACCTCCATTGCACTGCTTGCAGGGGCCAGAGATTTCCCGATCCAAGCCATCGCTGGGCCATTCCTTCTGGCTCTTGATCTTCATCCCGTCGTTGCCATGGATGCGCCGCGTGGTCCCACCCGAGCTCTCCACGTAATCCCGCAGCCATTTCGACCAGAGATGCTCTTTCGTGATCTTTTGATCTTCCGCGCCGCAGAAGATGCACGCTCGTCGAACACCTAGTCCCCTCCCAGGAGACTCGGGCTCGGATTCATCCACCTCCGTCTCTCGGGAAACTGCGATCTGCCAGCTATCTGGTGCGCTTCCCTGAAGGCGATACAGGGCCTTCCCGCAGGCAGGGCACCGGGAATGAACCGGCGCCAACGGCGGCATGCGCTCCTGAACTCGATCAGGAGGAAGCTCTAAGTCCACCTCCTTGAAGCACGCCGGACAGGTGAATGGCCCTTCAATGACCCCGGTCGGCAGGAGCCCTGGATCGTGGCCAAGCATTTCGTAGAAATGCCTAACCTCGTTTTTCACCTTGGCGATTGGATCCGCGTCCTGGATGAATTCATCGGGGTTCGAATCCTCGAAGGCCACGGCCCACACATTCGTCGGCGCAGGATTGTTCAGCCGAATGTCGCTGAGATCAATTCGCTCGCACGCCACAATCTTCAGGTCCGGATTACCACGGAGCACTGACTCCAGGACCTCCTCCCGACTACTGCCCGATGCTTGCATCCCACGAGCCACGGGTTCAGGGTAGTCGCCCGCTCGGTTCGGTCAGACCCTAGACCCGCGTCCACTCCGCCAGGTCGCGGAGCAGCGTCTTGATCCCGCCCTCGGCGTGAGCCCGTCGCTGGTTGTCGGCGCCGTTGCCCTCGGTGAGGATGCGGTCGATCTCCTCCAGGGCGCCGGCGCCGTCGAGCTGCTCGGCGTAGGGACGGGCCTCGGCGAGGGTGGCGCGGGCGACCTCCGGGGCCGGGGCGGCGGTCTGGTCGTCGATCATCAGCCGCGCCTCGAGGCCGTAGCGGCAGGCCTGGTAGTAGGACTCCTCGATCGCCTCGCGGGTCAGTCCGGGGGCGCCGGGTCGGTCGATCTCCTTTGCCGCCAGGGCTTGGATCAGGGCGGCGACGGCGGCGTTGACCTCGGCCCGCGGGTGGACGTCCATCCCTCGCACCTCGACCGTCCCCAGCTTCGGGTGCGGGCGCACGTCCCACCAGATGTAGGTGTAGTCGTCGACACCGGCGGCGGCGATCAGCTGGTCGGCGACGCGGACGAAGTCCTCGTAGTCGCGGAAGGCGCGGGGCAGCTCGAAGCGCGGGTAGCGGCGGACGACGCTGGCCCGGCAGCTGGCGAGGCCGGTGTCCTCGCCCTCGCGGAAGGGCGAGTTGGCGGTCAGCGCCGCCAGCAGCGGCAGGTGGTGGCGCATCGCGTTGGCCACGGCGATCGCGGTTTCGGGGTCGGGCACGCCGACGTGGACGTGGAGCCCGCAGGGCGGCGTGTCGAGGATGCTGACCAGGTCGCGCTTGACCGGCACGTAGCGTGACTTCTCGACCAGGGCCGCCTCCCCGGAGTCGCCCGGATACAGGCCGGAGCCCATCAGGCCGACCTCGGTGGCGGCGACCGCGCGCCGCACCCCCGCCAGCTCCTCAGCCGCCTTGGCGGCGTCGAGGCAGACCCCCGTCTTCAGCTCGATCTGGGTGGCGAAGATCTCGGTCGAGACCGCCTTGCGGCACTCGGGGTCGATCCGCTCCATCACCCCTTCGGCCTCGGCGAGCAGGCCACAGTCCTCGTCGACCAGCAGCAGCTCTTCCTCGACCCCGATCGTCAGCGGCGGCGAGGAGCCGAACCTGTGCTCCTCCCGCTCAGTTTTGGATGAAGTTCCCATTGCGTTGGTGAGGCTGGAGTACCCCTCGCCAGGGCTCCTTAACCCCTGCCTATCCTGCTCGGATGGCGACCGGCGGGCGACTGGGAGTGCTGCGAGAACCGAACTATCGGCGGCTCTTCCTCGGCCGCACCGCCTCGCTGATCGGCGACGGGATGGCCCCGATCGCGCTCGCCTTCGCGGTCCTCGGGCTGACCGGGTCGGCGACCGACCTCGGCATCGTCCTCGCCGCCCACGGCATCGTCATCACCGCGCTCGTCCTGGCCGGGGGAGTCGTCGCCGACCGGGTCTCGCCGCGGGTGGCGATGCTGGGCGCCGACTTCACCCGTGCCGCCTCGACGGCTGCGATGGCGGTGCTGCTGCTGACCGGGGTCGCCGAGATCTGGCAGCTGGCGGTTCTCTACGCGATCGACGGAGCCGCCACCGCCTTCTTCAACCCCGCCTCGAACGCGATCGTCCCGCAGATCGTCCCCGGCCAGCGGCTGCAGGAGGCAAACGCCCTGCTCAGCGTCTCCCGCAATGCCGGCAAAGTGGCGGGGCCGGCGCTGGCCGGCGTGCTGCTGGCGCTGGGCTCCCCCGGTAGCGCGCTCGCCGTCGACGCCCTCACCTTCGCGGTCAGCGCCTTCTGCCTGCTCGGCGTGCGGGCGCCGCGGCTGCGCGGGGCGGGCGAGACGGGCAGCTTCCTCTCGGAACTGCGGCACGGCTGGCGCGAGTTCTCCAGCCGCGACTGGATGGTCGCCGTGATCTGCTCGGCGGCGATCTCCAACGCGATCTTCTTCCCCGCCTGGCAGGTGCTCGGCCCCGCGGTCTCCGACGAGTCGCTCGGCGGCTCCAGCGCCTGGGCGCTGATCGCGGCGCTCTTCGGCGTCGGCGGCCTGCTCGGCGGCGGGCTCTCGCTGGCGATCAAGCCGCGGCGCCCGCTGATGGTGAGCGAGGCCTTCATCGTCTTCCTGGCGACCCCGATGGTGCTGCTGGCGTTCCCGGCGCCGACGGCGGTGATCGCCCTCGGCGCCCTGCTCTCGGGGCTGACGCTCGGGCTCGCCGAGGTCTTCTACGAGACGGCGGTGGCGCAGAACATCCCGCCCGAGTCGCTCTCGCGGGTGCTCGCCTACGACTGGTTCGGCTCCTTGGCCCTGGAGCCGCTGGGGCTGGCGCTGGTCGGCCCGCTCGCCGCCGGCATCGGCACCTCGACCACGCTGCTCGTCGGGGCGGCGACGATCACCCTCTGCCAGGTCATGGTCCTGCTGGTCCCCGGCGTGCGGCGGCTCGAGTACCACCCGGGAGCCACCGGCCCACCCCCGCCCCCGCGCCCGGTCGAGGTCGGGGACTGACGGTCACTTCCAGATCGCGATCGGCAGGATCACCGCTCCGGGGGCGTGCAGTTCGGTCTGACGGGCCAGTTTGCGCAGGAAGCAGGGCCGGCCTTTGAGCGCCCGCGGCGAATCCTTCTGGGCCTTCTGCAGTTCGGCTTTCGACCGGCGCGTCGCGCAGCTGTGGCTGACGTGTTTGATCAGGTAGTTCGATGCCCCTTCCAGCGGGTTCTGCCAGGTCTCCCGGGTCGCGTAGTCGGTGTACTCCGGCGCCGCTTTCCCACCGCACCTGCCGTTGGCCAGGCAGTGCGCCCGATGCTTGAAGAGGCGGATCACCTTGCCCACCACCACCAACCGCCCGCCGGTGTACTCGTCCGGACCTTTTTCGAGCAGGCTGCGCTCTTCGGTCAGGCCGCGGTAGCGCATCGGCAGCAGCAGCTTCAGCCTCCTCCCGCCTTCCCCCGGCGGCGGCGCGACGGCGAAGGTCAGCCGCGGGTCGGGTCCGACCTGCTTGACGAACGATTCCGCCCGGCGCTGCTGTTCGGCGGCGCTGTTGACAGCGGTTTCGTCGCCGCCGCCGTTGGGGAACAGCGCCGACAGCGTCGCCGACTGGCGGACGACGACGTAGGGCCTGATGTAGCCGGGGCTGAGCAGGTAGTGGGTGACGAATTTGACCAGCATCCCTTCGCGGACGTCCTGCAGGTCCGTGACCCGGTTCAGCTCCACGTCGTGGTAATGGACGAAGTCCCGCTCGTTGTCTTCGAGCTTGGCCAGCAGCACGCCGAGGGCGCTGGATTCGGTCCGGGTGACGGTGCTTTCGGCCGAGGTTTCGTACTGGGAGGAAGCGCCGACCTTGATTCCGCCCTGGTCGGCGCCGACGTCCACCTGGCGGATCTCCTTCGAGATCTGGTGCACCGAGCCGACGTCCCCGCCTTCCAGCTCGGCGAGGTATTTCAACACCCTCCCGCCGTCGAGGTAGAGGAATTCGACGGCGGGGATTCGGGCCTCGAAGCCTTCCGCGGAGGACCCGTCGTCCTTGCCGACAGTCTCGAAGAAGACGATCGTCAGCATCACGGCGATCAGGGGGATCAGGACCGGGGCTGCTTTCTTCAACCAGGCGCGCACGCGCCCACCCTCTCGCGCGCAGGCCGTCGGATCAAGAATTCTTCAGTTCTTAAAGAGTTCTCAAGGCGGCTTCGGCGGCGTTGTAACCGCAGACGCCGTGGGCGCCCGGGCCGGGCGGGGTCGCCGCCGAGCAGATGAAGACGCCGGGGATCCCGGTCCAGTAGGGCGCCGCGGTGATGCGAGGTCGAAGCAGGGTCTGCAGCGGCGAGTTGGCGCCGGTGAGGATGTCGCCGCCGATGAAGTTGGCGTTCGTCGCCTCGAACTCGGCCGGGGTGCGGGTCGCCGAGGCGACGATCCGCTCGCGGGTGCCGGGGGCGAAGCGCTCGAGCTGGGCGAGGATCGCCTCGCCGGCGTCGCCCTCGTAGCCGTTGGGGACGTGGGCGTAGGCCCAGACCGGATGCAGGTCGCCGTTCGAGCGACCGGGGTCGGCCAGGTACTGCTGGCCGACGAGGACGAGGGGCCGCTCGGGCATCCGGCCGCGGTTGACGTCGCGCTCGGCCGCGACCAGCTCCTCGAAGGAGCCGATCACGTGGACGGTCCCGGCCCGCCGCGCCTCCTCCTGGGCCCAGGGCACCCCGCCCTCGACCGCGAGGTCGAGCTTGAAGGCGCCCGGCCCGTACTTGTAGCGGCGGTAGGCGCGGGCGACCCGGGAGGGCAGGCGGTCGCCGGCCAGCTCGAGGACGCCGCTCGGCGCCAGGTCGAGGACGACGACGTCGGCCTCGGGCAGCTCGTCGAGCGAGCGCACCCGGCGGCCGGTCTCGATCGTGCCGCCGTGCTCGCGGACCACCGAGGCCCAGGCGTTGGAGATCGCGATCGAGCCGCCCTTCGCCACCGGCCAGCCGTAGGCGTGGCCCGAGCAGGTCAGCGCCATCCCGATCGCGGAGCTGAAGGGCAGGTTGAGCGGCGCGTAGGCGTGGGCGGCGATGCCGCCGAACAGCGCCGCCGCCTCGGGCGAGCCCAGCGACCTGGCGAGCGTCGTCGTCGGCAGCGCCGCCGGCAGGCCAAAGCGGGCCAGCCGCAGCGGGTGGCGCGGCAAGTGGAGCAGCGGGCGATAGAAGTCCTCGCTGAGCGCGTCGTAGTCCTTGGACGGGGCGCCGAAGACGCGCTGCCAGCGGGCCCCCGCCGCGCCGAGCCCGGCCGCGGTGGCCTCGACCGAGCGCAGCATCACCCCTCCCCCGCCCCCGTCCAGCGGGTGGGCGAGGTCGACCTCCGGCCAGCACCACTCCAGGCCGTGGCGCTCGAGCTCGAGCGAGCGGACCGCCGGCGAGGAGACGACCATCGGGTGGGTGGCGCTGCACTCGTCGTGCAGCAGGCCGGGCACGGTCAGCTCCGAGCTGCGGGTGCCGCCGCCGATCGTCTCCTCCGCCTCGATCACCGTCACCGCGACGCCGCGGCTGGCGAGGGTCGCCGCGCAGGCGAGCCCGTTGGGGCCGGATCCGACGACGACGGCGGTGCTCATGAGGTCGGGTGGAGCGGGAGCGGCTCGTCGCCGACCAGCCACGGCTGGCGGACGGTCATGTCGCGGACGTCGACCCAGCCTTCCTCGACGAGGCCATCGGCGGCGTCCCAGATCCGGTAGCGCTGCCGCGCCACGTGGGCCGGCTGCGACTCCAGCGTCACCACCCGCAGCTCCCCCGGCCCGAACCCGCAGCGCTCCTGCACGGCGGCCAGCAGGCGGTGGTCGTGGAAGTGGCCATCGCCGAAGTTGTAGCCGAGGACGACGCCGGCGACGAGCTCCCCCTCGCGCACGTCGTACTCGTCGATGTCGGGCACCGCCCGCGCGGTCAGCGCATTCAGCGCCCGCCCGTGCGAGTGCATCGAGCGGAAGGCCAGCCCTTTGTAGACGAGCACGTCGATCATGTCCTGCTCGTAGAAGTTCTGCAGCTGCTTGGTGACGATCGGCGCCGACTTGACCACGTCGCGGTCGAGCTTCTCCTCGGCCGCCCCCTCGCGCCGGAACAGCCACTGGCTGGTCGCCCAGTTGCCGGCGTAGTAGCGCATCGAGGGCAGGAAGGAGACGAGGTCGGGGCGGAAGTTGCCCAGCACCGGCAGCCCGACGCAGGTCAGCGCGAGGATCGCGATCAGCAGGGGGTCGTCGAGCGTCGACCAGGGCACGTCGGCGTAGTGGCCGAAGAGGAAGAAGAGGCCGAAGATCATGAACACGTTCCACTCCAGCGGCACCGCCAGCGGGAAGGTGGAGAAGATATGGACGTGGAAGATCACCATCCCGGCCAGCGCCAGGGTGCCGATCAAGCCGCCCTGGGTCAGCAGCAGGAGCAGCGGCAGGGTGAACTCCATCACCGTGCCGAGGTGGGCAGACGCCGCGCCGACCCTCGAGGGCAGCAGGTTCTCCGGATGGTCGGTGTAGAGCCGCCGCTTCGCCTTCTTGGATCTGTTCCACGGCGTGTTGCTGATCATCACCGTGACCACGAAGGGGAAGTGGCGGTTGAGCTTCGAGGACGCCGCCCCCCACCAGATGCAGAAGAAGACGAGCTGGGCGGCGATCACCAGGTTCGTCAGCGGGAAGAGGAAGATCAGCGAGAGGTTGCCGTAGATCTCCGCCCGGGCCGCCAGGAACGGGACCTTGTCGCGCAGGCCGAGGGCGGCGAGCAGCGCCAGCATCACCCCGACCGCGGCCGGGTCGAGGCGGGAGACGGTGCCGTCGGCCCAGGGCGCGGTCGCGTCGCCGCCGGGTGAGAGCAGGAGGAAGACCGCCGCCCCCAGCAACCCCGCGTAGAGGGCGACGTCGAGCCAGGTGCGGGTCGTCCCCCGCGTCCCCGGGACGCGCTCCGGCCAGGGCGGCAGCCGCGTCGTCCCCGGCCGCAGCCAGTACAGAACGCCGCCGATCATCGGCTTGAAGCGCAGGGTCAGCGGCAGCGAGCCGGCGCCGAGCCCCAGCACCTCCCAGAGCATGGTCCAGATGACCGCCTTCTGGAAGACGATCGGGTCGGTCCAGGCGGGCCAGCCGCTGGTGGCGAAGATCAGCAGCGCCCCGCCTCCCGCATACACGAGGATCTTGAGGACGTAGAGGAAGTAGACAGCGACCGGCGTCCCGAACCCGTTCAGCGCCCAGTCCTGAGCCAGCGGCTTGATCCGCTCCAGGTGCGACTTCCGGCGCCACTCCTCGACCTCAAACGGCGGCGGCGTTGGATCTAGAAGGCCCATCCTCACCAGCCTAACCGGGCCGCCTATTTAGATTCTGCGGTACCGATGACGGGACGCGCCAGTCTGACATGCCCTCCTCACGACCACCGTGCTCGCGGCGCTGGCGCTCTTACGACCGCAACGGCATCGTCGTGGATCGGGAGAGATGGGAGCGGCTGATCGGCATCGAGAACTCCTATTCTGGAACAGGAGAGCACGTGGGAAAAAGCCGGGCACGCGAGAATTCCTGGGCGAGCTGTTCGACTGACAGCCCGCGACCGGCAATCGCCGGAGCGCTTCGGCCGTAGTACCGCTACGGGGAGGCACAACATTGTCGTGGAACCGGTATAAGGTTTCAGGCGTGACTGGCGCAATGTCCCTCTTTCGATGGCCGCTCGGCCGCCTTTCGGAGTTGCCCGGCGATCGTCAAGTGAAGGCCTTGACCGCCTTCACGATCATGCGATTGGGACTTATTCCGCCCGTGATCGCGACGTTCATGGTGCGCCCGACGCTCACCATCGTATTTCTGAGCGCGTTCATGGTCGCCGACCTCTATGACGGCGTACTCGCCCGCAAACTCGATGCCGATGGGCCGGGACGTCGAGCAGCCGACAGTGTGGTGGATCGCCTTGCGATTGACAGCTGCCTGATCGGCGCTTGGGCAGCGGGCTCTATGCCCGGGCTGGTCCTGCTCGGTTTGCTGGCTCGCGACTTGTATTGCAGTGGGTTATGCGTTTGGATGTTCACGCGTCGCCGCGCCGCGATCAAGGTCGACCTCCTGTATCGAGGGTTGAGCTTCCTGATCGCGGTGTGGGCATTGGCCGCCCCTTTCGTGACGCAATCCATACGCAGCGCGTCGGCTATCGCATTGCTTGGGCTCGCGACCGTGGTTGCGGCTGATCTGACCAGGGCGGTGCTCCGGGTGATTCGATCAACGGAGGATGTGGCCGGACAGGCCATCCCGGTCGGTGAGCTCCGGTCCGAGCGCAACGGAGACCTCCGCCCATTTCGCACGATCAACCGCCTACGGGTACACGCAACCTGATTCGCTGAGTTAGAGCTCGCACGTGGATGAGCCCCAGGCAAGGCCGCCGCGATTTACGCGCGACGAGCAGGCGCTTGCCGTCTGGGTGTCGCACACGGTCATTCCCATCGCTGTCGTAGCGATCGTCGGCTTCGCCTATCAGAAGGTCCCGATTGGCTTCATAGTCCCAGAGGTCGTCATCTGGGTGGTTTTCTCGCTTCTCTCTCCCAGCTTCGATGCGCCTGCCGTGGGCATTTTGAAGCTGTTCAATCGCGACGAGTACCTCATCGACGTAGAGGCATTCCGCCACCGGGCTCTGCCGGCTGCGTTCACGACCGCGTTTGTCCTGCAATTCGTCGCTCTGACCTTTCTGCTTGCCGAGACCGGTGGACCGATTACGAGTCCGTTTGCGTCTTTCGTCATCGCATACACCGTTTTCTCATCGCTGCTGACTACGAAGCTCTGGTCACTTGGTGTCGCCTTGGTCGCGCCCACGATCTACTACACCGCGATGGTCGCCGCATATGGAATCGGCAGCCAGAGCGACCGCGCGAGTGAAGGTGTCTATCTCGCTGTGACGCTATTCATCATCTGGCTGACGGTTTGGCTCGCCTTCCTCTCCCGACTCTCGATGTGGCGCCTCCAGTCGACCATCGACGCCGAGGCCGACCTGGCCACGTTGCGAGCGGCCGTCGCTGCGCAGATCTGGAGCAGAGGAGTGGTCACGACCAGATCGCTGCCCGCTCGGCGCCCGGCGGCGGAAGCCGCACTAGCCGAGTACCGCAACAACCATTCCGAGCTCGCGCTTCACATCATCGAAGGTCGTCGTCTGGCGTGGGTGGAGCAGGAACGCATGGCAAAGGCGCGAGCGCTGACGACGACGTTCGCCACCGACGGCGCAGCGGAGCTGTTTGCCGAAAGCTTCGATCTCGACGAGCTCCAGACGATCCGCCGGGAGGAGACCGAGTCGGACTCGGTCTCGATCGGAGCGGTCGGAGACGATCCCGTATTGCCCAGTCGGCTGTTCGTTCGCGCGACCGTGCAGGCACCGAGCAGCGGCCTGCTCGAAGAGACGGGGCGGATAGCGCGCCAGGAGATCCCGCGCGCAAACCTGGCCGTTCTCTTGGTAGAGGACGCGACCGAGTGGCTAAGCCGGCCCGAAGCAATGACGGTGCAACGCCGCCTGATCACCTCTGTGGTGGTGATGGATGTAAAAGCCCTGATGCAACTGGCGGGCGCGACTTTTCCGCGTCGGGCCCTGATGAGCGCCGTGCGGGAACAGGCCGACCTCTCGAGAGCTAACCCCTTTGTCGTACTGGGCCCGACGCCCTCGCCGATGTTCTACGGCAGACACGACGAGGAGGTCGAAGTCTCAGCGCTTCTGCGCGACAACAGCGCAGCGCTCCTCGGAGGGCGCCGAACCGGCAAGACCTCACTGCTTCAGCACATCGAACGCACGCTGTCGGCAGACGAATGGACGGTGCTCTACGCCGACCTGCAGACCGTCAGCAACTGGGATACCTTCGCCGACCTCATCGCGGACAAGTGGCGGGTCGATCCACCGGAGGACTTCCGTCCCTCCTGGATTACCTCGCTCGTGCGGGAGATCCGTGCACGAGACGGTGACGGTCCAATCGTAATCCTGCTGGACGAGGTCGACCAGTTCCTCAAATGGGACCTAGAGCACGAGAATCCGCTCGTGCCGGAGGCCTTCTTCAAGTCGTGCCGGGCTCTTTCTCAGGAAGGCGCAGCGCAATTCGTGCTGGCCGGGGAGCGGACGATTGCCGGCAGGCTCTGGTCACCCGACTCGCCCCACTGGAACTTCTGCCGCCCCATACCCGTCCGCCAGCTTGCGCGCAAGGATGCCGACCAGCTTCTCGTCCGGCCTCTAGCGCATCTAGAGGTCGAGCTAGCCGATGCGCAGGCACTCCTGGACCATGCCTGGCGGCGAACTAGCGGCCATCCACGGCTGGTGCAATATCTGGGGAGCGCGCTGGTCAGCTTGCTCAATGAACGGGACCCGGAAATCCGTGGGACGCTCAGCCTTGAGGACGCCAAGACGGTCACTGAATCGACCGACTACCGCGAAGAGTATCTCGAGACGTATCGCGGACAGGTCACTCTACTAGAGCGATCTTTGTGTAATCTGGCGGCCGCCGGAGCATTAACTGAGCCGCAGCTCAGCACGGAGCTCGACAGGCGCAATGTGCCTCACGACAACACCATCCTCCATAACAGTCTTCGCATGCTCGATCTTTATGGCATCCTCCAGATCGAGCAGGACACACTCGTATTTCGTGCGGAGTGGATGCCCGAAGCGCTCCAGCGTACCGCCGAAGTAGGCAGCGTGGCCCAGGAGCTGAGTCAGTAGTGGCGCCGGCTGAGTCGGCAATGCCTCCGCGCGTGTCGTTCAAACCAAATGGAACCATGTCGCCGGCAGAGGAGGCATATGTGGTGCGCCAGTTCGAGCGTGACACCCTGGTGCAGCTCTCGGCCGGCAGCTGGGTCTCGCTACTTGGCCCACGCAAGTACGGCAAGAGCAGTGCGCTGAGGCGCATTCAGTCACGACTGAATGAGAGCGGCTACTCCTGTGCGTTCATCGACGTTCAGGCTTATGGTGAGCCGGACCAGCAATATGCGCAGTTCCTAGAATGGTTTGCCGAAAGGCTCGCCAGTGAGATAGGTACGGAGTTCATCCGGCCGAGAAAAAAGAGGCGGCGCAAGCAGCTCGACTACTGGCTGCAAGAGGTCGCCACGCCGGAGTTTCCGAACTTGGCGATCCTCATCGATGAGGCTGGAGGAGTGCCCGCTCCGTTTCGCCGGCCTTTCTTCTCACAGCTCCGGGCTATCCACAACAGCCGCGGCCGTCCGGACTCTGTCGCGGAGCGACTCGTTTTCGCATTTGCCGGGACGTTTCGTCCCAATCGGATGATCGACAATCTCAACTCGCCCTTCAACGTCTCGAATGAGATCAACCCGGAAGATTTGACGGAGGAGGAGGTCGGCGAGCTGGCGTCTCTGGGCCTCGATCACGACGCCGCTCGCTATGCCCAGCGAGCGTTTTCCGAAACCGGCGGTCAGCCCTACTACGTCCAGCACCTGTTTGAGGCCGTTCAAAAAACCTCCGCCGGCGCAGACGCGCGCAACACAGCTTTCGACTCCGCCCTCGAGGAACTCCGCAGCGGCGCAAATGGACATCTGGAAGACCTGACCCGATTCGTAGACGAGGACGATGAGCTTCGTGCGCAAGTGCCCCGCATCCTCGATCGAAGCCTCCCATACGACGGATCGGATCCGATTCATAACTACGCGATCGTTACCGGCGTCGCGCGCAACGACGAGGGATATCTCGTTCCCCGTAACCCGATCTACGCGGGCGCCCTGGCGCGCTTCGGAGGGGAGGAGTACCCGTAGTGGGCGCGGAGCCGGGTACAGGTGCCGACGCCTACGCGGCGACCTTGGCGCGGGAGTTTGAGGTGGCTCTGCTGAACATCGTCGAGGACTTCGAGCCACACCGCGATCAGATCGGCTACGCGGTGCGCACAGGACACCGCACCAGACCAGTGGGGTGCCTGCTGGCATGCGCGGCGGTAGGTGGGAATTGGCGAGAGGCGCTAGGTGCGGCGGTAGGGGTCGAGTTCCTGCACAAGTCGTCAGTCATCCGGGACGACATCGCGGACGGCGACGCGGTAAGGAGCGACCAGCCATCCCTCCATACGGTGTACGGGGTTTCCACCGCGCTCGGCGTCAGCGACTGGCTCTGGACTACAGGGCTAACGCAGATCGGCGAGGAGACGCCCCCCGCACTCAGCACCGATTGCCTGCGCGCGGCGACCGATGTCGTCCGGGAAATGGCAGTGGGCCAGCTCGAGGACATCGATCCCACTGAGCAGCGCTACAGCGCAGAGGATCGCATCGAGGTCGAGGAGCAAAAGACTGGCAGCCTGGCGGGTCTGGCATGCCACATCGGAGCCATCATAGGTGGCGGTCACCCGCCTGAAACTTCCGCGCTGAGGAGTTTCGGACGCAAGCTCGGCACGGCATTTCAGGTACTCAACGACATGCGGAACCTCTCAGGTGAAGAGGTCGGCCGGAGAGCCGCGTCAGATCTGCGTCAACGCCGTGTCACGGTGCTCAGCGCATATGCCAACGGGATCGGCACGTACGCTGGACTGCCAACTTCGGGCGAGCTGAGTGACGACGAGGTTGAGCAGGCACGACGAAACCTCTTGGCATCGGGGGTACTTCAGTTCGGAGAGAAACTGGCAGCCCGACTTCTCGACGAAGCCCGTGCTCAGTTGAGGTTCTTGCCAGCAACCGAGGCCTCCGCTGTCCTCCGCTCGTTGACCTGCGGAGTGCTACGTGACCACGCGTTCTAGGCTCGGGCGATGAGCACGGCTGAGGGCGTTCGAGCTGTCGTCATAAGAGAGCACTACGCCCGGGTCATGGCTAATGCCGACGCCGCCAGAGCCCGAGCGCAGGCAGCCTACGGAATCGTCAGCGCTATAGCGATAGCCCTCATGGCGGCGGGCCTATTGGGTGGCGTAGACACGCAGCCACCTGGTGTGCAGGCTCTCACCGTTGCCGCACTGGTGGCTTGGCTTGCCGCAGCCGCACTGTTCCTGCACGCGGTGTCTTCTCCGTTCGAGATAAACCCGCTGCCGACGAGCAGTGACGAGGCGCTAACGAAGGCGGTGCTCGACGGCGTACGTGCCGAGCGGGCAAAGATAGATGGTTGGCAGCGAAGAGCCCAGATGGTGGCCGCGGTCGCGGCTCTCCTGACGGTGGCTGCATTCCTGTCGGCCCTGTATAGCGAGGACACGTCGGGGCGGGAGACCGCCTTGATCACGCTCACCTCGAACGGCGCCGCCAGCATGCAGAGGACCTGTGGGTCGGGGCCTTCGACTTTCTCGGGGAAGGTCGCAAAAGCTGACCTGGAAGGGGAGATCGTGGAAATAGAACTTGCCCCGGGCGTGTGTGGCGATACGAGTGTGAATGTTGCCATCCCCCGTAGCGCCATCCTTGCGTTGGCGTTCCGAGGCCCGCTTAGCCAGTAGCCCCACCGGTGGAGCTACGGCTTGCCTCCCCCACACTCGACGTTCAGCAGGCTGGACCCGCTTGGGGCCCAGTGTCCTTGCCCTCGCGGGCGGATTCCGCGAACCGAGGACGCGTTGCCCCTTCTGCCGTTCGAGGAAGTACCGCTACGGGGATTCGAACCCCGGTTTCCGGACTGAGAATCCGGCGTCCTAGTCCCCTAGACGATAGCGGCGAGGAACGGGCATTTTAGCGGGACGGCGGACGGGGGTGCGAGACGTCGGTCACAGGGCCGGTTGCCTGAGGCGGGCGGGGGCGGGCGGCGCGCAACCGGTAAATTGCCTGCTCCCGCGCGGCTGTGGCGGAACTGGTAGACGCGCACGGTTCAGGTCCGTGTGGGCGAAAGCTCGTGGAGGTTCGACTCCTCTCAGCCGCACTAAGTGATTAGGCGACCGGCGCGGTCGCGCCCTGCGGGGCCCGCGCCGCGTTCGCCGCGATCTCGTCGGCGAAGGTCGGCCACAGCGCCCGCGGCAGGTCGTGGCCCATCCCCTCGATCATCCGCAGCTTGGCGCCGGGGATCGCCTTCGCGGTCGCGCGGCCGCCGGAGGGGTTGACCAGCACGTCGTTCTTCCCGTGGATGACGAGGGCTGGAAGCTCGAGCTTGCGCAAGGCGGGGGTGCGGTCGCCGGAGGCGGTGATCGCGTGCAGCTGGCGGGCGATCCCGGCCGGACTGTGGCCGCGGTCGAAGGAGAGGCCGGCGAGCTCACGGATCCGCTCCTCGTCAAAGGGGTAGCCGGGCGAGCCGATCGTCTTGAAGGTCTTGATCACCCGCTCGATCGCCGCCTCGCGTTCGCGCGGCGGTTTGCCGAGCAGGAGGCCGAAGGTGCGGTAGCTGGGGTGGCCGACCTTGCGGCTGCCGGTGGTCGACATGATCGAGGTGATCGAGCGGACCCGCTCCGGCTGCTCGATCGCCGCGGTCTGGACGATCATCCCGCCCATCGAGGCGCCGACCAGGTGGGCTGAATCGATCCCGAGGTGGTCCATCAGGCCGAAGGTGTCGGCGGCCATGTCCCGCAGCAGATACGGCGGGGTGCCGCGGCCGGCCAGCATCGCCAGTTTGCCGGGCATGCCGGCGGAGTCGATCCGGCTCGAGCGGCCGATGTCGCGGTTGTCGAAGCGGACGACGCGGTAGCCGCGCTCGGCCAGCATCGCGCAGAACTCCTCGTCCCAGGCGATCATCTGCGTCGCCAGCCCCATCACCATCAGCAGCGGCTCGCCGTCGGGGTCGCCCAGCTCCTGGTAGCAGAGCTGGATCCCGTTGGCGGGCGCGAAAAGCTCGTCGCCGAAGCGTTGCATCCGTGGATCGTACCCACCCTGGCTGCCCAGCCAAACGTCATACTCGCGCGATGCGGACGGCGATCGTCTCTGACCTCCACCTCGGCGTCGCCAGCGACGAGGACGTCGCCCGCGACCGCGACGTGCGACGGGTGCTGCTCGAGGAGATCGCCGGCGCCGACCGGCTGGTCCTGCTCGGCGACGTGGTCGAGCTGCGCAACCTGCCGGTCGGCCCCTCTCTGGCCCGGGCGCGGCCGTTCTTCGAGGAGCTGGGCGAAGCGATCGGCGACATCGAGGTGATCCTCGTCCCCGGCAACCACGACCACCGCCTGGCTGAGCCGCTGCTCGATCAGCTCTCGGTCGACGACGCGCCGCTGGAGCTGGAGCACCGGCACGCTCCCGACCCGGGGCCGGCGGCGATGATCGACAGCTGGCTCGGCGGAGCGCGGTTGCAGATCGCCTACCCCGGCGTCTGGCTGCGCGACGACGTCTACGCGACCCACGGCCATTACATGGACGTCCACCTGACCCTGCCGCGGGCCGAGTGCGTCGCTGCGGCGACGATGCTCCGCCTCTCCGGCTCGTTGCCGCCCCAAGCGACCCCAGCCGACTACGAAAAGATCCTGCGCCCCTTATATGGGTTCGCCTACGGCCTGGCCCAGGTGCTGCCGGTCCGGCGGCGGCGCAACGGGCCCTTCGAGAAAGCCTGGGAGGTGCTGGCCGGCGAAGAGCGCGAGCGCACGTTGAAGACGCGCGCCGCCCGCGCCGGCTTCCCGCTCGCGATCCGCGGCCTCAACGGCCTGCTGCGGGCCGGGTTCGAGTCCGACGTGCGGCCGCCGGCGATCTTCCGCAGCGGCGTCGCGGCAGCCACCGAGCTGGCGACGCGGCTCGGCGTCGACGACGTCCACGTGATCAACGGCCACACCCACCGCGGCGGCCCGTTGCCCGAAGAACCCGAGTGGTCCCTCCCCCGCGGCGGCCATCTCCACAACACCGGCAGCTGGGTATTCGCCTCGGCCTTCCACCAACCCGGCACCCCGCCCAACTCCTACTGGCCAGGAATGGTCACCTGGTTGGAGGATGAGGAGCCACCTAAACGCATCCGTCTCCTAGGTAGCTACTCGCACAAGGAGATGACCGACTTAGTCAACGGCATGAGCTAGGGAGTCGGGTGGACCCCCCTCAACCAAGCCAGTCCGCGATAGTCGCGCCGATCGCCGGCCCCGCGTCCTCCTGCAGGAAGTGCGAGGCGTCCTCGACCGGGCGCGGCGGCGGGAAGTTCAGCTCCGAGGAGACCCGCTCGCCGACCGAGAAGGGCAGGATCGGGTCGGAGTCCGCCCACAGCACCAGCGCCGGGCGGTCGTCCTCGCGCAGGGCGTCGGCGACGGCTTTGCCCTCGGCGGCGCCGACCGCGTCGGGCTCCGTAGGCAGGATCAACGGGAAGGCGCGGACACCGGCCTTCGAGGTGCCGTCTATATAAGGAGCGTCGTAGGCGGCGACCACCTCGTCGCCCGGGTCGTGCTTACAGCCGCCTTTGACGAGAAAGCCGACCGGCACGTCCTCGTTGGCGCGGACGAAGTCGCGGAAGGCGAACCAGGCGTCGCTCATCTTCTGGCGGCCGGTGAAGGGACCGGTCTCCATGATCACGATGCGGCTGATCCGATCCGGGTGCTCGACCGCGAGCCGCAGCCCGATCGGCCCGCCCCAGTCGTGGACCACAGCGGTGGCGTTGCGCACGTCCAGTTCCTCGAGCAGCTGCGCCATCAGCTCGACGTGGCGGTCGTAGGTGTACCAGCCGAGGTCGGTGGGCTTGTCGGAGCGGCCGAAGCCGGCGTAGTCGGGGGCGATGCAGCGGTAGCCGGCATCGCGCACCGGCGGGATCACCTTGCGCCAGAGGAACGACCAGGTCGGCTCGCCATGGAAGAAGACGACCGGGTCGCCCTCCCCCTCGTCGAGGTGCGCGAGCCGCAGCCCGTCGACCTCTCGGTAATGGGACTGGAACGGGTAGTCCGGCAGTCCCTCCAGCAGGTCGTCGGGGGTGCGAATCGCGTCAGCGCTCATGCGGCCCAGTCTATGCCGGAAAGGGATTGTTGACCTGAATCCCCAGAATTCAGATCCGGATTCCTTACTTTCCTGATCGACTTTGTGCTACGGTGCCCGCCTCATTGAGCAGTAAGTTGCTCAAGAACGTAAGTTAGTCGACATAGGAAGGAAACTTTTAGATGCGGAACGCTCGCACTACCCGGCGGCGCAGCGTGAAGATCGGCCTCCCGGCCGCGCTTCTCGTCCTGCTGCTTGCAGTCTTCGCCGCTGGATGCGGCGGTGGTGACGACACCACCGGCTCGGACTCCGGCTCCTCCGGAGGCGGCAAGCTCGACGTGGTCGGCTACTCCACCCCGGAAGCCGTCTACACCGAAAACCTCGAGCCGGCCTTCGAGGAAAGCTCGAAAGGCAGCGGTGTCAGCTTCAGCAACTCGTTCGGCGCGTCCGGCGACCAGAGCCGTGCCGTCGCCGCGGGCCAGCCCGCATCTGTCGTCCACTTCGCCCAGGGCGGCGACATGGAACGTCTGGTCGAAGAAGGCGAAATCGTCGCCAAAGACTGGAACAAACAGCCCTACGACGGGATCGCCCAGAACTCGGTGGTCGTGATCACCGTCCGCTCGGGCAACCCGGAGGGGATCAAGTCCATCGACGACGTGCTCACCAAGGACGTCGACGTGGTCACCCCGAACCCGTTCAGCTCCGGCGCGGCGCGCTGGAACATCATGGCCGTCTACGGCTCCCAGATCAACGAGGGCAAATCGCCTGACGAGGCTCTCGCCGCGGTCAAGACCCTGCTCGAAAAGGCAGTCGCGCAGCCGGGCAGCGCCCGCGACGCGCTCTCGGCCTTCACCCAGGGCCAGGGCGACGTGCTCCTCGGTTACGAGAACGAGGCGATCAAAGCCGAAGAGGAGGGCGAAGACGTCGAATACGTGATCCCGCCCTCGACGATCCAGATCGAAACTCCGATCGCGGTCACCAAAGACGCGCCGGAGCCCGCCGCGCAGGACTTCCTCGACTTCATCTGGTCGGATGAAGGTCAGGAAATCTGGGCCGAAAACGGCTACCGCCCGGTCAACCCGAAGCTGGTCGACGAGAAGCAGTTCCCGACCCCGGAAGATCTCTTCAAGATCAGCCAGTTCGGCGGCTGGGGCAAAGTCAACGACGAGTTCTTCGATGACGAAAGCGGCTCTGTCGCCGAGATCGAGAAGGAACTCGGAGTCTCGACGAGCGGCTGATGGAGGCGCACCCGGCAAACCTCCCCACTCCCGCCACCTCCCGGGCAGGCCTGCGCCTGCCCGGGATCGGCACCGGCGTCGGCGGCGGCATGGTGGTGCTCTACCTGAGCATCATCGTGCTGCTGCCGCTCGCCGCGGTCGCGAGCGAAGCCTTCAGCGGTGGCCTCGGCCACTTCTGGGAACAGGTCACCTCGCCCCTGGCGAAGAAGTCGCTCGAGCTGACCGTGGTCTGCTCGCTGATCGTCGTCGTCCTCAACGGGATCTTCGGCACGATCCTCGCCTGGCTGCTCGTCCGCGACGAGTTCCCGGGCAAGAGCATCATCAACGCCGTAATCGACCTGCCTTTCGCGCTGCCGACGATCGTCGCCAGCCTGGTCCTGCTGACCCTGTATGGCACCGACAGCCCCCTGGGAATCGACATCGCTTCGACCCGGGCCGCGGTGGTCGTGGCGCTGATGTTCGTCACCCTGCCCTTCGTCGTCCGCGCCGTGCAGCCGCTACTGCTGGAGATGGACCGCGAGATGGAGGCCGCGGCGGCCTCGCTGGGGGCGAGCAACTTCACGATCTTCCGCCGCATCATCTTCCCCAACCTCCTCCCCGGCCTCGGCGCCGGCATCGCGCTGGCCTTCGCCCGCGCGCTGGGCGAGTTCGGCTCCGTCCTGCTCTTCGCCGGCGGCCTGCCGGACACGACCGTCACCTCGGTCTTCATCCGCAACCAGGTCGAGTCCAACAACTTGGTCGGGGCCTCCGCCGTCTCGATGGTCCTGCTCTTCGCCTCGCTGCTGCTGCTCGGCTGCGTCTCGCTGATCCAGCGCTGGGCGATCCGCCACGACCGCAGCTCGAGCGAGTTCATCCCGACTCTCGCCAAGGACGTCAGCGGCGACGGGGGCGGTGCCTGATGACCGCCAATCCCGCCAGCCGCTGGGGCCTGCGAGTCCTCGGGCTCGGCTACCTGACCCTGCTGCTGCTGATCCCGCTAGTGATGATCTTCTACAAGACCTTCGAAGACGGAATCGGCCCGCCGCTCGACGCGGTCACCTCGCCCGACGGCCTGCACGCGCTGAAACTGAGCCTGCTGATGGTCGCGATCTCGGTGCCGCTGAACACGATCTTCGGGATCGGCTGCGCGCTGCTGCTGGTCCGCCACAAGACGAAGCTGAACCCGGTGATCGACGCGGTCATCAACCTCCCGTTCGCGGTCTCGCCGGTGGTCATCGGCCTCTCGCTGTTCCTCCTCTACGGGACCGGCGGCTGGTTCGCCTTCATCAGCGAAGAAGGCTTCAAGATCCTCTTCGCGGTGCCGGGGATGGTGCTCGCCAGCATCTTCGTCTCGCTGCCCTTCGTGGTGCGTGAGACGGTGCCGGTGCTGCAGGAGATCGGCACCGACCAGGAGCAGGCCGCCTCCACCCTCGGCGCCAACGGCTGGCAGACGTTCTGGAAGATCACCCTGCCGTCGATCCGCTGGGGCGTCGCCTACGGAATCGTGCTGACCACCGCCCGCGTGCTGGGCGAGTTCGGCGCGGTGACGATCGTCTCCGGATCGATCAGCGGCCAGACCCAGACCCTGCCGCTGTTCGTCGAGAAGCAGTACCAGAACTTCAACCAAACGGGCGCCTATGGCGCCTCCCTGGTGCTGGCGCTCCTGGCGCTGGTCACCTTGTTCGCAATGAACCTGCTCAAACGAAAGGAGGACGCCTGATGGGAATCTCAGTCGAGGGAGCAAACAAGCGCTTCGGTGACTTTCAGGCGCTCGACGACGTATCCATTGACGTACCCGACGGCTCGCTGACCGCCCTGCTCGGGCCCAGCGGCTCCGGCAAGTCGACCCTGCTGCGGGCGATCGCCGGCCTCGAGGACCTCGATGGCGGCCTGGTGACCATCAACGGCGAGAACGCGACCAGCAAACCGCCCCAGCAGCGCGGGGTCGGGTTCGTCTTCCAGCACTACGCCGCCTTCAAGCACATGACGGTGTACGACAACGTCGCCTTCGGGCTGAAGATCCGCAAGTGGAAGAAGCCCGAGACCTCCAAGCGCGTCCACGAGCTGCTGCAGCTGGTCCAGCTCGACGGCCTCGCCGGCCGCTTCCCCTCCCAGCTCTCCGGCGGCCAGCGGCAGCGGATGGCGCTGGCCCGGGCGCTCGCGGTCCAGCCGAAAGTGCTGCTGCTCGACGAGCCGTTCGGCGCGCTCGACGCCAAGGTGCGCAAAGACCTGCGCACCTGGCTCCGCCATCTCCACGACGAGATGCACGTGACGACGATCTTCGTCACCCACGACCAGGAAGAGGCGATGGACGTCGCCGACCAGCTGGTGGTGATGAACGAGGGCCGGGTCGAACAGACCGGCAGCGCCGACGAGCTCTACGAGCACCCGGCCAACGAGTTCGTGATGAGCTTCGTCGGCGAGGTCAACCGGCTCGGCGACCACTTCGTCCGGCCGCACGACATGGAAGTCGTGCTCGACGCCGACGACCGCACCCAGGAGGGCATGGTGCAGCGGATCGTCACCCTCGGCTTCGAGGTCCGGGTCGAGCTCGTGCTCTCCGACGGGACCGAGGTCTGGGCGCAGCTGACCCGGGCCGAACTGCAGCGGCTGGAGCTGCGGGAGGGGCAGATCGCCTACCTGCGCCCGGTCCAGGCCAAGAGCTTCAACGGTGCGTCGCCGTCAGATTCCCAAGGGGCCTCGACTCCCCTCGGGTCCGACGACGGTGGCGAGGCAGAGGTATCTGCAGCCGTCTGAAGGGGCGACGGGGTGGGGCGTCTTCTTGCCGGGTGACGCCCCGCCCCATCTCGCCACCCATTGTGGCGCTTGGCGCCGGAGGGTTCCAGCAGGGATCTCCCGGAGCACCTCCGCCGGGGATTCCGAATTCGGCTGACCCCAAGCGCTATAGGTCCGGCTCCATCGAGTAGCTCGAAGCCCGACCTGCAAAGTCGTGGTTCCTTTGTCCTCCTATACGTCCCAAAGGAACCACAAGTTGACGCCGGCGATCCGCTTGGTCATCGCGTGGTTCCTTTGTCCTCCATACGCGGACTAAGGACCACAACTTTTGGCTCCCGTCCCCTCGGAACCTGTTTGGCATCCGAATCGCTGAGGCCGGGCAACCGGCAGCGCTTGCAGGGCGGACGGGTGACCCTCTCGCAGAGGCTCCAGCGCCAACCTTCCGAAGCACGCAGCCCGCCCCAGCTGCGCGACGGTCTCTGCGAGAGGGTCACCCGTCCGCCCCCCCAACACATGGCCATCCCCACCCGGCCTCTGCTATTGTTGACTTAGTTGATGGACAAATACGGAAAGGAGACGAAGTGTCCAAGCGCGTACCCACCACCACGTTCCGCTCGCGGGGCCGGCTTACCGGCTTGGTGCGGGACGAGTTCCCGGCGGGGACCGGGCAGAACCGGACCACGCAGACGGACAATCGCGAGTCGGCGCTGGGCGGTGCCGACGAGGCGCTCTTCTACCGGGCGCGCCTGATCCTCGGGGACTCCCTCCCCCGCCCCCAGCGCTGATGAACGACAGCGCTGAAAACCCCGGCTGCGAAACCTGAGCCCGGACCGCTCTCTCGAGGGTCCGGGCTCTTTCGCGTCAGCTGCCCTTCTTAGAGCCGCCCTTCGAGCCGCCCGAGGTGGCGTCCTCGGTCAGCAGTGGTTCATCCGGCTGGGGGGTCGCCTGGACGGCGAGGTTCCAGCCTTTGAGCGTGAAGGTGACGTCTTTCGCGCCCGCGTACTGGACCGAGACCGTGTGACCGCCTTTGGTCAGCACGCCCGTCTGCACGATCGTGTTGTTGATCGCCACCGGGGTCGGCGTGGCCGCGGTCGACGGCAGGAAGTTGACTTTCCCGGTCGCCTGGCCGTCGATCAGGATCTGCAGCGGGCAGGCCTTGTCGGGGCCGGGTTTCGCCGCGGTGCAGATGCCCTGGCCCGAGAACGAGATCACCGCCGTGCTGACTTCGGCCTTGGTCGCGAACGAGGTGAACGCGGTCGGGATGTAGCCGGCGGTGGTCGCCGAGGCGCTGAACGGCGCGGTTCCGGCCGCAACCCCTACCACCGAGGGCCTGGGCGCGGTGGCCTTTGCCACGTACAGGTTCGAGGCCGCCTTTTTCTTCAGGTAGAGCTGCGACGCCTTCTTGTTGCTCACGTAGACCTTGGCCGCCTTCTGGTTCGTCAGGAACGACTGGGCGACCGAGGGCACCACCGTGACCGAGACGGCAACCACAGCCGACAGGACGACGGCGGTCGCGGCTCGGGGGGTGGACAGTCTTCTCTTCAGCAATTGATCCTCCATGTCTGCGGCCAACCTGCGGCTGTTTCGGTGCCCTCGGACGGCCTTTCTTTACTAAGTGACTCAGAAAGGTACAGAAGCTGCTAGGGTTTTGCGACGTAGTTGGTCAACAAACTCGCTTTAACCCGGCAGAAAGGACTCACACCGCATGAGAAGCAAGACCCTCGCCATAGCGGCGATCTCCCTTATGGGGCTCGCTGCGCCGGCGTCGGCCGGTGCCGTCACCCTGATCGGGTCGGGCTCCGTAGCCGCGCAGCCTGTGCTGCAGGCCCTTTTCGCGACCTACACCAAGCAGGTCAACAAAAAGGTCCACTTCGTCTACACGGCGAACGGCGGCAACGCCGGCGTCAAAGACGTCCAGAACGGGACCAGCCAGTTTGCAGGCCAGGCCCGCACCCCCCTCCCCTCGGACGCGGGGACTACCTACATCAAGATGTTCCTCGACGGGCTCTGCCTCGACGTCAACCCGAAGAACAACCTCTCGAACATCACGATCCAGCAGACCCACGACATCTACCGGGGTCTGATCACCAACTGGAGCCAGGTGGGCTCGAGCCTGGGAACGACGATCGACCCGGTCGGCCGCGACACCAACGGAGGGACCTACAACTTCTTCCTCCAGGCGGTGCTGAACAACGAGCCGCCCGCGTCCAACGTCAACGCGCTGACCGCCGACGGCCTGGTCGTCAACGCGGTCAAGCAGGACCCGAACGCGATCGGCTACGCCGGCCTTGCCTGGCAGAAGAAGGGGCTGAAGCCGCTGAAGGTCAACGGCATCCCCTGCACGCCGAGCAAGATCAGCGTCGAGCCGCTCAAGTACCCGCTCTCGCGCTACCTGTTCCTGGTCCTGCCGGGTGACGGCAGCACCAGCCCGAAAGCCCTGGTCAAGTTCATCGACTGGGCCCGGCGCAGCCCGCTTGCCGGTCAGGTCATCGCCAAAGCCGGCGGGGTCCCCGCCTTCAACAAGAAGTAGGCCTTGGAGGAGCAGTACCCCACCGAGTACGGGCCCAAATGGTCCGACCAGCGCGTCGAGCGGATGCTCGGCGCGCTGGTCTGTGCCGTCGTCGGGCTGCTGCTGGCGCTGATCGTCACCGTCTTCGTTCGCGCCTGGCCGTCGTTCTCGCACAACGGCCTGGCCTGGTTCGGGCCGGGCGGCAACGTCGACGACCAGCTCAACGCGATCTTCCTCTCCGGGCAGAACGGGCTCGAATACGTCTACACCTTCCACGCCTGGCCGCTGATCTGGAGCACGCTGCTGATCACCGGCGGCGCCGTCCTCATCAGCCTCTTCTGCGCCCTCTTCGTCGCCGTCTTCATCGTCGAGTTCGCGCCGGAGTGGATGAGCAACATCCTGCAACCGGTAATCCGCTTCCTGGCCAGCGTCCCCTCGGTGATCTACGGCCTGATCGGGGTCGTCGTCCTCGTCCCCTTCATCGGCAACCACCTGATCAGCGAGCCGCAGAAGGCCTCGGTCGCCGGCGTCATCTCGCTCACCGGCTACAGCCTGGTGGCGGCGGTGCTGGTGCTGACGGTGATGATCGCGCCGCTGATGGTCTCGATCTTCAGCGACGGCCTGCGGGCGGTGAAACCCGGCTGGCTCGAGGGCTCGCTGGCGCTCGGCGTCAACCGCTGGCGCACCACCTGGAAGATCGGCGTCCGCAGCGCCCGGCCGGCGATCGTCGCCGGCACCGTGCTGGCCACCGCCCGGGCGATCGGCGAGGCGGTGATGCTGGCGATGATCTCCGGCTCGGTCGGCTTCGCGCCGAACCCCGCCGACGGCCTGATCTTCATCTACGAGCCCTCGCGGCCGCTGGCGCCGACGATCGTCAAGAACATCGACCAGCTCAGCTCGCCGCCGGCCAACGCGACCCTGTTCGCGATCGCCGCCGTCCTGCTCTTCTCGGCCGCCACCTTCTCGCTCACCGGCTACTTCGCCCGCCGGGCGATGCGCAAGTACGGGACCGCCTGATGCTGCTGCAGCAGAAGGAGCAGAAGGGAGCCGCGGAGGGCAGCGCCACCTGGGCGCTGAGCGACCGCATCGGCCTCGCCGTCTGCTGGGCGCTGGGGCTGCTCTTCTGCGCGATCGCGGTGGCGATCGTCGTCTACCTGCTGGTCCAGGGGATCAAGTTCCTGCGCCCGGAGATGCTCTGGACGCCGGCCGCCGCCGGCTTCAGCGAGGGCGAAACCGGTGGATTCTCCGACGCCCTGCTCGGCACCATGATCGTCGCCGTGATGGGGATCGCCCTGGCGCTGCCGACCGGCATCGCGGTCGCGGTCTGGCTGGTCGAGTACGGCCGGCCGGCGGCGCTGGCGCGGGTCACCGAGATGACGATCGAGGCGATCGCCGGTATCCCCTCGATCGTCCTCGCCCTGTTCGGCACGGTGATCTTCTCCAGCACCGCGCTCGGCTTCCTCAGCCGCACCTCGCAGGGGGTGGTTTTCGGCCGCTCCTTCTTCGCCGCCTCGGCGATGCTCTCGCTGGTGGCGCTGCCGCTGATCGTCGCCAGCGTCCGCGAGGGGCTGAACTCGATTCCCCGCCACGTGCGCGAGGCCTCCTACGCGGTCGGCAAGACCAAGGCGGCGACGACGCGGCGGATCCTGCTGCCGACCTGCCGCCCGCAGGTCGCCACCGGGGCGATGCTCGGCCTCGGCCGGATCATCGGCGACACCGCGATCATCGTCGTCCTCCTCGGCGCCACCCAGAACTTCGCCCCGGTCGAAGGGGTCGGCTTCCCGCTCGACATCCTGCGCGGCGCCGGCACCACGCTGACCAACTTCGTCTACGAGGCCTCCCCCACCGGGAACCTCAACCAGCCGCAGAAAGCCTACGCGGCGGCTTTCGTCCTGCTGCTGATGGTCCTGGCCCTCAACGCGGCCGTCGACGTCGTCCACCGCCGCGCCCGAAAGGTAGGAACGTGGAGTCACTGACCCCTCCGCCGCCCGTGCGGCGGCTGCAGCTGGAGGACCCGGCCCCGGCAACGGAGGTGGCCGCGCCGACGGCGAACAGCAACGGCCACGCCCCGCAACAGAGCGGGTTCACCACCGCCAAGCGCTCGGTCGGCGCGCCCCAGTTCTCGATCCGGCGGATGGAGATCGACGACGTCTCTGTCTTCTACGGGGACAAAGAGGCGGTCAAAGGCGTCTCCCTGCCGGTCCGCCAGGGCGAGGTGCTGGCCCTGATCGGCCCCTCCGGCTGCGGCAAGACGACCCTGCTGCGCTCGCTGAACCGGCTCACCGAGCTGACCAGCCACGCCCGCCTCAGTGGCCGCATCCTGCTCGACGACGTCGACATCAAGCTGATCGAGCCGACCCTGCTGCGGCGCCGGGTGACGATGGTCTTCCAGCAGCCGAACCCGTTCCCGATGAGCGTTTTCGACAACATCGCCTACGTGCTGCGCGAGCAGGGCTCGCGACGCCAGCGCAAGAAGGTTCTGGAGCCGGCGGTGCACAGTGCCCTCGACCGTGCCGGGCTCTTCGAGGAGGTCAAGGACAACCTCGACCACCCGGCGCTGAAGCTCTCCGGCGGCCAGCAGCAGCGGCTCTGCATCGCCCGCGCCTTGGCGGCCGAGCCCGAGGTGCTGCTGCTCGACGAGCCCTGCTCGGCGCTGGACCCGAAATCCACCCAGGTGATCGAGGACCTGATCGTCAAGCTGCGCGACGACGTCGCCGTCGTCAT
>Ga0164301_10000035_pt1 | contig 33090 bp, 22 predicted proteins | sample Whisoiple_231_MG_FD_109711 | JGI IMG/M metagenome (GOLD analysis project Ga0164301, IMG submission 109711) | Unamended control soil microbial communities from upstate New York, USA - Whitman soil sample_231_MG | ecosystem: Environmental > Terrestrial > Soil > Agricultural land ... | reverse complement strand
GATCTGCGACTCCGGCGACCACGCTTCGATCCTCGACGGCTGTCGCCTCTCCGGCGCCAAGCTGCGGCCCTTCCGCCACAACCGCATGGACAAGCTGGAGAAGATGCTGCAGCGCGCGGCCGAGGACGGCGGCGGCGTGCTGGTGATCGTCGACGGCGTCTTCTCGATGGAGGGCGACGTCTGCGACCTGCCCCGCATAGTCGAGCTCTGCCAGGCCTACGGGGCGCGGCTGATGGTCGACGAGGCGCACGGAGCCGGCGTCCTCGGTGCGCGCGGTGCCGGCGCCTGCGAGCTCTTCGGCCTCGAGGACCAGGTCGACCTGCGGATGGGGACCTTCTCCAAGAGCCTCGCCTCCTGCGGCGGCTTCATCGCCGGCCCGGCCGACGTGATCGAGTACCTGAGGATCTCTTCTCGCTCCTTCGTCTTCAGCGCCTCGGCGGTGCCGGCGGCGGTGGGAGCGGCGCTGGGAGCCCTGCGGGTGATCCGCGCCGAGGGCCCAGCTCTCTTCCGGCAACTGCTCGACAACGCCGATTACCTGCGCGAGGGGCTGCGGCACCTCGGCCTGAAGGTGATCGAGCCCGGCACCCTGCCGGACGGCACCGTCGCCACCACCCCGGTGGTGCCGGTGATGGTCGGCGACGACTGGCAGGCGGTTCTGCTCTGGAAGGCGCTGTTCGACGCCGGCGTCTACACCAACGTCGCCATCCACCCGGCGGTCCCGCCCGGCGGGGCGCTGCTGCGGACCAGCCTGATGGCGACCCACGAGCGCGAGCACCTCGACGGCGCCCTCGGCACGATCGCCCGAGTGGTCGCGGACTTCCCGGACCTGCCGCGCGCCTAATCCGCGAGTAACGGGTTCTTGACATCCCCCGGCGGGGGGAGTTTCAGGCTTGGCCGGAATCGGACAAGCGGGTCGAGGCGCCGAAATTGTTGCTCTTAGCGAATGGGTCGGACGCCAAACTGGCGCACCACGCTTGACGCCCGGTACCTCGAAGACGTAGCTTGGCCTCCTCGCCGAAACGACCCAGGCGGTGAGTTCGGGAAATAGAGAGATTTGTCCGGTTGGACTCGCCCGGCAGTGGTTCCGGTCGGACACCACCAATACCCCAGTTATCTGATTCCTTGAAGGGAGGAGTCCCAGTGGAAGCTGCCTCAACGGCACCCGCAAAGACCATCGCCTCGGTAGAGGCCCCGCAACACATGAGGGCGCTGGAACGAGCCAACATGGTGCGGCTGGCCCGCGCGGAGCTGAAGCGCGCGATCGCACGAGGCGATGTCGATGCCGCGGAGGTGGTTCGCGACTGTCCCTGGGAGACCGAGAGCATGACCATCGCCGAGCTCCTCACCAGCCAGCGGCGATGGGGACGGACCCGCGCCCGCAAATTCCTCATGCCCCTCTCGCTCAACGAGAACAAGCAATTGGGGACCCTGACCTCGCGGCAGCGGCGGCTGCTCGCCACGGAGCTGAACTCGCGGGCAGCGGGTGCTCCGAGCCGGGAACCGCTCGCCGTTTAGGCGGGCGGGCAGTTAGCCGCGCAGGCCTCCGGCGCGAAAGCTGAGACCGCCGGAGGCGCGCTGAAAGGCGCGGCGGGCCAGATAGAAGACGATCGCGAAGGCGAGCGCTCCGGCGCCGAGCGCCACGGCGAGGATCTGGTCGGCCACGTAGAAGACGAGGCCGGTGACGGATACGAAGGCGAACCCGGCGAGCAGGGTGGTGTGGGAGCGCCAGCCGGCGAGATGCTCGCGAATCGCCACCTCCAGCCCTCCGAGCCCGGCCAGCGCCACCCCGAGGCCGATCGCGGTCGGGTGGCCACCGATCGCCCCGATTGCCAGGGAGACGATCCCGGCCAGGATCACCAGCTCGGCCAGGGGCGCGGAGCCCCAGGGTGCCGGCGGCCTCTCGTTAGGTGCAGAGACCCGCTTCGCGGGTTTCTGCGGCTTCCGCTTGGCGGGCCGGGACTTCGTGCTCAACGGCCGCAAGCCGCCCGGCTAAGGGACATCCGGAGGAGACCTTGACCCGCCACCAGCCCATCAGCATCCCGATCGGGCCGAGCCGCGGTCGGGAGTGCCAGTGACCGCAGCCGTGCAGGCCGAGGTCTTCACGCGAGACCCGGACCCACTTGAAGTCCTGCGGGGCGGCCAGCATCTGCTCGACCAGCTCGCGGTTCCGATCCTCGACCCGGGCCCGCTCGACGAGGGCGCTCCTCGCCTCGGCGACGCGGTCGGCGAGGCGATCGCGGACCACCTCCAGCTCCCCGAGATCGAGGACGCGGGGCGCGGCCGCGACGGAGTCGATCCGGTGCGGGACCTCGGTGTGGCCGAAGGCCTCGCCGAACAGCGCGCCCAGCTCGGCCTCAAGCCTGGCGACCTGGCGGCGCAGCTGAAGCCGGGCCTCGCGCTCGTCGACCGCGACGTCAGGTCCGTGAAGAGTCTGATCGAGAAGACGAGGCATCCCAGAAAGTGTAGTCACGCCGCCCCCAGAGTCGAGCAGGCCATCCAAAGCGCCTCCTCGACGGCGATCTGGGGCACGCCCTTGACCTGCACCGCGGCGACGGCGATCCGGCGGGTGCCCCTCTCGACCCCGAGCCCCTCGGCGGTCGGGCCAAAGAGCAGGCCGACCGGCCGGGACCCGTCGGCGATCGCCAGCGTCCCCTTCGCCATCTCGGCCGCCTGGCCCGCCAGCGACTCGCCCGGGGCGGTGTCGCGGATACAGAGCCCCCCCTCCACCGCCTCGGCGTCGAAGGCGCGCAGCGCCACCCCGGTCTCGACGATCGCCACGTTGAGGGCGTCGGCCGGCAGGCCGTGGCTGCGGAAGCCGCCGTCGTGGAGACGGTCGAGGGTCAGCTGCTCGACGGGGGTGCGGGTGCGGTCGGGGTCGAGCCCGATCTGGCGGAAGAAGACGCGGTATGCCCAGGGGATCGGCCGTTCGCGGAGGCGGATCGCCTGCGAGCCGTAGGTGCGGTCGGAGAGGTCGCGCAGCCGCTGCCGCACCGGCTCCGGGCTGCGGCCCGGCTTGGCGTCGACCTCCACCCAGGCGATCCCCAGCCCAGGGAACTCGGAGGCGATGTGCGGAGCGACCCAGCCCTGCCGCGGAGGCGGCATCCACCCCATGCGCTCGCCGGCGGCACCGACCGACACCTCAGCCCCTTTCCGCCTCGGCGGTGGCCGCCAGCAGCCGATCTATCCGGTTGTCCAGCTGGGCGGCGGTCAGCTCGCCGACGCCGGCGCTCTCCAGGGTCCCCCCCGGGTAGACGTAGGCGAAGGTCGGGCAGAGGCCGACCCCGTAGAGCCCGGCGACGGCCCCGTCGCGGTCGTAGCCCACCGGCATCGTCCAACCGCGGTCGCGGATCAGTTCCCGCACCGTGTCGCGATCGTCGCGGATGTCGAGCGAGAGGAAGCCCACCTGTCCACGGTAGCGCCGGTAGACCCGCTCGACCAGGTCCTGCTGCTGGACGCACCTGGCGCCGCCTTTGGTGAACCAGAACGAGATCACCAGCGGCCGGTCGAAGAAGTCGCAGACGCGGATCGCTTCCGGCAGGTCGACGCGGCAGGCCGGAGTCCGCCGCGCTTCCCCGGAGCAGGGGATCGCCGCCGTTTCGCAGTCGTCCTGGGCGACGTTGGCGTCACCTTCCAGCTTCCCGGCGCCGGCCGGGACCGCGAACTCCGGCAGCGGCCAGCGAGACGGCAGGCGGTCGAGGCCCAACGTCTCCCCCCCGCCGCCGTTCTCGATCGTGCTCACCGTGGCGACGACGATCACGGCGAGGAAGAGGAGCCCGACGACGATCGAGTAGCGGTCCCTCATCGACGCTCCAGCAGCAGCAGCGTGGCGGGCAGGACCAGCAGCACGCCGACCAGCGCCGCGCCGAGGTCGACGACGGTGACGAGGCCGAAGTCGCGCAGCATCTGCACGTCGCTGGCGACGAGGACGGCGAAGCCGGCGATCGCGGTGGCTCCGGAGGCGAGAACGGCGGCGCCGGTGCGCGAGTAGGCCCGCTGCAACGCCTCCTCGACGTCGACTCCGGCGCCGCGCTCCTCGTGGAAGCGCCCGACCAGGAGCACGCCGAACTCGGTCGCGATAGCGATCGTCAACGCCCCCAGCGCGGCCGACATCGGGTTGAGCGGGATCCCGGTGACCCAGAGCAGCAGCGAGGCCCAGCCGGTGGCGAGGACGGTCGGCACCAGCGGCACGAAGGCCCGGCGCCAGGAGCGGTAGATCAAGAGCAGGGCGGCGCCTACGAGAGCAAGCCCCGCCAGGGTCAGCCAGTAACGGCTGCTGGACAGGTCGCCGGCAGATTCCGCCGCGATGACCGAAAGCCCCGCCAGCTGCACCTCCACCCCCTCTGGGGTTTCCCCAATCGCCCCCCGCACTCGGTCCACCAGCTTCTGCTGGTCCTCCAGCGACTGCGCCCGGATGCCGAACGAGATCAACGCCTTCGTGCCGACTTCGCCGGTTTCCGGGTCGACCGGAGCCACCTGCCGCAGCGCGTACGGCGAAAGCGCTGCCAGAGTCGCGTCAATCCGTTGAGCGGTGGGCGTTTCCCCTCCCCGCACCAGGAAGTCGGACAGCGCGGGCCCGGGGCAGATTTCCGCCTCGTTGCAACTCGGGTTTTCACCGCTGAACCCGTTCGCATCGAGAACCCGCTTCTTGAACCCCGCCATCCACTCGATGACTTCGGGATCCGTCAGATCTTCGGCCTCGATGCTCACATCCAGCTCGCCGCTGTCACCGGTCGTGCCCTGCAGCTCGTTCAGCCCTTCGACCGCCTTGATGTTCTGCGGCGCCAGCTCCCTGATGTCGGACACGGTTTCCACCCTGGTCCCCGCAGCCCACCCCATGACGGCCAGCCCGACCCCCACCGCAATGACCGCCACCGGGTACTCGTGGGCCAGCGACAAGAGGCGTTCCGGCGGGCGGGTCCTGTCGCGGGAGGGGGACGCCTGCGCTGGATGCTCGGCATCCCCCTCCCGCGCCACCCGCCCGAGGATCGTCAGCAGCGCTGGCCCTGCCGTCATGGCTAGACAGAAGGCGATCGCGACGCCGGCGATGAGGATCCAGCCGAATCCCCGCACCATCGGGATCGGCGAAAGCTGCAGCGCCAGGAAGCCGGCGATCGTCGCCAGGCACGCTGCCCCGATCGTCGTCCCGCTTCGAGATGCAGCTGCCTCGACGGATCCCACCTCGTTGAATCGAGCTTGGAACTGGATGACATAGTCGACGGCTAGGCCGACGAGGATGGGCAGCGCCGCGATCGAGGCCATGGTCAGAGAGCCTCCGACGAGTGCCAGCAGCCCAAACGTAAGTGCGGTGGCGCCCAGCCCTATGACGAGCGGCAGCAGGCGCCAGCGCGAGCGGAAGACGAGGAGCAGGACGAGGGCCATGACGGCGATCGCGACCGCGAAGAGGACCAGCAGGGCGTCCTTCAGGGCCCGCGAGACGCCGTCGATCACCACCGGGGCACCGGAGACGATATAGCTGCCGCCTTCCAGCTCGAAGCACGGGGCCGGCTTGCCTTCTTCCTTGCAGGCGGCGCGCGGGGTCGTGTCCTCGACCGCGGCTTCGATCAGCCCGATCGCGCGGTGGCGCTCGGCTTCGCTGAGGCCGGGCCGCAGCCGGATCACGATCTGCGCCGATTTCGCGTTGGGGAAGAGGTACGAAAGCCGCGCCTTCGGCGTCCCGCGCGGGCGGGAGAAGTCGAAGATGACGGTGGCGACGAAGTCTTCGTTGGTGATGCTGGGGACGCTGGTGATCCCGTATTTGGTCGCCACCGCCAGCAGGTATTCGCGAAAGCGGTCGGCGGGGACGTGTTCGGCCAGGCGCCGCAGCTGGTTGTCGATCTGCACCACCGACTCGTTGAGGAAGGTGCCGGGCCCGGTCAGGAACTCGACCGCTTGCATCTCCGCCAGTTCGGCGCAGGGGCCGGGGATCGCCTCGGCCCCCTTCGGCACCTTGCCGGAGAGGCATCCCTCCAGCCGCAGCAGCCGGAAGAGGTTGTCGCCGAGGACGAGCTTCGGCAGTTCTCCCTTGACGAGGACGACGACCGGTTCTTCGCCGAAGTCCTCCTTGACCTGCTGCGTCGCCTCGGCGGTCGGCGAATCGGGGTCGACGAGGGTGTCGACCCCAGCGTCGGTCGGCAGCCGAGTGGCGCCGGCCGCGGCGAGGATCGCCAGCGCGGCGCTGACCGCGATCAGCGGGCGGGCGTGCCTCGCCGCCCAGGCCGCGACGCGCCCGAACCGAGTTCCCGCGCCCAACCTCAGTCCATCGAGAGCGGCCCGCTGACGTCAGCGTTGAGGAACTGGCTGACGAACGGGTTGCTGGAGTCGAACAGCTCCTCTTTCGGTCCGGACTCGACGATCTTGCCGCTCCAGAGGACCGCGATGAAGTCGGCGATCCGGCGCGCGGTTCCGAGGTCGTGGCTGATCACCAGGTAGCAGCCGCCGTTCTCGGCGTGGACCTCGCGGATCAGCTCGCAGAGCAGCGCCGTCCGGACCGGGTCGAGCCCGGAGTCGGGCTCGTCGAACATCACGATCGCCGGGTCGAGGACCAGCGCCCGGGCGAAGCCGGCTCGCTTGCGCATCCCGCCCGAGAGCTCGTTCGGCATCTTGTAGGTGGCCTCCATCAGGCCGACCTCTTTCAGCCGCCGGTTGACGATCTCGCCGATCTCTTCCTCGGATTTGTCGGTGTGCTGCCGCAGCGGGAAGGCGACGTTGTCGTAGATGTTCATCGAGCCGAACAGCGCCCCGTCCTGGAACAGCAGGCCGAACTTTTTCCTCACGTCGAAGAGCTCGTCGTCGGTCATGTTCGGGATCGACTCGCCGTGGACGAGGACGTCGCCGGAGTCGGGATAGAGGAGGCCGACGATGTGCTTGATCAGCACGCTCTTGCCGGTTCCCGAGGGGCCGAGCACCATCGAGACCTGGTCCTCGGGCAGGCCGAGGTTGAGGCCGTTGAGGATGCGGGCGCGGCCGAACTGCTTGACCAGGTCGATGATCTCGATCGCGTCCTCGCCGCCGTGGTCGCGCTTCACCCCGGTGTGGAATTTGTACGGGTCGTGCTCGCGCGGGTTGACGCCGGGGATGACGAAGTCGCGGCCCATCACGGCGCCGTCCTCGCTCACATAGGGCCCGTCGTCGGTCTGGCTCCGCGGGTGGTCGTCGGTGACGACCTCCGGGGGCGCTTCGGCGCTCGAAGTCGCCTCGTCCCGCAGCTCCTCTTCCTCGCGACGGGCGTCCTCTTCGGACTGGCGGTTCTCTTCCTCGATCGACACCTCAGCCTCCTATTGGCGCGCGTGGGTTGGCTCCCCAGAAGACCAGGGTCCCGAGCATTCCGATGATGTGAACTAAGACGATGTTGAGGACCATCGACTTGGCGGTCGCGGTCCCCACCCCGACGGGCCCGCCCGAGGCGGTGTACCCGTAGTAACAGCCGACCAGCACGATCGCGGTCGCCATCACCATGCCCTTGATCAAGCTGAAGATCAGGTCGGGCGGGTTCTGGAACATCCAGAAGATCAATAGGTAGCCGCCGGAGGAGACGTCGCCGATCTGCTCGACGACGGCGAGGTAGCTGGCCAGGTACATGATCCCGATCCCGACCAGGTACATGAACGGGAAGGCGATCCAGGCGGCAAGCAGGCGGGTCGCGCAGAGGAAGGTGACAGGCGGCACGCCCATCACCTCGAGCGCGTCGATCTCGTCGGAGATCCGCATCGCGCCGAGCTCGGCGACGATCCCGGTCCCGACCTTGGCCGCCAGCATGTAGCCGAAGGCGTAGGGCATGATCTCGCGCAGGTCGCACCAGGCGGAGAAGACGCCGGCGTAGGCGGGCGCGCCCTGGGCGCGCAGCAGGTAGGCGCCCTCGATCCCGCACTGCAGGCCGAGGGTGAAGACCAGGCCCCAGATGATCAGCGCCGAGCCGAGGACCAGGATCCCGGCCTGGCGCAGGCTCTCGCCGAAGAAGCGGAGGACGCGGCCCGAGTAGACGAGGCCGGCGACGCGGGAGCCGAAGCGGGCGATCTCCCCGGCGGAGTCGAGCCAACCGCGCGGGATTTCCAGCCAGGCGTTCATCGGATCGTCTGCAGCTCCGGGTGGGTGGCGAGCAGGGTCTGGGTGAAGACGTAGTTGAAGGCGAAGACGCCCATGAAGGAGATGACCACGGCCTCGTTGACAGCGCGGCCGACGCCGGCGGCGCCGCCGGAGGCGGTCATCCCTTTGTAGGAGCAGACGACGGCGATCAGGGCGCCGAACAGGGTGCACTTGATCACCGAGCCCCAGAGGTCGGTGATCGAGGCGTTGGAGAAGAGGGTGGCGAAGAAGCCGCCGAGCGGCTGGTTGTAGAGGATCTCGGTGAGGATGCCGCCGCTGATCCCGAAGACCAGCGCGTAGATGTCCAGCAGGCCGGTGATCAGCATCAGCGAGAGGAAGCGCGGCACGACCAGGTTCTTGATCGGGTCGACGCCCAGCACCTGGAGGGCGTCGAGCTCCTCGCGGATCTTGCGGGCGCCGAGGTCGGCGGTGATCGCGGTGCCGGCGACGCCGGCGACGACGACCGCGGTCACGAACGGGGCGAACTCGCGGATCGAGGCGAGGACGAAGAAGCCGCCGAGCCGGTCGAGGGCGCCGAACAGCGATAGGAAGTTAGCCGCCTGCAGCCCGGGCGCGCCGAAGCCGAAGGCCACGGTCGAGACCAGCAGCGGGAACCAGCAGAGCTGCAGCGCGAAGAGGAACTGACCGATGAACTCCTCGCCATAGGGATATGGAGGCTTGACCGCGGAAACGATCGTGCGAGCGGTGAGGATCATCATCTCCCCCACCTGTTCGAACAGCGACTTGGCGGGCAAGAAAGCCCTGTTGACCGCGGATCCGACCATCTGCTCCTCCGTCCGGGCGCACCGCAGCGCGCGGCACTCCACCCAGTGGGCGGGAGTCTAGGGGATGGAGGTACCCCAACCGTTAGCCGCGTGTTGAGATCCGACTAACCCCTAGCCGGCACCCGAAATGCCTGCGAAGGCGGCCAAACCCCGTGCTATGTTCGGGCCGATTTGCGGGGGATCGGACGACATTCCCGGAACGCCCGCCTCCAGACCATCGCGACCGGGTTAGTCGCGCTGGCGGCGGCGGCGCTGCTCAGCGCCTGCGGCGGCTCCTCCTCGAGCGAGCCCGACGAACCGGAAGGGACCTTCCACGTCAAGGTGGCCGAAGCGGCGTTCCCCACCGAGCAGGTCCTCGGCCAGACCTCGCTGCTGAAGCTCTCGATCCGCAACACCGGCAAGCAGACGGTGCCGGGCCTCAACGTCAGCTTCACGATCGCCGGCGAAGAGGGGGAATCCTCGCCGCTGCCGTTCGGGGTCAACGACCCGCAGGCCGACCTGGCCCAGCCGGAACGACCGGTGTGGGTCTTGGCGGCGACCTACCCGCGCCTGGAGGGCTCCTCCGACCCCGGCGGCTCCTCGACCACGAGCCGAAAGACCTTCGCCTTCGGGCCGCTGAAGCCGGGCCAGACCACGAAGGCGGTCTGGAAGCTGAGCGCGGTCCGCGCCGGCCAGTTCGACCTGCTCTACAGCGTCGGCGCCGGGATCGGCGACAAGGCGAAGGCGGTCACCAACGGCGGCGACGCCCCCGGCGGCTCGTTCGCCACGGTGATCAGCAACCAGCTGCCGGAAACCGAAGTCGACGACAGCGGCGAAATCGTTGAAATCGAGAAAGGCAAGTAGGGCCTCTCTCGCGGCGGCTGTCCTGGCGGCGATGCTGGCGCTGCCGGCCTGCGGCTCGGCCAGCGATCAGGACCGGGCTCCCCGCAAGGAGGCGTCCGCGAGCGCCGGCAGGGGAGTCGCCCTGAAGCAGATCGGCTCCTTCCAGAGCCCGGTCGAGGTGACCGGCGCCCCCGGCTTCCCGAAGCTGCTCTTCGTCGTCGAGCAGGAGGGGCGGATCCAGGTCCTGGAAGGTGGCAAGAAACGGCCGCGCCCCTTCCTCGACATCGGCGGCCTGGTCGACTTCGGCGGCGAGCGTGGCCTGCTCTCGCTCGCCTTCCCCCCGGACTACGCACGCAGCAAGCGCTTCTACGTCTATTACACGGACAAGTCGGGCACGATCCGCGTCGACGAGTTCCGCCGCCGCAGCGCGACCCGGGCCGCCTTCGGCAGCCGGCGGTCGGTGATCGCGATCCCTCACCCGGTCAACGCCAACCACAACGGCGGCGATCTGCATTTCCTCGGCAACCTGCTCTTCTTCGGGACCGGCGACGGCGGCTCCGGCGGCGACCCGCCCAACAACGCCCAGAACAAGGACGTGCTGCTGGGCAAGCTGCTGCGGATCGATCCCCGCGCCGGCGGCGGCAAGCCCTACTCGATCCCGGCCGACAATCCCTTCGTCGGCAAGGCGGGGCGCGACGAGATCTACAGCTACGGCCTGCGAAACCCCTTCCGATACTCCTTCGACACGACCCACGGGGCGCCGCGGATCGCGATCGGCGACGTCGGCCAGAACCAGTTCGAGGAGCTCGACTACACGACGGTGGCCGCGGCCAGGGGGGCCAACTTCGGCTGGGACGCCCTCGAGGGGTTCAACAAGTACGAAGACGAGAACAGCGGCACCCCGGACCCCGGCGGCACCGTGAAGCCGATCTTCGCCTACCCACACAGCCGCGGCGGCAGCTGCTCGATCATCGGAGGCTACGTCGTCCGCGACCCGCGCCTTCGCGCCCTGCGTGGGCGCTACGTCTACGCCGACCTCTGCGAGGGACAACTGCGCTCGCTCGTCCCCCATCTGAAGGGGGCGAGCGGCGACCGCAAGCTCGGCCTGCAGGTCTCCAGCCCGACCTCGTTCGGCGAAGACCAGCAGCGCCGGCTCTACGTGACCTCGCTCGAAGGTCCCGTCTACCGGCTGGTCCCGCGCTGACGCGCGGAAGATTTCACTTTTCTGCGCGCATCTCGTAGCATCTTTTTGTCTACACTTGCTTTCATGGCAGTCATGGTGAGAGAAGCCTGGACCGACGAGCGCCTCGACGATCTCGCGAAAGGAGTGGGCGAAGTGCGGGCCGAGGTCCGTGAACTGCGTACGGAAGTCGGCCACGTACGCGAAGAGCTCGGGGAATTGCGCGCGGAGCTGAAGGGCCTGAGGGAAACGATGGATGCGAGGTTCGAAGCGGTTGACAAGAGATTCGAAGATGTCATCCGCACGATGCAGATCGGGTTTGGCTTGATCGGCGCTACTCTCGCCGCCCTGGTGGGCATGGTCGCCACCCAGCTCTGAATCGCCGCTAGAGTTGGCTGACCAGCCAAACGGGCGAAGGGAGCAGTGGTGGAGAGCGGAACGGTTGCCAAGAGCACCGAGAGCAATGGAGCGTCGACCCCGCCGGCCGACGCGATCGAGGTTCACAACCCGGCGACGGGAGAGCTGATCAGGTCCGTTCCCGTCGACTCGCCCAAGGCCGTGGCCGAAAAGGTGGCGCGGGTCCGCGCCAACCAGCCCGAGTGGGAGGCGATGGGGATCGAGGGTCGCTACCACTGGCTCGGCAAGCTGCGCGACTGGCTGCTCGACAACGAAGAGCGGGTGCTCGACACGATGCAGGCCGAGACCGGCAAGGTCCGCGCCGACGCCGGCAACGAGCCCGCCTACCTCGCCGACCTGATCAACTTCTACGGCGCCAAGGCCGCCGGCTACATCGGCGAGGAGAGCATCCGCCCCCACACCCCGCTGCTGGCCGCCAAGAAGCTGCGGGTGCAGTACCGGCCGCACCAGGTGGTCGGCATCATCAGCCCCTGGAACTTCCCCCTGATCCTCTCTCTCGGCGACGCGATCCCGGCCCTGCAGGCCGGCGCCGCGGTCGTCGTCAAGCCCTCCGAGTTCACCCCGCTGGGCCTGGCCGAGGTGGTCGAAGCCTGGAAGCAGGAGATCGGCGGCCCCGACGTCTTCGACTGCGTCCAGGGCATCGGTCCGACCGGCGGCGCTCTCGTCGACGAGGTCGACTTCATCCAGTTCACCGGCTCCGACCGCACCGGCCGCAAAGTCATGGCGCGGGCGGCCGAGACGCTGACCCCGGTCAGCCTCGAGCTCGGCGGCAAGGACCCGATGATCGTCCTCGCCGATGCCGACCTCGACCGCGCCGCCAACGCCGCGGCCTGGGGCGGAATGATGAACTCCGGCCAGATCTGCATGTCGGTCGAGCGGATCTACGTGGAGGAACCCGCCTACGACGAGTTCCTCGCCAAGCTCACCGCCGAGGTCGGAAAGCTGCGCCAGGGGTCCGACACCGCCGCTGACCCGAAGGACGTCGGCGCGATGACCTCGCCGAACCAGACTGCGATCGTCGAGGACCACGTCTCCGACGCCCTGGCCTCGGGAGCGAAGGCGCTGACCGGGGGCAAGCGAGTTCCCGGCCCCGGCGACTACTTCGAGCCGACGGTGCTGGTCGACGTCGACCACTCGATGAAGGTGATGCGCGACGAGACCTTCGGGCCCGTCGTAGGCGTGATGAAGGTGCGCGATACGGAGGAGGCGATCCGGCTGGCGAACGACAGCCCATACGGCCTCTCGGGCTCGGTCTTCGGCGAGCGCGATCACGCCGAGCAGGTGGCCCGACGGGTCGAGTGCGGGGCGATCAACGTCAACGACGTGCTCGTCAACTACTTCGCCACCGACGTGCCGATGGGCGGCTGGAAGCAGTCGGGAATCGGCTACCGACACGGCGAGCCGGGGATCAAGAAGTTCTGCCGCAGCGAGTCGCTGGTGATCACCCGCGTCGGCGGTAAGCGCGAGCCGACCTGGTACCCCTACACCAAGGGCCGCCGCCGCCTGCTCTCCCCCATCTCCCGTTTCTTCGGTGCACGGGATTGGCGCAGGAAACTGGGGATGAAGAAGCGGTAGCCGTCAGTAGAGGGTGCCGGTGGGGGTGCCCCGGGAGCACCTCCGCCGAGAGAAGCGTCTTACAGCTGACGCCTCAGAAGCCTGCGGCTCGGCTCCATGCTGAGTACCCGGGACACCCCCACCGGCACCCTCCTCAACAGCTTTCGTCAGACAGCTGTTCCTCCAACCGCTGTCGCCAGGAGGGACGGGTGTCCCTCTCCCGACCGGCGTCCCTGATTTTTGTGCTCGCTGAGTCAGCGGGAGATCGACGGTTAGCGGCAAAAATCCCAGGGAGGGAGAGGGACACCCGTCCCTCCCTACAGGTAAGCGCCCGAACGGAACATGTCCTGATTCGGCGCCTCGGTACCTTTGTAGGTTCATGGCTGAGCGCGACTACATAGCTGCGACCAAGGAGCGGGTTGTCGTCTTTGACGGCGGCATGGGCGCGACCTTGGAGCAGTTCGAGCTGACGCAGGCTGATTACGGCGGGCTCGAGGGGAAATGCCACGAGGCGCTAGTGCTGAACCGTCCCGACGTGATCGAGGGCGTGCACCAGTCGATGCTGGACGCCGGTGCCGAGGTGGTCGAGACCGACAGCTTCCAGGGCTCGCGCCTGAAGCTCGAAGAGTGGGGCCTGGGCGAGCACACGCTGGAGATCAACACCAAGGCGGCGGAAATCGCCCGCAAGGCGGCCGGCGAGACCCGCTTCGTCGCCGGCTCTATCGGGCCGACCGGCTTCCTCCCCGCCTCCACCGACCCGACCCTCGGCGACATCTCCTTCGGCCGCCTGGTCGAGGTCTTCGCCGAACAAGCCCGCGGCTTGGTCGAAGGCGGCGCCGACCTGATCATGATCGAGACCGCGCAGGACATCCTCGAGGTCAAGGCGGCGATCTTCGGTGCCCGCGAGGCCTTCGAGGCGACCGGCCGGAAGCTGCCGATCCAGTGCAGCGTCTCGCTGCTGCCCAACGGCGGCAAGATGCTGCTCGGCACCGACATCCAGTCGGTGCTGACGACGCTGACCGCGCTCGACGTCGATGTGATCGGCCTCAACTGCTCGACCGGACCCGAGGACATGCGCGACGCTATCCGCTTCCTCGGCGAGACCTGCACGGTCCCGGTCCACTGCATTCCCAACGCAGGCCTGCCGCTGCAGGGCCCCGACGGCGAGACGATCTTCCCCGAAAAGCCCGAGCCCCTGGCGGCGACGCTGGGCGAGTTCGTCGAGCGCTACGGCGTCGGCATCGTCGGCGGCTGTTGCGGCACCACCCCCGAGCACGTGGCGGCGATCCGCGAGCGGGTCGACGGCCGAACCCCCGGCGAGCGCCCAGCCCCAGGCCCGATCGAGGTCTCCTCGATGATGACCTCCACCCCGCTCGTGCAGGAGCCGCGGCCGACCCTGGTCGGCGAGCGGGTCAACTCGCAGGGCTCGAAAAAAGCCAAGGAACTGCTGCTCGCCGACGACTACGACGGCCTCGTCCAGGTCGCCGAAGACCAGGTCGAAGGCGGCGCCCACGTGCTCGACACCTGCGTCGCCCTGACCGAGCGCCAGGACGAGGACGCGCAGATGAGCGCGGTGGTGAAGCGGGTCTCGCTGACCCAGCCGGCGCCGATCCAGGTCGACTCGACCGAGCCGGAGGTAATCAAGGCCGCCCTGGAGACGATCCCCGGCCGGGCGATTGTCAACTCGATCAACCTCGAGGCCGGCCGCGACAAGGCGGACACGGTGATCCCGCTTGCCAAGGCCCACGGCGCGGCGCTGATCGCGCTGACGATCGACGAGGTCGGGATGGCGAAGACGGCCGACCGCAAGGTCGAGATCGCCGAACGGATCCGCGACATCGCCTGCGGCGAGCACGGGCTCGACCCCGAGGCGCTGATCTTCGACGCCCTCACCTTCACCCTGACCACCGGCGACGAGGAGTGGAAACCGTCGGCGGTGGAGACGATCGAGGGCATCCGCCGGATCAAGGCCGAGATACCCGGGGTGAAGACCTCGCTGGGGGTCTCCAACGTCTCCTTCGGCGTCTCCCCCCGCCCGCGCGCGGTGCTCAACTCGGTCTTCCTCCACCACTGCGTCGAGGCCGGCCTCGACCTGGCGATGGTCAACCCGAACCACATCACCCCCTACGGCGAGATCTCCGAGGACGAGCGGGAGCTGACCGACGACCTCGTCTTCAACCGCCGCGACGACGCGCTCGAGCGCTTCATCTCCCACTTCGAGTCGAAGGGCGAGGAGGCGGAGGCGGAGGTCGCCGACCCGACCGCCGGGATGGAGCCCGAGGAAGCGCTCCACTGGCACATCCTGCGCCGCAAGAAGGACGGGGTCGAGGACCAGATCGAGCGCTCGGTCGAGAAGATCGGCGCCGTCCCCACCCTCAACGAGGTGCTGCTGCCGGCGATGAAGGAGGTTGGCGACAAATTCGGTGCCGGCGAACTGATCCTGCCCTTCGTCCTGCAGTCGGCCGAAGTGATGAAGCGCGCCGTGGCCCAGCTCGAGAACCACCTCGACCGGATCGACGGCCACACCAAGGGCAAAGTCGTGATCGCAACCGTCTTCGGCGACGTCCACGACATCGGCAAGTCGCTCGTCAACACGATCCTCACCAACAATGGCTACACGGTGATCGACCTCGGTAAGCAGGTCCCGGTCGACACGATCATCGAGGCTGCGGTCGAGAACGAGGCCGACGCGATCGGCCTCTCGGCCCTGCTGGTCTCGACCTCGAAGCAGATGCCGACCTGCATCGCCGAGCTGCACCAGCGTGGGCTCGAGTTCCCGGTGCTGATCGGCGGCGCCGCGATCAACCGCGACTTCGGCCGCCGCACGCTCTACCCGAAGGGCAAAGAGTCCGACGAGGTCTACGAGCCCGGCGTCTTCTACTGCAAGGACGCCTTCCAGGGACTCGACACGATGGACGCGCTGGTCGACAGCGACGCCAAGGCGGCGCTGGTCGAACGGATCAAGGCCGAGGCCAAGCAACTGCGCGAGAAGCCAGTCGTTGTCGACGACTCGCCCCCCACCACCGACGACAGCGTCCGCTCCACGGCCCGCACCGACGTGCCGATCCCGGCGCCCCCCTACTGGGGCGCGCAGGACGTCGACGTCGACTTCGACGCGGTCTTCCCGTATCTCGACCGCCACGTCCTCTTCAAGCTGCACTGGGGCGGTCGTGGGGTCAAGGGCGAGGCCTGGCGCGAACTGGTCGAGGGCACCGCCGAGGAGGAGGGCTTCTCCGCGCGCCTGGAGCGGATGTGGCGCGAGCAGGACTACCTCCATCCCAAGGCAAGGCTCGGGTACTTCCCCTGCAACGCCGACGGCAATGAGCTGGTCGTCTTCGACCCCGCCGACCCCGAGCGGGAGATCGAGCGGCTGGTCTTCCCGCGGCAGCCGAAGCACGACCGGATCTGCCTCGCCGACTTCTACCGCCCGCTCGACTCCGGCGAACGCGACGTGGTCGCCCTGCAGGGCGTCACCGTCGGCCCCGAGGTGACCGAGCTGATCGAACGGCTGGAGGGCGAGGGGGAGTTCGCCGAGCAGCTCTACGTCCACGGCCTCGGCGTGCAGTCGGCCGAGGGCCTGGCCGAGTGGCTGCACTCGCAGGTGCGGAGCCAGCTCGAGATCGACCTCGACCAGGGCCGGCGCTACTCCTGGGGCTACCCCGCCTGCCCCGACCAGTCCGAGCACGAGAAAGTCTGGCGCCTGCTCGACCTCGAATCGATCGGGATGACCCTCTCCGGCGGCTACGCGGTGATGCCCGAGCAGTCGACGGTGGCGATCGTCGCCCATCACCCCCAGGCTGTCTACTTCGGGATGAAGTCCGGCTTCATCCCCGAGGAGAAGACGCCGGACGAGCTGATCGCCGGCACCGCCCGCGGCGGCGGCCTGCCACCGGAGTCCGACCCGGACCCCGGTGACGAGGGCGAGGGGGCCGATACCCCCGCCCCCGAGCTCAGCCGCTGAACCTGTCCGGAACCTTGGCCGGGTGCAGCGCGGGACGCTGCCAGTTACGTCCTTCGTAGGCCTCCTCGAAACCGGCCCGCCGCAGGTTGCGGCAGACCGACGACCAGGAGGCGAGATCGCATTCGCCTACCTCGACGAAGACCGTGTGGCAGCCGGCCCGGTGCGCATCGAGCAACCGGCGATGCAGCAGCGCCGCATTGCAGCCGCGTCCGCGCGCCGGCCCTAGGGTGGTGCCCGCACCGAGTTGGGCAACGCCGTCGACGATCAGCATCGACCCGGTCGCGACCGGGATCTCCGCCGGCCCAAGGGCGGCGGTGTAGCAATGCCACCCATCCTGCTGCGGCAACGAGAAGAACAGCGTCCCCGCCACCAGCGGGATGTCGAGCGCTTCGGCGGCGATGGTGCTCAGCCCTTCTCCTTCGGCTTCGTCTTCGCCGAGGTGGTAGACGACGATGCCGGGATCGACGTAGAAGTCGGGCGGTGAGCCGTCGCGGACCAGTTTGACCCAGCCCCCTCCTTGCTCGTACCCGCGATCGCCGAGCCAGGCTTCGGCGACTTCCGCGCCGGGCCTGCCGCCGGCCACCGGAATCCGGTAGTCGACTTCCCGGGCCCGCATCCATTCGACCGCCGCGGCGAGGTAGCCCTCGTCGATCGCGCCAGGCTCCGCTGCCCCCTGGATCTGCTGCAGCAGAGGCACCTCCGGCAGGTCGCCGAAGGCGGTCGCCTGCACCGGGCCGAACCTCTCAACTTCCACCCCTGATTCAGAAACTGCTTCCGGGACTACCGAGTCCCACATGTCGCGCCGAAAGCGCTGCGCGACTCTCTCAAGCACTGCTGAGTCGTATCTCACGGATCCCTTTCCCCCAGTTCGCGTGAGTATTTGGCCGATTGCTCGACTCTATGCACATTACTGCAGACGGGTCAAGGAACCTTGTCGATCCGGCTATGAAGAAGTGGGGGTTGAGGCGCCGAGAAGGGGGCCGGCTGCCGTGGATGGGGCTGGCGCCGGCCACACGCCTCCTCGTAGTCGGGAGTGCCGGCCTGGGATCGGTGGCGGCACACCACGGGCGTACCTTAATAGAAAACGTTACGTTTTTTTGAGCGCTCAGAGCGATTTCGAGGCTCGCGAGGTAAATCGCCCGCTCAGCGCCGTTTTTTGGCTCGTTTCGCCTGCTTCGACTTCTTCTTACAGGCGGTCTGGATGACCGGGCGGAAGTCCCTCGTCATGCCATTCTGCCCGCGCATCTTCACGACTGCTCGTTCCTTGCGCTGGCAGATATTGCGCGAGGTGACGAGGAGGCTCTTGCTGCCGCCCATCATCCGCAGGGTGAATTGGCTCACTGGCGCATCCGGAACCACGTCGAAGGTGTTCCGCAGGCCGCGGTTCTTGGAATCCGTGCGGCCCACCAGCTCCACTTCGATCGGCTGGCTGTCGGGCCCCCGCAGAGCAGCGACCAGGTCCGGCAGCACGTTGTCCGACGAGCGCAGGTACACGGGTCCGGTCAGCGGCTGGTCGAGGAGCGGCGTCACCGCCTCCGCCTGCCCGTAGACCGATCCAGGCGGGCAGCTATGCGCCGCAAACTGGACCCGCGTGCAAACGGTCCGAATGTGCCCCTGCGCCAAAAATATGGACTGCGGGAACCGCACCGACGCCCCGGCGATGTTCGCATCCCCCGGCCGCGCCGTCAGGGTCGCCGTCAGCTGCTGGAACTTGTTGCGCTTCGTGCCGCCTTTGAGCTTGATCTTCAGGTTCGGCTTGAATCCGAGGTTCTCGCAGTTTCCGACCTGAAAGCGATTCGAGACCGGCGCGCTGCCGCCCTTCTCGCCGGTCACAACGGCCCCGATCGACATCGCTTCGCAGCTGGTCGGCGCCAGGATGAAAGAGGGCCGATCGATGTCGATGCGGATGTCTCTGACATTCAGCGGGATCCCGTGCAACACCGTCGGGATCGGATCCGACTTGACCGTGATCTGAGCGGTCTTGGGATTGACGTAGGCGCCGCTGCGGATGACGACGTTGCCGAGGTCAAACGGTCCCGCCACCGCCGGCGCCACGACGGCGATGCTGAGCGGGGCACCCTTGTAAGGGCCCGCCAGGTAAGCCTTGGCCGTGTTGACGTAGAACGGGTTCGAACCTCCTCCGACCCCGACCGAGACCGTGCCGAGCCGGCTCGCCGCAGGACAGGAGGAAGCGTCCAACTCGGCCGCCCCAGTGCCTTCCGCCGTCGGAATCGATGCCAAAACCGCGTCCGGGCAGGGAGGAATGCCTTTCAGGTAGGCGGCAAGGCCCGGGGGAAGGGTCAGATCGAGCGCGCTGAAGCGCTCAGTGCCCTCGTCGCGGGATAGCTGCACCTGAAAGGAGCTGGAGGAGCCAGCAACCGGATTCGTCACCCCGGCGACGAATTTCGGGCGCAACTGCAACGGATCCGGACACGCGTTGCCACCGGCTCCCGAGCTGACCTCGAAGGTCGACGTGGACGGGGTGGCTTTATTTGGGTTTGCCCAAGGCGAAAGAGCTGCGTCGATGCCGTATTTGCCGCAGGCGGGGGGATTGATCAGCGATGCGCGATTCCCCGAGTTGAAGTGCAGCTTCAGGCTCGAGAACGGAACCTGTGGGTTCTGGTCGAAGGTAGAGACGATCTGGCCATTAGGTTCGATCTTCACCTCCCCCGGGATCTTGACCAAGATCCCGCGCTCTTTCGACTCCACCACCAGATAGAGGCCAAGCAGAGTGCCAAAAGGATTGTCGCCCTGCTTGGCGAGATAGACGCTCCCCTGCAGCGGCTCCTCGAGCAGCGGCGTGATGATTTCGGCCGTGCCGATCTTGCTCGATTCCGGGCACTGCACCGGGTCGTCGTTGGGAACGCCATCCACCATCCCTAGCTCCGCCTGCGTGCAAGCCCCCAGCCCATCGGCCGCAGCCGTGTTGACCGACATCCCCGGCGGCAGCTTCACAACCGCCTTCTTAAGATCCGACTGCGAGATCCCTTCCGGTTCTTCCAGCCCTTTGGTCGGAATCTCAATCGAGACGTTGAGCCCCGTAGGCGATTCCGCCCGGCTCGAGGTCGGCTCGAAATCAACAGTCGGCGTGAACGGAACCTGGTCGCATTCAGTGACCAAGGGCGATACCGCTTCGGCAGTTTGAACGTTGGACGGTTTCTGCCATGAATCGATATGAAGCTTGGTCACCGGTGCCGTCGCGGAGCATTCGGTCGGATTCCGGAAAAACGGCTTGCCGAACGCACCTGGTTCGCCAGGGGCCCTACAGGCGACCGGACCTCCAGTTGCTTCGCCGCCGAAGCCACAAAGCAAAACGCGGAAGTCAAGGAACTTGAGACCGGAGCTGATGCCGAGAGAATCAATCGCAAGCCCATAGTTTCCATCTGGTCGCAGACGAGGGGTTAGCACGTATATCCCTTTGGTAAGTGGTTCAGCAAAAGCAAACTGAGCAGGAGTCCCAACTTCAGGCTCAATCGCATACAGCTGTTTCCGCTGATAAGAGTAGGCGGTACCCGCCGAACCCAGCGCATCACCGAAGCCGGTGGCCTGAAAGGCCACTTCTCCGAGAAGGCTGGCTTCTGGACAGTTTCCTTCCAGCAAAATAGCCGTGTTCGGGCAAAGCTCAGATACAGCCTGGGGGTTTCCTATGAAGCCGGCCGGAATGTCTACCTTGACGTCCTTGACGTAGGCAAGCGGCTCCTGGTTGGCATAAAAGAACGGTTCCTGCTGCACGAGCACCCGGTGCCGATTGAGGTTTATCTCGGTCCCGGCCGAGAACGGGTGCCTGCCGGCACGAGTCTCATCTTCACCGTCCTGCTTCGAAACCTTGGTGCTAAAGCCGGAGACGCCAAACGACAATGCCGGGCCAAGGAGAAATGCATCGCTCGCGATCCCCGGGGCCGAGCCCCCGCCGGATACCTGCGCCAAAGCAGATGCATTGTCAGGTGCATCGTTGCCGAGCGCGACCGCAACGGCAATTGGCGGATACGCTGCGCCTGGTGCAAGAACGTCAGAGCGGGTGCATTGCACCTTGGCCGGCTCGGCTTCTACCGGCAGCTCCGCAGTGCAGGACCAACCTTGAGGATTCAGGCTGGTTTCCGTATTGGTGTTTTCCGGCCTGTAGACCTTATATGCGTACGTTTCTAGTCCCCCCGGCAACTCGAGCTCTGCAGTGACCAGGTTGCCATCGGTCGGATCAGCACCCGTGTTCTTGACCAAGAGCTGGTAGTCGATGCGTTCGTCACTGCGGGCGACTACAAGCTGATCTCTTTTCAGTTCGACACCGAGCACCGGAGCGGCTGCGGCCGCGGCAGCAACAGTGAGCATCGTCAGCGCAGCGAGTGCCAGCGCGATCCCGGTGCGCCCGATCACCGCGAAGCTGCTTCGATTTCCAGCGCTCATTTCCGACCTCCCTGGTTGTCGCTCGCCCGCGAGCGAGCGAGATGGCGCTTTTCCTGCTTGTTCCGTTTTTTCTTTCCGCGCTTGCGGTGCTTGTGTTTGCCCTTTTTCTTGGCGGGTGGCGCCTGGACTACGTTGCCGCTACCCATATACGAGCTGCTGCCGGGGACCAGTCCGGCGGGAGGGGAGCTCGGCGAGCCCTGGCAAGCTTGCCCTTCGCACGGCGCCGGCTCCAACTGAGCTTCAAAACCACCATCAACGCGGGCGACGTAGATATCGCTGGCACTATCCCCATCCTGAGGTAGCAACCGGAATGAAGAACGGAAGGCAACCGTAGAACCGTCGTGAGATAGAACCGGACCGTCGCGCTCCTGCCTCTCAGCCAAGCCCTGGGAGCCGGGAAGCAGGAATAGAGACCCATTCCGCCACATGTAGCCCTGGCCAGTGCCCGATGCGGCACCGGGGACCAGCGCTTGAGCGCTGCGGAAGACGGCCGTTGCGCCGTCTTCGCTGGCCCAGCGACCAACCTCGGCGAATTCAGTACCGATTTTCCGTCCCTGGAAGGTGATTTGAACATTGGCAACGTCGAACGGCCCCGCATCCGGACCGCCCGGCAAGCACGAGATGCAGACCAGCGGCTCGGGATTGGCATCCGCGTCATAGCGGTAAACGTCCAAGCGAGAGCCATCAGCGTCATTGGTCACGAGCGAAGCGCTGCTCTGGAAAAAGAGGATGTGACCATCACCACCAATTTCCCGGTCTGAGCCGTCTCTCCCGGTCACCGGCACCGGGTAAGCCCGGTTCTTGAAGGTGCCGGCCCCACCCCAGAGGAATCCGCTGTCTCCATCAGCAAGCGTTCCTACAAAGCTCAACGTCTCGCTGTCAGCGTTGAAGACGTAGAGGTTGGCCTTACCGGCCTCAGCAAGGTCGCCTTCTGGATTGAGATCGCTCGTCAAAACCCCGGCGGCGGCAAAGTACACATGGGACCCGTCACCGGAGATACCCACAGTGCCGTTGAAGACGCCGGCGTCCTTGCCGGCTTCGTGCAACCCGACGACATCTTGCCCAGCTGAGACCTGGGTAAGTCGGCTGCCCGCTGGCTCGGTCGCATCGTAGAGGTAGAGATCACAGCCGCTGACGCCGGTGGCCTTGCTGCATTCGGCCGACGTCCCGTCGATGTCGGAGTCGGCGAGTTGGCGGTTGGTGGTGAAGTAGACCCTGGAGCCGTCAACCGATGCGCCTTGGTACGAATCGTTGCCGTTGACTTCAGCTTCGCTCTTGCACGGCGGCGATACCCGTCCACACTCGTTCGCGACGAGTTCAGTGATCGTGGGGCCAGCGGGGAGCTCGAGACGCTGCATGATTCGCATCTTGTTGCTCGAGCTGCAACTGCCAGGAACGGGCCCACCTTCGATGGAGTTGGTTACCTGAGCCGGATGAGTTGAAAAATACACTCGGGACCCGTCGGCAGAGGATGCGCCTTGGTCACGAGCGCTTGAGGTGTTGTCCTTTCCTTCCATGCCTCCCACGCGGGCGCCGCAGTTACCACCCCAAACCTTGCCGGTGCTATCGCGTGCCAGCAGTTCAAGCTCACCGGGCCCGCCACTCGGCCCTAGCTGAGCAACGTAGACATTGGGGTCGGCGCCGACGCCCGATGGATTCGGATCGCCTGCCAAATAGCCAGCCGAGGGCTCACCCATGTTGAAATAAGCATGGGAAGAGTCGGTGGAAACGGCTTGCAGAGTCGCTTCGGTGACGTTCTGACGACCATGATTACCGCTGTCGGTCGGAGTGAGGAGCGGCGACACCGGTTGGAAGGCACCCCCTATTCCTCCACGGAACAGCTGGCCGATGCCTTGCGCAAAGTCCCCATTTTCGACCGAACTGCCGAGAAGGAACCAACTGGAAAGATCGGGAGTAAAGCTGCGCGCAAACCATTCCGCATTGCCCCACCCGCTGTTGACCCATGCCGGCGGCGCCGTCGAGTCGGTGTTCCAACCCTCGCCAGTCCGAGTAGTGACATAGGCTTCTCCAGCGCCGTCGATCAAGCCTAGGGAGTCGAGGCTCGGCGTTTCGGCGAGGGAGGCGATCGAGTGGAAGCTGATCCTTCCGCCGCTCGCGGACACCATCGGATAGCTGGCCTGCTGGTTGTACTTACGGACCGGACTAGCCATCTCCAGCGCCATGCAGTCCGGAAGGGTGGCCGCCAAATCGCCTTGCTCAAGGCGGATGACTTCATTGGAGCATGAGCCTGCCAGGGTTTTGAAGACCAAGTCCGGAGACTCTGCCGTTCCAGAGGCGTTTGAGGCGACAACGCGATAGTGATAGGTCGCTCCCGGCTGCAACGACGACAGTTTCACGTCTGCTTTAACTGGGTCGGTTCCCGAGCCGGCAAAGAGATCGAAGTCAATCGGAGCGCGACTTCCGTAACTCGGGGAGACGCCGTACTCGAAGTGATAGTTCGTGTTGGAGCCCCGGGGGTTGATCAAGGCATGCAGCGTCGCGCTCGTATCACTGACCAGAAGAGCCGCAGGTTCGAGGATCTCAGGCTTGCCGAGAGTTCGGAAGGTCCGGTCTTTCCCGACAATCGACCCCGCCGCGTTGGACGCTTTCAGACGAAAGTGATAGACGCTGTTTTCGGCTAGATCATGGAGAGCCGCAGCTACCGCGCGGTCAACCGAATCACTGGGAATCGACGAAGAGTCCGGACTGCAGGGCACCGACGATCCATAGGAAGTGGACAAACCGAATTCGAAGACGCATTCTGATAGCGGGAGCCCCTCTAGTCGGACCGTGCCGTTGAGGGTAGCGCTGTTATCCGATACTTCCGAGGCAGGATTGGTGAAGAACGTGATGGCGGTAGTGAACGTCGCATCGCTTGACTGCACCGTCAGGTTTGCGGACGTTTTGACGACAAGCCGATAGTGATAGGTCGTTCCATTGGCGAGAAGGCCGGCCAATTCCGCGCTGACGTCATGAGCACTGAAGTCAGAGGGAGGCAGGGCCTCCTCGCAAGGCGCCGTGCTTCCGTAGCCGACAGAAACCCCATATTCGAATTTGCACTCCACCACGGTTGAACCCTGCGGAAGGAGTTTCGCGTTGACCGTCGCCTTGGCGCCGGTGACACCGGTGGCGGGGGAAGCAGTCACTTCGGGTGGTTCCTGCAGCGGACCGTAGACTTCAATCGAAGAGCTTCCCGCTCGACTGACATAGAGATTGCCGGTTCGGCTCGATTTGTCCACAGCGATCCCTTCCACAACATTGGGTATCGCCGTCGTGGGAGACAGGGCAGTTGCACAAGAACCAGAGGCGTCGTACTCGATGACTTCCGAGCTTTTGCCCGCGTACACATGACCGGTATCGGGATCCGTAGTGACAACCTTCAGGCCAGCGCCGACCAGGCACTGCGATACACCAGTGCTCACATCGATCTTGAAGAGTTCAGAGTTCGTGAACCTCTTTACAAAGAAATAGCCCGCGCTTGGCCCCGAACCGATGGCAAGTGAGCATGGCTGAGCCACCGCACCGAAGGACGTTGAACTGTCGGCATTCACAGGCGGATTTGCCGCGGGGGTGTACTTGTAGACTTTGCTGAAGTCTCCGACGAATAGGCCTCCCGTTCCGTCGGTAGCTACCCCACATGGTTCAACGAGCGGCGTCACTCCCGCCTGAGTCAGCTGCCCAAGGTACTTTCCATCACTCCCGAAGATGTCAACGAGCTTCCCTCCGGCGGCATTCGACTGGGTGACATAGATATTTCCTTCGGTGCCGCCGGCCGAGCCCGATGGGGCGATTGCGACCTGGACTTCTCCGGCGCCGCTGAATATCAAACGTTTTTGGGGAGTTTCATCACAGGATGAGAGTTCCGGCGCACTTTCACATTCCGCTCGCGGTTTCCCTCCGGGCCCACTTCTGCCGTCGATGACATTGCTCCCAAGCCCGGAGAACGCATGGGGCGTCCCGTCGGGTTTAAACCGCTGCAACGAGGCGATAACGCCCTGTGGAGTTGACACGGTTCCCGTTTCGACCAAGCAGGTAGCACCAGCGGAAAGGCCGCTCCCATCACAAGTCATCGTCGGCACGTCGGACGCACCTAAGTTATTTTTGAATTCGACCAAACGTTTAACCGGCGAAGTAGAGCCAGATTCAGTGATGGTCACATTTCCGGTTCCTATACCGGGCAACTTCACCAAGGCTTCCTGAAGGTTTGCGAGCGGAATCGAAAAGTTGAGGTCAGCGCTAAGGTTGGCCACTCCGCTATTCGCGTTGCTTTCGGTCGCCTGCGAGATATTGAGCGAGGTCGGCGAGTTGCAGCTCGCCGGCACGCAGGAGACGATGGTCGTATTGGGTTTGATGCAGCTACCCGGTGCCGAGCTGATCAGCTCGCCTTTCGCGACAGCCCCCGTACTCGTGGTGACCGAGGTGATGCTCGTTGAAGTCCCATTGCAGGTGACGGTGCCGTTTCCCGTCCAGCCGGTCGTCTGGCCGTTGAAGGTCAGCTTGTAGCTCCCACTGAGCAGTTCACTGCCTTCGCTGATGACAATTCTCTGCTTCTCGTTACGCCCAGCGTCGACCACCAGCAGGTCCCCCCCGGTTGGACCGTTCGACTGGTCAACCGCCAAGGCCAGCGGAGTAGTGAAGCTCGGCTGCGCGCCGCTGCCGAAGACTTCTAAGAATGGATGACTGGGCGCCCCAATTGCCGGAGCTACGGGCAGGGTAAGAAGGGCAAAGAACAATATGAGCAAACCGGTCCAGCGTCCCACGGCCGTATTCAGCGAGGGTATTACCTGGTACCTCTCTGATTGCTCGACACTACGTTTGCTCATTACTCCCCCTTTCAGTCAGCACACGCCGACCGGCCCCTTGTATCGCAACGGTAATGCGGCGCGAAGACCCTAGGTACTGCGGCGTCTTTTGTCAACCCCGTGTCGGTTTCTTTACGGAACGGCCCGGTTTGTAGTGCCGGGGAGTCCCCGGGCAAGGGGCGGAGCCGCATATGCGGCTCCGCCCAAACATGCCAATGACCTCGACTCTAGGAGCAGCTATAGCCCGCCTGAGAGGCTTCAAGCGTCCCACTCACGCTCGCGGTCACGCCTTGGGGACCTCCTTTGATGTCCACCGTGGTGCCACTGCCGCTCAGACTGACGGAGTCCAGCGACCCTTCTTCACCGGTGGCCACGACAGAACCTGTGAGGGTGGTGTCTGGGGCAAGACCCGATGGTGTGTAGTGATTGGTGATCTGAACGCCTGTGATCGTCACGCTGCCATCCGCGTTGCAATGCACGGTCCAAGGCAGGTTTTCTTCTGTGGCATCACAAGTGAGGCCGGTGAGTCCTCCTGTGCCTGTGCAATTGCTGATGCCCAGGGTTGTGACTTTCCCTGTGCTGCCTGGTTCCAGATCGATTACGGCATCCAAGGTAGCGTGGGCTCCATTGGTGCCGGCCGTAAAGCCAGCTCCACCACTGAGTGTCACTGACGCCGTTTCTTTCAGCGGTTCTCCTTCGAACTTCCATTCGGCCGCTGACGCGGACGCGGGAATCGCGAAGGCTGCCACCGCCAGGGCGAGCAGGGTCAATTTCTTCAACATGGTTACTCTCCTTGAGTACGCCCTTCCCAATCGTCTCTCGAAGACTGGCCGGGTCGGGCCTGTTTAGCGGGCCTCGGCAATCAATCTGCCGGGGCCCCTCTCTTTTCGGCCAAGAGGAATACCCGAAAGTTCCTTTAGCAGTCAAGTGGCGTTTTTGATGCCGAAATTACAACTGGAGTAAGTGTCTAGTCTCCCTGCAAAACGCCGTGCGACGGAAACGCGCGCCCGTGGGATCGCGAAGATGATCAGTCGATGAACACCGCAGAGCGCATCGCGCTAATCGCGTCGGCGGCGAACTGAGGATCGGCTCCGCCGATGCGAAGGATCTCGAAACGACCGTCGAGCATTGCGTTCAACCAATCCTCGACGGTTCCCACCGCCCAGGTCTGTGGCTGGGCGACCAGGCCGACTGACCAGGACTTAGATCCATCGACCTTCAGCTCGATGTTGACCCCGGCCAGCGGCTGCCCCTCGTCGAACTCGGTCGCGTCGGTCTGCATAGCCAAGGTGCAGGCGCCGTGGCGATCTTCCGGCAAGGGCGCCACCTCTAGTGCGAGTAGGAAGGCTGACTCCGCCTCGACGTCGGTAATCGGCGGACTGTTCTCCATGTGACGACGTTCGCAGCGCATAGCCACGGCCAAGGGGGTGATCGCGCGGCGCAACCACCTGGTTGGCGCATAAGGAACCCCCCGAGGCTGCTTCGGCAGCGCGTCTATCTGGCCGGTGGTCCGCATCCAGCCGATTCGTCGTTCGAGCGCGGGGTAGCTGATCTCCGGTATCTGCTCGCTCAGCTCGGTGAGCGTCGACGGGCGGGTGGCCAGTGCCCGCACCAGGCTCGAACTCCACCCCCCGGCCAGCGCTTTCACCGCCACCGTGGCCTGCTCCCCTTCGAGCTCGATCGGTCCGGCGGGACACTCGCTCAACCAACCCTCGAGCACGTCGCCGACGATGAGCAGGTCCCTGCCTGCCGGCCCCAGCTCGGTCTCCACGGCATTGAGCCTGCCCTCCGCCGATTGCTTCACCAGACCACCGCACTCCTGCAGGTTCTTGATCGCGCCGCGTACGCTTGCCTCGGCCGACCAGCCGACCCGCTCCCGCAGCTCGGTAAGGCGCAGTGGACTAGCTGCGTGCGCGCGGAGGACCTTGACGTTGAGGGGGTTTTCGAACAGCCCGAGGACTCGCCCCCCCGCCCGTGCTTCCTTGATGAGAGCCCCGGTCGTGATACTGAGGCATTCTCCTAGAAAACTAGGTCGTTTTTATTAAGTCGAGGACGTTTGTTTAAACCCGCGCGCGATTGCGCTGCTCACTGCGGGCGTTCGGCTTCGGCTCAAGCCGGACCGGTGCGGTCGAGATTGCCTGCATCCGCAGATCGCTCCAGGTAAGGCCCTCGCGGACCAGGGCCGGCAAGCCGAGGGCCACGGCGGTGGCGATCTCGACCGCCTGCAGGATCACGCCGTAGGCAAGGGCGTCCGCCGTGCTCACCCCGAAGCCGGAGTGGAGGACGCTGATCACCGCCAGCTGGAAGACGCCGATGTTGGACGGGGTCGCCGGCACCACCGCGGTGACGTTGACCGCGAAGAGGACCGCGGCGGCAGCGCCGATCCCGGCCTTGCCGTCCAGCCCGAGCGCAAAGAGAAGCGCCCAGCAGGCGGCGAGCTGGATCGCCCAGGCCCCCAGCTGCGCGGCGGCGGCGGCGGCGCCGTGACGCGGGTCGCGGAAGACCGCGAGCCCGGCGCGGACCTGGATCAGCGCCCGGTGGATCGTGCCGCCGAGCCGTGCCAGCCTGCCGTTGCCGTTGCGCCGCATCAGCAGCGGTGCGACAAGGACCACGAGCAGGACCACCAACGGCACGAGGCTGAAGACGAAGAGCTGCTTGGTCCCGGAGTGGAAGAGCGGCGTGGTCGAGACGATGATCACTCCGAGCAGGGCGAGGGCGATGAGGTTCAGCATCGTCTGCGAGACCAGGGTCCCGAGCAGCACCGGGAACGTTTCCCGCATCCGGCCGGTGCGCCGGGCGAGCGTCAGCGCACGCGCCGGCTCCCCCAGCCGGGCAGGCAGCGTCGCCGACATCAGCACCCCGATCATCGTCGCCGAGGTGACGTCGCGGCGGCGCACGGGGCGGTTGGGCAGGGCGGCACGCGCGATCCAGTACCAGGAGGCGGCGCGGAAGAAGAGTGAGGTCGCCATCAGAGCGCAGGCGATCAGGACCCAGGTCAGGTTCGAACGGACGATGCTTTCGACGACCTTGTCGACGCCGATCTTCTGCGCCGCCAGCAGGGTCAGCCCAACCCCCATGATTCCGGCCACGGCGAGACCGAGCCGGCGGGCGAAGGCCCGGCCCTTGCCACCGGCCTGGGCGAGCGGCGGGTCGAGCGAGGGCAGGCGCTCGGCCGGGCGCTTCGGCCGACCGTCAGCCGGACGCAGCCCGGCCCAGTGCGCGGCTCTTCCGCCGGCGGTCGCCGGCTTGGGGACCTCGATCGCCCGCTCGTAGACGGCGGTGACCTGATCGGCGACCCGCGGCCAGGCGTAGCGCTGAGCGCTGCGCTTGGCGGCTTCGCCCATCGCCTGCAGGCGCTCGCGCTCGTAGTGGACCCGCTGCAGCTCCTCCGCCAGGCGCTGGGGGTCGCCGGGCGGGACCAGCAGGCCGTCGACGCCGTCGCTGACGACGTCGCTGTAGCCGGCGATCGCCGAGGCGATGACCGGCGTGCCGGCGGCGAAGGCCTCGGTCAGGACCATCCCGAAGCTCTCGCCCGAGAGCGAGGGGGCGCAGAGCAGGTCGGCGCGGTGCAGCTCGGTCCAGAGGTCCTCGCGCGAGACCCGGCCCCGAATGTCGACCGACTCCAGAAGCTCCGGGTCGGCGATGTAGCGGAGCACCTCCTCGCGATCGGCACCGATCACGGTCAGGCGGCAGGGAACGTGCTCGACCAGGGCGTTGAACGCGGTGAGCAGGATGGGCAGGCCCTTGCGCTCCTCTGAGCGACCGACGAAGAGGATCCGCAGCTCCGAGCCGGCGGGCTTTGGCACGTCCGGGGCGGCGTCGACGTCGACGCCGTTGGGGACGATCGTGTACTCGCCGCCGTACCAGCGGCGGCCGGTCCAGGCGGCCGCCTCGGAGACGGCGATCCGGGCAGCGAGCCGGTTGAAGACCCGCCGGGCGCCGAGCCCGTTGGCGATGTAGTTCGGCACCGGCTTGGTCGAGTAGGTGTGAAAGGTGCCGACGACGGGATCGTGGGCGCCGAGCGTGGCGTTCCAACCGACCAATGGCACAACCGGCTCGTGAACATGGATCACGTCGAATTCCCCGCTGCGGACGAGGCGCCGCGGGGCGACCACGCCGCCGGCCGGGAACGGCGCCAGGTTGGAGACCGAGCCGTTGGCGCCGAACCCCATCGTGCGGCCCAACGGGACCACGTAATCGGGCAGTTGCAGGCGTTCCGCCGGCGCCCGGTGCAGGGCTCGGCTGAGCCTCCCGGGCGGGTCGACGGGTGCGAGGACGCGGACATCGTGACCTCGACCGAGAAACTCCTCGGCGAGAGCCTCAACGTGCCGGTTCACGCCCCCCTGGTAAGACCAGGAATATGGCGAGACGAGACCTATGCGCACGGACAGTTAAGGGTAGGGCATGGCGCGGTCCCCCCATAGCCGCAGGATCGCCTTGGCTTGGGGTTAAAGCTGGGTACCAATCAGTCCAAGCATGCCGACGACGAGCGTGCCGATCAGACCGCCACCAATCTGGATCATGGTCCGCTTGAGATCGCCGATTTCACTCCTCACGTCGCGGACGTCTTCCCTGATTTCGCCCACGCGCCCATTCAAGTCGTCCAAGCGGGAATCGGTCCAGGTAGATCTCATCGCCTCATTCCTTCAACGTAGCCGGAAAGTTCACACGTGTGGCGCACGGAATTGTAACTTTTCGTCTGATTCCGCGCCTTCCGCGGAAACTGCGGGGTTCTCCGCCCAGGCGAACCCGGTGAAGACGAGTAGGTAGGCCGCGCCGATCTCGAGCAGGAGCGCGCCGGAGTCGTTGGCGAGGGTGCCGATCGCAGTGGCGGCAAGAGCACCCAGCAGCCCGGCCTGCAGCGCCGGTGCGTCGCGCAGCCAGGCTCGCAAGCGGTCGCGCCTCAGATAGGCCAGCAGCCCAAAGCCCAGTACCACCGGCAGGAAGACGAGCAGGACCGGTCGGCCGAAGCTTCGGACCGAGAGCTGCAGGCGCCGCTGGGCGACGTCGGCAAGATCTCCGAAGCCACCGGCGTCGAGGACGGAGCGGGTGAGGTGGGCGTTGGCGCCGCTGAGGAGGTCGACCAGCGCCAGCAGAGCGAGGACGACAAGCGGCGCGGCGATCGCCGCAAGCACCAGCGGCCACCTGCCGCGCCCGGCGATCGCCACCGCTGCTACCGCCGCGCCGACCGGGAAGACGATCGCGGCCCCGACATCGGCGCCGAAGCGCCCGGCGGCGAAGACGAAGGCGGCGAGCAGGCCGAGGGAGAGAAAAGCGACCGCCCCTGAGCGCCGGGACGCACCGGCTGAGAACCCGGTCAGGCCGGCGCCGGTCCCGGCGACCACCAGCACGGCGAGCAACGCCTCGAGCTCGTTGCCGATCCCGTAGAAGCGGACCCCGAGCCCCGGGTTCGGCCCCAACAGGGACAGCGAAGTCAGCGACGAGCCGGCGATCACGTCAGCCGCATAGGCGATCACGGTTAAGGCGGATGCGAGTGCGAGCGCTCGATACCCGGGCAGCAGCGCCAGCGTCAGTCCCGCCAGCGCCGGCGCGCCGAGCCCGACCATGAGCACTTCGGCCGCCTCCCCCGGTTCCAACGCTGCGCCGAGGAGGAGCAGAAGCGGCAGGTAAACAATGCTCAGCCCGAGCAGGCGGACCGCGCGGCGCGCCACGGCGACACCTCCGATCAACGCGGCGCCCAGGGTGAGCAGCAGCCAGGCGGCGATCGGCAGCCCGATCACCGGGCCTCGCCGGGAGGAGATCACGTCCATGCGGGCGCCCAGCGTTTCGATCGATCCCACGTCCACCGAACCCTCACTGCGGATCGGCTGTCCCGACATCTCGGACGGAATCTCGATCCCGAAATAACTGAGGATCGTCGGCGCCACATCGGTGGAGAGGACGTACCCGTCCATGCGAGTGCTGTCCGAGGTGAGGTTGCCGTCGAAGCCATGGCCGGCGATCCCGATCGGCAGAGGAGCATCCGACTTGCCGGTCGGCCGGGCGATCGCGATCGTCAGCGCCTCGGGGGCACGCGGCAAGCGTCGAAGCGGAGCTTTTCGCACTTCGAGCCCAGCCTCTGGAGCGGCATTCATCATCGTGGTGGCGAGCAGCCCCGGAACGATGTCCGCCGGGGCCGATTCCGCTCGTTCGACGACTTCCCGCCACCATCGGGCGGCGTCGCCCCGGTGCTCCGGCAGCGGCCGGTCATAGAGCGAGTCGAAGACCCGGTTTCCCTGGCCGACGTCCAGGTAAGTCTGCTCCGCCGGAACCGTCCCCAGCCCGGCGCTCATGATTCCCGGCGCGAAGCCGGCGTCGGCCAGCTCGGCGACCGTGGTGTCGGCCGGCACCCAGGCCAGAACGACCCGCTGATCCTGGGACGCTGTCGCCGGGGAAGCCGAAGCGAGCGCCACGGCGAGCAGCGCTATCGTGGCCCCGATGGCCGATCGCACCTTCGCCAAGTTCAGCTTCTTCAAGATCGATCCAGCCTGGCGTCGTCGGGACCCGGAGTTGCGCGCAGCCGACAAGCAGGAGTTCCTCGCCGCCTGCGAGGACTTCGCCGTCGACCGCTCGCTGCGCGCCTACTCAACCATAGGAACGCGGGGCGACGTCGACCTGGTCCTGCTCACCCAGAGCCCGAACCTGAACGACATCCACACCTTCCACGTCGTCCTCGGGCAGAGCGGGCTGGCGAAATGGACGACCACCCCCCACTCCTTCCTCTCGATGACCAAAAGCTCGCCCTACTCCGCCGAGGACGCGCGGCCGGAGATCTGCACCAGCGAGCGCAAGTACCTCTTCCTCTACCCGATGGTCAAGCAGCGCCGCTGGTACGGGCTGCCGCCGGAGGAGCGCGGCCGGATCATGAAAAGCCACATCGAAGTCGGGCGTCGCTACCCCGAGATCACGATCAACACGACCTACTCCTACGGGATCGACGATCAGGAGTTCGTCGTCTGCTTCGAGGGCGACGACCCGGGCGAGTTCCTCGACCTCGTCAACGAGCTGCGGCCGACCGAGTCGAGCGAGTACACCGAGCGCGAGACGCCGATCTTCACCTGCGTCGCGATGTCGGTCGGCAAGGCG
>Ga0164301_10000034_pt1 | contig 33315 bp, 29 predicted proteins | sample Whisoiple_231_MG_FD_109711 | JGI IMG/M metagenome (GOLD analysis project Ga0164301, IMG submission 109711) | Unamended control soil microbial communities from upstate New York, USA - Whitman soil sample_231_MG | ecosystem: Environmental > Terrestrial > Soil > Agricultural land ... | reverse complement strand
GTCGGCCGCCACATCCGCGGGCTCTGGTGGAAGATCTGGATAGATTCGCAGCCGCGTTCCTTGCCGCGCTGGACTGCGTTGGCGAGCCCGCCACCGGTGGATACGTGCGCTCCTACGAACATGCCAAGCGATAACTCCCGTCTCAGGTTTGCCCCCTCGCCGACCGGCGCGCTGCACATCGGCGGAGCGAGGACGGCACTCTACAACTGGCTCGCGGCCCGCCACGAGGGCGGCGAGCTGGTGCTGCGGATCGAGGACACCGACCGCGAGCGCTCGACCGAGGAGAACGTCGAGCAGATCCTCGACGCGATGCGCTGGCTGGAGCTCGACTGGGACGTCGGCCCCGTGTCCCAGGCCGGCCGCGCCGACAGCCACGCCGAGGCGCTGGCGAAGCTGCTCGACTCCGGCCACGCCTACCGCGACCACGCGACCGGCAAGGACGTCGAGGCGTGGAAGGCCGAGCACGGCGCCGGCCGCGGCTACCGCGGCGCCGCGACCGACGACCCGACCGCGGCGATCCGGCTGCGCGTGCCCGACGAGGGCGAGACCGTCGTCCACGACCTGATCCGCGGACCGGTCGCCTTCCCCAACGCCAGCTACGACGACTTCGTCATCGCCCGCGCCGACGGCTCGGTCCTCTACAACTTCGCGGTCGCCGTCGACGACGCCGAGATGGGGGTGACCGAGGTGGTTCGCGGCGACGACCATCTCTCCAACACCCCCAAGCAGCTGCTGGTGCTGGAGGCGCTGGGCTTCGAGCCGCCGCGCTACGCGCATCTGCCGCTGCTGCACGGGCCCGACGGCAAGAAGCTCTCCAAGCGCCACGGCGCCGCCTCGGTCCAAGAGCTGCGCGAGGCCGGCTACCTGCCCGCCGCGGTGCGCAACTACCTGGCGCTGCTCGGCTGGGGAACCGACGACGACACGACGCTGATGTCGACCGAGGAGCTGATCGCGCGCTTCCGCGTCGCCGACGTCGGCAAATCGGCGGCGATCTTCGACGAGAAAAAGCTGCGCTGGCTGAACGGCCGCTTCATGCGTGAGATGCCGCTCGACGAGTACACCGTCGCGGTCGCCCGCCACCTCGGTCGCGAGGCCGACGAGCGGCTGCGGGCCGCCTGCGGGATCGCCCAGGAGAAAGCGCAGACCCTGGAGGAGGTCTGGCCGCTGATCGGCTTCCTCTTCGAACCGCCCGTCAAAGACGAGAAGGCCTGGGCGAAGGTGATGAAGGAGGGGACGGGGGAGGTGCTTGCCGCCGTAGCCGAGGCGCTCGATCCCGTCGAGCCCTTCGAGCCGGAGCCGATCGAGGCGGCGCTGGCGCCGCTGCTCGACCGCTTCGAGCTCAAACCCGGACGCCTCTACCAGCCGATCCGGGTGGCGATCACCGGCACCTCGGTCTCGCCGGGCATCTTCGAGTCGCTGGCCGTGCTGGGTAAGGAGCGCTCGCTGGAGCGGATCCGCGCCGCCGCCTCGCGGCTCGCCGCCTGAGAAAACCGCTCCGGAGACCCCAATTTTGGGGATTGGGTAGGCATGTTGGGCTAAACCCGCGCCCGTTTACTGCCGATGTGTTGTGCCAATGAGCGTCACTACTGCGCACAGCAACGGCAAAGTCCCCCTGCAGGAGGACGCGAAAGCCGGCACCCGATCCGCCGCCGCCCCCGGCAGCCGCCTCGCCGAGGCGTTCGAGGCGGTCGAGCGGTTCCCGGTCCTGATCGAGTCCCGCGAGCGGGTGATCGCCGCGGCGACCGCCGAGACCGCCCGCGTCGGCGAGATCGTCGAGGCGGTTGAGTGCGACGTCGCCCTGACCATCGCCGTGCTGCGCCAGGCAAACCGGGGCGGCCTCGTCGCCGGCGGCATCGCCGGCATCCCGGCCGCGCTGGAGGTCCTCAAGCCGGCCGGCGTGCTCGCCCTCGCCGGCACCTCGCCCAGCTTCGACTTCTTCGACTCCAACGGCGGCTGGGATCTGAAGCCCGAGCGCTTCCGCGTCCACGCCCTCGCCACCCAGCGGGCGGCCGACCGCCTCGGTCGCGTCGTCGGTTGGATCGACCGCGACGAGCTCGCGGTGGCGGCCCTGCTGCACGACATCGGGCGCCTGGTCATCTCCCGCCTGCACCCGGGCTACAAGGTCTACTTCGACGCGATCTCCCGCACCCCCGAGCAGCGCCTGCGCGAGGAACGCGAGCAGCTCGGGATCGACCACGCCCTGGTCGGCGGCGTCCTCGCCCGTCGCTGGAACCTGCCTTCGCGGATCGCCGTCGCGATCGAGCGCCACCACGCCGAAGACGCCGACGGCCTGGCGGCGATGGTCGCCACCGCTGACATGGTCGCCCACTACTGCCAGGGCGAGGCGATCGCGCCCGAGCGGCTGCGCTCCAGCGCCGAGCGCTGCGGGCTCAGCCCCGAAGCGCTGCGCGACCTGCTCTACGAGCTGCCGCTGCCGGTCCAGGACGCCTCGCGCGTCAGCGAGCCATGCCCGCTGTCGAGCCGCGAGCTCGACGTCCTCCGCCACCTCTCCGAGGGCATGGTCTACAAGCAGATCGCCAGCGAAATGCACCTCTCGGTCTCGACGATCCGCACCCACCTGCACAACGTCTACGGCAAGATCGGCGCCGTCGACCGGGCCCAGGCTGTGCTGATGGCCCGCGACCGCTGCTGGATCTAGGCTCAGCGGGACACTCTCCACTCGCATCCGCACCCACGATGAACCGCCCGACCGTCGCATCTCGGCCGCCTCTTCCTCGCGAATGGCGCCGCCATTCACTCGTCAGAGTCCGCCGACCTGCTTGGTCGGATCGGTCCCTCGTGGGCACGCCTGCTCGCGGCGAGCGTCCCACTTCGCAGCGGTTAGTCAGTCGATAAGGCACTCGCGCAGGGCGATCGCCACCGCGTGGGTGCGGTTCTTGGCACCCAGCCGCGCCAGGGTGTGCTTGGTGTGGGTCTTCACCGTCTCCTCGCTGAGGTCGAGTTCACGGGCGGCGACGGTGGTCGACTCGCCGTCGGCCAGCAGCTGCAGGATCTGCCGCTGGCGGCGGGTCAGCTTGCCGCGGCTGCCTTTGGGCGGCACCGCCGGGTCGATCCAGCTCTCCTGGGCGGAGGCGGCATCGACGGCGAGGCGCAGCTCCTCCGGTCCGGCGGTGCGGGCGACGAAGGCGCTGGCGCCGGCCTGGATCGCGGCGGTCGCCAGGTGGCGTTCGGGCAGCTCGCCGTGGGCGACGATGCCGAGCGCGGCGCTGGAGCGGTGCAGTCTCCGGATCGCCTCGGCGCCGCTAATCGCCGGGCCCTCGCCGTTGGCCCGCCAGCGCATGTCGACGATCGCGACGTCGAAGTCGCCGATGTCGCGAACCAGGTCGAGTCCCTCTTCGCGGGTCGTCGTCTCGTGGACGACGAAGCCTCCGGCGAGGGCCTCACGGATCCCAAGCCGGACGAGAGGGTGACCGTCGATCACCAGGCAGTTGGGGGGCTCGCTCAGGACTGCTTTCCGTTCAAATCGTTTTCGGGACGGGCAGGAGTGCCTTCGGCGCCCGCGGGCCGATCCTACCCAGCCGGGGGGTGCGGTAGAAACCCCCTTGTGATCTCGATTACCTCAAAGTCCAGGTATGCCGTCGTCGCAATGGCGGAGTTGGCACGCGCGGGAGAGCGGCCGGTGCCGATCAAGGAGCTCGCCGAGCGCCGCGATATCCCGGAGCAGTTCCTCGAGCAGCTCTTCTCGACCCTGCGCCGCAACGGCCTGCTGACCAGCCACCGCGGGATGCGCGGCGGCTACACCCTGGCCCGCCCCGCGGAGGAGATCACCGTCCTCGACGTCGTCCAGGCGCTCGACGGCAAAGTCGGCGACGAGGCCGACGAGGCCGGCGGCATCTGGGCCGAGGGCGTCGCCGCCCTGCGCAAGGTCTTCGGCCAAACGACGATCGCCGAAATAGCCCGCCGCGAGGCCGAAGAGTCCGGCAGCGGCATGTACTTCATCTAGATCGAACTCCATCGTATATCCGTTCCCGTGCATCAATGGCAGGTCTGGCTGGCCATGCCGAGCGACATCAAGGGCGGGCGCCCAACCGACTTTGAGCACACGTGAGTGGGGCAAACGTCGGCTGCGGTCGTTTGGGCTAGGTGGCCCTTCCAGCTTGCAGCGCCGGGAAGGTTGGCTGCGGGACCAGAGCCTGCCGCGACGTCTGTCGCGTGAGTTGGATCGCTTGGGCGCGACGGGCCGACTGCTCAACAGAACGCAGGTCATAGTCGCGATAGATAGCGGTAGACAAGGGGAGCAGCCGAGATCGCTCACTCGGCAGCGGGGGACTTACGCCCGGCAAGGAGAACCATTCGAGCTCGGCTTCAGCTCGAGTGAACCCGTTTATGTTGCGGGCCATTTCCCGATTGCCGTCGACGATTTCGGGCGCATCGGGGCCATTTCGCCAAGTCATCAACAGGCAGAGCCGTGCGGTAAGCGGATATCTGGCCTCAAGGACGTTTTGTAAGCCCGTGCCGTCTCCGGGTTTCAGTTCACGTGCCCCCACCGTCGCCGGCCACAGGACCACCGGGTGATCGCAGGTGATCAGGGCGGGCCGATGGAACCTGATGAGCGTCCAGTGCATCGCAAAGAAAAAAGCGCTCTCCGCGTAAAGCCATCGCTGCATGTCCACGAGGCGCGCGGTGTCGCTCCCCTGCGCTTCCACCTCTTCTACCAAGCGGCCCTTGAGGACTTCATTCGCAATGGGGCTGAGTCGCTCCACCCCCCGAATTTCCACTTCTTCTTTCAATTCGTTCACGAGGGCTTCATGTCGACGCTTCCACTTGGGGACACGCACATGCTGGGCTCCGGCGAACTGAGCAATGACGCTGCGGTCTAGTTCGGAGAAGGGGAATCGCTTCTCAGCGAACCGCACCACCTGAACCTTGTTCTCAAGGTGCCTTAGGGCCCACTCGACATCGTCGATGCGCTCTCCCGTCGCAGGTCGGGTCCGAGAATAGGCCCGACGCCTCGTGCCGACCTTCTTGACTGGCCGTTCCCTGGCTCGACCCGACTGAAGCTCGTGCTTGACGATCATCTCTCCGGCGGCAAAATTCCGCAGATAACCGGCTGGCACGATGTGTGCCCACTCGACCTCCTCATATTTCTTGGGTTCCTGCATCTATAGGAACTGTAGGAGCGCTGGATGCTGAAAATGGATTGGTCGTTATCTGCGCCAGGTCGTTTGGCGCTTGGATCCGACAGGAAATGCGCGCTTGATCGACCCGAGCGATCGTAAGCAGGTCTAGGATGCAAGACCTAAGCGATGGAACTAACTGTCCGCATCCACAACGAGCGCGGCAGCTATTGGGCTGAGGTTCCCGATCTGCCAGGTTGCTTCGCCTCCGGCGACACCCTCGACGAGCTGTTCAAATCGCTACAGGAGGGTGTTGCGCTTTACCTTGCCAACGAGGGTGAGCAGAGCGGCCCGCTTCACGTCACCACGGCGACTCTGACCGATCGCCCTCTGACGGCCGTCTAACCCTTGCGGTCAGAGTTGTCCCGGGTCGAGCCAGGCTGGGGTGGGACCCTGATGGCATGTCCCGTAGAGACCGAGCCGTCGCAGTTCTCCTCGCCGCCCTGGCGCTTGTACTTGTCCTCGCTGCGGTTCTCGGCGACCGGGCCGATGCGGCTTGGCCGGGGCGCGATGGGGCGATCGTCTACCTCGGGGTGCGCAAGGGCGAGCTTCCGTATGAGTCGGGGTACCTGACGACCGGGTTGCGGGTCTTCCAGCCGGGGGTGGCCGGGTCCAACCATGTGCTGACCGACGATCCCTCCGACGCCGACCCCCAGGTCTCGCCAGATGGGAGGACGGTCGTCTTCTCGCGCGTCGTCAGCCGCGATTTTCCCGCTCCGGTCACGCGGCTGTTCGCCATCGGGATCGACGGCACGGGCCTCAGGCAACTTCCGACGGGAACCCCTGAGGGCGTCCAGGAGCTCGAACCGTCCTTCTTCCCTTCGGGAAGGAGCATCGTCTTCGTTCGCGCCGGCGGAGGCGACAACGAAGGCAACCTCTACTCGGTGCGCCTCGATGGGTCCAACCTGCACAAGATCACCGACAGCCCCCGCCAAGAGGCCTCGCCGACGGTGTCTCCGAATGGTCGACAGATCGCCTACGCCTGCGGCCCGGGAGAAATCAATTCGCGGATCGAAGACATCTGCTCGATTCGGCCGGACAGCACCCGCCGCCGCATCCTCACCACGCTCAAACAGGGCGCGGAGCCGTTCGATCCCGACTTCAGCCCTTCCGGCCACCAGATCGCCTTCACCCTCGGCCCCGGCACCGCCGCCGACGTCTTCACGATGCGGGCCGACGGCAGCCGTCTCCGGGCGCTCACGAACCGCTCCCCGAGTGGCCGCCGCACCTTCCCGCGCCGGCTCGGGTACGCCTCGCCTTCCTACGCGCCGGGCGGCGGCTCGCTGATTGCCCTTGCTCGCGGTGGCAGCGGGCCTCATCTGGTGCGGATTCGGCTGCGCGACCCGCGCCATCCGACGCCGCTCCTCGGCGACGCGTTGGCCAGCGCTCCGGTCTGGATTCCGGGTTAGACTCACCCCCGATGGGGAGACACGCCACCAAGCTCGTCGCCGTTCTGTGCGCGCTGGTGTGTCTGCTCGTGCCCGCCTCGGCGGTCGCCGCCCCCGCAGTGAATGGGGTCTTCCCGCTCGACACGCTGGGGATCAACAATAAGATCGTCGCCGGTCCCGACGGGAACATGTGGGTGACGCTGGGCGCGGGCAAAGACGTGGCCAGGATCGCGCCCGACGGCCAGATCCAGGAATTTGACCTCGAAGGCGTCGAAAACGACGCCGAGGGAATCGCCCCCGGACCGGACGGCAACCTCTGGGTGCCGACGATCAACGAGGTGACGAGGTTCTCCCCGGGCGACCCCGAGGGCACCGACAAAGCCTTCACGCTGACCGGGATCGCCGCCGGCGGCCAGATCGTCGCCGGCCCCGACGACAACATGTGGGTCGCCTCGAACAACAGCCTCGTCCACTTCAGCCCTGGCGACCCGGAAAACACCGAAGTCGCGACTCTGATCGAAGGCAACCTCGCCCCGAAAGACATCGATGTCGCCGGTTCGCTGATCGTCGTCGCCGACGCCAACGCCCGGGTCGCGACTTTCACCACGGCGGGCAACCAGGTGAACTTCGCCCTGAAAGGCAACCCGCAGGGTGTGGCCGGTGGGCCCAACGGGCAGATCGCCTTTTCGCAGCAGAGCCAAGAACCCGAGGAAGTCGGGACGATCGACCCCCCGAACCAGGCGGTGGGACATGAGATCAACGGTGATCCGTTCGGCGTAGCGCTCGGTCCCGATGGCGCCTACTGGATCGCCCGCTCGGCGAAAGCGGAACTGATTCGGATGACGACCAGCGGCGAAGTCACGACCCTCCCCGGCCTGCCTGAAAAATACTTTCCCCGCCAGGTAGCCGGCGGCCCCGGCGCCACGGTCTGGGTGACGATGGAAATCCCAGGCGAAAACATCGCCGCGGTGGCGCGGATCACGGGCGTCGAAAACTTCACTCCTATCCGGGCGGTTGTAAAGAGTGCACCGCAGACCAAGATCGGCAAGGGCCCGAAGAAGGTCGTTAAGACGAGGAAGAAGAAGGCGAAGGTCAAGTTCACCTTCTCCTCGCCGACGGCCGGCGTCGCCTTCCAGTGTTCGCTGACCAAGCTGAAGGGGAAGAAGACCAAGACGGCCGCGTTCAAGGGCTGCAAGTCGCCGAAGCGCTACAAGCTCGTCCCCGGCCGCTACCGCTTCCAGGTTCGCGCCGTCGCCGGCGGCGTCCCCGACCCCACGCCCGCGGTCCGCAAGTTCAAGATCGTCCGCATCAAGCGCTGATGCGGATCGGCGCCGAGGCCTCGGCCGTCGTCGGCAAGACGCCGATGGTGCTGCTCGACCGGCTCTCCGAGGGCGCGGCCGGCGAGGTCTGCGTCAAGCTCGAGTACTTCAATCCCGGCGGCTCGGTCAAGGACCGGATCGGGGTGGCGATGATCGACGCCGCCGAAGCCGAGGGCCAGATCCAGCCCGGCCGCTCGGTCGTGGTCGAGCCGACCAGCGGCAACACCGGCATCGCCCTGGCGATGGTCTGCGCCGCCCGCGGCTATGAGCTGATCCTCACCCTGCCGGAGGGGATGAGCCGCGAGCGCGGCAAGCTGCTGCGCGCCTACGGCGCCGAGGTGCGGGAGACGCCGTCGCTGGGTGGGATGAACGAGGCGGTGGCGCTGGCCGAAGAGATCCGCGACCAGCGCAAGGGCTTCATGCCGATGCAGTTCTCCAACCCCGCCAACCCCGAGGTCCACCGCCGCACCACGGCCGAGGAGATCTGGAGCGACACCGACGGCGAGGTCGGCGCCTTCGTCGCTGGGGTCGGCACCGGAGGCACGATCACCGGGGTGGGGCGGATGCTGAAGGAACGGGCGGCGGAGGCGCTGGTCGTCGCGGTCGAGCCGGCGAGTTCGCCGGTCCTCTCCGGCGGCAAACCCGGCCCGCACAAGATCCAGGGCATCGGCGCCGGCTTCGTCCCCGAGAACCTCGACCGCGAGGTCGTCGACGAGGTCCTCTCGGTCGGCGACGAGGAGGCGTTGGAGACGGCCCGGCGGCTGGCGATCGAGGAGGGGGTGCTGGCCGGCATCTCCGCCGGCGCCAACGTCTGGGCGGCGCTGGAGGTGGCCCGCCGCCCCGCGATGGCCGGGAAGAGGGTGGTGACGATCGTCTGCGACTCGGGTGAGCGCTACATGTCCCTACCCTTCTTCTCACCATGAACCGCTGGAAAAGGCTGATCGGCGAGATCCACGCCGACGTCAAGGCGGCGCGCGAGCGCGACCCCGCCGCCCAGGGCGTTTCCAGCTTCGAGATCCTCACCAGCTGGGCCGGCGTCCAGGCGCTGCTGGCCCACCGCGCCGCGCACGCGCTGCTGGAGTCCGGGGTGCCGCTGCTGCCGCGACTGATCGCCTACCTGACCCGCTCAGTGACCGGTGTGGAGATCCACCCGGCGGCCCGGATCGGCAACTCCTTCTTCATCGACCACGGCTCCGGCGTCGTCATCGGCGAGACCGCGGCGATCGGCGACTGCGTCACGCTCTACCAGGGGGTGACGCTGGGCGGCACCGGCTTCCAGCCCGGCAAGCGCCATCCAACGCTCGGCGACAACGTCACCGTCGGCAGCGGCGCCAAGCTGCTCGGCCCGATCGCCGTCGGGGACGGGGCGAAGATCGGCGCCAACACCGTCGTCGTCGAGGACGTGCCGCCGGGCGCGACCGTGGTCGGCAACCCCGGGCACCCGGTGCGCCTGGAAGGCCGCCGGGTCGAAGGCCCCGACGCCGACTGGATCCACCTGCCCGACCCGATCGCCGACGCGATCAAGGCGCTCTCGGAGCGGATCGCCGAGGTCGAGGAGCGCCTCGCCCGCCTCGACGGCGGCAACGGCCCCTCGGCCGAGGTGGCGAAGATCGAGCCCCGCACCGGCCGCTCCTCAGCCGGCGGCTGAGGCTGCGCGACTTTGTCAACCAATGGTTTGCAAAGGCGCCTCGCTGCTGGGGTGGGAGTGCTCATGGCGGCCTTGGTGCTCGCCTCGTGCGGGGGGAGTGGCGAGCGTGAGGAGCTGGAAACGATGATTCACGCGGCCACGGTCGACACCGGACCGGGGTCATGCTCGAAGTACGAAACCCTCCACTTCCTCGAAGTCATGTACGACCGGGAAGGAGAGGCGGCGGTTCGCGCCTGCGAAGCGTCCGCCCTCGATCCGCTGAGAGAGGAGCCTCGAAGCGTCGACGTCTCCCAGATCGACATCGAGGGCGACTCGGCTACCGCCGTGATCGGCTTCGAGGGGTCTCTCTTCGACGGCCAGAAGCTGAAGTACGGCTTCGTCGAACGCGGGGGAGAGTGGAAGTTCGACGAGATGGTGGGATTCGCTGACCTCGACGCCGCGCATCTGATCCTGGAAGTGGGGCGCGCAGGGTTGCTGCGGGCGGAAACGACGGGGGACGCGGAAAACATCTCCTGCTGGATCGGTCGCATGGAAGGGATGAGCGACAAGGAACTGGAGGAGCTGTTGTTCGGAGACCGCGACGTGTCGGCTCACTGCACGGCCGAATCGAACGCGATCTGAGGCCGCCGAGCCCCGCCGGGGGCCTGGCTATGCTCGCGAGGTGAGCCTGCAGGAGCAGCACGACACCGATTCCGAGGCGCAGGCCTCGACTGGCGGCGCCCCGACCGAGCCCGGCGCCGACCGCGTCGAGCGGCTGCTGGCCGGGCTCAACCCGCCCCAGCGCGAAGCGGTCGAGCACGGCGAGGGGCCGCTGCTGGTGCTGGCCGGCGCCGGTTCGGGCAAGACCCGGGTGCTGACGCACCGGATCGCCTACCTGCTCGCCACCGGCGCCGCCCGCCCCGGCGAGGTGCTGGCGATCACCTTCACCAACAAAGCCGCGGCCGAGATGCGCGAGCGCGTCGGCCAGCTGATCGGCCGTTCGGTGCGGGCGATGTGGGTGACGACCTTCCACTCGGCCTGCGCGCGGATGCTGCGGGTCGACGCCGAGCGGCTCGGCTATTCCAAGAGCTTCACGATCTACGACCAGGCGGACTCGCTGCGGATGCTGAAACGCTGCCTGACGGAGCTCGGGGTCGACACCAAACGCTTCTCGCCGCGGGGGGTGCAGGTGAGGATTTCCGGCGCCAAGAACCAGCTGGTCGATTCCGATGCATACGCACAATCCGTCGATATGGAAGGGGAAGGGATAGAGGCTGTAGTGGCCGAGGCTTACCCGCTCTACGAGAAACGGATGCGCGAAGCCAACGCGATGGACTTCGACGACCTCCTGGTTCGCACCGTCAACGTCCTGGAGCTGTTCGAGGACGTGCGCGAGCGCTGGCGGCGCACCTTCCGCCACCTCCTCGTCGACGAGTACCAGGACACCAACCACGCCCAGTACCGGCTGCTGCAGCTGCTCGCCGGCGAGCAGAAAAACCTGATGGTGGTCGGCGACGACTCGCAGTCGATCTACGGCTTCCGCCACGCCGACGTCCGCAACATCCTCGATTTCGAAAACGACTTCGAGGAGGCCGAGGTGGTCAAGCTCGAGCAGAACTACCGCTCCACCCAGACGATCCTCTCGGCCGCCAACGCGGTGATCGAACGCAACCGCGAAGGGCTGAAGAAGGAGCTCTGGACCGAAGATGAGGGCGGCGAGCCGGTGCAGCTGAACGAGCTCACCGACGAGCACGAGGAGTCGCGCTGGGTCGCCGGCGAGATCGAACGGCTGGAAGGGGAGGAGGGTGTCAGCCGCTCCGAGGTCGCGGTCTTCTACCGGACCAACGCGATGAGCCGGGTGCTGGAGGACACGCTGCAGCGCTTCGACGTCTCCTACCAGGTGATCGGCGGCACCAAGTTCTACGAACGGGCCGAGATCAAGGACGCGATCGCCTACCTCAGCCTGCTCGCCAACCCGGCCGACCTCGTCTCCTTCGGCCGCGTTGTCAACTCGCCGCGGCGGGGGATCGGCAACACCACCCAGGGCCGGATCGCCTCCCACGTCAACACCACCGGCCAGCCGATCTGGGAGGTGATCGAGCGGGTCGAGGAGGTGCCCGGCCTCTCCGGCGCCGCGATCAAGTCGGTCGGCCGCTTCTACGAGACGATGGCGGGGCTGCGCGAACGCGCCGACGAAGCCGGGCCGGTGGCGACCCTGATGGAGGCCGTCCTGCACGAGAGCGGCTACCTGGAAGCGCTGGCGGCCGAGCGGACGATCGAGGCCGAAGGCCGGGCCGAAAACCTGGAAACGCTGATCGCCGGCGCCGCCGAGTTCGACATCGAGCGCGAACGCGAGGGGGAGAGCGAGGTGACGCCGCTGGAGGAGTACCTGCAGCAGATCTCGCTCTTCACCGAGCAGGACGCGCTCGCCTCCGAGAGCGAGCTGGTGACGCTGATGACCCTGCACAACGCGAAGGGGCTGGAGTACGACACGGTCTTCATCGTCGGCTGCGAGGAGGGCGCCTTCCCGCACATGCGGGCGCTGGAAGAGGGCGGCGAAGAAGAGGAGCGCCGCCTCTGTTACGTCGGCATCACCCGCGCCCGCAAACGCCTCTACATGACCTGGGCGCGCGAGCGCCGCCTCTTCGGCCGCGCCGAGCACAACCTGCCCTCGCGCTTCGTCGACGAGCTGCCGAGCGAGCTGACCGAGAGCCACTCGACCGCCGCCCGCAGCCTCGGGACCAGCTGGAGCACCTCGGTGGCGAACGAGGTGACGCCGGCCCAGGGGGTCGACCCCGGCCCGACCCTGGCACTGCAGACCGGCGACGACGTCGTCCACGCCAGCTTCGGCGACGGCGTGGTCACCGCGGTCGAGCCGGGCGGGGTGGTCGTCGTCCGCTTCTCGGGCGACGGAACCGAGCGCAAGCTGATGGCCGACTACGCGCCGATCCGGAGGCGCTGAGGAGTGGCCGCCAGGGTGATCGACGGCAAAGCCGTCGCCGCCGCGGTCCGCGAGCGGGTCAAGGTCGACGTCGCCGCCTACCAGCAGGAGGCGGGGCGGGTCCCCGGGCTGGCGACGGTGCTGGTCGGCGAGGACGCCGCCTCGCAGGTGTACGTGGGGATGAAGCGGCGCAACACCGAGGACGTCGGGATGCGCTCGATCCATCACGAGCCGGAGGCCTCGATCGGCGAGGAGGAGCTGCTCGACCTGGTCCGCAGCCTGAACGACGACGAGGAGGTCGACGGCATCCTCGTGCAGCTGCCGCTCCCGGCTCACATCGACGAGAACGCGATCGTCGCTGCGATCGACCCCGCCAAGGACGTCGACGGGCTGACGCCGATCAACGCCGGCCTCCTCGCCCACGGAGACCCCGGGCTCGTCCCCTGCACGCCGGCCGGGGTGATGGAGCTGTTGCGCCACGAGGGGGTCGATCTGGAGGGGGCCGAGGCGGTCGTCGTCGGCCGCTCGAAGCTGGTCGGCGTCCCCGTCGCCCGCCTGCTCCTGCAGGCGAACGCGACGGTGACGGTCTGCCACTCGCGCACCCGCGACCTCGACGCGACCTGCCGCCGCGCCGACGTCCTCGTCGCCGCGGTCGGGGTGCCGCGCCTGCTCGGCGCCGGGGCGGTGAAGCCGGGGGCGGTGGTGATTGACGTCGGCGTCAACCGGCTCGAGGAGGGGTTGGTCGGCGACGTCGACTACGAGGCGGCAGCCGAGATCGCCTCCGCGATCACGCCCGTGCCGGGCGGGGTCGGGCCGATGACGATCGCGATGCTGCTCTCGAACACGCTCCAGGCTGCACGCCTGCGGACGACCGCCGGGTAGGAAACCCGGCCAGCGGCGTCGAATGCACCTCCTGGTGCACGTATAGGGTCGAACGGCCCACCCCGATTCCTTAGGAGGAGAGACAGATGGACAGGCTCAGCATGGGGGAGAAGATCGCCGGCGGGTCGGCTGTCCTTCTCTTCATCTTCATGTTCTTCGACTGGTTCAAGGTCGAAGTCAGCAGCGGCAACGGGCTCTTCAGCGTCAGCCAGGGCGGCAACGCCTGGGAATCTTTCAGCACGATCGACATCATCCTGCTGATCGTTGTCATCGTCGCCGTCGGCGTCGCGGTACTGCGGATGACCGACGCGGTCTTCGAGCCGCCGTTCTCGCTCAACGCGGCGGTCGCCGTTCTCGGCGGCATCGCGGTACTGCTGATCCTCTACCGGATCATCGACCCGCCGCTCGACACCGACATCCCCGGCGTCGACATCAGCCGCTCGTTCGGGATCTACCTCGGCCTGCTTGCCTCCGCCGGCGTCGCCTACGGCGGCTACCGCGCGATGCAGGAAGAAGGGACTTCGTTCGGCGAGATCGGCGAGGGCTTCTCCAACCGCGGCGGCACCGGTGCCGGTACCCCGCCGCAGCAGCCGCCCGCGGCTACGCCGCCGCCCCCGCCGCCTCCGCCGAGCTCCGGCCAGGGCGGTCCGCCGGCCCCGTAGCTATTCCCCGGGAGACCTGCTTCGCGAAAGCGATGATGGTCATCATCGGGTTGACGCCGACGGCGGTCGGGAACAGCGAGGCGTCGGCCACGTAAAGGCCGTCGGTCCCGTAGACCGAGCCGTCGACGGCGCAGACTCCACGGCGCGGATCCGCAGAGATCCGCGCCGTCGCCATCGGGTGGAAGGCCTCCAGCCGCAGCTCTGAGGGCTTGAACCGGGTCGCCTCGAAGGTCGCGAGGCCCCCCGGCCGCAGCACCCCGGCGCGGGGGATGTTGGGGTAGACCTCGGTGGCGCCGGCGGCGAAGTGGATTTCGGCCGCGCGGGCGATCCCGAAGATCACCTTGGCGGCGTCCTCTTGGTTGAGGTCGTAGGAGGCGCGGAAGCCGCCGTCGTTGGCCAGGCCTACCGCGCCGACCGAGGTGTCGCGCAGCTGCACGCCGATAGAGGCGATGCGGCCGAAGTCGTGGATCGCCCGCTGGTGCTCGGGGCCGGTGCCGACCAGCCAGGCGCCGCCGAAGGCCAGGGGGGTGAAGGTCGCCTCCAGCAGCACGCCGCGGCTCTCCTCCCACTGGTCGACGTAATAGCTCTGCATGACGCCGTCCCAGCCGCGGACCTCCTCCTCGTAGCGGGCGCCGACCCAGCAGGCGGGGTGGATGCGGAGGTTGCGGCCGACCTGGCTGCCGCCGAGGCCCGAGCGCAGCAGCAGCTCCGGGGTCCCGAACGAGCCGCCGGCGGCGATCACAGCCCGCCGGGCGCGCACCGTGAACGGCCGGCGACGGCCGCTGGCGTCGCGCGCCGAGCAGGCGACGCCGACCGCGCGCCCGCCCTCGACCAGGACCCGCTGCGCCTCGACCCCGGTCCGCAGCCGCGCCCCGGCGGCCACCGCCCGCGGCAGGTAGCTGACGTGCATCCCGCGCTTGGCGTCGATCGCGCAGCCGTAGGGGCAGGAGCTGCACTGGACGCAACTGCCGGCGTTGCGGTGGATCGGCCCGCCGCTGAGGCCGAGCGCTTCGGCGCCCTCCATCGCCAGCTGGCCGTTGCGGCCCATCCGGTTCGGATCGAGCTGGGTCACCCGCAGGGTGTCCTCGGCCTCGGCGTAGTCGGCGTCGAGGTCGTGGGCCCAGGAGAGGCCGAACTCGCCGCGCCACTCCTCGAGGACCGAGTCGGGGGCGCGGAAGCAGGTGCCGGAGTTGATCACCGTGGTGCCGCCGACGACCTTTGCCACCGGGACCGGGATCGGCGGCTTGCCGTCGGCGATGGTCAGACCCGATTCGCGGTACAGGGTTTGGATCGCGTCCAGCCGCCCGGCGGGATAGCTGTCGCGGTTGAAGTGGTCGCCCGCCTCCAGCACGAGGACGTCGAGCCCGGCCGCGGCCAGCTCCGCCGCGGCGACCGCGCCGCCGGCGCCGGAGCCGACGACGACGACGTCGCATTCCTCGCCTTCGCCGCGCGGCGCGGTCTCGCCGAGCGAGCCGGCGGGCTCCGGCAGGGTCCCGTCGGCCAGGGCGCAGGTGGTGACGACGCCGATCCGCTCCTCGACCTGCGGCGCCACCGCGTAGCCGAGGGTGGAGAGAATCTTCGCCAGCAGCAGCAGGTCGTGGTGGAGGGGGAAGCGTGAGGCGTCAAGCTTGCGGAGGAAGTCCTGCGCCCCCTCGGGGTCGAGGCGGCTGAAGCGCCAGGGGAACGGCAGCCACTCGAAGGCGCGCAGCCCCATCCGCATCCGCAGCAGCAGGCGCGGCGAGAGCCCGGCGAGGAAGCCCGCCACCGGGCCGGAGACGTCGATGTCGCGCTCTGCCGCCGGCAAGCCGTCGATGCCCGGCGCCATCGCCGCGCAGATCGCGCTCAGGGTGCGCTGCTCAGCGGCCGAGAGCCCTGGCGCGCGCCTTCAACCGGGCTCGGCCGGGCGCCCGACGCGCCCCGCCAGCATCCAGAGCCAGAGCGCGAGCAGCGCCAGGAAGCCGTCGACGAGGAAGTTGAGCAGGTAGATGAAGACTGGTTCCTGGATCGCGAAGAAGGCGAGCGAGCCGAGCGAGGAGGCGGTCTTGCCGGCGGCGAGGACCAGCAGCAGCGGCCGGTAGCGGACGACGTCGGCTTGGGCGAGGAGGCAGATGCCGGTGATCACGACCATGTAGGCGAAGGACAGCGCCAGCCAGAGGTACTCCTGGGTGTGCGGCGCCCGGTGGTCGTTGCCGAACCATTCGCCGACGTCGGAGATGACGTCGAGGACACCGCTCGGCACGAGGAGGAAGAGGAGGCCGACGACGGCGAAGGACGCCGCCAGCAGGCGCAGGTTGAAGACGACGAATCTCTCGGCCGCGGGTCCCTGCATCGGCGGCACTCTAACTGGCTGAGCAGCCAGTTTCCACAGCTACCTTAGAATCCCGCGAATGATCGAGCGGGACCAAGTTCTGCACGTGGCGAAGCTGGCGCGCCTCCGCCTCTCCGAGGAGGAGGTCGAGCGGATGGTCGGCGAGCTCTCGGGGATCCTCGGCCACGTCGATCGGATTGGAAACCTTGACCTGGAGGGGGTCGAGCCGACCTCCCACGTGGTCGCATTGGAGAACGTCCTCCGCGCCGACGAGCCGCGGCCAAGCCTGCCCCGCGACCTCGCCCTCTCGCAGGCGCCCGAACCCCAGGATGGCGCCTTCCGCGCCCCCTCGCCTCAGGCCGAATAGATGTCGGACTTGCTCGCACTCACCGCCCTGGAGGCGCACGAGGCAATGGTCGCCGGCGACCTCGACGCCGCCGAATACACCGCCGCCTGGCGCCAGGCGGCCGCCGGCGACGAGCTCAACGCCTACCTGTGGCGCGACGAGGGCGGGGAGGAGGCGGGGGCGATCGCCGTCGAGCGCGACTGCATCGCCCCGATCGCGGTCAAGGACATCTTCTGCACCGAGGGGGTGCCGACCACGGCCGGCTCGAAGATTCTCGAGGGCTACCGTCCGCCCTACACCTCGACCGCCGTCCGCAGGCTGATCGAGGCCGGCGCGCCGGTCCTCGGCAAGACCAACATGGACGAGTTCGCGATGGGCTCCTCGAACGAGAACTCCGCCTTCGGGCCGGTGCTCAACCCCTGGGATCGCGAACGGGTTCCCGGCGGCTCTTCCGGCGGCTCGGCGGCCGTCGTCGCCGGCGGCCTCGCCCCCTGGGCGATCGGCACCGACACCGGCGGCTCGATCCGCCAGCCCGCCGCCTTCTGCGGCATCGTCGGCTTGAAGCCCACCTACGGCGCGATCTCCCGCTACGGGATGATCGCCTTCGCCTCCTCGCTCGACCAGTGCGGGCCGCTGACCCGCACCGTCTCCGACGCGGCGCTGCTGCTCGGAATCCTGCAGGGCAAGGACCCCTGCGACTCGACCTCGGTCGGGCTCGACGCCGGCGTCTCCCTGCCGGGCCGCGAGGACCTCTCCGGCCTCCGCTTCGGGGTCCCGGCCGAGCTCGGCCACGACGAATACGACGCCGGCGTCCGCGCCGTCTTCGAGGCGACCCTGCGCAAGATCGAGGACCTGGGCGGCGAGATCGCCGAGGTCTCGTTGCCGAGTACCGAGCACGGGATCTCGGCCTACTACGTGATCGCGCCCGCTGAGGCCTCCTCCAACCTGGCCCGCTACGACGGCGTCCGCTACGGCGTCCGCGCCGGCGGCGACGGCGACCTGATCGAGATGTACGAGGCGACGCGCTCGCAGGGCTTCGGCGCCGAGGTGAAGCGGCGGATCATGCTCGGCACCTACGCGCTCTCCTCCGGCTACTACGAGGCCTACTACGGCAAGGCGCAGAAGGTGCGGACCCGGATCGCCACCGACTACGCCGACGCCTTCTCGAACGTCGACTTCGTCGTCACCCCGACCGCGCCCTCGGTCTCCTTCAAGCTCGGCGAGAAGACCGACGACCCGCTGGCGATGTACCTGAACGACTTCTTCACGGTGCCGATGAGCCTCGCCGGCATCCCGGCGATCTCGATCCCTGCCGGCCTCGCCGAGCCCGAGGGCGGCGGCAAGCAGCTGCCGGTCGGCTTCCAGATCGCGGCCCCCGCCTTCGGCGAGCAGAACCTGCTGGAGGCCGCCTACGCACTGGAGCAGGGGATCGGCTTCGACGCCCGCCCGGGAGACGCGAATGGCTGAGCTCGAACCGGTCATCGGGCTGGAGATCCACGTCCAGCTGGCGACGAAGACGAAGATGTTCTGCGGCTGCGAACTCTCCTTCGGCGACGAGCCGAACGTCCACACCTGTCCGGTCTGCCTCGCCCACCCGGGCGTGCTGCCGGTGCCCAACGAGCAGGCGATCCGCTACGCGCTGCAGATCGGGATGGCGCTGGGTTGCGAGATCGCGCCGCGCTCGATCTTCCACCGCAAGAACTACTTCTATCCCGACAGCCCGAAGGCCTACCAAATCAGCCAGTACGACATCCCGATCTGCGGCGCCGGCCGGCTCGGCGAGGTCCGCATCCACCGGGCCCACCTGGAGGAGGACGCGGCGAAGATGATCCACGTCGGCGAGTCGGGGCGAATCCACGGCTCCGGCGCCTCGCTGGTCGACTTCAACCGCGGCGGCACGCCGCTGGTCGAGATCGTTACCGAGCCCGACCTGCGCGGCGCCGCCGAAGCGGCCAACTGGGCGCGCCTGCTGCGCGAGACCGTCCGCCAGCTCGGCGTCTCCGACGTCAACATGGAGGAGGGGAGCCTGCGGATCGACGCCAACGTCTCGGTGCGGCCGGCCGGCAGCGAGGAGCTCGGGACCAAGACCGAGCTGAAGAACATGAACAGCTTTCGCTACCTCCAGCGCGGGGTCGAAGCCGAGCTCGTCCGCCAGCGCGAGCTGATCGAGGCGGGGGGGACGGTGGAACAGGAGACCCTCCACTTCGACCCCACCAGCGGCAACCTGACCTCGCTGCGCTCGAAGGAGGAAGCCCACGACTACCGCTACTTCCCCGAGCCCGATCTGGTGCCGCTGGCGCCGACCGAGGAGATGCTGCGCGAGGCCCGCGAGGCGCTGCCGGAGCTGCCGGCGACGCGGATCGCTCGCTACGAAGAGATGGGCATCGCCGACAACGTCGCCCTCTCGCTGGCCGCAGATCCGGAGACGGCCGACTACTTCGAGCGCGCCGTCGCCGCCGCCGACGGCGCCGAGCCGAAGGTGGTCGGCAACTGGGTGACCGGCGAGCTTGCGGCGGCGCTGCGCCTCGCCGAGGTCGAGGGCGGCGCGGCCGCCTCCAAGGTCTCGCCCGAGAACATCGCCGCCCTCGCCGCCCTGGTCCAGGCGAAGAAGATCTCCCACGGCAGCGGCAAGGCCGTGCTCGCGACCATGGTCGCGGAGGGCGGAGACCCGGAGACGATCGTCGAGCGCGAGGGCCTCGCCCAGATGTCCGACTCGGGCGAGCTGGAGGCAATCGTCGAGCAGGCGATGGCCGACAACCCGGGAGCCGTGGAGAAAATCCGCGCCGGCAACCCGAAGGCGATCGGCGCCATCGTCGGCGTCGTCATGCGCGAGACCAAGGGCCGCGCCGACGGCGGCGAGGTCAACCGGATCATTCAGGAGAAGCTGTAGGCGAGGGTTTGGTCTTCCGCCGCGGTTGCTAAAGCTGCCGCCGGCGGTGGGAGTCCCAGCGTTTCTTCAGCGTCAGCATGCGTTCGGCCCACATGGGGAAGCTCCAGAGCGCAATAAGCACTACCGCGGCGATATTGAGCGCTTCAGATCGGAATACAGGCAACACGGCACATCCTGGATTGAGAACTACGGGGATGGCCGATGCACGAACGACAATACCTAACCGTTCGGTGTCGATGGTGGCAAGTCGGATCGTGCCTTTGGATACTTTGTAACACGTTGTTACAAAGTGCTAGGTTGGGTTCATGGCCTGGAACGTCGTGATCGCGGGTGGTGGCTTCGGCGGCGCTGCGGCGGCGCGGGAGCTGGAGCGGACGATGCCGAAACAGTCGGCGCGGCTGGCGCTCGTCAACGAGACGAACTTCGCGCTCTACACGCCGTTTCTGCCCGAGGCGGCGGCCGGGACGCTGGAGCCGCGGCACGTGGTGACGCCGCTGCGGGACATCCTCAAGCGGACCTACCTGCGGCTGGGCTCGATCGTCGCCCACGATCCCGAGGCCAAGACAGTGACGATGCGGGCCAAGTACGGCGAGACCGAGGTGCTGCCCTACGACCAGCTGCTCCTCTCGCTGGGTTCCGTCTCGCGGGTGCTGCCGGTGCCAGGCCTGGCCGAGCACGCCGTCGGGTTCAAGAGCCTCGCCGACGCGATCTACCTCCGCAACCACGTGATCGAGACCCTGGAGGAAGCCAACGCGACCGAGGACCCGGCCCGCCGCGAAGAGTTGCTCACCTACGTCTTCGTCGGCGGCGGCTACGCGGGCCTCGAGGCGCTGGCCGAGCTGCAGGACTTCGCCGCCGACGCGATGGACAGCTACCCGCGCGCCCGCCTGCACGGGATGCGCTGGGTCCTGGTCGAGGCGACCGACCGGGTGCTGCCGGAGATCGACCGCGACCTCGGCGAGTACGCGCTGCGGGAGCTGCGCGGCCGCGGCATCGACATCCGCATGGAGACCACGTTGGAGGAGGTCACCGCGAACACGGCACGGCTCTCCAGCGGCGAGGTGCTGCCGACCCGGACCGTCGTCTGGACCGCCGGAGTGGCGCCGCAGCCGATCCTCAAACAGCTGAACGTGCCGCTCGACGAGCGCGGCCGGGTACCGGTCGACTCCTACCTGCGGGTGCAGGGACTGGACTCCGTCTGGGCGATCGGCGACTGCGCCGCGGTGCCCGACCCGAGCGGCGGCACCTCGCCGCCGACCGCGCAGACCGCGGTGCGCCAGGGCCCCGTTGCGGCCCGCAACATCGCCGCCGAGCTCGGCGTCGGCAGCCCGAGCCCGTACGAGTATCGCTCCGAAGCGGCCTTCGTCAACCTCGGCCGCTACAAGGCGGTCGGCAAGATCGGCGACCGCACCTTCCGCGGCTTCCCGGCCTGGTGGCTGGCGCGGACCTACCACATGAGCCAGATCCCGGGCTCGGCGCGAAAGTTCCGCGCCGTCCTCGACTGGACCGCCGGCCTCCCGTTCCGCCGCGACCTCTCCGAGGTCGGCTCGATCGGCCACCCGAAGCCGCTGCTCTAGCCGAGACCGTAATAAGTCCTCCCCAAGCGGACTTTTTGCGGTCTCGGCGAGCTATTCCACGGTGAGGGTGGTGTGCATCCCTTTTTCCTCGTGCCCTGGGAGGGAGCACCAGAGCTGGTATTTGCCCGCCGGTAGGTCGAAGCTGGCGACGGTCCGCTCGCCGGAGCCGGTTTCGGCGATCTCCAGCGGGTCGCCTTCGTCGCCTTCGCGGCGCAGGTTGAGGTTGTGCGGATCTTCGCCCTGGTTGTTGAGCTCGACCGTCAGCTCACCCGCCTTCACCTTGGGACGGGAGAGGACCCAGTAATACTCGGAGGCCCGGGCTGAGAGGCGGTTCGCTTCAGGTTCCGGTTCGGGTTCAGCCACCGCTGGCCCAGGAGCGGTGGGCGCGACGGGAGCCGCTGCCGAGCCCACCGGCTCGCAGGCCCACCAGTGCTTCCGCCGCACGACCTTTCGGACCTTGCCGTGCCGCCGCACCCGCTTCACGACCCGCTTGGAGTGCCGCTCCCAGGTGCATTCGCTCGCACCCGCCGTCCCTGCCAGCGGCTGCGGAGCCACGGTCGGCCTTGCCGCCATACCCGCCAGCAGAATGGCGGCAAGGCCGACCGCCACGAAGCTCGCCTTCACGCGTTCACGCCTTCACCAACGCCGGCCGCGCAAACCCCGCCGCCCCCGGGATGATCTGTTCGGCGTCGAACTGGAGCCACTGCTCCAGCAGTGAGCAGTACATCCCGCGGAAGTCGCTCGTCACCCGCAGGTTGTCGTCCTCGTCGAGGCTGGCGAGGCCGGGGAACTCACCGACCATCTCGCCTTTGGCTTTGGACCCGATCACGAAGGCGCAGCCGGCGGCGCCGTGGTCGGTGCCGAGCGAGCCGTTCTCTTCCGGGCGGCGGCCGAACTCGCTCCACATCTCGATCAGGACCCGGTCGGCGAGCCCGCGCGCCTCGAGGTCGCGCTGGAAGGCGAGGATGCCCTCGCAGGTCCGGCGCAGGTTGTCTTCCAGGTCGGTCGCCTGGTCGGCGTGGGTGTCGTAGCCGCCGGGCGCCCGCACCGTCACCACCCGCATCGGCAGGCCGACGGCGATGTAGGCAGCGAGGCCGGCGAGCTTGTGCGCGAACCAGTCGTCGGGATAGGCGACCGGGCTGGAGAAGTCGCCGACCCCGGCCAGGTCCTGGCGCAGCTTGTCGGTCTGGGAGGCGGCGCGGCGCACCTGCGAGAGGCCGGGAGAGTCCGCCGGTAGCGAGCCGAAGCGGGCGAAGCTGCGGAACATCTCCGCTTCGATCGGATCGCTGACCCGCGACCAGAGGTCGTAGCCGTCGACGCTGTCGATCGCCGCCACCGGCTTTTGGGCGGTGGCGATCATCGGCGAGAGCGAGCCGTCGAGCGAGAGCCCCTGCAGCGGGTTCTCTTCGTCGCCGACGGCGTCGAGGTAGCGGCCGAGCCAGCCGGTCCGGTAGCCGACCTGCAACTCGCCGATCTCGTAGTAGTGGCGGGAGGTGAAGTGCGACTGGTCCGGGTGGTCGTAGCCGATCGCCGGGAAAGCGCTGACCTTGCCCTCACCATGCAGGGTGGCGAGCGCCGCCGCGGCGGGATGCCACTGCAGGTTCGGGTCCTCGGCGAAGGTCGTCCCGGCGCCCGGCGGCAGGGCCAGGTTCGGGCGCAGCTGCGCGTAGCGCGAGTCGCCGACCGGGGCCAGCACGCTGAGCGAGTCGATGCCGCCGTCGAAGAAGATCGAGACGAGGATCTTGTCCCCCTGCGCCGCCTGGGCGATCCCGGTCTCGAAGGCCGAGAGGGGGATCTTCGAGGCGCCGTAGACCGCCAGCGCCAGGCCGGCGCCGCGGGCGAGGAACTTGCGGCGAGAGAGGCCGGTGCCGGCCGGGTCCGGCATCCCCGGCTCGATCGCCGGCAGCCCCTTGCCGGCTTCGGCAGCGGCCGAGCGCAGCAGCTGCGAGCGGGTGTAGCCGTCGCAGCAGGCGTGGTGTCGCGGTGCCGGGCTCATTGCAGGATCGTGTCCGGGCTGACGCCGATCAGCTGCAGCAGGGCGTTCTGGCGCAGCGCCCGGTAGGGGCCCTGCTGCCAGTCGGCGAGGATCAGGCTCTCGCTGCGCCGCCCGAAGTCCAGCAGCTCGTCGCGGTGTTCGGAGCGCAGTTCGGGCGCGCCCCAGGCCGCGACCGCGCGGGCCAGCGCTTCCTCGGGGGTCTCGGTGGTGCTGTAGTCGTCGCTCCAGGCGTCGACCGAGACCTCCTCCAACGCGTAGGCGACCATGTTCCAGCGGGCCCGCATCCGCGAGGTGTCGAGCCAGCGGTTGTCGTCCCAGCCGGAGACGTTGGGTGGCCAGAACAGCCGCTGCCCGGCCTCTTCGCAGAGCCAGACCCAGGCCTCGGTGTCGACGCCGCGGCCCAGGGCGCGCAGCATCGTCGCCAGCTGGACGACCGGCGGCTTCACCATCGGCGGGCCTTCGTAGAGCTCCGGGCTCATCAGGATCGCCTCCAGCAGCGGCCGGATCTGCCAGCCGGAGGAGACGTAGGTGCTCTCCAGCTGTTCGCGGACCGCGTCCGAAGGCGCCACCGGGACGAAGTAGTTCCACAGCTTGGCGACGAAGAATGAGGGGTGGAGGGGGTGCTCGACGCAGAGGCGGCAGGCGTCTTCCCAGCCCCAGTTGCCGGTTTTGCCGAACACCGTCTTGGCGTCGTTGTCGTGCCAATTCGGGTCGAAGCGGAAGTGGTAGGCGCCTTCTTCACCCGACCAGTCGTTGCGCCAGCCGGTCAGCGAGCGGGCCTGTTCGCGGATGTCGTCCTCGCTGTAGGCGCCGCGGTCGGCGCCGAGCGAGAACAGCTCCATCATCTCCCGGGCGTAGTTCTCGTTCGGCGCCCACTTGAAGTTTTCGTTGCCGTTCAGCCACTGCAGCATCGCCGGGTCGATCGTCACCGCCCGGAAGAGGTCGAGGAAGGAGCCGAAGCAGCGGGTGCGGAAGAGGTTCGACTGGTCGATCATCTGCTGCGTCTTCGAGACGTTCGCGTTCGAGGTCGCGAACCAGTCGTGGAGGATCAGCGCCATCCGCTCGACCAGCGGCTGGTCGCTGCGGACCATGCGGTCGAGCCACCAGAGGTGGTCGTGCCCCCAGGCGTCGGCGGGGGCGAGCGGGTTGCCTTCGTCGTCGCGCGGCGATGGGCCGCTGAGGTGGGCCGGGCCGCTGGGCCGGGTCAGCGACTGGACCGCGCCGGCGAGCCCGAGCGAGGCGAGCTGGTCGGCCTGGCCGGGCGCCGGCCCGAAGCCGGCGCGCTGCAGGAGGCGGACCGCCTGCGCGTGGCCGAAGGCGCCCTGGAAGGCGCCGGGCGGGCGCGGGTCGGAGGGCGGCGCGGCGGCGGGCGCAGTGGCCGGCACTTGGCGCGCCGGCTTCGGCCCTGGGCCGCGGAAGTGGCCCTTCTTCGGCTTGTGCCGGTGGCGGAAGACGTAGCCCTGGACCCGCCAGTCGCCGGTGCCGTCAGGGACCCAGCGGTAGTGCTTGTCCTTCCAGACGCGGCGTCGTTTGTGCCGCCGTTGCTGCGGCCTCGCTGCGACTGGTATCTGCTGCGGGATCGCCATGCGCGAACGGGCCCCTGCGGGGCCTCCCGGGGTTTGTCGGCAGCGCGGAAGCGCGATTGAAGCGCCGCCGCGCGGCTCTGGACGTTAAGCCGAGGCCGCGAGGCGCAAGAATGGGTACGTGGAGTACCTCGTCATCGCCTTCTTCTTCGGCCTCGCCACCGGCCTCATCGGCCGCGGCAAGGGCAGCTCGTTCTTCATCTGGTTCCTGATCGGCATGGTGCTGCCGCTGCTCGGCCTGATCGCGGTGATCCTCTACCGGGTCGACAAAGACGAACCCGAACGCCAGTGCCCGAACTGCCACAAGGCGCTGAAGCTCTACGTCCAGGTCTGCCCGCGCTGCGGCACCGACCTCTATCTGCCCGACCCCGCCGCCGTCCGCCACCCCGGCGTTCGCTGAATCGACCCGGCTATTGCCGGGCTAACTCGGCGAGGGCTCGACGAACCGTTTGACGAAGGCGATCGCGCGGTCGCAGACCTCGCGCCAGCCGCTGTCGATCGTCAGCGAGTGGCCGCGGTTCGTGACCTTCTCGATCTCGGTCACGCCCTCGTTGCGGCTCTGGCGCTTGTAGGAGGCGTTGGCGATCGCCCAGGGGACGGTGTGGTCCTTCTCGCCGTCGATGATCAGCAGCGGTCCGCGGGCCGGGTTCTTCGGGTCGAGCTTGGCCTCGGTGAACGGGTTGAGGTTGGCGTTCGCCATCTGCATCAGCGCCACCCCCGGCGCGGCGACGTGGAAGGTCTCGTAGAGCGCCTTCGCCTCCTCGTCGTCGAGCGCGTTGGCCCAGCCGTATTTGAATTGGTCGAGGGTGAGGGTGACCGCGCGGCCGCGGTTGAGCGGGTTCTGCAGCACCGGCCGGGCCGATTTCAGCGCCGAGAGCGGCAGCGGCAGGACGCCGCGGAAGGGCCCGGGGTCGATCGCGACGGTGGCGGCGGAGAGGCCGCGGTCAGCGACGATCTGGGCGAGCAGGCCGCCGGTCGAGTGGCCGAGCACCGCGGGCTTGCGGTCGAGCGCCCCGATCACCTCCTCGGTGTGGTCGGCGATTGCTCCCAGCGTCTTGCCGGCGAACACGTCGGGGTTCGCCCGCGCCTCCTCGACGCTCGCCGGGTCGTCCGGCCAGTCGGGTTTCACCGCCGCGTAGCCGGCCGCTTCGAAGGCCTCGGCCCAGCGATCCCAGCTGCTCGGCAGCAGCCAGAGCCCGTGGATGAAGACCGCGGCCGTCTTGCCGGCGGCGTTTGCTTTCTCGACTTCGGCTCGCTCGCGCTCGCTGATCGCCATCTCTGTTCCTCTCCGTCGAGTCGTGTGCCGGGTCGGGCTCAGCCTTTCACGGCATCGCTCGAGCGCACAAGGCGCCCGGCGCCGGGATCAGGTCTCGCGCGTGGGCGGATCGGCGGTGTAGGCGAGGTGGCGGCCGTCGGGAGACCAGAGGAGGCTGCGGGGCTCTTCGCCGGGGGTTTCCCCGATCAGCTGCCTGCGGCTGCCGTCGGGGTGGACGCGCCAGATTTTGCCATCGTAGGTCGAGTAGGCGAGCCAGCGGCCGTCGGGGGACCAGGTCGGGCCGTCGAGGATCTCCTCGTCGACGATCCGCCGCAGCCTGCCGCCGCCGGTGGGGACGGTGTAGACGTGCTGGCGGCGGTCCCCCTTGGCGGTGTAGGCGCCGAGGGCGAGGGTGCGCCCGTCCGGCGCCCACTCGACGGTGAACGCGGAGACCAGCCCGGGCACCAGCGACCGGGGGTCCGATCCGTCGCTCTCCACGATCCAGATGTTGACGTTGTGGTGCGCCCCCCAGCGCTGGTAGGCGACCCGGGTCCCGTCGGGAGAGACCGCCGGCTCGCCGATTTCCTCTTCCCGTTTCGGGTGCGGGATGTAGGCGACGCGGCGAGGGGTCGCGCCGAACTCGTCGACCACGTAGAGGGCCGGCTGCGGGCCGATCGGCCCCTTTTCGAAATCGAGGGCGTAGGGGCCGGTGGAAAAGGCGAGCGGGTAGCCGTCGGCCGCCCAGCTGACCCGCTGCGCCCGCACCCCCAGGGTCTGGTGGCGATACCCGGAGCCGTCGAGCGGCGCCTCCGTCAGCCAGGAGGCGTTGCCGTTTTCCGGGCGCGGCAGCGAGGTCGCGTAGCGGATCGTCTTCCCGTCCCCGCTCCAGTCGAGGCGGCCCGGCCGTTCGGGAAAGCCCTGGTAGGCGGGCGCCTTCAGCTCGCGTTGCTTGCCGGTCTCGACGTTGCGGAGCCGAAAGCCGATGCGCGCCGGTTCGGCGATCCAGCGGCCGTCCGGCGACCAGGCCGAGTACTCGCCGACCCGGTCGGAGAGCCGCACCCCGACCACACCGTGCTCGAAGGAGGCCTCGCCGGCGCAGGCGCTGAGCGGGAAGCAGGCGAAGGCCAGCGCGACCAGGAGGAGCGCTCGCCTGGCGGCCCTGGTGCTCACCGCAGCCAGGTGCGGACGATCGCGTTGGCGAAGCCGGCGCCGTAGCGCAAGGCGGCCGGCTTCTTCGAGTGGCCGTGGAGGCGCTGGTCGACGGTGATCGGGACCTCCTTGGCGGGGATGCCGCGCTTGATCGCCTCGATCATGAACTCGGAGGTGTGGAACTGCTCCTGGCGCAGGACCAGCTGCGGCAGGACCGCGGTGCGGACGGCGCGGTAGCCGTTGGAGCAGTCGGTGACGTGGGTGCGGGTGATGGTGGAGACGAGGCGGTTGAAGAAGACGATCCCCAGCTCGCGGGCGAAGTGGTTGCGGTCGGCGTGGCCGAGGACGCGCGAGCCGTGGGCCATCTCGACTTCGCCGTCGAGGATCGGTTTGACCAGGCGCTCCATCTCGTCGGGCCGGTGCTGGCCGTCGGCGTCGAGGGTGACGACTATCTCCGCGCCCGATTCCACCATCAACCTGTACCCGGTTCGCAGCGCTGCTCCACCTCCCCGGTTGGTGACGTGGCGGGCGACCGCGGCGCCGTGCTCGGCGGCGACGTCGCCGGTGCCGTCGCGGGAGCCGTCGTCGACGACCAGGACCTCGGTCCGCACGCCGCAGACCGCGGGCGGGATCTGGTCGAGGACGACGCCGATGTTCTCGGCCTCGTTGTAGGCGGGGATCAAGATCGCGATCTTGCCGCGGAAGCGCTCGGGCAGCCCCGCCTGGCGGAACTCCTCCCAGGCCAGGCCCTCCAGCGCCGCGGCCAGCTGGCGGCTGTTCCGCGCCCCCTGCGACAGCGCCCGCAGGCTGAGCAGGAAGAGGATGAAGATCGCGAAGACGGCGAGGCCGAGGATGCGGCCGCCGTTGCCTTTCTCGAAGGAGAAGGCGGAGAGCAGGCCGTTGACGATTTCGGTCCCGGCGACGAGCGCCAGGCCGAGGCCGGCGGCGATCAGGATCAGGACGTCGGCGTTGCGCAGGGTGCGGCGGCGGGCGACGGCGTAGCCGACCAGGAAGATCGCCAGCAGCAGACCGGCGCTGCGCAGCGCCGTCAGTTCGGCGGGGAAGATGCCTGCGGTGAGGACCATTCGCGACCGGAGAATATGGCCGCGAGGGCGGATGAGAGGGCTAGGCCGGCGAGTGGGAAGACGAGCGTCATCAGCACCTCGTTGCGTCGCGGGGCCGCCAGCGAGACCGCGCCGACCGCGGTGACGAGCACGATCGGGGTCGCCAGCACGACCAGCTCCCACCAGCGTCGGCGCAGGCCGAGGAGGGCGAAACCGGCGAGGCCGAGGGCGACGAGGAGGATCTGGACGGCGCGGCCGGGGGTGCTGTCCATCGCTTCGCCGACGCCGCTGCTCCACATCCGGCCGACCTTGCGCGCGGTCATCGCCGCGTAGCCCCAGGGGTCTTCGCCGAAGTAGGTGGAGAGGTTTTCCTTGCCGGCCTTGCCGAGCGCCTCGTCGCGGGTCAGGTCGGGATGGTCCCGCTGCACTTCCTTGACGACTTCGTCGAAGAGTTCGGTGGGGTTGACCTCGTCCAGCGCTTCGGAGCCGGGTTCGAGGTCGCGGCCGAGGTAGCGCTCGGCGAGGATCGCCTTCACCCGCTGGTATTCGCCGTCGGCGGGGAGGTAGGTGCCGACGTAGAGCGCCTTGCCGCCGCCGGTGGAGATCGGCACGGCGCGATCGAGGACGACGAGGTTGCGGATCGTCCAGGGCAGGATCGGCAGGACCAGCGCGACGAGCAGCACCGCGGCGCCGGCGAGGCCGAGCTGCCAGCCGCCTTTCCGCCACTCGCGGATCGCGGCGAGGACCACGAACGCCGCCGCGACCAGGAGGTACTCAGGGCGGAACATCGCCGTCAGACCGAAGAGGAAGCCCGGAACGGCCCAGGGCCAGACCGAACGCAGTTGTCCCCGCATACCGGGGACAACTGCGTTCGCTTCCCGATCCGAGGCCCATAAAAAGGCGAGGATCGCCGCCGGCAGGGTCAGCATCGCCGGCGGCTCGCTCATCAGCTCGCCGGTGGTGTGGATGAACGGCGGGTAGACGGCGACCGCGAAGGCGGCGAAGAGGCCGACCCAGCGGCCCAGCTCGCGGCCGCCGAGCCGCCAGCCGAGAGCGAAGACGACGAGGATCGTCGCGATTCCCAGCAGCGCCTCGACGATCCGCGCCGTCCCTTCGCGGGCGCCGCCGGTCGCGTAGTAGGCGGCGGCATAGAGGAAGGGGGCGCCGGGCGACCAGTCGCTGGAGTCGCGGAATTCCGGTCCGCCGAAGCTCTGTTCGGTGTAGAGCGCCTTGGAGAGCGCGTAGTAGGCGTGCGAGTCGTCGGCCGGGTGCTCGACCGGGTTGACGACCACATAGGCGCGCACCACCAGGCCCAGCAGCGCGATCGCCGCGAGTGCGATCAGCGTCCGCTTCCCGTAACGCTGCGGCAGCGAGCGAGCCCAATCGGCGAGAGCGTTCAAGACGCGCCCAGGCTATCCGGGGCCGGCTTTGGGAAGCCCATCCGATGCTCGCCCTGGCTTTGCGAGGCGAGCATCGGATGGGCTTCCGAGCGACGCGGCCAGCCAGGTGAGAGCGGTGGCGGAGAGCGCTGCGAGGAGGGGGACCAGCAAGAGCACCCGCCGGGGGGAGGCGACGAGGAGGGCGCTGAGCGCGGTGATCGCGAGGAAGATCGTGCCGATCAGCAGCGCCTCCCAGCGCCGTCGCCAGGCGAGTATCGCCAGCCCGACCAGGCCGAAGGCCACGAGGAGCCAGTGCACGACCTCCCATACCGGCGCCCGCATCACGTCACGCGGCCCGTGCGACCAGATCCGCCCGACCTTGGCGGCGACGAAGCCGACGTATTCCGCCGGATCCTCGGAGACGTCGTCCCAGAGCTGTTCCTTGCCCAGCTTCGAGAGCGCTTTGTCCGTTTCCATCCCGGGATAACGGTCTGAGGCGAGCCGGGCGAGGATCTGCTCCAACCGCAGCCGGTCGGCGTCCTGGGGTTGAAATAGATCTGGGTTTTCGGAAACCACCTCGGCGCCGACCTTTTCTGGGTCGCCGGCGGAAGGCAGGTAGGTGCCGGCGAACAGCACCTGTCCGCCGCCGGTGGAGATCGGAACGAAGCGGTCGAGGGCGACCGCGTTGCGCAGCGTCCAGGGTGCGATGACCACCAGGGCTGCGGTGAGAAAAACAACAGCAGGTAGGAGGGAGGTGCGCCAGTCGTTGCGCAGGCTCCGGAGCGCGATGACGATCGCGACCAGGGCCGCCACGCCGAGGTACTCCGGCCGCGCCAGGGCCAGCGACCCGAACAGCGCGCCCGGCAGCAGCCACCGCGCCCAGCCGCCGTCCCAAGCCCAGAGCACCGCCAGCACCCCGCCCGACAGCAGCGTCGCCGCGAGCGGCTCGCTCATCAGCATCCCCTGGTACTCCAGGAGAGCCGGGTAGATGGCAACCGCGAGCGCCCCAACCAGAGCAGGCCAGACGATTGGTGAGTTTGGCCGCCTATGGCCGGCACAACTCACCAAGGGCGCTTCGTGGGCGGGCACTCCAGCGACCTCACCTGATCGGGGTCGCTGGAGTGCCCGCCCCAGTCGCCTCCCGATCAAGTACGCGAACAGGACGCTCAGGGTCCCGATCAGCGCCAGCACCACCCGCGCGAGCCGTTCGTGGACCCCGCCCGTCACCTCATACAACCCCGCCACGAACAGCGGCAGCCCCGGCGAGTAGTTGCTCGACGGCTGCGTCGCCCCGGGGCCGACCGTGAACCCCTCGCCGTGCTCCAGGTTCGCCGCGATCGCCGCGTAGGCCTTCGCGTCGTAGACCGGCGCCCGGCCGTCCCACGCCTCGCCCAGGCGCAGCCCGAGGCCCAGGAGGAGGATCGCCACCAGCGCGGCGACGCCCACCCGGCCTCCGTTGCGCGCCGCCAGTCCGCTCATCACCGCCCGGATTCAACTAGGACCATCGGTCCCGCGCGCCGCCCGAGCGTTTAAAGTGCCGCCCTCATGCGAATCCTCATCCTCGGGGGCGACGGCTATCTCGGCTGGCCGACCGCGCTCCGTTTCTCGGCCCGCGGGCACGAAGTCTCCGTCGTCGACAACTTCTCCCGCCGCCGTTGGCACACCGAACACGGCACCGCCTCGCTGACCCCGATCGGGGAGCTCGACGAGCGCATCGCCGCCTGGCGCGAGGTCTCCGGCGAGCAGATCCGCAGCTACGTCGGTGCCGTCGAGGACGGCGACTTCCTCGACGAGGTCGTCGCCGAGACCAAGCCGGAGGCGATCGTCCACTACGGCCAGCAGGCCTCGGCGCCGTTCTCGATGCTCTCGCGCGAGCGCGCGGTCGAAACCCAGCACGCGAACGTGATCGGCAACCTCAACCTGCTGTTCGCGATGCGCGACCACGTCCCCGATGCGCACCTGGTCAAGCTCGGGACGATGGGCGAGTACGGCCAGCCCAACATCGATATCGAGGAGGGCTACATCGAGATCGAGCACAAGGGTCGCAAGGACAACCTGCCGTATCCGAAGCTGCCGGGCTCGCTCTACCACTGCTCGAAGGTCCACGACTCGACCAACATCCACTTCGCCTGCCGCACCTGGGGCCTGCGCGCGACCGATCTCAACCAGGGCGTCGTCTACGGCGTCGAGACCGAGGAGACCGTCCGCGACGAGCGCCTCATCACCCGCTTCGACTACGACGAGCTGTTCGGCACCGTGCTCAACCGCTTCTGCCTGCAGGCGGTGATCGGCCACCCGCTGACCGTTTACGGCGCCGGCCACCAGACCCGCGGCTTCCTCAACATCCGCGACACCCTCGCCTGCGTCGAACTGGCGGCGCTGAACCCGGCCGAGCGGGGCGAGTTCCGCGTCTTCAACCAGTTCACGGAGCAGTTCTCGGTCCTGGAGCTGGCCGGGCTGGTCAAGGAGGCCGGCGAGCACCTCGGCTACAGCGTCGAGATCCAGCACTACGAGAACCCGCGGGTCGAGAAGGAAGAGCACTACTACAACGCGGTCCACACCAAGCTGCTCGACCTCGGTCTCGATCCGACCCTGCTGGGGGAGGAGCTGGTCGAGTCGATCATCCACGTGATCGAGCGCCACAAAGGCCGCGTGATCGAGACCGCGATCGACCCGCAGACCCGCTGGAACCCGGCCAAATCGCCTGCAGGACAGGCGTAGCTCGCCCCTAGCGGCCGGCGGGGCGGAGACCCGGCCGCTGGTACCATCGCCAGTCCTTATGCGCGCCGCCGACACGTTGATGGAATCCCTCAAGGCCGAGGGCGTCAAGGACGTCTTCGGGATCCCCGGTGGGGCGAACCTGCCGACCTACGACGCAATGGTCGACGCCGACTTCCGCCACGTCCAGGTGCGCCACGAGCAGGGCGGGGGCCACGCCGCCGAGGGCTACGCCCAGACCTCGGGCCGCGTCGGAGTCGCCTTCGCGACCTCCGGCCCCGGCGCCACCAACCTCGTCACCGCGATCGCCGACGCGATGATGGACTCGGTTCCGACCGTCTTCATCACCGGCCAGGTCCGCACCGAGCTGATCGGCACCGACGGCTTCCAGGAGGCCGACATCCTCGGCGCCACGCTGCCCTTCGTGAAGCACTCCTTCGCGGTTACCGACCCGCGCCAGATCCCCGAGTACGTCCACCAGGCCTTCCACGTCGCCTCGACCGGGCGCCCCGGGCCGGTCCTGCTCGACATCCCGCAGGACCTCTCGCGCGCCGACATCGACTACCAGCCGCGCACCGAGCCGGTCGAGCTGCCCGGCTACAAGCCCTCGACCGAGGGCAACATCAAGCAGATTCGGATCGCCGCCAAAGCGCTGGCGAACGCCCGACGGCCGATCTTCTACACCGGCGGCGGCGTCATCAACGGCAACGCCTCCGAGGAGCTGCGCGAGCTCGCCGCCTCGGACCGGTTCCCGGTTACCTCGACGCTGATGGGCCTCGGCGCCTTCCCCGCCTCGCACGAGAGTTTCCTTGGGATGCTCGGCATGCACGGCACCTGGGCCGCCAACCACGCGATGGACAAAGCCGACCTGATCGTCGCCATCGGCGCCCGCTTCGACGACCGCATCACCGGCAAGCTCGACGAGTTCGCGCCGCACGCCAAGGTGATCCACATCGACATCGACCCGGCCGAGATCTCGAAGAACGTCGGCGCCCACATCCCGATCGTCGGCGACGTCAAGCAGGTGCTGCCGAAGCTGACCCGCGAGTACCGGGCGCTGCAGACCGACTCCAGCCGCCTCGACGACTGGTGG
>Ga0164301_10000032_pt1 | contig 33713 bp, 42 predicted proteins | sample Whisoiple_231_MG_FD_109711 | JGI IMG/M metagenome (GOLD analysis project Ga0164301, IMG submission 109711) | Unamended control soil microbial communities from upstate New York, USA - Whitman soil sample_231_MG | ecosystem: Environmental > Terrestrial > Soil > Agricultural land ... | reverse complement strand
GCGCCCGCGTCGGCACGCTCGGCGTCCCCAACCGCTTCGGCGGCGGCGTCGCCTTCGGCCCCAAGCCGCGCAAGTACACGGTCAAGGTCAACCGCAAAGCCCGTCGCCGGGCGATGCGCTCCGCCTTCTCGGTCCACGCCGAGCGCGGCTCGGTCGCCGTTCTTGACGCCAAGGACTTCGAGACCCCCTCGACCAAGAGCGCTGCGCAGGCGCTGGCCAAATGGGGCGCCAAGAACCCGATCCTGCTGCTGGTCACCGGCGAGGAGATCGGGGCGATGAAGAGCTTCCGCAACCTGCCCCGCACCCAGGTGGTCGAGGTCGGCGCCGCCGGCGTCGCCGACGTGATCGGCGCCGCCGCAGTGGTCATTTCCGAGACCGCGCTGGAGACGCTGAAGGAGAGGCTCGGCTGATGGACGCGCGCACGATCCTCATCCGCCCGGTGATCTCGGAGAAGAGCTACGCGCTGATCGCCGAGGGCAAGTACACCTTCCGGGTCGACGACCGCGCCCACAAGACCCAGATCGCGCAAGCGGTCGAAGAGGTCTTCCGGGTCAACGTCGCCGCGGTCCGCACCGCGCAGGTGCGCTCGAAGCCGAAGCGCCGCGGTCTGACCAAAGGCCGCACCCGCGCCTGGAAGAAGGCGATCGTCCAGCTGGCGCCGGGCGAGCGGATCGAGCTGTTCGAGGGCGCCGAGACCGCCTAGGAGACCTGAGAGATGCCTAACCGCAAAACCAAACCGACCAGCCCAGGGCGCCGCTTCGCGACCTACCCGCTGCGCGAGCAGCTGACCGCGACCGAGCCCGAGCGGAAGCTGACCGAGGGCCTGAAAAAGTCCGGCGGTCGCAACGTCAACGGCCGCGTCACCGCCCGTCACCGCGGCGGCGGCGCCAAGCGTCGGTACCGCAAAATCGACTTCAAGCGCCTCAAGGACGGGGTGCCCGCCAAGGTCGCCTCGATCGAGTACGACCCCAACCGGACCTGTTACATCGCCCTCCTTCACTACGCCGACGGCTTCAAGGACTACATCCTCGCCCCGTCGCAGCTGGCGGTCGGCGACATCGTCAAGTCGGGCCCCGAGGCCGACATCAAACCCGGCCACGCGACCGAGCTGGGCCAGATGCCGACCGGCACCATCGTCCACAACGTCGAGCTGATCCCCGGCCAGGGCGGCAAGCTCGGCCGCTCCGCCGGCACCTCGATTCAGCTCGTCGCCAAGGAGGGGGAGATGGTCACCCTGCGCCTGCCCTCCTCGGAGATGCGGATGGTCCGCGCCAACTGCCGCGCGACCGTCGGCACCCTCTCCAACGCCGAGCACCAGAACTTGACCGTGGGCAAGGCCGGCCGCAGCCGCCACAAGGGCAAGCGCCCGCAGAGCCGCGGCGTCGCCATGAACCCCGTCGACCACCCGCACGGCGGCGGCGAGGCCCACCACACGCCCGGTGGCCACCCGGTCACCCCGTGGGGCAAGCCGACCCTCGGCTACCGCACCCGCAAGAAGGGCAAGCAGTCCGACCGCTACATCGTCCGCGGCCGCCGTCGCGGCAAGAAGAAGGGCCGTTAAGCCATGGGTAGATCGACGAAAAAGGGCCCGTGGGTCGAGGAGCGCCTGATCGGGCGGATCACGACGATGAACGAGGCCGGCAAAAAACAGATGGTGAAAACCTGGTCGCGGACCTCGACGATCTTTCCGGAGATGGTCGGGCACACGATCGCCGTCCACGACGGCAAAAAACACGTTCCCGTCTTCATCTCGGAGTCGATGGTCGGACACAAGCTCGGCGAGTTCGCGCCGACCCGGACCTTCCGCTCGCACGGCGGTAAGGAATAGCCATGGCCGACGAGAACCAAGACAAAAAACAGCGCACCAAAAAAGCCCCGGCGAAAAAAGCCGAGAAAAAAGACGCGAAAGCGAAAAAACCGGCTGCGAAAAAAGAGGCGAAAGCCAAAAAAGCTCCGAAAAAACCGGCTGCGAAAAAAGAGCCGAAAAAACCCGCTGCCAAAAAAGCTTCCAAAGCGAAAAAAGAGCCGGCGAAAAAAGCTGCTCGGAAGGCGCCGGCGGCGCCGCCCGTCATCAAAGCGAAGGCCCGCTACGTGCGGATCGCCCCGCGCAAGGCGCGGCTGATCGCCGACCAGGTGCGCGGCCTGCACATCGAGAAGGCCCGGGCGCTGCTGCAGTTCTCGCCGCGAGGCGCCGCCCACCCGATCCACAAGCTGATCAACTCGGCCGCCGCCAACGCCGAAAACAACCACGACCTGATCGGCGACGAGATGCGCGTGGCGTCGATCACCGTCGACGAGGGGCCGACGCTGCGCCGCTTCCGCCCACGGGCGATGGGCCGTGCCACCCCGATCAACAAGCGAACCAGCCACATCGCCGTGGCTCTAACCCCGGTGGAGGACTAGGCATGGGACAGAAGATCCACCCCGAGGGTTTCCGCGTCGGGTACATCCACGACTGGAAGTCGAACTGGTACGAGGACAAAAATTTCGCCGACGTCCTCCAGGAAGACCTGCAGATCCGCGATCACATCGTCAACAAGCTCTCGCACGCGGGGCTCTCGAACATCACGATCGAGCGCCGCGGCGAGGTCGCTGTCGACATCCACACCGCCCGTCCGGGCATCGTGATCGGCAAGTCCGGCAGCGAAGTCGACGCCCTGCGCAAGGAGCTGCACAAGCTGACCGGTAGCCCGGTGAAAGTGAACATCCGCGAGGTCAAGCGCCCCGAGCTCGACGCCAAGCTGGTCGCCCAGTCGATCGCCGAGCAGCTGCAGAACCGGGTCGCCTTCCGGCGGGCGATGAAACGCGCCCTCACCTCGGCGATGCGCTCCGGCGCCAAGGGGGTCAAGGTCCAGGTCTCCGGCCGCCTCGGCGGCGCCGAGATGGCGCGGACCGAAAGCTATTCCGATGGGCGCGTGCCGCTGCACACCCTGCGTGCCGACATCGACTACGGATTCTTCGAGGCCCGCACGACGACCGGCCGGATCGGCGTCAAATGCTGGATCAACAAAGGCGAAGTGATGCCGGAGGGCTTCCGCTCCGACCTCGTCTCCGGTGACGGCGACGGCCAGGCGCAGAATCGCGGTCGCCGCGACGACCGCGGCGGTGGCGGACGTGGCCGTGGGCCCGGCGGTGACCGTGGCGGTCGCGGCCCGGGTGGAGATCGCGGCGGGCGCGGCGGCGGGCGTGGGCCCGGCGGCGGCGGTCGCGGCGGACAGCGTGGAGGTGGTCGCTGATGCTGATGCCGAAACGGGTCAAGCACCGCAAACAGTTCCGCGGCCGCATGCGCGGCAACACCAAGGGCGGCAGCAGCGTCGTCTTCGGCGAGTACGGGATCAAGGCGCTCGAGCGCGGCTGGATCACCAACCGCCAGATCGAGGCCGCCCGTGTGGCGATGACCCGCAAGATCAAACGCGGCGGCAAGGTCTGGATCAACGTCTTCCCGGACAAGCCCTACACCAAGAAGCCCGCCGAGACGCGGATGGGTTCGGGCAAGGGCAACCCCGAGGGCTGGGTCGCCGTGGTCAAGCCGGGCAAGGTCATGTTCGAGCTCGCCGGCGTCCCCGAGGAGCTGGCGCGCGAAGCGCTGCGCCTCGCCGGCCACAAGCTTCCGGTCAAAACCAAATTCGTCATGCGCGAGGGGGCGGGCGACTGATGAAGGCGGCCGAGGCCCACAATCTGAAAGACGACGAGCTGGTGGCGAAGCTGATCGACGCCAAGCAGGAGGCCTTCAACCTCCGCTTCCGGCATGCGACCGGCGAGCTTGAGAACACCGCCCGGCTGGGCCAGGCGAAGAAAGACATCGCCCGGTTGCTGACCGTGGCGCGCCAGCGCGGCATCGATGTCGAGAAAGAGACGCGACGGATATGAGCGACGACGAGCAGAAAAAAGAAGAGACCACCGAGGAGCCTCAGGCCGAGGCGCCGCAGGACGAGAGCCCCGTGGAGGAGGCTCCCGCCACCGAGGAGACTCCGGCGGAGGAGGCCCCTGCCGCCGAGGCTGAGGCTCCTGCCGAGGAGGCTCCCGCGGCCGAAGAGGCTCCCGCGGCCGAGGAGGCCCCTGCAGCGGAAGAGGCGCTGGCCGAGCCGAATCCCGAGGACGACCTTCCCTGGAAGGAGCGGCGCCGGCTGCAGAAGTCGCGGCGCTCCGGCGCCCCCGGCCCGCAGCTCAGCACCGAGGATCGCGTCGCCAAGCGGGCCGAGGAACGGCGCGTACGGGCCAACCTGCGCCGCAAGCAGCGCGAGGCCGTCAAGGCCGAGCGGACTCCCGGCATCGGCACTCCGCCCGCCGAGAAGGACGCCAACGCGGCAAAGGTGCGACAGGGGATCGTCGTCTCCAGCAAGGGCGACAAATCGATCACCGTCCGCATCGACATCGCCCGCCGTCACCGCACCTACGAGAAGATCGTCCGCAGCTCGACCAAGCTGCACGCGCACGACGAGCGCAACGAGGCCGGCGAGGGCGACGTGGTCCGCGTGATCGAGACCCGTCCGCTCTCGAAGACCAAGCGCTGGCGCCTGGTCGACGTGGTGGAGAAGGCGAGGTAGGGCGATGATCCAGCAGGAGTCCAGGCTCAAGGTCGCCGACAACTCGGGCGCGCGGGAGATCCTCTGCATCCGGGTCAAAGGCGGCTCTCACCGCCGCTACGCAAGCGTCGGCGACGTGATCACCGCGACGGTCAAATCGGCCAGCCCGCAGGGCGGCGTCCGCAAGGGCGAGGTCGTGCAGGCGGTCGTCGTCCGCACCCGCAAGCCGCTCAGCCGCCCCGACGGCACCTACATCTCCTTCGACGAGAACGCCGCGGTCCTGATCGACCCGGCCAGCAACAACCCGCGCGGGACCCGCATCTTCGGCCCCGTCGCCCGCGAACTCCGCGACCGCAACTTCATGAAAATCATCTCGCTGGCGCCGGAGGTCCTCTGATGGCGAAGCGCATGCGCATCCGCACCGACGACACCGTGGTGCTGATCGGGGGCAAGGACGCCGGCAAGAAAGGCCGCGTCGTCCGCACCGACCCGAAAAAGCGCCGCGTCTACGTCGAGGGCCTGAACATGATCAAGCGCCACGAACGACCGCGCTCCCAGGGCGACCTGAAAAACGCCCAGGCCGGCGGCATCGTCGAGAAGGAGGGTCCGATCGACATCTCCAACGTGATGCTGCTCGATCCCAAAGACAACAAGCCGACCCGCGTCGGCGTCCGCGTCGACAAAGGCGGCAAGCGCGTGCGCTACGCCAAGCGGACCGGGAACGAGGTCGGCTGATGGAGGCCACCGTGGCACCGACCTCCCAGGCTGCGCCGCCGCCGCGTCTGCGCGAGCGCTACGAGAACGACGTCCTGCCGGCGATGACGCAGAAATTCGGCTACTCGACGCCGATGGAGGCTCCGCGCCTGGAGAAGATCACCCTCAACATGGGCCTCGGCACCGAGAAACAGGACAAACGCTCCTTCGAAGCCGCCCAGGAACAGCTGGCGATCATCGCCGGCCAGTACCCGAACGTGCGCCGCGCCCGCAAGTCGGTCGCCTCCTTCAAGCTGCGCGAGGGGATGCCGGTCGGCGTCTCGGTGACGCTGCGCCGTGCCCGCATGTGGGAGTTTCTCGACCGGCTGGTCTCGATCGCGGTGCCGCGGATCCGCGACTTCCGCGGTCTCAACCCGCGCTCCTTCGACGGCCGCGGCAACTACTCGATGGGCGTCAAAGAGCAGCTGATCTTCCCGGAAATCGACTACGACTCGGTCGACGTCGTCCGGGGTCTTGACGTCACGATCACGACTTCCGCTAAAACTGACCTCGAGGCTTTCGAGCTTCTGCTCGGCTTGGGGATGCCATTCGCCCAGGAGGGCCGCCCCGGTCAGGCCGAGCGCGAAGCGAAAGAAAAGGAAGCCGAAGAAGAGCAGCTGAAAGAGGAAGCCCGCCAGAAGGCCGAAGTCGAGCAGGCGGCACTCGAGCAGCTCAAAGAGGAGAACCCCGAGGCCTACGCCAAGCCGGAAGGCGAGGACGAGGGCGCCGCCGAGGGCGGAGACGAAGAGGCCGGAGAGCCGGCCGAGGAGAGTACGAACGATGGCTAAGACTTCGATGAAGGTGAAGCAGGCGCGCGACCCGAAGTTCAAGTCGCGCAGCTACAACCGCTGCCGCCGCTGCGGTCGCCCGCGTGCTTACTACCGCAAATTCGGCCTCTGCCGGATCTGCCTGCGCGACGCCGCCCACGAGGGGTACATCCCCGGCATGACCAAGTCGAGCTGGTAGGGCGAGAAGCATGCACACCGACCCGATCGCCGATTACCTGACCAGGATCCGCAACGCGATCCGCGCTGGCCACGACGAGGTGGAGATTCCCCTCAACGGCCTCAAGCTGGAGATGTCGCGGATCCTCAAGGAGCAGGGCTACATCAAGGACTTCAGCCGCAAGCCGGCCGCGGTGGGCGAGGCGATCAACGTCGAGCTCAAGTACACCGAGGACCGCCAGCCGGTGATCCTCGGCATCGAACGGGTCTCGCGCCCGGGTCGCCGCCGCTACGTAGACCACAAGAGCGTTCCCCGCGTCGACGGCGGGACCGGAACCGCGATCGTCAGCACCTCCGCTGGCGTGATGACCGGCCACGAAGCCCGCCAGAAGGGCGTCGGTGGCGAGGTCGTCGCCTACGTCTGGTGAGCAGATGAGCCGGATCGGAAGAAAGCCCGTCCCAGTTCCCGACGCCGTCACGGTGGAGATCGCCCCTGGCAACATCGCCGTCAAAGGGCCGAAGGGGGAGCTGCGCCAGACCCTCTCCAGCGACATGACCGTCGAGCAGGACGACGGCGCCGTCACCGTCGCCCGTCCCACCGACCGCGGTGAGCACCGGGCCCTGCACGGGCTCACCCGCAGCCTGATCGCGAACATGGTCGAGGGCGTGACCGAGGGCTTCGAGAAGCGCCTCGAGATCCAGGGCGTCGGCTACCGCGCCGCCCTCAAAGGCAAGAACCTGGAGCTGGCGCTCGGCTACTCGCACCCGGTGGCGATCGACGCCCCGGAGGGGATCGAATTCGAAGTCCCGCAGCCGACCGAGGTCATCGTCAAAGGCATCGACAAGCAGCTCGTCGGCCAGGTCGCGGCGGACATCCGCAAGCGCCGCCCGCCGGAGCCCTACAAGGGCAAGGGCATCCGTTACAAGGACGAGCAAGTCCTGCGGAAGGTCGGTAAGCGCGCATGACCGTTCTTACGAACCGCCAGCGCCGGCTCAAACGGCGCCGCCGGGTGCGCGCGCGTGTCGTCGGCACCACCGAGCGGCCCCGCCTCTCCGTCTACCGCTCGAACCGGGGCGTTTTCGCCCAGCTCGTCGACGACTCGAAGGGGCACACCGTCGCCGCCGTCAACTGGATCGAGCCCGAGCTGCGCAAGCTCAACGCCACCGAGCAGGCCAAGAAGGCCGGCGAACTGCTGGCCGAGCGGGCGAAGAGCGCCGGCGTCGAGGCCTGCGTCTTCGATCGCGGCGGCTACCAGTACCACGGCCGTGTCAAGGCGCTGGCCGAGGGAGCGCGAGAGGGGGGTCTGGCTTTCTAAAGCCGTAGTTTCGCTACGGTGGGCCGCTGCTTATGAAGGGCATGGACGTCAAAAACGTTGAGAACGTGAGTCCCCGCGGGCTGGACCTGCAGGAGCGCGTGATCGAGATCAACCGCGTCGCCAAGGTGGTCAAGGGCGGCCGTCGCTTCTCCTTCACCGCGCTGGTCGCCGTCGGCGACGAAGAGGGCGTGGTCGGGATCGGCTACGGCAAGGCGCGCGAGGTCCCGCTGGCGATCCAGAAGGGCGTCGAGGACGCCCGTAAGAACTTGATCCGGGTGCCCAAATACGGGAACACCCTCACCCACCGCATCATCGGCCGCTTCGGCGCCGGCCACGTGGTCCTGCGCCCGGCCAGCCCCGGTACCGGCGTCATCGCCGGTGGCGGCGTCCGCGCCGTGCTGGAGCTCGGCGGCGTCCGCGACGTCCTCACCAAGAGCATCGGCACCCAGAACCCGATCAACCTCGTCAAGGCGACGATGGACGGCTTGATCCGGCTGCGGCGGCCCGAGGAGGTCGCCGAGCTGCGGGGTTTGACGATCAGCCAGGTGCTTGGGCTGGACGGCAACGGGAACGGGGCTGCCGAGACGATCTCCGATGAGGGACAGACCCCTCAGGCCGCGGGTCCTGTCGACGCAGGGGACCCACCTCCAGCTGCAGAGCAGCAGGAGGTCCCCCCTACGACGCCACCCGCGGCAGAGGCCGCTCCGATTGACGCCGAGGAGCCGGCTGTGGAGGAGAAAGCCGGTGAGGGCTCGTGAGCACGGTGAAGGTTTCGCAGATCCGGTCGGCCAACGGCACCAACCCGAACCAGAAAGCGACTCTGAAGGCGCTGAAGCTGGGGCGGATCGGCAAGACCGCCGAGCTGAAGGATTCCGAGCAGCTGCAGGGCCAGCTGCGGGTCGTCTCCCACCTGGTCGAGGTCGACGGTGGCTGAGAAAGCCAAAAAAGACGAGAAAGACTCGCGCGCCGAGGAGATCGGCCTCCACAACCTGAAGCCGAAGCCGGGCTCGAAACGGCCGCGCAAGCGGATCGGCCGCGGCGAGGGCAGCGGCCTGGGCAAGACCTCCGGCCGCGGCCACAAGGGCGCCGGCTCCCGTTCCGGTCGCAAGCGCAAGGCCGGCTACGAGGGTGGCCAGAACCCGATCCACATGCGGATGCGGAAGCTCCGCGGCCCGCACAAAAAGCAGTCGATGCCGTTTGAGAGATTTCGTACCAGCGCACAGGCGAGCAACCTCGCCGACCTCGAGGAGCGCTTCGACAGCGGCGCCGAAGTGACGCCGAAGAGCCTGCGTGAGAAGGGCCTGGCGAAGCGCAAGGACCCGGTCAAGATTCTCGCCCGCGGTGAGATCAAGAAGAAACTCGAGGTCCACGCGCACGCTTTCAGCGCGGCCGCCAAGGAGAAGATTGAGGCGGCCGGCGGTTCCTGTCACACTCTGGAGCCGTAATGCTCAGAACTATTCTCAACGCGTTCAGCGTTGCCGACATCCGCAAGAAGCTCGCCTTCACCGCGGCGATGCTGGCGCTGTACCGGCTCGGCTCCTACATTCCCGCGCCGGGAGTCAACACCGACGCGGTCAAGGAAATCTCCGAAAATTTCGGCGGCTCCGGGGTCCTCGGTTTCCTCAACCTCTTCTCCGGCGGCAGCCTCTCGCGCCTCAGCCTCTTTGCGCTGGGGATCATGCCCTACATCACCGCCTCGATCATCCTGCAGCTGCTGACGGTCGTCGTGCCGTCGCTGGAGCGGCTGCAGAAAGAGGGCGAAGTCGGGCAGCAGAAAATCACCCAGTACACGCGCTATCTGACCGTCGGCCTCGCCTTCGGCCAGTCGATTGGCTACGTCTTCCTCTTCCGCTCCTTCGGCAACAGCTCCGGGGCCGACGTCGTCGGTCAGCTCACCGCTCCGCGGCTGTTCCTGATCGTGATCTGCCTGACCGCCGGCTGCACCTTGCTGATGTGGCTGGGCGAGCTGATCACCCAGCGGGGGATCGGCAACGGGATCTCGCTGATGATCTTCGCCTCGATCGCCTCCAGCATCGTCCCCGGCCTCTCCAAGTGGTGGAACAACCCCGACCAGGTCTTCGTCGTGATGATGCCCTTCATCGCCCTCGCGGTGATCGTCGCGATCGTCTTCGTCCAGGAGGGCCAGCGCCGGATCCCGGTCCAGTACGCCAAACGCGTCGTCGGCCGCAAAATGACCTCGGGCGGCTCGACCTACCTGCCGTTGCGGGTCAACATGGCCGGCGTCATCCCGGTCATCTTCGCCGCCTCGATCATGGCCTTCCCGGCGACTATCGGGCAGATGCTGAACACGCCCACGGCGCTCGACTTCGCCGCCTTCTTCAGCCCCAACAGCTGGGCCTACGTGGTCGGCGAGGTCTTCTTCATCATCGTCTTCACCTACTTCTACACCGCGGTCACCTTCAACCCGGTCGACCAGGCGGACAACCTGAAGAAATACGGCGGCTTCATCCCCGGCGTCCGCCCGGGCCGGCCGACCGCCGAGTATCTGGACAAAATCCTCTCCCGCCTGACCTTCCCCGGCGCCCTCTACCTGGGTGCGGTAGCGGCGCTGCCGACGATCCTGATCAGCCAGACGGCGGCCAACTTCTACTTCGGCGGCACCTCCATCCTGATCGTCATCGGCGTCGCGCTGGACACGGTCAAGCAGCTGGAGGCACAACTGATGATGCGCAACTACGAGGGCTTCCTGAAATAGTCTCCCTCGATGGCTGAGCTGAATCTCGTCCTCCTGGGCCCGCCCGGCTCGGGCAAGGGCACCCAAGGGGAGCGGTTGAACGAAGACCTGCGGCTGCCCTACTACGCGACCGGGGACATCCTCCGGGCCGCGGTGCGGGAGGGGACCGAGCTGGGCCGGACCGCGCAGGGGTACATGGACCGCGGCGACCTGGTGCCCGACGAGGTGATCGTCGGCGTGATCGCCGAGCGGATCGACTCCAGCGAGGCGCGCGACGGGTTCATCCTCGACGGCTTCCCGCGCACCACGCCCCAGGCCGAGGCGCTCGACGCCAAGCTCTCCGATCTGGGCCGGGCGGTGACCGGCGTGCTGCTGATCGACGTCGCCGACGACGAGGTCGTCCGCCGCCTCGGCGGCCGCCGCACCTGCGAGGCCAACGGCCACGTCTTCCACGTCGAGTTCGAACCGCCCGAGCAGGAGGGGGTCTGCGATATCGACGGCTCGCCGCTGATCGTCCGCGAGGACGACAAGCCCGAGGTGATCCGCAGGCGGCTCGCCACCTACCACGAGAAGACCGAGCCGCTCGTCTCCTACTACGACAGCCGCAGCGTCCTGCGGCGGATCGAGGGCGAGGCGGCGCCGGACGAGGTGGCCGAGCAGGTCCGCCGCACCCTGGCGACCCTGCGGATGGAGCAGGACGAGACCGTCTGAGCCGGTCGTCCGCCGACCGTTAGCGTGTACCGCATGATCATCAAGAAGACCCCCGAGCAGGTCGAGAAGATGGCCGCCTCGGGCGAGATCCTCGTCCGCTGCCTGAAGATGCTCGCCGCCAAGGCCCGCCCCGGCGTCACCACCGGGGAGCTCGACGAGGTGGCGGAGAGGTTCATCCGCTCGCAGGGCGCGACGCCGGCCTTCAAGGGCTACCGCGGCTTTCCCGGCTCGATCTGTGCCTCACCTAACTCGATGGTCGTCCACGGCATCCCCGGGCCCTACGAGCTGAAGCGGGGCGACGTGATCTCGATCGACGTCGGCGTCATCAAGGACGGTTGGGTCTCCGACGCGGCGATGACGCTGCCGATCGGCCCGGTCGGCCCCGAGGCGCAGAAGCTGCTCGACGTGACCAAGGCCTCGCTCTTCGCCGGGGTCGAGCAGATGCGTCCCGGCAACCACCTCGGCGACGTCTCTGCCGCGATCCAGCGCGCGGTCGAGATCGAAGGGCTCTCGATCATCCGCACCCTGGTCGGCCACGGGATCGGCCGCGACATGCACGAGGAACCGCAGGTCCCCAACTTCGGCGAGCCGGGGAAGGGTCCGGAGCTGGAGGAGGGAATGGTGCTGGCGATCGAGCCGATGGTCAACGTCGGCGGGCCCCTGGTGCGGATGGACGACGACGGCTGGTCGGTCTACTCCGAGGACGGCTCGCTCGCCGCCCACTTCGAGTTCACCGTCGCGGTGACCGCCGACGGGCCGCGGATCCTCACCCCCTGGCACGAGTCCGAGTAGCGATTAGGCCGGCCGGGTAGTCTTCCCCTTGCGGTGGGGCGCCGCAACCGGGGAAGGAGAAGTTCTTGCGTTTTCGTAGCTGCTCACGCCGTGTGCTTGCCCTGCCGGTCGTCCTGTTCGCGCTCGCCGCCGCCGCGCCCGCCGCGCTGGCCGCCTCCGCGCCCTACGGGACCAACGACGCGGGCGGCTTCCGCAACGTCCTGCCTCCCGGCGAGGACGGGACCGCCGACTTCGGCCAGGTCCTCGCCTTCCGCGGGCCGGGCCTGCTGCCGCCGCACTTCGCCGACCAGCAGCCGCTCTACGAAAACCTCCTCTACGCCAGCCCGACGCTGAGCGAAGACCAGATCCCCAACTACTTCAAGGACGCGACCTTCGGCGTCCAGCCCGGCGAAGTGGAATCGGAAATCGAACCGCGGCCCGGGGTGACGATCGTCCGCGACAAAGCCTTCGGCGTTCCCCACGTCTACGGGGCGACCCGCGCCGACACGATGTTCGGGGCGGGGTTCGCCGGCGCCGCCGACCGCCTCTTCCTGATGGACGTCCTGCGCCACACCGGCCGCGCCGACCTCGCCTCCTTCCTCGGCGGCGCCAACGCCGGCGCCGACGCCAGCCAGTGGCAGTTCGCCCCCTACACCGAAGCCGACCTCGAAAACCAGCTGGCGCAGGCGCCGCAGCTCTACGGCGCCCTCGGTCAGCAGGCGGTCGACGACGTCAGCGCCTACGTCGAAGGGATCAACGCCTACGTCGCCGCCGCCAACCTCGACCCGAAACTGAAGCCGGGCGAGTACACGCTGCTGAACAAGCCGATGGAACCGTGGAAGCCGACCGACGTGATCGCGATCGCCTCGCTGGTCGGCGGGATCTTCGGCCAGGGCGGCGGCAACGAGCTGAACTCGGCGCTGACGATGCAGGCCTACGTCAAGCGGATGGGCAAGAAGGCGGGACGGAAGGCGTGGGCCAACTTCCGCTCCAAGAACGACCCGGAGGCGCCGACGACGATCTCCAAGCGCTACCCGTACGAGACCCGCAGCGCCTTCGCCAAGCGCGGGCTGGCGCTCCCCGACCCCGGCAGCGTCCGCTTCACCAGCACCGCCAGCGCCTCGACCGCCCCGGGGGCCACGACGGCCACCGTCGGCCGGCGTCTGCAGGAGGCGATCGAAGCTGCCGGCCACGCCTCCAACTGGGAGCTCGTCTCCGCCAAGGAGTCGGCGACCGGCCACCCGATCGCGGTGATGGGGCCGCAGGTCGGCTACTTCGTGCCGCAGATCCTCCAGGAGGTCGACCTGCACGGGCCGGGGATCGACGCCCGCGGCGCCGCCTTCCCCGGCGTCAGCCTCTACGTCCAGCTCGGTCACGGCCGCGACTACGCCTGGAGCGCGACCACGGCGACCTCCGACAACGTCGACACCTTCGCCGAGGTCCTCTGCAAGGACAACTTCCACTACAGCTACCGCGGCAAGTGCCTGGCGATGGAAAAGCTGGAAAAGAGCGAGAGCTGGACCCCGAACGCCGCCGACTCGACCCCGCCCGGATCGCAGACGCTGACCGCCTACCGCACTGTGCACGGGATCGTCTACGCGCGGGGCAAGGTGGGCGGTAAGAAGGTCGCTTTTGTGCGCCAGCGCAGCACCTACTTCCACGAGGCCGACTCGGTGGTCGGCTTCGCGCAGCTGAACGAACCGGGGGTCATGACCGGGCCGCAGGGCTTCAAGCAGGCGGTCTCCAACATCAACTTCCTCTTCAACTGGTCCTACGTCGACTCCGAACACATCGCCTACGCGCTCTCGGGCTGGATGCCGCAGCGCTCGAAGGGGACTTCGCCGGACTTCCCGATCCTCGGCACCGGCAAGTTCGACTGGATGGGCTACAAGCCGAACGGGCGGACCGCCGACTGGCTGCCGTTCGCCAAGCACCCGCAGGCGGTCGACCCGCCCTTCCTCGTCTCCTGGAACAACAAGCAGGCGCCCGGCTGGGCCGCGGCCGACGACAAGTACAGCTACGGGCCGCTGTTCCGCTCGCAGATGATCGCCGACAAGGTGAAGGCGGCGACCAAGGGCAAGAAGAAGATGACCATCACCCAGCTCGTGCAGGCGATGGAGGAACCGGCGACCCAGGACCTGCGGGGCTACCGCCTGCTGCCGACGATCTTCAAGGCGATCGGCGAACCGAAATCGAAGTCGCTGCGTCGGGCGTTCGTGACCCTGCGCACCTGGCACGAACACGGCGCTCACCGCCGCGACCTCGACCGCGACGGCGTCTACGAGGAAAACGAAGCCGTCGAACTGATGGATGCCTGGTGGCCGAAGCTGGTCGAAGGCGAGTTCAAGCCCGTCCTCGGCGCCAAGGCCTATGCGGCGCTGGAAGGGATGGTGCGGACCGGCAGCTACACCGGCGGCTCGCCCACTGAACCGGACTTCTCGGACGGCTGGTGGAGCTACGTCTCCAAGGACCTGCGCGACCTCTACGGGCCGAAGCCGAAGGGCGCCTGGAGCCGCGTCTACTGCGGCGGCGGCTCGAAAAAGAAGTGCCGGAAGATGCTTCAGCGCACGCTGGCCGCAGCGCTGAAGGTGACCCCGCAGCAGCTGTACGGCGGCGGGGACGGCGACTGCGCCACCAACCCCCAGCCGTCCTGCTTTGACCAGAACCGGCCGGCGGTGACCGGCGGCATCTCGCTGCCCCCGTTCCCGTTCCAGAACCGGCCGACCTTCCAGCAGGTGGTGACGCTGAACCAGAAACTACCCCGCTGAGGGTCAACGGCACCCTTCTGTGTGGAAGTTGATTCAGAACATTTTGTCTGAGGTGTAGTTTGGTGCGCTGTGTCCTGGGAGGATCTGGATATGGAGATTGAGCAGCAGATGCGGGAGATGGACCGGCGCTTGGAGCAAGGCTTCGCCGAGATCATGGGGCGGATGGAAGAGGCCGAACGTCACTGGGAAGAGGACGAGCGGGCCCGCAAGCGGGAGTGGGAAGAGCTGGAGGGCCGCGCCATGACGGCGATGGAGGAACATCGCCACTACAACGACGGCCTGCTGCGAAAAATGGACGCCATGACCGTCGTCCAGGTCAACATCGCTCGTGAAATCAGCGAAGACCTCCAGAAGGGTTTCGCTGAAATCCAGTCGGAAGGCCGCGCCCATAGAGAGGCTCTGCTGCGCTTGTTGGACCGCCTGCCTCCGCCCGGAAAAGAGGGAAGTTGATGGATCAGGGCACCTTCGAGGCTGTCGACCGGTTCATCGGCGAGACGATCGTCGCCGAGGACAAGGGGTTGCGGGGGGCGGTGGAGGCCGCCGAGGCCGCCGGGCTGCCCTCGATCCAGGTCTCACCGCCGCAGGGAAAGCTGCTGGCGATGCTGGTCCGCCTGGTCGGGGCGAAGCGGATCCTCGAGTTCGGGACCCTCGGCGGCTACAGCGCGATCCTGATGGCGCGGGCGCTGCCGGCGGAGGGGCGGTTGATCAGCCTGGAGGCGAGCCCCGACTACGCCGAGGTCGCCCGGCGCAGCATCGAGGCCGCGGGCGTGGGGGAGAAGGTGGAGGTTCGCGTCGGACCGGCCCTGGAGACGCTGCCGCTGCTGGAGGAGGAGGGCACCGGGCCGTTCGACCTCGTCTTCATCGACGCCGACAAGGTCAACACCCCCAACTACTTCGCCTGGTCCTTGGACCGCACCCGGCCCGGCGGCCTGATCGTCGCCGACAACGTCGTTCGCGACGGCTCCCTGGCCGAGGAGGCCGACGCCGACGAGGCGACCCGGGCCCAGCGCCGCCTCCACGAGATGCTCGCCGAGGAGCCACGGGTCGACGCCACGACCATCCAGACCGTCGGCGTCAAGGGCTACGATGGCTTCCTCGTCGCTCTCGTCGAGCCTGCCTGAGAGCGCGCAGGCGTCAGGCGTCGCCGCAGACCCTCCCCTGCTATCTTTCTCCGTCGGCCTTGTTGGCCGGTTGGTTGATCCTGCCGTCCGATTCATGGGGCGTGCGGGGGTCCTGTTGTCGATACGAGATCCGGAGCAATGAAGGTTCGAGCTTCCGTCAAGCCGATGTGCGAGAAGTGCAAGGTAATCCGCCGAAATGGAGCGGTCCTGGTGATCTGCCAGAACCCGCGCCATAAGCAGAGGCAGGGCTAGAGCATGGCTCGTATCGCCGGCATCAACATCCCGGTCAACAAACGGGTCGAGGTCGGGCTCACCTACATCTTCGGCATCGGCCACTCGACCGCGCGGCAGATCGTCGCCGAGGCCGGCGTCGACCCCAACACCCACGTCAAGGACCTGACCGAGGACGAGGTGATGAAACTTCGCGAGGCGGTCGAGAACCGCGAGGTCGAGGGAGACCTCCGGCGCGAGCGCTCGCAGAACGTCAAACGGCTGATGGAGATCGGCTCCTACCGCGGCCTCCGTCACCGTCGCGGCCTCCCCGTCCGCGGCCAGCGGACGAAGACCAACGCTCGGGGCCGCAAGGGCCCGCGCCGTCTCAGCGTCGCCGGTAAGCGCAAGGTATAGGCAGCGAGATGGCCGAGAAAAAACCCGCCAAAGGGCGCACGCGCCGCCGCGTCAAAAAGAACGTCACCTACGGGCAGGCGCACATCAAGACTTCCTTCAACAACACGATCGTCACCCTCACCGACACCGACGGCAACGTGATCGCCTGGGAGTCGGCCGGCTCGGCCGGGTTCAAAGGCTCGCGCAAGTCGACCCCGTTTGCCGCCCAGGTGACCGCCGACGCGGCCGCCAAAAAGGGCATGGAACACGGGCTGGAGCGGGTCGAGGTCTTCGCCAAGGGCGCCGGTTCGGGCCGTGAGACGGCGATCCGCTCGCTGCAGGCCGCCGGGCTCGACGTGACCACCGTCAAGGACGTCTCGCCGCAGGCCCACAACGGCTGCCGCCCGAAGAAGCGGAGGAGGGTCTAGTGGCTCGCGACACCGCCCCCCAGTGCAAGCAGTGCCGGCGCGAGGGCCAGAAGCTCTTCCTCAAGGGCGAGCGCTGCTTCACCGACAAGTGCGGCGTCGAGCGTCGCTCCTACCCGCCCGGCGAGCATGGCCGCGGCCGCCTGCGCCAGAGCGAGTACCGCGTGCAGCTGCGCGAGAAGCAGAAGACGCGCCGCTACTACCAGGTGCTGGAGAAGCAGTTCCGCGCCTACTACGAGAAGGCCTCGCGCCAGGACGGCGTCACCGGCGAGAACCTCCTGCGGCTGCTCGAGTCCCGCTTCGACAACGTCCTCGTCCGCCTCGGCTTCGCCGCCTCGCGGCGCCAGGCGCGGCAGCTGATCACCCACGGCCACTGGCAGATCAACGGCCGCCGGGTGAACATCCCCTCCTACCAGGTGCGCCCCGAAGACATCATCTCGATCAAGGCCGGGTCGAACGCCACCGACACGATCCAGCGGGCCACCGAACTCGTCTCCACGGTCCCGGCCTGGCTGCAGGCCGACCACGATGCCCTCACCGCCAAGGTCCTGCGCTACCCCGAGCGCTCCGAGATCTCGGCGCCGGTCCAGGAGCAGCTGATCGTCGAGCTGTACTCCAAGTAAGCCCGGATACGACTTCTGACACACCCCAGAGCAAGGAACTCATGACCACCGATTTCCAGGTCCCCCGCATCACCTCCGAGAAAGTCGACGACCGTCGCGGCACCTTCACGATCGAGCCGCTCGACAAGGGCTTCGGCTACACGTTTGGCAACAGCCTTCGCCGCGTGCTCCTCTCCTCGCTTGGCGGCGCCGCCATCACCAGCGTCCGCATCGAGGGAGTCGCGCACGAGTTCTCGACCGTGCCCGGCGTCAAAGAGGACGTCACCGACATCATCCTCAACCTCAAGGACCTCGTCGTCCGCATGCACACCGACGCCGACGAGGTCGAGGCCCCGCTGGTCGCGACCGGCCCAGGCGAGGTCAAGGCCAAGGACATCGACCTTCCTTCCGGCGTCGAGATCCTCAACCCCGAGGCGCCGATCGCGACGCTCGAGAAAAAAACCAAACTCGAGGTCTACCTGACGATCGGTCGCGGCCGCGGCTACTCGCCCGCCGAAGAGAACAAGTCCGACGAGCAGCCGATCGGCGTGATCCCGATCGATTCGATCTTCTCGCCGATCCGCCGTGCCTCCTACGCGGTCGCCGCCGCCCGCGTCGGCCAGCGGACCGACTTCGACAAACTCAGCCTCGACCTCGAAACCGACGGCTCGATCGAGCCGGGAGCCGCGCTGCGCGAGGCCTCGGAGATCCTGATCAAGAGCCTGGCGATCTTCACCGACGCCGACCGCGTCGAGGAGCTGACCGCGCGTGAACCGGCGCCCCCGGTCGCGAGCGACGGCTTTTCCTCCGCCGGCGACGGCGGCGTGGCTGCCGCCAACGGCCTCGACGAGATCCTGATCGAGGAGCTCGAACTGGGCGTCCGCTCCTACAACTGCCTGAAGCGGGCCGGCGTCCAGACCGTCGGCGACCTGGTTCGCAAGTCCCGCGCGGAACTGAACGCGATCCCGAACTTCGGCCAGAAGTCGATCGAGGAAGTCATCGAGACCCTGCACTCCCGCGGCCTGGACCTCCAGGCGGACTAAGGGTCTGACGAGAGCGGAGCGGAGGATCAGGTGCGGCACAAAAAGAAGCGGAACAAGCTCAGCCGCGACTCCTCCCACCGCGAGGCCCTGCTCTCGAACCTCTCGAAGCAGCTGATCGAGCACGAGCGGATCCAGACCAGCCAGGCCAAGGCCAAGGCGGTCAAGCCGGAGGTCGAGAAACTGATCACCCTCGCCAAACGCGGCGACCTTCACGCCCGGCGCCAGGCGCTGGCGACGCTGCACAACGACAAGTTCATCGTCCACAAGCTGTTCGACGAGGTCGCGCCCCGCTATCTGGAGCGCCCCGGCGGCTACACCCGCATCGTCAAGCTCGGTCCGAGGAAGTCCGACTCGACCGAGATGGTTTTCCTCGAGCTGGTCTAGGACCCAAAGCGAGGCCCACGCTCTGACCTGACGGGTGTGGAGCGGAAGGCTGGTAAGTAAACGGGATCGTGTCGGAACGGATTTCGCCCGATCGCCTTCTGGCGCTGATGCGTCTCGCTGTGCATGTCGCGGGGGAGTCGGTTGCCGAGGACGAAAGAGCGCATCCGAGGGTGGGTGCGGTGCTCGCAAGCCCTGATGGCGAGGTGTTGGCTCAGTGCCATCGCGGGGAAGTACCGGGCACCCACGCCGAGTACCGCGTCTTCGAGAGGGCGAGGGAAGAGGGGATCGAGACTCGCGGATGCGTGCTGTTCGCCACCCTTGAGCCGTGCACTCAGCGGGGCAGCGGAAAGATCCCCTGCGCGGAGAGGGTCGCGGCGGCGGAACTGGCCGCCATCTACATCGGCACCCTTGACCCCAATCCGAACATCACCGGCCGCGGAGAACTCTTCCTGGACCAATACATGGATGTGGGGCGGTTTCCCATCGACCTCGCCAGGGAGTTGAGGGAGATGAACGAGGCTTTTTTCGCCCAGCACCTCGATCGGAGCCTGCCGGCGGTTTCTCTCTACGCCTCACGCGGTCCCGATGTCAACCGCACCTTCCCGAAGCCCCGCCTGAGCGACGACCGCAACGAGTTGCTTCAGCAGACCCTCGATCTGGTTTCTGGAGATCCCGGCGACGTCTGGGTGAGGGCGGGCGATCTTTCCTGGTGGCGAGAGGCACAAATCACCTTCCTGGAGGCGCGTCTGCGGAGCCGTGAGGTTCGAATATCGGCCAATCCAGCCGGAGCTACGGACGATTCATTCGACGAAGCGCGCGCGGCGGCCGAGGCGATTGGCGCAGTCGTCCTCCAGTCTGCGGAGCCCGCAGACCAGATCCGAGGCACGATGGTAAGCCCAGGGACTGACAGGGCTGCGATGGTGGTGATCGACGCGGGCAGTCGATCGCTGCTCCGCTCTCCCGACGACAAGGGGCTGCTCTCGCTCATCCACAAGGAGATGGCCGCAGAGCTGGACGCCGACGAGATAGCCGTGCCTCCTCACCGCGAACCGCGCCTGGAGCCTCTGTCTGAGGAGCGTCTCGTGGGCGCCCTCAGATCCCATGTGCCGCAATACGCCGAAGCCGAAATTCGCCGCGAGGAAGTAGAGATCGAAGGCTTGCGCCCGCTCACCCGGAATCTCGAGCGGTTCAAGATATTCCGAGCCGCCCGCCTGGAGGCCCTGAAACTCGCAGATCCGGCGATCGGGGAGGCGGTACGCATCGTCGGCTCGCCGTGGCCGATAACGCCACCGGTCGTCGAGCGCCGAGATGGCGGGCTCTTTATCGTCGATGGCACCCATCGAGCCTTCATGCACCTCAGAAACGGTGTCGACCAGATGAGCGCCCTGGTAGTCGAGGGGGTCGACAGCCCACTTCCAGCTCGGCCGCTGGACGGTTGGGAGGGCGTGCACGTCTTCGGCGCCAAACTGCCGCGTGGTAGACGCTACGACGACTACGACCAATCCCAGTTCCGACCGATCCGGCGCGCATTTGCCACCTTGGCGGCATGACGCCTACCGTCTGTCGGGCGCCAATTTTCCGTCATAGCTGACCGACTCCAGGTAGAGGCCGTGAGCTGGAGCGGTCTCGCCCGCCTCGGTTCGCGGCGCCCCGTCCAGGAGGGCGACGAAGTTCTCGACCGTCCTCCTTCCGGAGGCGACTTCTAGTTGAGTGCCCACCAGAACTCTCACCATGTTGCGCATGAAGGCGTCGGCGGTGATGCGGAAGCTGAGCACGTCGCCCTCCTGCTCCCATGAGGCGGCGTGGACGTCGCGCTCGAAGCGGACATGATCGGTCTGGGTGGGGGTGAAGGCGGTGAAGTTGTGCGTGCCCGCCAGCGCGGCGGCGCAGGCGTCGAGCGCGTCGCGGTCGACCTGGTGCGGCCACCACAGCGCCTTACCGAGCCCGAAGGGGCTGGGCGCGGAGCGTGCCAGGAGCCGGTAGCGGTAGCTGCGTGCCCTGGCGTCGCGGCGGGCGTCGAAGCCGTCGGCGGCCACGGAGGCGGCGGACACGGCGACGTCGTCGGGGCCGATGCCGTTGAGGCGACGCGCCAGGTCCTCAGGGACCGGGGCGGCGGTCTCGAAGCTCGCCACCTGGCCGAGGGCGTGGACGCCGGTGTCGGTGCGGCCGGCGACGGTCAGCTCGACCGGCTCGCGCAGGACCGTCGCCAGGGCCGTCTCCAGCTCCCCCTGCACGGTCCGCTGACCCGGCTGGCGGGCCCAGCCGCGGAAGCCGGCGCCGTCGTATTCGATCTCCAGCCTGACCGTCGTCATCGCCGCCAGTATCCCCAACCCCGGTGGGTCTCGCGGCCCTCGTAATATCGAGTCTGTGCGCATCCTCCTCACCAACGACGACGGCATCTCCGCCCCCGGGCTGCAGGCGCTCCGGCGGGAGCTGGTCGAGCTCGAGGGCGTCGAGGTCGACGTCGTCGCCCCGGACTCCAACCGCAGCGCCATCGGCCGCGGCATCACCACCCGCTCCCCGCTGACGGTCGAGGAGGTCAACTTGGAAGACGGCCGCGTCGGCTACGCGACCGACGGCACCCCGGTCGACTGCGTCCGCTTCGCCGAGCTGGGCCTGGTCGGCGGCCGCCCCGACCTGATCGTCTCCGGGATCAACCACGGCGCCAACCTCGGCGACGACATCACCTACTCGGGGACCGTCGCGGCGGCGCTGGAGGGCATCGTCCTCGGGATCCCGGCGATCGCCGTCTCCCAGCAGTCCTCCGCCGGCGGCCTCGGCTACGTCAGCGGCAGCTTCGACTTCGCCGTCGCCGCCCCCTTTACCGCCCAGCTCGTCTCCCGGCTGCGCGAGGAGTCGATGCCGGAGGCGACGCTGATAAACGTCAACTGCCCCAACCGCGAGCCGAGCGGGATCGAGGTGACGAAGCTCGGCAAGCGGATCTACAACGACGAGCTGAAGCTGGTCAAGGAGGCCGACGGCCGTCGCCACTACGAGATCTACGGCTGGCAGCCCGGCTTCGAGGAGATCGAGGGCACCGACCTCTACGCGGTGGCGCAGGGCCGGATCTCCGTTACCCCGATCCACTTCGACCTCACCGACCACGGCGGCCTCGAGCGCCTCAGTGGCTGGGGCTTCGAGGAGATGCTGGCGGCGAGCACCGCGGCGGCGTGAGCACCTCGGCCGAGCAGCGCGCCGAGGAGCTGCGAGCGCTCCTCGCCCACCACAACCACCTCTACTACGTCCTCGACGACCCCGAGATCGGCGACGACGCCTACGACGAACTGCTGAACGAGCTGCGGGCGATCGAGGAGGAGAACCCGGAGGTGCGCACGCCGGACTCACCGACGCAGCGGGTCGGGGCGCCGCCGCTCGGCCGCTTCGAGCAGGTCGAGCACCGCGAGCAGATGCTCTCGCTCGGCAACTCGCGCAACGAGGAGGAGCTGCGCGGCTGGGAGAACCGGATCGCCAACCACCTCAAGCGCCTCGATATAACCGCCTCGCAGTTCAGCTACACGACCGAGCCGAAGATCGACGGCCTGGCGATCACCCTCACCTACGAGGACGGGGTACTGGTCCGCGGCGCCACCCGCGGCGACGGGCGGGTTGGTGAGGACGTGACCCAGAACCTGCGGACGATCGGCTCGGTGCCGCTGCGGCTCTCCGGCAAGGCGCCGGAGCTGGTCGAAGTCCGCGGCGAGGTCTACCTGCCGATCGCCGCCTTCAAAGCGCTGAACGAGCGCCGCGCCGAGGCGGGCGAGCCGACCTTCGCCAACCCGCGCAACTCGGCCGCCGGCTCGATCCGCCAGCTCGACCCCGCGCTGGCGGCCGAACGGCCGCTCTCGACCTGGATGTACGGGATCGGCGCCGTCCGCGGGCTCGATCTGGCGACCCACATGGACGAGGTCGAATGGCTGCAGGACGCCGGGTTCAAGGTCAATCCCGACACCGCCCACCACGAGGGGGTCGAGGGGGTCGTCAAGCGCTGCCACTGGTGGGAGGAGCGCCGCGAGGAGCTCGACTACGAGATCGACGGCGTCGTCGTCAAGGTCGACGAGAAGTCGCTCTGGCGTGAGTTGGGGGTCGTCGGCCGCGAGCCGCGCTGGGCGATCGCCTGGAAGTTCCCGCCGACCACCGCGATGACGACGCTGAACAAGGTCGTCTGGAACGTCGGCCGCACCGGTCACCTGGTCCCCTTCGCGATGCTGGAGGCGGTCCACGTCGGCGGCGTCACCGTCACCACCGCGACCCTCCACAACGAGGAGGACCTGGCCCGCAAGGACGTGCGCGAGGGCGACGAGGTGGTGGTGATGCGGGCCGGCGACGTCATCCCCCAGGTTGTCTCGCCGAAGCTGCCGCGCAAGAACCCGAGGACCCGAAAACCGCGGCCGCCGCGGAAATGCCCCCAGTGCGGGACGCCGACGGTCAAGCCCGAGGACTCGGTCTTCACGATCTGCCCCAACCGCTCCGGCTGCCCGGGGCAGTCCTTCCAGCACGTCAAACACTTCGTCAGCAAGGGGGCGATGGACATCGACGGCCTGGGGGAAAAGCAGGCTCTGCGCTTCCTCCAGGAGGGGCTGATCGCCGACGTCGCCGACATCTTCGACCTGACCGAGGACCGGCTGATGGAGATGGAGCGCTTCGGCGAGACCTCGGCCCGCAACCTGATCGCCTCGATCGAGGGCGCCAAGCGCCAGCCCTTCAAACGCGTCCTCTACGCGCTCGGCCTGCCGGGCGTCGGCGCGGTCACGGCCGAGGCGCTGGCCGACCACTTCGGCTCGATCGACGCCCTGCACGAGGCCGACCCGGAGGCGATCGAGGAGGTCGAGGGGGTGGGGCCGATCATGGCGGTGCAGATCGCCGAGTCCCTCGCCGACGAGGTCACCTGGGCGCTGGTGGAGAAGCTCCGCACGAAGGGCCTGCGGCTGGAGGCCGACGCCTCGGAACGGCGCCAGAAAGGGGGGCCGCTGGAGGGCAAGACGGTGGTCCTCACCGGCACCCTGCCGGAGCTGACCCGCGAGGAGGCGGCGACGCTGGTCAAGTCCGCCGGCGGCAAGGTGACCAGCTCGGTCTCGAAGAAAACCGACTACGTGGTGGCCGGCGACAATCCAGGCTCCAAGCTCGCCAAAGCGGAGAAATTCGAAACCGAGATCCTCGACGAGGCGGGGCTGCGCGAGCTGGTCGGGCGGTAGCCGCTTCTAGTAGCCGGCGACGGCGCCGGCGATCCGGTCCTGGTCGAGGTGGGCGAGGCTGAGGTTGCTCACCCCGGCCATCAGGACCGAGAAGGCCATCACCCGGCCGCTGCGGTTGAAGCAGTAGCCGGAGAGGTTGCTGACCCCGCTGATCGTCCCCGTCTTGGTGCGGCAGCGGCCGTAGGCGGCGGTCCCCTCCATGCGGCTGGCGACCGTGCCCTCCTGGCCGGCCAGAGCGAGGTCCTGGATGAACTCCTCGCCCGCCGGGTCCTCCTGCATTCCCAGCAGCAGATCGACGATCTCCCGCGGGCTGGAGCGGTTGGAGCGGGTAAGGCCCGAGCCGTCGGTGGCCTGCACGCTGGAGCCGAGGCTGCGGGCGAAGGCCTCGACCACGCCAGCGCCCGCCGCGGTGGTGCCGGCGCCGCCGAATTCGGCCCCCAGCAGCTTGATCAGGGTCTCGGCGAAGAAGTTGTCCGAGTAGACGTCGGTGAGGTTGACGATCCGGTCGAGGCTGGGGGAGCGGATCAGCCCGACCCGTTCGGCGTTGGGCGGGGTCGGGCGCAGGGCGATCTGCGGCGGCAGGCCGACGCCGGCCCTGCGCAGCGAGCCGGCCAGCTTGCTCGCCGCCAGCTTCGCCGGGTCGGAGGAGAAGCCGCTGGCGCTGCTATTGCCGCTGAACCCCGAGTTGAAGGCGAGCCCGGAGAGGGGGCCGATGTAGGAGCTGGTCGCGTAGCCCGAGTCGGCGACGCCGCGGCGGCGGTCGAAGATCGTGTCGTCGGCGTAGAGGCGGCCGGTGATCGACTCGATCCCGGCGGCCTTGATCTGCGGGGTGAGCGAGAAGAGGTTGGTGCCGAGGCCGGCCAGGTAGCTGCCGTAGAAGCTCGGCGTTCCCAGGGCGGGGTCGCCGCCGCCCCGCAGGTAGAGGCTGCCGTGGAGGACCCCCTGCGAGTCGACGCGGCCGTCGCGGAAGACCTTGGTCGAGATCCGGTGGTCGGGGCCGAGCTTGGAGAGAGCCGTCGCGGTCGTGAACAGCTTCATGTTCGAGGCCAGCGGCCGCAGGCGTCCGGGCGCGCTGGCGCAGAGCACCTGCCCGGATTCGGCGTCGACGACCAGCAGCCCGCTCGCCGAGCCGCCGCCCTGGTGCAGCCAGGCGCGCATCCGGTCGCAGCTGCCGTCGGCCCGGGCGCCGCTCGCGAGCAGGAGAAAAAGGCCTGCTGAGAGGACCAAAACGAGGCTGAGGCTGCGCTTCATCGGGTTATCCAACACGGGAGAGGGGGAAGGTAGCGGCCAAGGATGACCTCTCGCCCTGGAATACTGCACGTATGGGTGAAGTCGTAGACATCGAGTCCAAACCGCGAAAGCGGCCGGCCCGGCGCAAAAAGCCCTCGAAGACCGCCCTGGTCCTCGGCGGGGGCGGGTTCACCGGCGGCGTCTACGAGATCGGCGCCCTGCGGGCGCTCGACCTGCTGGCCGTCAACAGCACGGTCAACAACTTCGACGTATACGTCGGCACCAGCGCCGGCTCCTTCGTCGCCTCGATGCTGGCCAACGGGATCACCCCCGACGAGATGATGCAGGTGATCAACGAGCGCGAGCCCTCAGACCTCGACGACCTCGACCTCGGCAAGGCGCTCTCGCCCAACTACCTCGGCTTCCTCAGCAAAGCGGCGGCGCTGCCGCTGCGCACCGCTCAGCTGCTGCGCTCGCTGGCGCGGATCGGCGAGCTCTCGGCGATCGACATCGGCGTCGGCCTCGCCGAGGCGCTGCCGACCGGTCTCTACTCGGGTTCCGGGCTCTCCGAGTACGTCGAGCGGGCGCTCAGCGATGGCGGCCGCGTCAACGACTTCCGCTTGATCGACCCCGAGCTCTACCTGACCGCCACCGACCTCGACACCTGCGAGCGGATCGTCTTCGGCGAAGAGGGCTGGTCCGACGTGCCGATCTCCAAGGCGGTCGAGTGCTCGACCTGCCTGCCGATCGTCTACAAGCCGGTCGACCTCAAGGGGCGCCAGTTCGTCGACGGCGGCATCCGCTCGACCACCAACGTCGACATCGCGGTCGAGAAGGGCGCCAAGTTCATCGTCGTCGTCAACCCGTTGGTGCCCTACGTAAACGACTTCGAGAAGACGATCCCGACCGTCTTCGGCCGCCGCGTGCGCCGCGTCTCCGACATGGGCCTGCCGGCGATCGCCAACCAGACCTTCCGCCTGATCGCCCACCAGCGGCTCCACCAGGCCGTCGAACAGTGGCAGGAGAAGTATCCGGGGGTCGACATCATCCTGCTCGAGCCCCAGCCCAACGACGAGCTGATGTTCGGGACGCCGATCATGGACTACTCCCGCCGCCTCAAGATCGCCCGCCACGGCTTCGAATCCGTCACCGCCACCCTCGCCCAGGACTACGACCGCTACAAAGAGATCGCCGAACGCCACGGCCTAGAAATCTCCGAGCGCCGCGTCCGCCGCGTAGTCGAGCAGGCCGCCGAAGAGGAGCCAGAGCAAACCTCCGCCTGGCGCCGGGTCCTCGAGCAGACGACGTCGGTGCTGCTGCGCCAAAGCGGCGAAGCGTCCTAGCTACTGGGCGGCCCTCGCCAACTCGGGCTCCGAGCCATGGGAGCCGACCGCGGCAGAGCTTATGCACCCTATAGGGGGTAAAAGCTCTGCCGCGCTTCCGGTTTGACGTCAGCTTCAGGGGGTTGAGCCTTGGATCAAGCGGTGGGGGTACCTCTGCTGGGTACTCAGCATGGAGCCGGCCCATAGGGGCCCGGGGCGACAGCCCCATCCCCGCTTCAGCCGGCGGAGGTGCTCCCAGCAGAGGTACCCCCACCGCTCCTCGCCTGAGGTGAGTTCGCAGCTACGCCGCGTAGAGCTGCTCGATCGCGCTCTCGTGCTTCTGCGCGACGACCGCCCGCTTGACCTTCAGGGTCGGCGTCAGCTCGCCTGACTCCTGGGAGAGGTCGTTGGGGAGGATGGAGATCTTCTTGACCTGCTCGACCCGGGCGAAGTTCTGGTTGATCTTGTCGACGTGGGCTTCGATCGCGGCTTTGACGTCGGCATTCTGGGCGAGCTGGGCGGGGTCCTCGGAGAGGTTGTGTTCCTGGGCGTATTTGACCGCCTCTTCGGGGTCGAGGGTGACCAGCGCCACCAGGTAGGGGCGGCGGTCGCCGACGACGACGCACTGGGAGACGAGCGGGTGCTGCTTGATTTCGGCCTCCAGGTTGGCCGGGGTGATGTTCTTGCCGCCCGCGGTGATGATGATGTCCTTTTTGCGGCCGGTGATCTTGATGAAGCCGTCGGGGTCGACCTCGCCGATGTCGCCGGTGTGGAGCCAGCCGTCGACGATCGTCTCGCTCGTCGCCTCCGGGTTCTTGTGATAGCCCTGGAAGACGTTCGGACCCTTGACGAGGATCTCGCCGTCGTCGGCGATCTTCACCTCGCAGCCCGGGAACGGTTTGCCGATCGTGCCCACCTTGAAGTCGTCCGGGGTCGAGATCGTCGCCGCGGTGGAGGTCTCGGTCATCCCCCAGCCCTCGAGGACGAGGACGCCGGCGGCATCGAAGAAGCGCAGGATCTCCGGGTTGATCGGCGCCGCGCCGGAGACCGCGAGCCGGATCCGCCCGCCGAAGAGGTTGCGGATTTTCGACAGCACTTTCTGGTCGGCGAAGGCGTACTGGCGCTGCAGCAGGAAGCCGGGCTTGCGGCCGGCGCGTTCGGCGGCGCGCATCTTTTCGCCGACCTTGATCGCCCAGTTGAAGATCGCCTTTTTGAGGCCGCCCTCTTTCTCCATCCCGCTGGTCGCGGCGGTGTAGATCTTCTCGAAGATGCGCGGCACCGAGGGGAAGTAGGTCGGTTTCAGTTCGGCCAGGTTCGGCAGGATCTTCAGCGGGTCCCGCTCCCAGTAGGCGAGGGTGGTGCCGAGGTCGAAGGTGCCGAACTGGATCAGCAGCGCGAAGGAGTGGGCCAGCGGCAGGTAGAGGTAGGCGACGTCCTCGTCTTCGATAACGCTGACGTCGTTGACCATGTTCAGCATCGAGCGGTAGTTGCCGTGGCTGATGATGCAGCCCTTCGGCGGCCCGGTGGTGCCGGAGGTGTAGATGAAGGTGCAGATGTCCTCCGGGCCGACCGCTTCGTAGAGTGCCTCCCAGGTGGCCGCGTCGCCGCCGCCCCCTTTGGCCGCCAGGTCGTCCATCGCGATCGCGTCCTCGGTGCCGGCGCCGGTCATCAGCACGACGTGCTCCAGCTGCGGCAGCTGGTCGCGAACCGCCCGGACCTTCTCCAGCTGTTCGGCGTCCTCGACGACGACCACCTTGGAGTCGGAGTTGTCGAGGACGTAGCGGCACTCCTCGGGCGAGTTCGTCTGGTAGATCGGGACCACGGTGGCGCCGATCGAGAGCGCGGCGAAGTCGAAGTAGGTCCACTCCGGCCGGGTGTTGCCGAGGATCGAGACCCGGTCGCCTTTCTCGACCCCGAGGGTGACGAGGCCGAAGGCCAGGGGGCGGACGATCTCCACGACCTCGTCGAAGGTCTTGCCGACCCACTCGTCGCCCCCCTTGTAGCGGACGGCGACTTTGGAGCCGTACTGGGCAGCCGCCTTCGGCAGAAGGTCGGCGATCGTCTTCGAGTTGGTACCTCTCCCCGACATCAGGCGGGGGAGTCTAGTTCAGCGCTGGCTCGAACGGCCGCCCTGGCGCGACTTGCCGCCGCCGAGACTGCGCAGCGAGCTTTCGAACAGCGTCCTGTCGATCCGGCCGTGGTAGATCGGGACCCCCATCTGCACGCATTTCCCGATCACCTCCCCTCGCTCCATCTGCAACTGGTCGGCGAGCTCGGCAGGCGTCAGGTGATGGGCCATCGATGACCTCCAGGGTCGTTGAAAATGGGTAGCTCCATGTCTACCGCCGCGCCCGGATGACGTCAACTGGGAAAATGATTCGGTGTCCTCTGAAGTCGCCGTCAAGCCGCTGCCCCGCCGCGGCAGGATCTGGGTCGTACTCCTGCTCGCCCTCGGCCTGTTCGCGCTCGGCTACACGATCGTCGAGATGTCGACCCAAAAGGCGGGCGACCCGGTCGTCCACCTCGAAGGCATCGAAGAGGCGCAGCGCACCTTTTCCGGCATGCCGCAGGAAGGCGACCGGCTGGGCTCCGACGACGCCCCGGTGACGATCCAGGTCTTCAACGACATCCAGTGCGACGACTGCCGCGACGACTTCCTCGAAACGATCCCGGCGCTGGCCGAACGCTACGCCCGCTCCGGCGACGTGAAGCTGCTGTGGCGGCATTACTCCAACAGCGTCAATCCCGAGCAGCTCGGCTTCTACGGCGCCGAGGCGGCGGCCGACCAGGGGTACGGCTGGCAGTACATCTACCTCTTCTTCCGCAACCAGAAGGAAGCCGAACGCTTCGGCATCGACCAGGATTACCTCGCCTCGGTCGCCGGCGGGGTGGAGGAACTCGACATCGAAGAATGGGACGCCGACCTCGAAGAGAACGGCCAGAAGGGCGGCCCGATCGAGCAGCGGCTGGAAAGCTACGAGGAGCTGGGCCGCAACCTGGAAATCCGCACCGGCCAGGGGATGGTCATCAACGGCCCGAGCGGCACCGTGACGCTCCAGGAAGGCCCGTCGCTGGCCGAGGTCGAAGCGGCGATCGCCGAAGTCGAATAGCCGCGGCCGAGGTTCGCCCCAGCCTGGTGTGGCGAAAGTCGGCTACGCGACGCGGCGCAGGCGCGCCCGCGGGGCGATCACTTCGCGCCACTCGGAGTCGACGATGTGGGCGGGGGAGGTGGTGGCGAGGAAGTCGGTGAGGACGTCGGCGAGGCCCTCGGGGTCTTCCAGGTTGGGAAAGTGGGCGGCGCGGGGCAGGGTCTCGAAGCGGCCGTTGGGGATCGCCGCGTGGGCTTCCTCGCCATGGACGAGGGGGATGGTGCGGTCGCGCTCGCCCCAGACGACCAGGGTCGGCATCTCCTTCAGCAGGTAGAGCCGGTCGGCGGCGCTCACCTTCTGCCCCTGGACGTCGATCACCGAGCGCAGGGTCTGCAGGAAGGCGCGGCGCGATCCAGGCTCCTGCAGCGGACCCAGCGCCCGGGCGACGGCCTGCAGGTAGACGCCGGTGGAGATCCCACGGCGGCGCAGCTGGGCGCCGCCCGCCGCCAGGGCGCCGACCAGGCGGGGCCTGGTCGCCAGCCGCAGCAGCGCCGCCGAGCCGGGCAGCGCCGCCCCGCGCAGCAGCGGGCTGACCTCCTGCCCGAGGCCGCCGCTGGAGATCAGCACCAGGCGCTCGGTGCGCTGGGGGAACTGGTAGAAGAACTGCATCGCGACGCCGCCGCCGAGCGAGTGGCCGACGATCGTCGCCCGCTCGACCCCGATCGTCGTCAGCAGGTCGCGGATGCTCGCCGCATGCGCCCCCAGGGAGTAGTCGCCGCGCGGCGTCGCCGCGTCGCCGTGGCCGATCAGGTCGGGGGCGATTACCCGGAAGGAGCCGGCCAGGCGCTGGGCGACCGCCTCCCAGTGGCGCGAGGAGTTGATCATCCCGTGGATCAGGACGACGTTGGGGCCGCTGCCGGTCGTCCGGTAGACGGCCCGGTGCCCGTGCAGGTTCGCCTCGTGGACCTCGAAGTCCGGCGCGGGTGACATGCGGAAGACACTAGCGGGGCGGCGGACGGCGAAAGCTAAAGAGCGGCCGTGGCCCGTCCGATTTGTTCTGCATGGCATTTTTTCGCCCCCGGGTGCTCCTGCCTGTCCTGCTCGCGCTTCTCATCGCCCTGGTCGCGACGAGCGCTGCCGTGGCCAAGGGCGGCAAGTTCCGCGGCCACCTCGCCGTGCAGCGCAGCCTCGGCAAGGCGAAGGAGCGGACCGCGACGCGCCGGCCGATCCTCTGGGGCGCCCTGGTCAGCGACCAGCTCACCGGCCACCAGGCGCCCTGGGACATGGGCGGGCCGCGGCAGCTGGAGGCGATGCTCGGCAAGCGGATGTCGCTGATCCACTTCATGGCCCCGTTCGCCCACTGCTCGGAGGAGGGTTGCGGCTACTACGACTTCCCGGCCGAGGAGATGCAGACGATCCGCAATCACGGCTCGATCCCCTTCTTCAGCTGGAGCTCGCAGTCGATCCCCTCCAGCGAGTCCCAGCCGGATTACCAGCTCGCCGACGTCGCCTCCGGCCGCTACGACGGCTACATCCGCCAGTGGGCCAGGGACGCGCGCCGCTGGGGGCAGCGCTTCTTCCTCCGCTTCAACTGGGAGATGAACGGCGACTGGTTCCCCTGGGCGGAGGGCGCCAACGGCAACCGCCCCGGCGACTACGTCCGCGCATGGCGCCACGTCCACGACGTCTTCGACGAGGTCGGCGCCGACAACCCGATCTGGGTCTGGTGCCCGAACGTCGACTTCGAAGACAGTCTCCAGGACCTGCGCTCCCTCTACCCCGGCGACGGCTACGTCGAGTGGACCTGCCTCGACGGCTACAACTCGGGCGCCAACCCGGCCAAACGCGACCGCTGGCGCAGCTTCGACCAGCTCTACCGTCGCACCTACGACGAGGTCGTCAAGCAGATCGCCCCGACCAAGCCGATGGTCCTCGGCGAGATCGCCTCCACCGAGCAGGGCGGCTCCAAGGCCCAGTGGATCGCCGACATGCTCCGCGACCTCCCCACCGAGTACCCCAAGGTCCGCGGCCTCGTCTGGTTTGACAAGTTCGAAAACGGCATGGACTGGCCGATCGAGACCTCCCAGAGCGCAATCGAAGCCTTCGCGACGGGAATCCGCGCCCCGCGTTTCGTCGCTGGCAGTTCCTAGGTCGTCGACATAGCGGCGGCCACCCCTGCCTTCGTTTGAGGTCACAATTTGTGACCTCAAAGCTTTCACCTCGACTCCTTCATCGAGCATGCTGGGCCGGAACCTATTGTCTTCATCGGGGCGCCCGGATTTGAACCGGGGACCTCACCGACCCGAACGGTGCGCGCTACCAGGCTGCGCCACGCCCCGAGAGGGGTGATTATCTCAGAGCGCCGGGTGGGGCGCGGGGAGGGGGCTGCGCCGCTACTTTGGACGGGAAGGCGGTTCCATTCGATGAAGATGGCGCGCAGGCTGATCCCGATCCTCGTGGTGGCGCTGCTGGCGGTGGCGCCGGCGGGCGCTCATGCCTACCTGCCGGCCGGCTTCGTCGGCGTCTCGCCGCAGAACGGCGGCACCGCCAAGGACTACGAGCTGATGCGGGAAGCCGGCGTCTACAGCGTCCGCCAGCCGCTCAACTGGAGCGTGGTGGAGCCGGAGAACCCCGCCTTCTCCGAACGGCGCTGGGACGGGTTCGACCACGAGGTGCGGCTGGCGGCGCGGATGGGGATCGAGATCTTCCCCTTCATCACCAGCTCGCCCGAATGGGTCGCCTCGCAGGGGATCGACCTGCCGGTCGCCAGCGCCTGGCAGCGCCGCGCCTGGGCCTCATTCGTGCGGGCGGCGGTGCGCCGCTACGGGCCCGAAGGCGCCTTCTGGCGCGAAGAAGCCGAAGAAGGCCAGGATCTGCCCTACCTGCCGATGCGGCGCTGGGAGATCTGGAACGAGGAGAACATCGTCACCTTCGCCGCCGACCCCGAACCGAAGCGCTTCGCGGCCCTGATCAGGATCGCCGGCCGGGTGATCCACCGCGAAGCCCCGGGCTCCAAGGCGATCGTCGGTGGCCTCTTCGGCCGGCCGCTGCAGATCCCGCCCAACATCGCCTCCGGCGACTTCCTCTCGCGCCTCTACCGGGCGCGGCGGGTGAAGCAGTTCTTCGACGGCGTCGCCCTCCACCCTTACGTCGCCGATGCCCGCGCGATGGGGGCGCAGCTGACCAACCTGCGGCGGATCATGCGCCGCCACGGCGATGGCGCCACGCCGCTCTACGTGACCGAGCTGGGCTGGGGCTCGGCCAGCGGCCCGACCCGCTGGCAGCGTGGCCTCTGGGGCCAGGCGAACCAGCTCTCCAAGGCCTTCGCGATGCTCTCCGCCAACCGCGTCCGCTGGGGGGTGCGCGGCGCCTGGTGGTTCACCTGGACCGACGAGGGCGGCAGCTGCGTCTTCTGCCACTCGGCCGGGCTGCTGACCTCCAAACACGAAGCGAAGCCCGCCTGGTACCGGTTCAACGAATGGACCGGGGGGGACGCCGGCACCGTGCCGCGGATCGGCAGCGGCGACCTGGAGCCGGTGGAAGAAGCCGAAGCGCCGGAATAGTTAGGCTCCGCTCGGACTTCCAAACGAGCAAAGGAGCAGTTTCGATGGCTTTCTCAGTTCCCGACCTGCCGTACGCGTACGACGCGCTGGAGCCTCACATCGACGAGGAAACGATGCGCATCCACCACGACAAGCACCACCAGGCGTACGTCGACAAAGCCAATGCCGCCCTCGAGGGCACCGAGTGGGCCGACCGCGACGTCGAGGACGTGCTCCGCAACCTCTCCGCACTGCCCGGCGACAAGCAGGCCGCGGTCCGCAACAACGCCGGCGGCCACTACAACCACACGCTCTTCTGGCAGATGATGGGCCCCGACGGTGGTGGTGAGCCCGGCGGCGAGCTGGGCTCGGCGATCGGCGAGACCTTCGGCTCCTTCGACTCCTTCAAGGAGGAGTTCAAAAACGCCGGCATCGCCCGCTTCGGCTCCGGCTGGGCCTGGCTGGTCAAGGACTCCTCCGGCCTCGCCGTGGTCTCGACCCCGAACCAGGACTCGCCGATCTCCGACGGCACCACGCCGCTGCTCGGCGTCGACGTCTGGGAGCACGCCTACTACCTGAAGTACCAGAACAAGCGCCCGGAATACCTCGACGCCTTCTGGAACGTCGTCAACTGGGACTACGTCGCGGAGAGGTTCGCCTCGTAGCTCGGCTC
>Ga0164301_10000031_pt1 | contig 34221 bp, 35 predicted proteins | sample Whisoiple_231_MG_FD_109711 | JGI IMG/M metagenome (GOLD analysis project Ga0164301, IMG submission 109711) | Unamended control soil microbial communities from upstate New York, USA - Whitman soil sample_231_MG | ecosystem: Environmental > Terrestrial > Soil > Agricultural land ... | reverse complement strand
GGCGCTGACCGACAACCGCAACCGCGCCAGCGCCGAGATCCGCCACGCCTTCTCCAAGCACGGCGGCAGCCTCGGCGAGCCGGGCTCGGTCGCCTGGATCTTCGAGAAAAAGGGCGCGATCGTGGTCGACGCCGGCAGCTACGGCGAGGACGACCTGATCGGGGCGATCGACGCCGGCGCCGAGGACGTGCGCGAGGACGAAGGCAAGCTGCGGGTGATCACCGACCCCCACGACCTGACCCCGGTGCGCGAGGCGCTGGAGGGGGAAGGGATCGAGTTCGAGTCCGCAGGCCTGGTCACCGAGCCGAAAAGCACGGTGGAGCTGAAAGGGCATGACGCCGAGCGCCTCCTGAAGCTGCTCGAGACGCTCGACGACCAGGACGACGTCGACGAGGTCTACGCCAACTTCGACATCCCAGCCGAGGTTCTCGAGCAGCTCGCGGCGTAAGGCGGGGAGGCATCCGATCGGATGCCGAGAATCACTACCAATGCAGGTAGTGATGGGCATAGACCCTGGAGCCGCCAATCTCGGCTTCGGCATCGTTCGCGTCGAGGGGAACCACATGGTCGCCCTCGACGGCGGCGTGGTCGAGACCACCCCGGACCAGCCGATGGCGCAGCGCCTGGAGCGGATCCACCGTTCGCTGCGCGAGCTGATCGCCTGGCACGAGCCGAAGGCGATGGCGATCGAGGAGGTCTACTTCGGGAAGAACGTGCGCTCGGCGATGGCCGTCGGCCAGGCCAGCGGGGTCGCCATGCTGGCCGCCGCCGAGCACGGGGTCGACTGCTTCGCCTACACGCCGCAGGCGATCAAGATGGCCGTCTGCGGCTCCGGCGGCGCCGGCAAGCGCCAGGTGCAGCGCATGGTGGGGACCCTGCTGGGCCTGCCCGAGCCTCCTTCGCCAGATCATGCCGCTGACGCCCTCGCAGTTGCGATCTGCCACGGCGGCGGCAGCGGCCACCGCCAGGCGGTCAGCGTCGCCGAGGAGCGGGTGGCTGGATGATCGCCGCGGTCCGAGGCGAGGTGATGGTGCGACGGGCCGACCACGTCGTGATCGACGCCGGCGGCGTCGGCTACCGGCTCACCGTCTCCTCCGAGACTCTCAAGGCCGTCCCCGCGACCGGACGCGACGCCTTCCTTCACGCGGAGCTGATCGCCCGCGAGGATTCGCTTTCTCTCTATGGCTTCAGCTCCGAGGAGGAGCGCGACCTCTTCCGGCTCTTGATCACGGTCAGCGGCGTCGGGCCAAAAGTGGCGGTCGCCACCCTCTCCGGCGGCAGCGCCCGCGACCTGCTGCGCGCGATCGCCGCCGGCGACGCCAAACGCTTCCAGGCAGTGCCGGGGATCGGCAAGCGGACGGCCGAGAGGATCATCGTCGAGCTGCGGGAGAAAGTCGCCGGCGCCCTCGAGGAAGAGGTCGCCGTGGCCGCCGCCGAGGGGGGCGACGCCCGCGCGCTCGCCCGTGACGGCCTCGTCAACCTCGGCTACGCGCCGCTGGAAGCCGAGCAACTGCTCGACGGGGTCGAGGGCGCCGAGCCCCAGGATCTGGTCGCTGCCGCCCTGCGCAAGGCCGGCGCCTCCAGGAACGCCGCATGAGCGGCCCTCCCGACATCGGCGGCAGCCGCATCCGCACGCCCGGGGTCGACGGCGAGCCGGTGCCGGTCGACGCCGAGGTGAAGGTCCACGACGCCCGCGCCGAGGCGCCCGACGAGGACCTCGACCGCTCGCTGCGCCCGCCGACGCTGGAGGACTTCGTCAACCAGCAGCAGGTGACCGACCAGCTGGCGATCTTCATCGAGGCCGCCAAGCGCCGCGGCGAGCCGCTCGACCACGTCCTCCTCGCCGGCCCACCCGGGCTCGGCAAGACCTCGCTGGCCCACATCGTCGCCTCCGAGCTCGGGGTGCCGATGGTGCAGACCGCGGGCCCCGCTCTCGAGCGCAAGGCCGACGTCGCCTCCTTCCTCACCGCGCTCGAGCCCGGCAGCGTCTTCTTCATCGACGAGATCCACCGCCTCGGCCGCGCGGTCGAGGAGACGCTCTACCCGGCGATGGAGGACGGCGAGCTGCCGGTCATCCTCGGCCAGGGCGCCGGGGCGCGGACGGTGACCCTGCCGCTGCCGCCCTTCACCCTGGTCGGCGCCACGACCCGCTCGGGGCTGCTGACCACGCCGCTGCGCGACCGCTTTGGCGTCTCCCACCGACTGGAGTACTACGCGCCCGAGCACCTGGCGCTGATCATCGAGCGCTCGGCCGGCATCCTCGGCGTCGACATCGACAGCGAGGGGGCGGAGACGATCGCGCTGCGCTCCCGCGGCACCCCGCGGGTCGCGAACCGGCTGCTGAAGCGTGTCCGGGACTTCGCCCAGGTGAAGGAAAGCGGACGCATCGGCGCTGCCGTCGCTGTCGACGCCCTGGAGATGCTCGAGGTCGACGCCGGTGGGCTCGACCGCAGCGATCGCGCCTTGCTGGAAACCATCGCCGGCAAGTTCGGCGGCGGCCCGGTTGGCCTCTCGACCCTGGCGATCGCAATTGGCGAGGAGCAGGACACGATCGAGGACGTGCTCGAGCCATATCTCCTTCAGCAAGGCTTCCTGAAGCGGACTCCGCGGGGTCGGGTCCTGACCCGGCGCGCCTTCGACCATCTCGGCCTGCAGGCACCGGAAGGTGCAGCGAGCCTCTTTTGAGCCGCGCCAGCTAGCCTGTCGATCATGCCGTTTTTCATCTGTCCGAATTGCGGACACCGGGAGGTGAGCGGGGAGAGGACCGCGGGGTTCAGCACCCGTCCCAAGGGCTGCTCGAAATGCGGCTTCGGCTTTGTATTCGAATTACTCGACGATTATTATCCGGCGCCGAATGCGGCCTTTTTCGTCTGTGACAAGCAGGAACGCGTGATCGACGCCGGAAAAGGCAGCTTCGAGCTGACCGGTCTGACCGATGAGGACGTGATCGGCCGCCCGGTGCGCGAGGTCCTCGGGCTCGACTGGATCGACGCCGGCGACGGCGGCAAAGGCGCCGACACCGACGGCGACGGCTTCACCGACCCGATCGAGACCTCGCTCGAGTGGGGCGTCCGCTCGCTCGGCAAGCGGGTCTCGGTCAACGCCGAAGGCGATCTCCCGGCCAAGGCCGTCGCAGACGTCTTCCCCGCCTATGACGACGATGGCGGGCTCCTCTTGATCCTCACTCCCGAAGGCTGACCGCGATGGGAACCCGCCGCGGACACATCCTCGTCTTGCTCTTGGTCCTGGGCCTGGTCGCGATCTCCGGCCTGGTCATCGCCAGCAAGGAGACGAAGCTCGGCCTCGACCTTCAGGGCGGGCTGGAGCTGGTCTACCAGGGGCAGCCGACCGGCACGAGCAACGAAGTCAGCGGCGAAGACATCGAAGACTCGATCTCGATCATCGAACAGCGGATCAACAAGCTCGGCGTCTCCGAGCCCGAGGTCGCGCGGCTCGGCACGGATCAGATCACCGTGCAGCTACCGGGCGTCACCGACGCCAGCCGCGCCGCCGAACAGGTCGGCACCACCGCCCAGCTCTACTACTACGACTGGGAGCCGAACCTGATCGGCCCCGAGAAGGCGATCGGCTCCAAACCCGGACTACAGCCGCCGGAAGGGCCGCTGAAAGCCTCCGAAAAACGCTGGGAAGAAGCCGGCCGCAACGTCGCCAAAGAAGAGTCGAAACAGCTGATCTTCGCCGGCGCCTATCCGACCGCCTACGACGCGGCGCAGCTTGCCGCCGAACAGGAACCGGTCGAGGACTGCCAGGACTGCTCGGTTGCCAAGCCCCGCTACTACCTCTTCGAGAAAGACGAGCCGCATGACCTGATCGCCGGTCCCGAGCTGGCGAAAAAGGACCTCTACATCAGCCCCACGGGGCAGAAACGGCCGAAAGACGGGATCGTCGTCGAGGTTCCGGCGGGAACGATCCTCGTCTCCGAATACCCGACCAACGAAGACGGGCAGCTGGACGAAACCACCGACCCCGGCTGGTTCGCGCTGAAGGACAAACCGGCGCTCAGCGGCAACGACATCACCAACCCGGAACAGACCTACGGGCCGAACAACGAACCGGTCGTCTCCTTCGGCTTCACCGACTCCGGCCGCGACGCCTTCCAGGAAGTCACCCGGGCGATCGCCCAGCGCGGCCAGGCGCAGGCGATCGGTCCGGTCAGCGCCGAAGAAGCGGCGGCCCTGTCCGGCCACTTCGCGGTCGTCCTCGACAACGAAGTCAAAACCCGCCCGATCATCAACTTCAACGAAAACCCGGACGGGATCGACGGCCGCACCGGCGCCCAGATCTCCGGCGGCTTCAAGGACGTCAACGAGGCCCAGGACCTGGCGACGACGCTGCAGATCGGCGCCCTGCCGATCAGCCTCAAGCTGATCAGCCAGACGCAGGTCTCGGCGACCCTCGGCAGCGAAGCGCTCGACCAGGGCGTCAAGGCGGGGATCGTCGGCCTCGCCCTGGTGATCATCTTCCTGCTCCTCTACTACCGCTTCCTCGGCCTGGTCGCCTCGATCGCGCTCGGCGCCTACGCGGTGATCTTCTTCGCCCTGATCGACCTGATCCCGATCACCCTGACGTTGCCGGGTATCGCGGGCCTGGTGCTGACGATCGGCGTCGCCGCCGACTCCAACATCGTCATCTTCGAGCGAATAAAGGAGGAGGTGCGGGCGGGGCGCTCGATGTCGAGCGCGATCAGCGCTGGCTACAAACGCGGGATCAGCACGATCATCGACGCCAACGTCGTCACCCTGCTGACCGCCTTCATCCTCTTCGTCCTCGCCACGGCCGGGGTCAAGGGCTTCGCCTTCACCCTCGGCGTCGGCACGATCGTCTCGCTGCTGACCGCCGTCGTCTTCACCCAGGCGCTGCTCGGCAGCATGAGCCGCTCGCGCCTGCTGCGCTCGCCGAGCGTGCTCGGTGCCGCCGGAGAGGGCAAACGCTGGCACTTCGACTTCATGGGTGCGAGCCGCTGGTTCTTCTCGGTCTCGGGCGTGATACTGATCGTCGGCGGGCTGGCGCTGGCGACCCAGCAGCTCAACTTCGGCATCGACTTCGAGTCCGGGACCCGGATCACCGCGGCGCTGACGCAGCCGACCGACGAGGAAGAGGTGCGCGACGCCCTCGACGAAGCCGGCATCAGCGGCGAGGAGATCCAGCAGGTCAGCGACCCGAACTTCGGCGACAACGTCTTCCAGATCCAGTCCCACGAACTCGAGCCGAACGAAGTCCGCGGAGCGGAGGCGGCGCTGGTCTCGGCCTTCGGGGTCGAGGACAACGGCTTCGACAGCACCAGCGTCGGGCCGACCTTCGGGCAGCAGATCGCCGACAGCGCGCTGAAGGCGCTGATCTTCTCCCTGCTGGTGATCTGCGGCTATGTGGCGCTGCGCTTCGACCCGAAGTTCGCGGTGCCGGTGCTGATCGCGATCTTCCACGACATCCTGATTACGGCGGGCGTCTATTCACTGACCGGGAAAGAGGTGAGCAGCGGTACGGTCGCCGCCTTCCTGACGATCTTGGGTTACTCGATCTACGACACGATCATCGTCTTCGACCGGATCCGGGAGAACGTGCCACGGATGCCGCGTGCCGCCTTCTCGCAGATCGTCAACCGCTCGATGAGCGAGGTTCTGACCCGCTCGCTGGCGACCAGTTTCTCGACCCTCTTGGGCGTGCTCTCGCTGATGGTCTTCGGCGGCGCGACCCTGCAGGACTTCGCCTTCGCGATGCTGGTCGGGATCGCTTCCGGTACCTACTCGTCGATCTTCATCGCCTCGCCGGTGCTGACCGCCTGGAAGGAACGCGAGCCGGGCTTCGTCCGCCGGCGCCTGCGGATCGCCGAAGTCGAGGGCGGCAGGGTTCCCGCTTATGCGGACGACATCGAGATGGCAAAACTCAGCCGCGACGACGAAGCCGAAGCCGAGCCGGAAGGGCCGCAGCTGCCCGAGATGCCGGCGGCCGAGCCCGCCCCGGGGGCGGTGGCGACGGTCGAGCGGACCGACGACTCCGGCAACGGCAGCGGCACGCTCACCAACGGCGACGGGGATGGCGACGGCGACTCGGTCTCGGCCGAGCGGCGGAAGCGAAATGCAGAGCGACGAGCGCGGCGCCAAGCCCGCCGCAAGCACGGGAGGCGTTGATGGCACTGGTCGTCTTCTTCATAATGGGCATCGCGCTCTGGCACTTCACGGTCTTCCTGCCGGACCGGTTCTGGCAGGGGATCGTCGGCGCCTTCATCGGCGCGGTGATCGGCTCGATCGTCTTCGGCCTGATCGTCCAGGAGATCAGCGGCAAAAGCCTGGGCGACACCGATCTCTCCACCGCCCTGATCGCGATTCCCGGCACCGCGATCGGTCTGGGTGTCGTCTACGCGATCGGCATCCGCTCCGAAGACCGCGCCGGCTGAACGGCCCTAATTCCGGGCTTCCTGCCTGCCTTTTCTGTCTGGGGCAGGGGCCAACCTGATGTGGTGACCGCAGTTGCCCCCGCATTCGTCGCTGCGCCCTATGACTACGCCGAGGCCCGCGCCCTGGCGGAAACGCTCGGTCTGAGCGAACCGCTCGCGGTCACCCTCGTCAGGCGGGGGTATCGGACTCCCGACGAGGCTCGCGCCTTCCTCGCCGCCGACGAGTCGCACCCACCCTCGGCATTCGCCGGGATGGAGCTGGTCGTCACGCGCGTGCGAGAGGCAATCGCGGCCGGCAGGCGGATCACGGTTCACGGTGACTTCGACGTCGACGGCGTCTGCGCCACGACGCTGACGGTCTCGACCTTGAGGGAGCTGGGGGCGGACTGCGACTGGTTCATCCCGAACCGGATCGAGGACGGCTACGGCCTCTCCGAAGAGAATGTGAGGCGGCTCGCCGAGCGCGGCACGGGGCTGCTGCTGACGGTGGACTGCGGGATCACCTCCGTGGCGGAGGTGGCGCTGGCCCGCGAGCTGGGCATGGAAACGGTCGTCACCGACCACCACCAGCCCTCCGAGCAGCTGCCGGACTGCCCGATCCTCCATCCCGAAGTCAGCGGCTACCCCTTCAAGTCGCTCTGCGGGACCGCGGTGGCCTGGAAGCTTGCTTCGGCGCTGCGCGGAGACGAAGCCGTCGAGCACCTCGACCTGGTGGCCCTGGCCACGGTTGCCGACGTGGTGCCGCTGATCGGCGAGAACCGATCGCTGGTCCGCCGCGGGCTGGCCGAGGTGCGCCGGGCGAAGCGCCCCGGCATGCGGGCTCTGCTGGCCGCCGCCAAATGCGAGCCCGAGCGGCTTGACGAGGGGGACCTCTCTTTCCGGCTGGCGCCGCGGATCAACGCGGCGGGTCGGCTGTACCGGGCCGATGCCGGCGTCGAGCTGTTCCTCACCGAGGACGAGGGGCGGGCGGAGGCGATCGCCGAGGAGCTCGGCCGCGCCAACTCCGAGCGCCGCGCGACCGAGCGTGAGGTCGACGCCGCCGCCGAGGCGGCTCTGCGGGAGCTTTCCGAGGATCTGCGCGAGGCCAACGGCCTCGTCGTCGCCGGCGAGGATTGGCATCCCGGCGTGGTCGGGATCGTCGCTTCCCGGATGGTCGAGCGCCACCACCGGCCGGTGGTCGTCATCTCGCTGGACGAAGACGGTTCCGGGCGCGGCTCGGGCAGGAGCATCCCCGGATTCGACCTGCTCGGGGCGCTCGAGGCCTGCCGCGAGCATCTCGAGGGTTTCGGGGGCCACCGCGCTGCCGCCGGGCTGCAGATCCGGGCGGAGAACGTCGCGGCCTTCCGCCAGGCGTTTGCCGCCCACGCGAACGAGGTGCTGAGCGAGGACGACCTGCGGCGCACCGAAAAGGTCGACGCGATCGTCGGCGGGGTCGGCCTGGGGCTGGACCTGGCGGAGGAGCTGCGACAGCTGGCCCCGTTCGGGATGGGCAACCCGGGAGTGCGGCTTCTCGTTCCCTCGGCGCGAGTCAGCGACGTGCGGACGATGGGGGAGGGAAAGCACGCCCGCTTCAGCCTCCACAGCGGCTCGCACCGGGCCCTCGGCGTCGCCTTCGGCCGCTCCAGCCTAGGGGTCGAGGACGAGGACGTGATCGACGCCAGCGTCCGCCTCGAGGTCAACCACTGGAATGGCTCGGTCGAGCCGCGGGTGGTCCTGCGGGAGCTCTACCCGCTGGAGGAGGCCGAGCCGGAGTCCCCGGTGGTCCCGCATGCCTGTTCCTGCCCGGAGGCGGAATGGTGGCAGCGCTTCGAAGCCGAGCTGGAAGTCGACCTCGGCGCCGAGTCCACGGAAGCCAGCGATATAAGCGACTTTTCGCAGGCTCGCGAGGGTGGGAGCCGGAAAGTGGTCCAGGAGGCGACCCCGGCCACCGTCGCGATCGCCGAGCTGGTCTCCAGCGGCGCCGGCGTCCTCGCGGTCTGCGCCGACGCCTCGCGCCGGGCGGCGCTGGCGAACGGCGCTACGGGCCTGGCCCGCTTCAACGGTGGCGCTGCGCTGATCGCCTGCCATCGCTGCGGCGACGAGGAGCTTTCCCGCTTGAGAGGCCGAGCGGGCGCCGGGCTGGCTCTGACCGACTACGGCGCCCTGGAGAGGGAGCCGGAGCTGGCCGTGGGCTTCGAGCACGTCGTCCTCGTCGATCCACCCCGTGTCGAAGCCGACGCGGTGCGGGTGGGCCTGCCCTGCACGGTAGCCGGCCCGGGGTTCCTGCACGTCCTCTGGACCGATGCCGAGCGGGAGTTCGCAGCGCAGGCGCTGGCCGAGCAGTGGGCGACGCGCGAGGGGGTGGCTGCGACCTACCGGGCCCTGCGACAGACCGGCGACGCCCGCGGCTGCCGCCTGCGCGAGGCGCTCTCCGGCGGCGGCGCATACCCGCTCTGCCCCGAAGGCGCTGCCCGTCGTTTCCGGGTCCTGCGTGAGCTGGGGCTGGTCCAGGGAGCGCCGGACGGGGGCGCAGGGGTCGTCCGGGTCGTATCCTCAGTGAGGACGGATCTGCAGCGCTCAGCCGCGTTCCGTGCTTACAACGACAGACTTTCGGAGGACCAGCAATACCTGACAAGGGCCAAACTGCCGTAGCGCACCGGGAGCTCCTCGCCGACCTCTTTGCCGTGGTCGAGGAGTTCGATTCGGCTGCGAGCGATGCCGGCAACGGCAACGGCAGCGGCGCCGCCGGGACCGCGGTCGCGGTCGCGACGATCGACCGCGCCAGGGTCGGGCAGGCCTTCGACTTCGCCTGCGAGCGCCACGCCGACCAGCGCCGCTACTCGGGCGACGAGTTCATCACCCACCCGGTCGGTGTCGCCCAGATCTGCGCCGGGATGCGACTCGACACCGAGACGCTGTGCGCGGCGCTGCTCCACGACACGGTCGAGGACACCACTGCCAGCTTGGATGAAATCCGGGCCGAGTTCGGCGACGAGATCGCCCAGCTCGTCGATGGGGTCACGAAGCTGACCGGGATCACCTTCGAGAGCCGCGACGAGAGGCAGGCCGAGAACTACCGGAAGATGATGGTGGCGATGGCCACCGACGTCAGGGTGATCCTGATTAAGCTGGCCGACCGCCTCCACAACATGCGCACGCTCGGCGCGCTGCCGAAGCAGAAACAGACGCTGAAGTCGCACGAGACGCTGGAGATCTACGCCCCGCTGGCGCACCGGCTGGGAATCCACGCGATCAAATGGGAGCTGGAGGACCTCGCCTTCGCGACTCTGCACCCGCGCAAGTACGCGGAAATCAAACAGCTTGTCGCCCAGCAGCGCGACGAGCGGGAGACCTACGTCACCGAGGCGGGCGAGTTCCTCGCCGAGGAGCTGGACCAGGTCGGGATCGACGCCGAGATCTCCGGCCGTGCCAAGCACTTCTACTCGATCTACACGAAGATGGCGAAGAAGGGCCGCGAGTTCAACGAGATCTTCGACCTCACCGCGATGCGGGTGATCGTCGGCTCGGTCAAAGACTGCTACGGCGCGATCGGGGTCATCCACTCGCTCTGGAAGCCCCTGCCCGGGCGCTTCAAGGACTGGGTCGCGATGCCGAAAGCCAACATGTACCAGGCGCTTCACACGACGGTGATCGGGCCGGAGGGCAAACCGCTGGAGATCCAGATCCGGACCGAGGAGATGCACAAGCTCGCCGAGTACGGGATCGCCGCCCACGTCGCCTACAAAGAGGGGACCAACGGCGACCCGAAGCGGGAGAAGATGACCTGGCTGCGGCAGCTGGTCGAGGCCGAGGGCGAACAGGACCCGGCCGAGTTCCTCGAGTCGCTCAAGGTCGACCTCTTCGAGGACGAGGTCTTCGTCTTCACCCCGAAGGGGGAAGTGAAGAACCTCTCCGCCGGCTCGACCCCGCTCGACTTCGCCTACGCGGTCCACACCGACGTCGGCCACAGCTGCGTCGGCGCCAAGGTCAACGGCAGCATCGTGCCGCTGCACTACCAGCTGCGCTCGGGCGACATCGTCGAGGTGCTGACCGCGAAGCAGAAGCGCGGTCCCTCGCTCGACTGGCTGAAGCTGGTGCGGACCAACCGCGCCCGCAACAAGATCCGCGCCTGGTTCAAAGAGGAGCGCCGCGAGGACGCCGAGCACGACGGTCGCGAGAAGCTCGAGGAAGCGCTGCGAACCCGCGGCATCCCGATGCAGAAGGTCGCCGGCTCGGCCCTGCTCGCCGACGTGATCCGCGAGATGGGCTTCCGCAAAGGAACCGACTTCTACATCGCCCTCGGCCAGGGGAAAATCTCGGCGAAGACCGCCGCCAACAAGCTGATGCAGCGCCTGAAAGCCGGCGAGGGGGTCGAGGAGGACGCCCCCGGGGCGCCGCTCGGCCGCGAGGACCGCGCCCGCCGCACCAAGGACGCCTCCAACTACGGGATCATCGTCAAGGGCGCCGACAACGTCGCCGTGCGGCTGGCGAAGTGCTGCCGGCCGGTCCCCGGCGACGAGATCGCCGGCTACGTCTCGCTCGGGCGCGGGATCACCATCCACCGCACCGACTGCAAGAACGTCAAGGCGCTGAAAAAGTCGCCGGAGCGCTTCGTCGAGGTGAGATGGGAAGGCGAAAACGAGGCCTCCTACCGGGTCGAGCTGCAGATCGACGCCTACGACCGCACTCGCCTGCTCGAGGACCTCTCGCGGACTTTCTCCGAGGCGGGGATCAACATCATCGGCGCCTCCTGCATGACCAACCACCCGATGGTGAAAAACAAGTTCGTGGTCGAGGTCGGCGATACGGAGCAGCTCAAGCACTGCATCTCCCGGCTTCGAAACGTCGAGAGCGTTTTCGACGCTTACCGCGTAACCCCGGCCGCTTGAGGACGGCCAGCCGGACGGGGGAGAGGTGTCGCTAGCCGTCGCAGTCACCGGCCCTACGGGGGAGATCGGCAAGCCGCTGATGTCAGAGCTGGAGCGCCGCTCCGAGGTGGGGAGCGTTGTCGGCATGGCGCGGCGCCCGTTCGATCCCGCCGATGAGGGCTGGACCAAGGTCTCCTACCGGCGCGGGGACATCCTCGACCGAGGCTCGCTGGCGGCGCTGTTCGACGGTGCCGACATCGCCGTCCATCTCGCCTTTGCGATCTTCGGCGGCCGGGAGGAGACCCGCAAGGTCAACCTCGAGGGGACGCGCAACGTCTTCGAGGTGGCAATCAAGTCCGGGGTCAAGCGCCTCGTCTACGCCTCCTCGGTCGCCGCCTACGGCTTCCACCTCGACAACCCGCAGCCGCTGACCGAGGACGTGCCGCCGCGCGGGTCGGAGAGCTTCTACTACTCGGCGCAGAAGGCCGAGCTGGAGGGGCTGCTCGACGAGCTGCTGCTGGGGAGCGGGGTGGACGCCTACGTCTTCCGGCCCTGCATCGTCGCCGGGCCGCGGGCGACGATGCTGATCGAGCAGACCGTCGCTGCGATGCGGGCGGGGGACCCGGTGCCGCTCCTGCGCAAGGGCATCGAAAAGATCCCCCTGGTGAAGCCGATCCTTCCCGACCCCGGGATGCCGCTCCAACTCGTCCACCACGACGACGTCGCCCGGGCGATGGCGGCGGCGATCTGCGGCGACGGCCCGCCCGGCGTCTACAACCTCGCCGGCGAGGGCGAGGTCGGGATCGCCGACATCGCTCGCGAACTCGGCTGGCGCTCGATCCCCGTCCCCGGCCCCGCGGTGACCGCCGGCGCCGCCGCGGCCCGCCACCTCACCTTCGCCTCCTCCAAGCTCGAGTGGGCCACCGCCCTAGACACCCCGGTCCTGATGGACACCGCCAAGGCCAAGCGTGACCTCAACTGGCAGCCGCAGCACGACGCTGGCGAGACCCTCCGAGAAACCGTCGCCGGAGCCCGCGAAAAGGGCCTGCTCGACTAGTTCTACATAACACCGGAGTACTTTGAATGCTGTTAACTGGCCAGGCCGATGCCGGATGCGACCGACATCAAGGCATTTCTGACGATCCCGGAGGACCGGGATCCGAGCCAGGTCCGGGTGCGCGGTGCCGGGAGTGCCTACCTCGCCCGGTTTCGCGGCGCGCGGCCGATCGACCTGATCAAGGTCTCGGCGACCGGGCGGCCGCTCGCCGGGGGAGAAACGCTTCGCAGTGCTGAGTTCGCCTTGTCTCGAGGCAGGCAGCTTCAGGTCTTCTACTCGCGAGACGCAGCGATTGTCGTCCACGATCGAGGTCGCGACCTGATCATGGCCCCGACGCCGTTCGACAGCCTGGAGGATGTTCGGGCGGCGGTGGAGAGCGACGATTTGGAGCTGGTCGCTGGCTACGAACCGATTCCCGGCGAACCGCTGATCGAACTGGAACCCCTGCCGGGCGCACCGGTGACCGAGCTCGAACCGCTCACCGGGAGACCGGTGATGGAGATCGAACCGCCGGAGGAAGCACCTGCGGTGGACTATGTGGTGCGGACCTGCCCGGGACCCCCTGCCCATCTGGCGCGGGTGCTCCGCGAGGACCCGTATTGCTGGATCCACGACCGGCGGCTGAATGCGCCCGAGCCTCCTGTGGAGCCATGATCGGCACGATCCTCGGGCAGGTAACCGGCCAGCTCGACAAACGGTTCATCCTCAACGCGTTATTCCCGACGCTCGCCTTCGCGCTCGCGGTCATGCTGGCGATTGCGGCGGGATGCGACTCGGGGCCGCTGGGGCCGGTGGAAGCGTGGGAAAGCGACAGCGTCGCCGCGAAGGTGCTGACCGCGATCGGGGCGGTGGCACTCGTCCTCGTCGCCGCGAACCTGCTGAACAGCAAAATGCAAACGGTCGTTGGTCTGTTCGAGGGCTACGACCTCTGGCCCGACTGGCTCGCTGCGCTGGGACGGGGGCACCAGCTGGACCGGGCCAGAAAGCTGGTCGAGGCAACCGCGACCCAGGACAATCGCTCGAACGAACGGGCGAAGGACAGCTTCGAGCTGCTTTTCCCCTCGTACCCGCGGATCCTCAGAAGGGACGATGTCGCCCCGACCCGCCTGGGCAACGTCCTGCGCAGCGCTGAGGCCTACGGGCCCAGCCGGTACGGGGTTGATTCGGTGCGCGTCTGGTCGCGCCTGTACCCGCTCCTCCCGGATCCGATTACCACCTCGATGGTCTCGGCTCGCGCCTCGATGGAGTTCCTGCTGGCGGTCTCGTTCCTCGCTGGCATCTACGCGCCGCTGGCCGCGCTCATCCTGATCGTCCTGAACGGGTCGCTGTTCTGGGTTTTCGCCTCTCTGCTGGGCGGCACCGCGCTCGCGCTCGCCACCTACCACGCGGCCCTGCAGCCAGCGGCTATCTACGGCGAAATGATTCGCGCCGCTGTCGATTTACACCGGCTGGACCTGGTGAAAGAGATGGCGATGCCGATGCCCGCTAATCCGGCAGAGGAGCGCCGGGTCTGGAATCAGATCCAGAGGCTCTTCGACCGCAACACTCACGACCTGAACTGGCATTACGTCGCTCCGGCGGAGAAGAAATGAGGCGCTGGGAACACGGGGTCGAGCCCGCGGAAGGCGTGCGGATGTCTCTCCTCTGGCTCGTCCTTGCCCTGGTCGTCGCGATCTCTCTGGTCGCCCTGGCGGCGACCTACCTGCGCGGCGAGGTTGACATCGTGGTCGCGAAGAACCCGATCCCGCCGTTCACGGAGATTGAGACGGAGGATCTGGAAACCGACTCCGTCGCAAGGGAGGGGTTCGACGGTTCGGCGACCAGACCCGCCGATCTCGCCGGGAAGCTGACGGCTGTGCCCGTGGCGGCGGGTGAGCGCGTCGAACGGTCGGATGTGCTCGCCCTTCCGGATCCGCCGGGGCGGTTCCGGTTTGAGATTCGGCCCGACGCCAGCGACGCCCTCCACCTTGAACCAGGCGAGGAGGTCCGGCTCTGGCTTTCGCCCACCGACGATGCGGGGCGAAGCGCGGTGATCTGCGCGCGGCTGCTCGCGATCCCCAAGTCGGACTCCCCCGAGGAGCAGAGCTACGTCGTCGCCGTCGAAGCCAGGCAGGCTCGCACTCTGGTCGAGCGGCTGGGACGCTCACGCCTCCTCCTGAGCCGGCCCGGCTAGCCGGGTTCAGGCGACGACGGTCAGCGCGCCGGGCGCCGCTCGCAGCTCAATTCGCTCGTGCTCGCCGATGTAGTCCCCGTCGACCTGCAGGGGGAAGGGTCGGACGGAGCCGTCCTTCTTGGTCGAGATCGTCTCGACGACGGCGTGGGTGACGTCGTCGAAGTGGACGACCTGTTTGTGGCGGGCTGCGGGTTTGGTCTCGCTGAAGAGGCGGCTCAGCAAGGTTGGCATGTCGCGCTGATTGGCGCGCTTCAGGACGGCCATCGAGAGGGTGCCGTCGTCGATCGCGATTCCCTCGCAGACGCGAATCGGACGACTGGCGAAGTAGGTGAACGGGTCGCTGTTCTGGACGATCGTCGTCACCCCGTCGACCGGATCGTGGCCGTCGATCGTGGTCCGGACCTTGATCGGGTTGACCCGGTACTTGCGGTAGAAGGCGGAGATCCCGGCCCAGCTGTAGTAGTAGGGGCCGGCGCGACCCTTCAGCTTCGGATTGGCGTCGACCCGCTCGACGACCGTGGCGTCGATCCCGACCCCACAGGCGAAGACGAAGTAGCGCTCGCCGACCATCCCCAGGTCGATCTTGCGCGGCTGCCAGTCGTCGGCCAGCGAGAGCAGGTGCTCGGTCGCGTCGACGACGTCGTTTGGGATCCCCAGGGTGCGGCAGACAACGTTGGTCGACCCGCCCGGCAGCACCGCGACGGGCAGGTCGGTCCCGGCAAGCCCGTTGGCGACCTCGTTCAGCGTCCCGTCGCCGCCGAAGGCGACGACCACGTCGTAGCCACCGTCCTGCGCCTCGCGCCCGATCTCGGTCGCGTGGTTCTGCGCCTGGGTCGATACAGCTTCGACGTCGAAGCGCCCCTGCAGTGCGTAGACGACCAGGTTCTTCAGCCGATCGGAGACCGTCGTTGCGTACGGGTTGACGATCAGCAGCATCCGCTTCTTGGCGGTCTTGCGGCGGCGGCGTGGGCGCAACTGAGCGGTCACGGAGGCTGCACCCTAATGCCGACGCGCTGCGATTACGCTGCCGCGGATGGTCGACCGACGCGAGCTGGGCGCGATCTTTCTCGGCGGGGCGCTGGGGGCGCTGCTGCGGGCGGGGCTCGCGGAAGCGTTTCCGGTCGGGGCGAGGGACTGGCCTTGGGCCACCTTCGCGGTCAACATCGCCGGCGCGGCGCTGCTCGGCTACTGGTTCACGACCCTGTCCCACACGAGCTATCGCCGGCCGCTGCTGACGACCGGGTTCTGCGGGGCGTTGACGACCTTCTCGACGGTCCAGGTTGAGCTGCTGGAGATGATCGACGCCGGCCGTCTGCCGCTCGCGGTCGTATATCTAGGCGTCAGCGTCGCCGCGGGTCTGGCGGGCGTTCAGGCGGCGACCGCCGCTGGTCGCAGGGCGGGTGCGGCGTGAGCCTGGCGGTCTGGATCGGCGTCGGGATTCTCGGCGGCTGCGGTGCGCTGGCCCGCTTCGGGCTGACCCTGCTCGTCGCCGACCGCCTACACCCGCACCTGCCGCTCGGGACGATGGCCGTCAACGTCAGCGGCGCCTTTCTCCTCGGCCTGCTGGCCGGGGCCTCGCTCGACGGCGACGCGCGCCTGCTCCTCGGCGCCGGGGCGATCGGCTCCTACACGACCTTCTCGACCTGGATGCTGGAGACGCAGCGGATCGACGAGGCGGGAAAACGCCAGATAGCGGTCGTCAACGTCGCGCTCAGCGTCGCCCTGGGCCTCGGCGCCGCAGCCCTCGGCCGCGTTCTCGGCGGCCAGCTCTAGCTAGCTAGGTCGCTTCGTAGCGGATCACGCCGCCGTCCTCGACTTCGCGCACGCGGCCCTCGTTGACCAGCAGGTCGGCGTGGCCGACCACCTCGGAGAGGGTGAGGAAGGCCTGGGTGACGGCGACGTTGCCCCACAGCGCCTGCGCCAGCTCGTAGCCGCTGCGTGGCCGCTCGGCGACCAGGCGGTAGATCTTCTCCTTGCGGCGCTCGTGGGCGGCGAAGCGCGAGTCGATCAGCTCGGCGTGGTCGGTGATCGGCTCGCCGTGGCCGGGGAGGACGATCTCGGCCGGCATCTCGCGGGTCTTCTTCAGCGACTCTATGTAGGTGACCAGCGCCTGGGTCCGCTGCGAGGAGCCGTCGAGGGGGCGGGTGATCAGCGGGTTGGAGGAGATCTTCGGCAGCAGGTGGTCGGCGGCGATCAGGATCTGCCGCTCGGCGTCCCAGAAGACGGTGTCGGAGGGGCTGTGGCCGGGCCGGTGCAGGACTTCCAGGCGCCGGTCGCCAAGCTCCAGCACGCCGCCGTCCTCCAGCGGCTGGGTCACCGTGACGTGCGAGCCCCAGCCGCGGAAGCTGCGCGAGACGCTGCGCAGGGCCACGGTCACGTCCTCGGGGATGCCGTTGCGCAGCATCACCTCGACCGCGAAGGCGTCGTCCTTCTCGGCGTCCTCGTCGAAGGAGGCGAGCCGTTCGGCGGCTGCGCCCAGAGCCGCGACCTCGGCGCCGGAGTGCTCGACCAGGATCTCGACCAGCCCCAGGTGGTCGATGTGCTGGTGGGTGACGACGATCAGCTCCAGGTCGGCGAGCGAGTGGCCGCGCTCGGCCAGCCGCGCGGTCAGCTCGTCCAGCGCTTTGCCCGAGTTCGGCCCGGTGTCGACCAGGGTCAGCGGCTGGTCCTCGATCAGGTAGCAGTTGACCCGCCCGACCGCGAACGGGGTCGGGATCGCGAAGCGGTGGATGCCGGCCAGCGCCGCCTGCTCGAGCGCTTGCTCCGGCGTCGCGGTCACGCCCGGATCAGGCCCAGGACCTCGTCGCGCCGGCGCTCCATGTCCTCCTGCGAAACCAGCGACTCGAGGTTGAGGCGCAGCAGCGGCTCGGTGTTGGAGGGGCGGACGTTGAAGTGCCACTCGTCGTAGTCGACGGAGATGCCGTCGAGGTGGGTCTGGATGCCGTCGGAGTAGCGCTCGGCGATCTCCTCCATCTTCGCCTCCGCGTCGTCGACCGTGGAGTTGATCTCGCCGGAGATGAAGTACTTCGAGCGGAACTCCTCCATCAGCTCGGCCATCGTGCGGCCGTCGAGGGAGAGCAGCTCCAGCACCAGCAGCGCCGGAATCGTCCCCGAGTCTGCGTTCCAGAAGTCCCGGAAGTAGTAGTGGCCGGAGACCTCGCCGCCGAAAGCCGCTTGCTCCTCGCGCATCCGCGCCTTGAAGAAAGCGTGGCCGACGCGGGACAGATCCGAGCGCCCGCCCTCGGCCGCGACCAGGTCCGGCACCGCGCGGCTGGATCGCGGGTCGTAGAGGATCGTCGCGCCGGGGTTCTTCTGCAGGACCGAGCGGGCGAGAAGGGCGCAGATGAAGTCGCCGTCGCAGAAGCTGCCGTTGCCGTCGATGAAGAAGCAGCGGTCGGCGTCGCCGTCCCAGGCGATCCCGAGGTCAGCACCGGTGGACTTGACCCGGTCGATGATCATCCGCCGGTTCTCCTCGAGCAGCGGGTTCGGCTCGTGGTCGGGGAACTCGCCATTGGGGACGAAGTACATCTCCTCCAACTGCAGCGGCAGCTTCTCCAGGATCGGGCCGACCATCGGTCCGCCCATCCCGTTGCCGCCGTCGACGACGACCGTCATCGGCTTCACGTTCGAGGGGTCGATGAACGACAGCGCGTGGGCGTGGAATTCGTCCCAGACGTCGACCTCCTCGTACGAGCCGCCGCCGGGCGCCTCGCCGAGGCCGGCTTCGATCTCGGCCTTGACGTCGCCGATCCCGGCGTCGCCGGAGAGCGGCAGCGCCCCCTCGCGGACCAGCTTGACCCCGGTGTAGGCCTTGGGGTTGTGCGAGGCGGTGACCATCGCGCCGCCGTCGAGCTGACGCGAGCCAACCAGGTGGTAGAGCATCTCGGTCGCGACCTGGCCGGCGTCGAGGACGGTCGCCCCCTCGGCGACGAGCCCGTCGCGGACCGCCCCCGCCATCGCCGGCGCGGTGAGCCGCATGTCGCGGCCGAGCCCGACCCGCAGCTCGCTCGGCTGCTTGCCGCGCAGCCGTCCCAGCACGCGGGCGAAGGCGCGGCCGATCGCCAGCGCCGTCGTCTCGTCCATCTCCTCGCCGTAGAGGCCGCGGATGTCATACGCCTTGAAGATTCCCGGCGGGGCCAGGGGTGACTGGTCGCTCAAAACGCTCCTTTAAGTGCCTCGTAGCTCTGCTCGATCGACTGCGGCATCACTTTGGTGTCGGCGATCACGGGCATGAAGTTGTTGTCGCCCGCCCAGCGGGGGACGACGTGCATGTGGATGTGGTGCTCGACCCCGGCGCCGGCGACCCGGCCCTGGTTGAAGCCGACGTTGTAGCCATGCGGCTGGTAGACCTGCTCGAGCCGGTCCATCGCCCGCTGCGCCAGCGCCATCATCTCCGCCAGGGTCTCGGCCGGCATCTCCTGCAGGCGACCGACGTGGTCGTAGGGGGCCACCATCAGGTGCCCGTTGGTGTACGGGAAGAGGTTGAGGATCACGAAGCTGTGCTCGCCGCGGTGGACGATCAGGTTCGCCTCGTCGTCCTCCGCCGCCGGCTTGGCGCAGAAGATGCACTCCTCCTCGATGTCCTTGGACGCGTCCTTCACGTAAGCGAGGCGCCAGGGCGCCCAGATGCGGAAATTTGCCACGGGCAGCTCATCCTATGAGTCCGCGCGGGCGCTCAGAGCCAGCGACGCTTGCGGAAGTAGGCGACGAGGCCGACCAGGACCATCGCCATCACCCCGAGGACGACGAAGAACCCGGCCGCGTCGCCCTGGTCGGGGACCCAGGTGTTCATCCCCATCACGCTGGCGATCAGGGTCAGCGGCAGGATCACGACGCTGATCGAGGTCAGGACCCGGAGGATGTCGTTGAGGCGGTGGGAGATCACCGACTCGTTGGTCTCCTCGAGCGCCTCGGCGACCTCCTTGTAGTTCTCGAGCATGTCCCAGATCCGCTCGTGGGCGTCGACGATGTCGTCGAAGTAGATCTCGAGGTCGAGGTCGGAGGCGAGGTAGCGCTGCTTCACGCGCTCCAACTCGCGCAGCACCGGGCGCTGCGGGCGGATGACTTTGCGGAAGTTGATGATCTCCTGCTTGACGTTGGAGATGTCGCGTACGACCTCCTCGGCGCGCTCTTCGAAGATCTGATCCTCGAGCGCGTCGAGCTTGTTGCCGATCTTGCGCAGCATCGGGAAGCAGTAGTCGAAGCTGTCGTCGACCAGCCGGTAGAGCAGGTAGCCCGAGCCGCGGGAGAAGAGCTGTTCGCGCAGCTCCTCTTTGGCGCGGCAGCGCTCGAACAGGTACTCGACCGGCTGCAGCGGCAGGTTCGGGATCGTGACCACGTAGTCGGGCCCGACGAAGAGGTCGAGCTCGCCGGTCCCGAGGCGGCCGACGGCGGGGTCGAAGACCGGCAGGTGGAGAACGATGAAGAGGTAGTCGTCGTAGACGTCGATCTTCGGCCGCTGGTTGCGGGAGAGGACGTCCTCCAGGTCCAGGGCGTGGAAGTCGAAGTGCTCCTCAAGCCAGGTCCGCTCCAGCGAGCCGGGCCACTCGATGTTGACCCAGCGCAGGCCGCTGGAGTCGATCTGCTCGACGTTCGGGCTCTGGGGCTCAGGCGCCGCCGGCTGAGAGACGAGCTCGCCGCGCCGGCCGGGCCGCCGTCGCAGCCTCGGTTTCGGAAGGTTCGGCATCGTTCAGGCCCATCGTCTCGTCGTACAGCGGGGTCATCGTGCCGCCAAGGTTAGCCGCCCCGCGCGCCGTAGAAGGACGGGAAGGTGCCTGGTAAGGTTCTTCCCACATAAGCGCCACATCTAGAGGGGTGGAGGGACTGGCCCATTGAAGCCCCGGCAACCATCTCGAACCGCAAGGTCGAGACAGGTGCCAAATCCAGCAGGTCTGAATCGATCAGAGGCCTGGAAGATGTGGGGGATGTCCGATCGGACCTCGCCCCACAAATGGCGAGGTTTTTGCGTTTAAGAGCGAAAAGAGGATCGGATGTCAGTCGAGAGCTTGAAGTGCAAGGAGTGCGGGACGGCCTACGAGCTGGACGCCCGCTACGTCTGCGAAAACTGTTTCGGCCCGCTCGAGGTCGCCTACGACTACAGCGGTCTCGATGCGGCCGAGGTGAAAAGGCGGATCCAGGCCGGGTCGCAGGGGATCTGGCGCTACGCCGACTTCCTTCCTTTCGCCGGCCGCCCCGGGGATCCGCTGGAGCCGGGCCTGACCCCGCTGCTGCGCGCCGACCGCCTTGCCGAGCGGCTCGGGACCGAGGCCGAGATCTGGATCAAGAACGACGCCGCCAACCCGACCCACTCGTTCAAGGACCGGGTCGTCGCCGTCGCGGTGGCGAAAGCGCAGGAGCTCGGCTTCGAGACCGTCGCCTGCGCCTCGACCGGCAACCTCGCCAACGCCGTCGCCGCCCACGCCGCCGCCGCCGGCCTCGACTCCTACGTCTTCGTCCCCGCCAACCTCGAGGAGCAGAAGCTGCTCGCGACCGGCGTCTACGGCACCAACCTGGTCGGCGTCCGCGGCAACTACGACGACGTCAACCGCCTCTGCACCCAGCTCGCCGAGACCCACCCGTGGGCCTTCGTCAACGTCAACCTGCGGCCCTACTACGCCGAGGGCTCGAAGACGCTCGCCTACGAGACCGTCGAGCAGCTCGGCTGGGAGCTGCCGGACCGCGTCGTTTCCCCGATCGCCTCCGGCTCGCTCTTCACCAAGCTCGGCCGCGGCTTCCAGGAGTGGATCGACCTCGGCCTCGTCGACGGTGAGCAGCCGACCTTCAACGGCGCCCAGGCGCAGGGCTGCAGCCCGGTCGCGACCGCCTTCGCCGAAGGCTGGGAAGTCTGCAAGCCGCAGAAGCCCGAGACGATCGCCAAAAGCCTGGCGATCGGCGACCCCGCCGACGGGCCCTACGCGGTCGAGCACGCACGCCGCACCGGCGGCGGCGTCGACTCGGTCACCGACCAGGAGATCCGCGAGGGGATCAAGCTGCTGGCGGAGACGACGGGGATCTTCACCGAGACCGCCGGCGGCGTCACCGTCGGGGTCCTGCGCAAGCTGGCCGAACGCGATGAGCTCGCCGCCGGCGAGCGCGTCGTCGTCTACATCACCGGCGAGGGGCTGAAGACTCTCGACGCGACCCGCGATACGTTCCAGATGCACGAGATCGACCCCGCCCTCGACAGCTTCGAGGCCGAGTTCCCGCAGGAGGTAGCCGTCTAGATGTCAGTCACCGTGAAGATCCCGACCCAGCTGCGCGCCGCGACCGGCGGCGAAGCCGAGCTGGAGGTCGAAGGCGGCACCGTCGGCGAGGTTCTCGACGCGGTCTTCGACGCCCACGGCGGGCTCAAAGACCGCATCACCCAGGACGGCGACCTGCGCCGCTTCGTCAACGTCTACGTCTCCGGTGAGGACATCCGCTTCCAGCAGGGCCTGGAGACCTCAATAAATGACGGGGATGAGGTAACGATCCTGCCCGCCGTCGCCGGCGGCTGACGCTGTCTCCGAACTTTGGGCCCCTATAGGGGCCACAATCTCGGAATCGTGAAGCCACCTGTCGTAATTCTCTGCGGCGGCCGCGGAACGCGGCTGCGCGAGCGGACCGAGTCGGTGCCGAAGGCGCTGGTCGAGATCGGCGGCCGGCCGATCCTCTGGCACGTGATCCAGATCTACGCCGCCCAGGGCTTCGACCGCTTCCTGCTGGCGACCGGGTACATGGGCGAGGCGGTGGCCGAGTTCGCCGCCGCCGAGCGCTGGCCGCAGGGGGTAGAGGTCGAGGCGATCGACACCGGCCTCGACACGCCGACCGGCGGGCGGATCGTGGCGCTGGCAGGGCACCTGGACGGCGAGCGCTTCTGCGCCACCTACGCCGACGGCGTCGCCGACGTCGACCTCGGCGAGCAGCTCGATTTCCATCAGGACCACGGCGCCCTCGCCACCGTCACCGTCGTGCAGCCGAACATGCAGTGGGGGGTAGCGGATCTGGACGGCGACCGGGTCGCCGGCTTCGTCGAGAAGCCGCGCAGCGAGCATTGGATCAACGGCGGCTTCTTCTGCTTCGAGCCCGGCGTGCTCGGCTACCTCGCCCCCGACAGCGTGCTGGAGCGCGCGCCGCTCTCCCGGCTCGCCGGCGAGGGGCGGCTGCGCGCCTTCCGCCACGAGGGCTTCTGGGACTGCATGGACACCTACAAGGACGCGGTCGTCCTCAACGACCTCTGGACCGCGGGTCGCGCTCCCTGGCGGATCTGGGACGGCGCCGCGGTGGAGGCTCCATGAAGCGCTCGCTGGTGACCGGCGGCCACGGCTTCGTCGCCTCCAACCTGGCGCGGGCGCTGCTCGAACGCGGCGACGCCGTCAGCGTTCTCGACCTGGCGCCGACGCCCCGTTCGGGATTGGCCCTGCAGGGGATCGCCGACGAGGTCGAGCTGCTCCAGGCCGACCTCCGCGACGCCGAGGCGGTCGACGCGGCGATCGCCGCCGGCGAGTTCGACGTCGTCTTCCACCTCGCGGCGCAGACCCTGGTCGGCCCGGCGATGGCCGACCCGACCCAGACCTTCGAAGTCAACGTGCGCGGTACCTGGGTCCTGCTGGAGGCCTGCCGCCGCGCCGACGTCCCCGCCGTCGTGGTCGCTTCCTCCGACAAGGCCTACGGGCCGAGCGAGGAGTTGCCCTACCGCGAGGAGATGCGCCTCAACCCCGCATCTCCCTACGAGGCGAGCAAGGCGGCGGCCGACGCGATCGCCCTCAGCTACCGCCCTGCCTACGGGCTGCCGGTCGCGGTGACGCGCTTCGCCAACATCTACGGCGGCGGCGACCCGAACTTCTCGCGCCTGATCCCGGAGGCGATCGCCGCGGTCCTCGACGGCCGGCGGCCCCAGATCCGCTCCGACGGCAGCCCCGAACGGGACTTCCTCTACGTCGCCGACGCGGTCTCCGCCTACCTGGCGGTCGAGCACGCGGTCGGCGCCGGCGGGCCGGGGGCGGGGGAGGCCTTCAACGCCGGCGGCGAGGCGCCGCACCCGGTGCGCGAGGTGCTGGAGACGATCGTCGCCGTCTCGGGGACCGATCTGGAGCCCGAATACCTCGGCACCGGCAACCCCGATGGCGAGATCGACCGCCAGTTCGTCGACTCCGCCAAGCTGCGGGAGATGACCGGCTGGCGCCCGGAGGTCGAGCTGCGCGACGGCCTGATCCGCACTCTCGACTGGTACCGCGACCACGCCCAGCTGCGCCCGGAGGCCACCGCCGCGTCATATAAGTAAGAGTAAGACCTGTAATACTCTTACTTATGAGGATCACCAGCAAAGGCCAGGTGACCATTCCGAAAGGCCTTCGGGACGAGCTCGGATTTCTTCCGGGCACCGAAGTCGAGTTTTTCGAGGACGGCGGTGAGATACGGATTCGCAAGCTGGCCGGCGGCAAAGACCGCGGCAAGGAAATCGTCGAACGGCTGGAACAGGCAAGCGGAGGCAAATACCGCCTATCGACCGAGGAAATCATGCGCATGACCCGGGGAGAGGATTGGGGCACCGGCCACTTAGAAGAGGATGACAGCGACCCTCGTTGACTCCAATATCTTGATCGATGTACTTGACCACGATCCCCTTTGGAGAAGACGTTCCGCATCTGCCCTAGTCAGCGCCGGCAGGGTGGGGCCAATCGTCATAAACCCGGTCGTCTACGCGGAGGTTTCGGTCCGATACGAGGACACCGACGAACTCGATCGCGACCTGCCGTTTGACGATTTCCAGCGCGAGCAGCTCCCCTGGGCGGCTGCCTTTCTGGCCGGGAAGGCATTCGCCGAATACCGTCGCCGGGGAGGACACCGACGTAGCCCGTTGCCCGACTTCTTCATCGGAGCGCACGCCGCCGTCGCCGGTCTCCAGCTCCTTACTCGGGACGAGTCGCGCTACCGCCCCTACTTCCCGACGGTCAAGTTGCTCGTCCCCTGATAGGGGGGCTCCCCGGCTAGTCTGCTCCCCATGTGCGGGCGCTTCACGGTCACCACCAAGGACACGAAGAAGGTCGCCGACCGCTTTCAGGTCGAGCTCGAGAAGGCGCTGGAGCGCAAAATCGCCGCCGGCGCGGCGAAGGAGTCCGCCAAGGACGGAGGCGACACCGAGAAAGCGAAGGCGAAAGCGCCGCCCGGCTTCGGCCGCTTCAACGTCGCGCCGACCCAGGAGGTCCTCGTCGTCCGCGCCTCGCCGGAGCCCGAGGAGGCCGAGAAAGGGGAGCGCGAGGCGAAGCTGATGCGCTGGGGCCTGGTCCCGGTCTGGGCCAAGGACCTCAAAGTCGGCTACCGGATGATCAACGCCAAACGCGAGAACCTGACGAAAAGCCGGGCCTACGGGCCGCTCGTCGGCAAGTACCGCCACCGCTGCCTGATCGTCGCCGACGGCTTCTACGAGTGGATGAAGGCCGAGGACCCCAAGCAGCCGCGCCAGCCGTGGCACTTCCGGGTCGACGGCGGCGAGCCTTTCGCCTTCGCCGGCCTCTGCACCCGCAAGGAGTGGCCCGACCCCGAGGAGCGCGGCTACGACGACGGCTACCTCTACACCTGCACCCTGGTGACCACGACCCCGAACGAGGTCGTCTCTCCTGTCCACGACCGGATGCCGGCGATCCTGCCCAGCGCGGAGGCCGAGGCGGCCTGGCTGCGTCCCGACCTCAGCGTCGAGGACGCGGTGGCGATGTGCGAGCCGCTCGACGGCCGCCGGATGTCGAGCGCGCCGGCCAACCCGGCGCTGAACAAGGTCGGCAAAGGGATGAAGGAAGGGCCCGAGCTGCTGGTCGCGCCACAGGAGACCCTGGACGTCTAGGAGGGATCAGCCCTCTTCGCCTTCCTTCGCTTCTTCGGCTTCCTCGCGTTCTTCTTCTTTCAGCTCTTCGGCTTCTTCGTCGATCGGCGGCGTGTGCTCGGGCAGCGCCACCGCCGTGCGCGCGGTCGGTTCGCCGGCGCTGATTTCGAGCGTGCAGGCGATCTTCGCCGAGGGGACGTCCTGGGAGCGCCAAATCGTGAAGAAGGGTAGTTCCAGGTCCTGCTTAGGTTTGCCGACGACGAAGTATTTGATCCGCTCTTCGCCGACCTTGTAGGCCGGCCATTCGACCTTGACCCCGCGTTCGGTGGTGAAGCGCGCGGGTCGGTCGGGAAATTCGAGCACCGCAAGTTCGCTGCTCTTCGAGCTGAAGTCCATCAGCACCGTTTCCGGCACTTCCTGGTTGTAGATGCCGTCTTCGGAGGAGCGCGGGTAGGTGCCGCGCAGGCCGCCCGAGCTCTGCGCCACTTCGGTCCCTTTCGGCGCCTTCACCTTGCAAAGGATGCGGCCACCGCCGATCGGCGCTCCGGCCGAGACGGTGAGCTTGGAGCTGGCGACGTAGAGCGCATAGCCGCTGACGTTCGTCCCCGTCGCCCGGATCCGGGTCTCGCTCAGCTGCATGGTGCCGCCGCCAGGAACTGGGACCACCTGCGAGTCGGGGCCGTCCTGCGTCTGCACCCATTCGAGGTTGGCGGCTTCGCCCTCGCCCTTGCCGGTGCTCGCCAGGGCGGCGACGACGCAGGCGAGGAGCCCCACCGCGACCACGATCAGGGCCCCGCGCGGGGGGCGCCGGTCCGGCGCGGCGCTGCCTTGGGGGGCGTCGTTCACAGCGCCACGGTATTGGAATCGGTCACGGATTCGCGCCGTTGCGATACCTCGACCGCCCTCGCGGGTACGTTCTCCCCGTGGCAGGCAAGGTGACCCGTCTGAGCATGGCCGAGGCGCGACCGCGGACCGTCGAGGTTCACGGCCACCCCGTCAACTTCATCGAAGCCGGTTCCGGGCCGGTGCTGATGCTGATCCACGGGATGGCGGGCACCTGCGCCAACTGGGAGGCGGTGATCGAGCCGCTGGCGATCAGCCACACGGTGATCGCTCCCGACTTTCCCGGCCACGGCGCCTCGGCCCCGGGCGGCGGCGACTACTCGCTTGGCAGCCTCGCCAGCGGCCTGCGCGACCTGATGCTGGCGCTCGGCCACGAGCGGGCGACCCTGGTCGGCCACTCGCTCGGCGGCGGCGTCGCGCTGCAGTTCACCTACCAGTTTCCGGAGATGGTCGAGCGGTTGGCGCTGGTCTCCAGCGGCGGCCTCGGCCCCGACGTCAGCCCGATCCTGCGGGCGGCGGCGCTGCCCGGGGCCGAGCTCTTCATTTCGGCCACCGCCGGGGTTGGGAGCAAGGTCGGCTCCGTGGTCGGACGCGGCCTCGGCCTCGTCGGCCTGCGTCCCAACGCCGACGTCGCGGAAGTGACGCGGGGCTACGCGAGCTTGACCGACCCCGCCCGTCGCAAGGCCTTCGTCGCCACCCTGCGCTCGGTGGTCGGCACCGAGGGCCAGCGCGTCGCCGCCCTCGACAAGCTCTATCTCGCCGAGACCCTGCCGCTGCTGATCGTCTGGGGCGAGAAGGACCCGATCATCCCGGTCGAGCATGGCCGCGACGCCCACGCCCAGCTCCCCAGCAGCCGCCTGGAGATCTTCGAGGACACTGGCCACGTCCCCCAGCTGGAGCGCCCTGGCCGCTTCATCGCTGTCCTCGAACGCTTCATCGCCGAAACCGACCCGGCGGAGTTTGACCGCGACGAGTGGCGCGCGAGGTTCAAAGCCGCTGGGAACTAGCAGTAGGACCGCGAGAAGACGCGCCCGACAGGATTCGAACCTGTGGCCTACAGCTCCGGAGGCTGTCGCTCTATCCAGCTGAGCTACGGGCGCGTAGTCGCAGCTTAACCGTCAGAAGCGCCAGGCGTTGCGGTCGCAGGTTCCATCTGAGTGAAGACATAAAGTTTCAGTCCTGAAGACTGCGACGAAAGGGAATGAGGGGGAGGCAATGATTCTCGCGGCGCTCATCGAGCGAGGAATCGACGTCGCCGTTCCCTTTGGCGGAGGCCAGCCTTATGACCTGGTTATCGACCTTGGTGGATTTGACTTGCTGAAGGTCCAGTGCAAGACGGGATGGGAAGACAAGAGCTGCGTCTCCTTCAATACGCGGTCGACCGATCATGGTCAGGGTCGGCGCTCCTATGTCGGTCTGGCCCACATCTTCGGTGTCTACTTCCCTCCGACAAAGTCGGTGTACCTGGTCCCCTTAGATGCCGTGGGTGGGTTCCGGGGATATCTGCGTCTGAAGCCTGCGCGGAACAATCAGCAACGCAAGGTCAGATTCGCAGAGGATTTTGAGATCGGTCGATGGTCAGCGGAGCAACTACTCAATGTCAAGCGCAGCGCTGAGCTCATGGCGGAGCCGCAGCTGAACTTCGCGTAGGCTCGCCGCCGATGGATCTGGCGGTCACTTTTCTCGGTACCGGGGGTTCGGTGCCCTCGGCGCGGCGCTCGACGGCGAGCGTGCTGGTCACGCGTGGGGGGGAGCGGCTGCTGTTCGACTGCGGCGAAGGGACGCAGCGGCAGATGCAGCGCTCGCTGGGGCTGGTGCAGGTCGACGAGATCTACCTGACGCATTTCCACGCCGACCACGTGCTGGGGATCCCCGGCTTGCTGAAGACCTACGACCTGACCGATCGCCAGGTGCCGCTGAAGATCTACGGCCCACCGGGCCTGGGCGAGCTCTTCCAGGTCTTCTCGCCGCTGATCGGCCGCCTCGGGTTCGCCCTCGACCTGGCCGAGCTAGGCCCGGGCGACGCGGTTGAGCACGAGGGCTACGAGGTCCGGCCCTTCGAAGCCTCGCATCGCACCACCCGCGCCAACGGCTACGCGCTGGTCGAGGCCGAGCGCCCGGGCCGCTTCGATCCCGCCGCCGCGGCCGCCGCCGGCGTGCCGGAAGGACCGGCCTATGCGGCGTTGCAGCGCGGGGAGGAGGTCGAGGGCTCCTCTGGGACCGTCGCCCCAGACCAGGTGATGGGCCCGAGCCGCCCCGGACGCACGATCGTGATCACCGGCGACACCGCTCCCAGCCCGGCCACCGTCTCCGCGGCGGCCGACGCCGACCTGCTCGTCCACGACGCCTCCTTCGCCGAGGAGGAGGTGCAGCGCGCGGCAGAGACCGGCCACTCGACCGTCGCCCAGGCCGCCGGGGTCGCCGCCGAGGCCCACGTGAAGCTGCTCGCCTTGGTGCATATCTCCTCCCGCTACCACGTCGGCAAGGTGATCGAGGAGGCGCGGGACGTCTTCGAGCCGACGGTAGCCCCCAAAGACTTCGACGTCATCGAACTGCCATTTCCGGAGCGAGGTGCACCCGAGCTAATCCCAAACGGAGCCCGGGCCCCGAACGGCGACGGGTAGGGCCCCTCGACGGACCCTCCCCGCTGTTGTCCGTCGAGGGGCCCTACCCGTCGCCGCCTGGTCCGCTGCTACATTGCCCCCGTCCTTTAACCCGGTCCTGCGAGGCCAGGAAGGAATTGATCGAAGTGAGCGAGAAGGTCGTGCTGGAGCACGACGACCTGAGGCGAACGCTGCGGCGGATCGCCCACGAGATCGCCGAGAAGAACCCCGATTCGGACCGTCTGGCGATCGTCGGCATCCACACCCGCGGCGCCGTCCTCGCCCGCCGCCTCCACGTCTTCCTCGGTGAGCTGACCGGGGCGGAGCTGCCGATCGGCGACCTCGACATCTCCTTCTACCGCGACGACGTCGGCGCCAAGGCCCCCTCCGCGCAGCCGGTCGTTCACAGCTCCCACATCGATTTCGACCTCTCAGACCGCACGGTCATCCTCGTCGACGACGTCCTCTACACCGGCCGCACCGTGCGCGCCGCGATCGAGGCGCTCTTCGACTACGGCCGCCCGCAACGTGTCCAGCTGGCGGTCCTCTGCGACCGCGGCCACCGCGAGCTGCCGTTCCGCCCCGACTACGTCGGCAAGAACCTGCCGACGGGCCGCGGGGAACGGGTCAACGTCCGCCTCGATGAGGTCGACGGCACAGACGAGGTGACGATCTCCGAGCCCAGCCCCGTGGAGGTGGCGCCATGAAACACCTGCTCTCGATCGAGCAGCTCTCGCGAGCGGAAATCGAGGCGATCCTCGACCGCGCCGAGAGCTTCGCCGAGGTCGGTCGCCGCGACATCAAGAAGGTGCCGACGCTGCGCGGCCGCACCGTCGTCTCGCTCTTCTACGAGTCGAGCACCCGCACCTCCAGCTCTTTCGACCTCGCCGCCAAGCGTCTCTCCGCCGACCTCGTCTCGGTCAAGGCCAGCGGCTCCTCGGTCGAGAAGGGCGAGTCGCTGAAGGACACCGTCGCCACCCTCTCCGCCTACGACCCGGCGGCAATCGTCATCCGCCACCCCCACGCCGGCGCCGCCCAGATGGTCGCCGGCTGGACCTCGGCGGCGGTCGTCAACGCCGGCGACGGCAAGCACGAGCACCCGAGCCAGGCGCTGCTCGACGTCTACACCCTGCGCCGCCGCCTCGGCGCGCTGGAGGGGGTGAAGATCTGGATCGTCGGCGACGTCCTCCACAGCCGCGTCGCCCGCTCCAACCTGCTCGCCTTCGAGCGGATGGGCGCTGAGGTCACCGTCTGCGCCCCGCCGACGCTGATCCCGCGCGGGATCGAGGCGCTCGGCTGCGAGGTCGCTTACGGCCTCGACGGGATCGAGGAGGCCGACGTCGTCTACGCGCTGCGGATGCAGAAGGAGCGGATGAGCGAGAGCTTCGTCCCTTCGCTGCGCGAGTACGCCGCCAACTTCCAGATCGACACCCGCCGCCTCAACCCCCGCCAGCTGCTGATGCACCCCGGCCCGGTCAACCGCGGCGTCGAGCTCTCCGGCGAGGCGATCGACTCGCCCCAGTCACTGATCGCCGAGCAGGTCGCGGCCGGCCTGGTGGTGCGGATGGCGATCCTCTACGAGCTGCTGGCCGGCGCCGAGCAGGCGCCGAGCGGCGACGGCGAGGGCAGCGCCCCGACCCCGATCGGAACCCCGGCATGAGCCTCACCGACGCACTCGACGTCCGCGCCGGCGAGGACGCGCACCTGGTCCTCCGTCGCGCCACCGTCCTCGACCCCGTCGCCGGCATCGACGCCGTTCACGACGTCGTCGTCCGCGACGGCGAGATCGCTGCCCTCGCCGCGCCTGGCGAGGCCGACACCGAGGGCGCGGAGGTCGTCGAGGCCGAGGGCCTGCACGCCTTCCCCGCATTCTTCGACCCGCACGTCCACCTGCGCACCCCCGGCCACGAGCACAAAGAGGACGTCGAGACGGGCTCCCGCGCCGCCGCCGCCGGCGGCTACTGCGGGATCCTGGCGATGGCCAACACGCAGCCGCCGGTCTCCACCGCGGCCGACGTCTCCGCCCTGCGCGAGCAGGCGCGGGCGAGCGCCTCGATCCCGGTCGGCTTCCTCGCCACCGTGACCAAGGCAATGGAGGGGACCGACCTGACCGAGATGGTCGAACTGCGCGAAGCCGGCGCGGTCGGCTTCTCCGACGACGGCCTGCCGATCGTCGACGCCGGGGTGATGCGCCGCGCCCTGCAGTACCAGCACCTCTGCGGCGGCAACATCGCCCTGCACGAGGAGGACCCGCGGCTCTCCCGCGACGGCGCCATGCACGAGGGGCCGGTCTCCGCCGCGCTCGGCATCGCCGGCATCCCCTCGGTCTCGGAGTCGACGATGGTCGCCCGCGACGCCGCCCTCGCTGGATACGAGAGCGCGCGCATCCACGTCCAGCACCTCTCCGCCGCAGAGTCGGTCGAGGTCGTCCGCGCCGCCAAGGCCGCGGGGGTCCGGATCAGCGCTGAGGCCAGCCCGCACCACCTCTGCCTCACCGACGAGGCGGTCCGCGGCCTCGACCCGCACCGGGCGAAGATGAACCCGCCGCTGCGCGAAGAGCGCGACCGCCAGGCGCTGATCGAGGGGCTGCGCGACGGCACCGTCGAGTGCATCGCCACCGACCACGCGCCGCACCAGCCGGAGGAAAAGGACGTCCCCTTCGAGCAGGCGGCGATGGGAGTGACCGGCCTGGAGACCGCCTTCGCCGCCCTGCACACCGAGCTGGTCCTGCCCGGCGTCATCGACCTGGCGCTGCTGGTCGAGCGGCTCGCCGGCGGCGCCGAGCCGTTTGACATCGAGCGCCCGACCCTGGTGCCGGGATCGGAGGCCAACGTCGTCCTCTGCGACCTCGGCGCCGAGTGGACCGTCGGCGAGGACGGCTACGAGAGCCGCTCGGCCAACTCCTGGTGCGCCGGCCAGACGCTCACCGGCCGGGTCCTGATGACCGTCGCCGCCGGCCAGGTCGCCTTCCGCCTCCGTTCCTTCTCCCTGGGAGTCGCCGCATGATTCACCTGTTCCCTATCCGTCCAGGACAACGAAAAGGAACAGGCGAATGAGTGCCTACCTGCTGCTCGAGGACGGCACCCGTCTCGACGGCCTCGCCTGCGGCCACGACGGCGCGGTCACCGGCGAGGTCGTCTTCAACACGGCGATGACCGGCTACCAGGAGTCGGTCACCGATCCCTCCTACGCCGGCCAGATCATCGTCTTCACCTATCCGCTGATCGGCAACTACGGGGTCTCCGGGGCGGCGATGGAGTCCGATGCGGTCCACGCCCGCGGCGTGGTCATGCGCGACGCGAAGAACCGCGAGGACGTCGCCACCGCCGAGGGCGGCTGGCTCGACTGGCTCGGCGACTGCGGCGTGCCGGCAATCAGCGGCGTCGACACCCGCGCCCTCGTCCGCCACCTGCGCGACAAGGGCGCGATGCGCGGGGGGATCTTTCCCGCCGCGACCCCCGAAGCCGAGGCCCGCGAACGGATCGCCGCCGAGCCCGCGATGGACGGCGCCGACTTCGCCCGCACCGTCACCCCGGAAGCGCCGGTCCGCTTCGAGGGCGAGGGCCCGCACGTGGTCGGGATCGACACCGGCGTCAAGCTCAGCATCGTCCGCCAGCTGCGCGAGCACGGCTGCCAGCTCACCCTCCTGCCCTGCACCAGCAGCCCCGAGGAGGTGCTCGCCGAGGAGCCCGACGTCGTTTTCCTCGCCAACGGCCCCGGCGACCCAGCCGCCCTCGACTACGTGGTCGAGACCGTCCGCGGCGTGCTCGGAAAGAAGCCCGTGTTCGGCATCTGCCTCGGCCATCAGCTGCTCTGCCGCGCCGTCGGCCTGGAGACCTACAAGCTGCCCTTCGGCCACCGCGGCGCCAACCACCCGGTCAAGGACCTGGAGACGGGGCGGATCGACATCACCTCGCAGAATCACGGCTTCGCCGTCGTCGGCCCCGGCGGCGAGGCGAAGATCGAGGGCGACGAGCCGGTCCGTTGGGACACCGACTTCGGCGTCGCCGAGCTCTCGCAGCTGAACCTCTACGACCGCACCGTCGAGGGCCTCGTCCTGCGCGACGTCGCCGGCGCCACCGTCCAGTACCACCCCGAGGCCGGGCCGGGCCCGCACGACGCCCGGCACCTCTTCGACCGCTTTCTGGAGCTGGCGGCGTGATCTGGCCGCCGCCGGAGCAACCGCTCGAAGGCAGCCTGGTTCGCCTCGAGCCGTTGGTCGAGGCCCATCGCGAGCCGCTGCGCTCGGTCGCCGGTTTTCCCGAGATCTGGCAGTGGATGGACCGCCGCGTCGCCGAAACCGAGGAGGGCTTCGACCAGTGGTTCGACGGCCGCCTGCTGGCCCGCCGGATGGGGGAGGAATACGCCTACGCGACCCTGACCGCCGCCGGCGAGCCGCTCGGCAGCAGCTCCTACCTCGCCCCGCGCCCGATCCACGACGGGGTCGAGATCGGCTGGACCTGGCTGACGCCCTCGGCCTGGCGCACCGGCGCCAACGTCGAGGCGAAGCTGTTGATGCTGGCCTTCGCCTTCGAAGAGCTCGGCTGCATGCGGGTCGAGCTGAAGACCGACGCCCGCAACGAGCGCTCGCGCGGGGCGATGGAAGCGCTGCCGGCGAAGTTCGAGGGCGTCTTCCGCAAGCACATGCTGATGCCGGTCACCGGCGTCCGCGACTCGGCCTATTTCTCGATCGTCGACGACGAGTGGCCGGCGGTCCGTCAAAACCTGGAGCAGCGCCTGGCAGGGGCGCGGGAGGTCGAGAGTGCCTAAACGCGAGGACATCCAGAAGATCCTTCTGATCGGTTCGGGGCCGATCGTGATCGGCCAGGCGGCGGAGTTCGACTACTCCGGCGTGCAGGCCTGCAAGGTGCTGCTCGAGGAGGGCTACGAAGTCGTCCTCGTCAACTCGAACCCGGCGACGATCATGACCGACCCCGAGTTCGCCACCGCCACCTACATCGAGCCGCTGCTGCCTGGGCCGGTGACCAAGATCATCGAAAAGGAGCGCCCCGACGCGCTGCTGCCGACGCTCGGCGGCCAGACCGCGCTGAACATCGCGATGGCGCTCGACGAGGACGGGACGCTGGAGCGGTTAGGGGTCGAGCTGATCGGCGCCAACGCCGAGTCGATCAGCCGCGCCGAGGACCGCGAGAAGTTCCGCACCACGATGCAGGATGCGGGCATCCGGGTTCCCTGGTCGGTCATCGTCGAGAGCGTGGCGGAGATGGAGGCGAAGCTGGCCCGCGGCGACATCACCCTGCCGGCGATCGTCCGTCCCGCCTTCACGATGGGCGGGCAGGGCGGAGGGATCGGCCGCACGGAGACCGAGCTGCGCCAGGTCGTCTCCGAGGGGCTGGCGGCAAGCCCGATCAACCAGGTGCTGGTCGAGGAGTCGGTGATCGGCTGGGGCGAGTTCGAGCTCGAGGTGATGCGCGACCGCAACGACAACGTGGTGATCATCTGCTCGATCGAGAACGTCGACCCG
>Ga0164301_10000029_pt1 | contig 35011 bp, 38 predicted proteins | sample Whisoiple_231_MG_FD_109711 | JGI IMG/M metagenome (GOLD analysis project Ga0164301, IMG submission 109711) | Unamended control soil microbial communities from upstate New York, USA - Whitman soil sample_231_MG | ecosystem: Environmental > Terrestrial > Soil > Agricultural land ... | reverse complement strand
GCGGGCTCGGCCAGCATCGCGTCGCGGACGATCACGTCGCCGGACTCGCAGTGCATGCCGGCGATCGTCACCAGCGTCTCCGCCGGGGCGGCGGCGCGGTCGGCGATCAGCGCCTCGTACTTCGAGCCGTAGAGCATCGGCCGCAGGTTGTCGGACATGCCGCCATCGACAGCGACATAGGTGCGGACGCCGGGGATCTCCTTGACGGTCCCGACGCGGTAGGCGGTGAGGCCGGCGTTGGCGACCAGCGAGCGGCCGGGCTCGACCAGGATCCGCACGCCGGGGCCGAAGACCTCGGCGACGCCGCGGACCTTGACGTCGACGTAGGCGTCGATCGAGGGCGGCTCGTCCTCGTGGGTGTAGGCGACGCCGAGGCCGCCGCCAACGTTGACCACCTCGCACCACTCGCCGGCGAGGTCGCCGAGCGCGCGGATCGCCAGCGTGTAGGGCTCCAGCTCGAAGATCTGCGAGCCGATGTGGGCGTGCAGTCCGACCAGGTCCAGCTTCTCGGAGGCGAGGACGCGCTCGATCGCCCGCGCCGCCAAGCCGTCCTCCAGCCCGAAGCCGAACTTCGAGTCGAGCTGGCCGGTGGTGATGTAGTCGTGGGTCGAGGGCTTGATCCCGGGGGTGACCCGGATCAGGACCTTCTGGGGTTCGTCGAGCAGCCGCTCGCAGCGCTCGATCTCGTCGAAGGAGTCGAGGATCAGGTGGCGGATGCCTGCCCGCGCGGCGAAGAGGATCTCCGCGTCGGACTTGTTGTTGCCGTGCATGTGGATGCGGCCGGGGTCGAAGCCGGCGCTGAGGGCCATGTGCAGCTCGCCGCCGGAGGCGACGTCGACCGAGAGCCCCTCCTCGGCGAAGAGCCGGTAGGCGGCGGTGCAGGGCAGCGACTTGCTGGCGAAGAGGATCTCGTGCTCGGCATCGCGGGACTCGAATGCCTCGCGGTAGGCGCGGGCGCGGGCGCGCATGTCGTCCTCGGCGTAGAAGTAGGCCGGGGTGCCGAACTCCTCGGCCAGCTCGACCAGGTCGCAACCGGCGACCTCGAGGTGACCCTCCTCGCCGACGCGGCTGCCGCGCGGGAAGACCGCCGAGCCCGCCACCGGATCGCTCGCCAAAGACCCCGCCTGTCCTCGCTCCGCCATAGGACGGGCATTTTGACGATTAGTCGCCCGACAAGGGCGAGCGCGTCATTCCACTGTTCCCCTCAGGCGTCAGGCAACGGAAAGGAACAGGCGAATGAGAGAGCGCTACTTGCCGCCGAGGACGCCTTCGACCGCGCCGACGGTTTCGTCGACGACTTGGCCGACCGGCGATTCCGGCCCGGCGACGCCGTTGACGGTTTCTTCGGTCACCTGGGTGACGCCGGTTTCCTCCAGGGCGCCGCCGGTGACGGTTTCGTCGACCTGGTTGACGGTTTCGTTGACGGTGCTGGTGACTTTTTCGGAGGTCGTGGAGGTGGTCGTCCCGCCACCACCACCGCCGCCGCCGCCGGTCGAGCCGCCGCCGCCGGAGCTGCCGCCACCCGAGGCCGTGCCGGTGCCGCTCGAGCCGCCGCCACCCGGGGTCGAGCCGCCGCCGTCCGTGGTCCCGCCGCCACCACCGGTGGCGCCGCCATTGCCACCTTCGCCGTCGCCGCCCGGTTGCTGACCGCTGCCGCCGAGGCCCTGTTCGCCGCCGCCGGCCGATCCGCCGCCGCCTTGGGCGCCGTGGTTCGCTCCGCCACCGGTAGCGCCGCCGCCGGGCGCGCTCCCGCCCGTTCCGCCAGTGGCGCCCGCGTCCGCCGTCTCCGCGGCCGAGACCGCGACATCGTCGCCCCCGCCGATCAGTCCGCGGATCGGAAAGTTCTCGAAGACCTGGGCCGAGACGAGCAGGACGAAGGCAACAACGGCGACCGCGATCAGGCTCGCGCCCGACATCGCTCCCACCAGATAGCTCCGCGCCTGCCTGATCATCCGCTGTTGGCTTACCCCATCGGAGCCCTGCGCCTAACAGATCGGACTCCTGAACTACTAAAATTAAGTAGTCCCAGGCGCGGGAACTGGGCGCGAGTCAGCCGCCAGGGGCGTTTTCGACGTGGAGGAGCTCCTGGCTAGCCTCCTCCTCCATCTGCAGCGTCGTGTGCTCGATCCCGTAGCTATCGCGCAGGATCAGCTCCAGGCGGCGGCGGATCAGGTCGCGGTCGGCCCCCTGGGCGACGACGACGTGGGCGGCGATCGCGCCGAAGCCGGAGGTGACGGTCCAGACGTGGAGGTCGTGGACCGAGCGCACCCCCTCCTCGCGGCAGATCTCCGCCCCGACCGCGTCGACGTCGACGTTCTCCGGCGCGGCCTCCATCAACACGTCGAAGGGCTCCTTGATCAGACGCCAGGAGGAGGCGAGGATCAAGACCGCGATCAGCAGGCCGACGATCGGGTCGATCACCGGTGAGCCGCCGAGGAGGACGAAGGCGCCGGCGAGGACGACGCCGATCGAGCCGAGCGCGTCGGCGGCGGAGTGGCGCAGGACCCCCTCGAGGTTGATGTCCTGCCGCTGGCCGCGGGCGAGGACGACCGTCGCGGCGGCGTTGCCGGCCAGCCCGATCGCACCGAGGGCAAGCACCCCCCAGCCGTCGATCGCCGGCGGGTCGGAGAAGCGGCCGAAGGCGGCGATCGCGACGGCGATGCTGACCGCGACCAGGAGGAGCCCGTTGACCAGCGCCGCCAGCACCTCCGAGCGCTGGTAGCCGAAGGTGCGCCGGCCGGCCGCCGGCAGGGTCGCCAGTCGCGCCGCGATCAGGGCGAGGACGATCGAGCCGGCGTCGGAGAGGACGTGGCCGGCGTCGGCGAGCACCGCCAGCGAGCCGGTGAGGACCCCGCCGATCGCCTCGGCGACGAGCAGGCCGAGGTTGATCCACAGCGCCCACCGCATCCGCGCCCGGCTGTCGGCGCGGCGCGCATCGAGCGCGTGGCTATGGCTGTGACCGTGTCCGGGTCCGTGCACGCCAACGAGGATACGGGTGCCGACGGGACGAAATTACCCCTATATGAAGGGAAATCGTCCCGTCGGCGAGATCAGGCCGCTACCGGCTCCTTCTTCGCCGCCTCAGCCGCGACTTCGGCGGCGTAGCCGAGGCGCTCGGCGTACTCGCGCGCCTGCATCCGCGAGATGACCATCCGCTGGATCTCGGCCGTGCCCTCGAACAGCTGGTAGATCTTCGCGTCGCGGAACCACTTCTCCAGCGGGCACTCGGTGCTCTGCGCGTAGGGGCCGACCAGGTCCATCAGCGTCGTCGTCGCCCACATCGTCACGTCGCCGGCCTTGAGCTTCGACATCGAGCCCTGGCCGCCGGTCATCGGCATCCCGTTGCGCCCCATCCAAGCGGCGCGCTGGACCAGCAGGCGGGCCGATTCGATCTCGGTGGCGACGTCGGCGAGCGTCTGCTGGATCCGCTGCGCCTGCAGCATCGGCACCCCTTCGTAGGACTGGCCGTCGAGGTACTCGAGGGTCCACTCGTAGGCGGCCTGGGCGATGCCGAGCGCCGAGGCGCCGACCAGCGGCCGGGTCACCTCGAAGGTCGCGAGCGCGTCGGCGCCGCGGGACTTCTTCCCTTCGCGGCCGCGCTGCAGCTTCTTCTCCAGCTTCTCGTCGCCGCCCAGCAGGCAGTCGCCGGGGACGCGGCAGTCCTCGAGCACGATCTCCGCGGTGTGCGAGGCGCGGATCCCGAGCTTCGACTCCTTCTTGCCCTGGGAGAGCCCGGGGGTGTCCTTGGGGACGACGAAAGAGGCCTGGCCGCGGGTGCCGAGCGCCGGGTCGACGGTGGCGACGACGACGTGGACGTCGGCGATGCCGCCGTTGGTGATGAAGACCTTGGTCCCGTTCAGGACCCACTCGTCGCCGTCGCGCTTGGCGGTCGTTTTCAGGCTCTTGACGTCGGACCCGGCCTGCGGCTCGGTGACCGCGTAGGCGCCGAGTTTGATCTCCTCGGCGCTGCCGAAGCACTCGGGAACCCAGCGCATGATCTGCTCCGGGGTGCCGGAGGAGGCGATGCCGGCGGCGGCGAGGCCGGAGCCGGAGATCGCCAGGGCGGTGCCGGCGCAGCCCCAGTGGAACTCTTCGGCGGAGATCACCTGGAACTGGCCCTCGGGGTCGGCGGCGGAGCGCTGGATCGACTCAAGCGTGCCGAATCCCTGTTTCCGTGCCTCTTTGATCACCTCCCAGGGGATGCTCTCCTCCCGGTCGTGCTTGGGCGCCGCCGGTCGGATCACCTCGCGGGCGAACTTCCGGCACCGCTCCTTGAAGTCTTTCTGCTCGTCGTTGAGTGCGAAATCCATCTCTACCTCCGCCGCCGTCCGTTGATTGACTGGTCAGTCAGCCAGTCCGGGAACCTTACTCCTCCCCGCGGCAGGCCCATCGGTACGTTTCCCCGGTGATCCCGAAGCGGCCGATCAACGCCGACGTCCCCGCGGAGGAGAAACAGGCCGAGAAACCGACGCCCGAGCCGAACCCGGCGCCGGCGCCTGCGGAGAAGTCAAAGCCCGGTGCGCCCAGGCCATTGCTGATACTCGTTGCGCTCGCCCTGATCTTCATCGTCGTCGCAATCGTCTGGGGGACCGGCGGCGAGGACGGCGGCACCAGCGAGACCCCGGCTCCGGCACCAGCCACCTCCGAGGGCAAGCCGGACGAAGCGGCCGCCGCCGAAACCGCCGAAGCGCTCGGCTATCCCGGCTTCGCGACCAACAACACGACCCGGATCGGCGGCTCGGACCCGGCGGCTAACGCCGCCGGTGCCGCCCTCGCGGTCTTCCCCTCCACCACGCCGGCGCAGCGCCCCGCGGCGGTGACGATCGTCGGCGAAGAAGACTGGGCCGGGGCGATCGCGGCCGCCGTCCTGACGGCGGCCCCGGTGCGGGCGCCGATCCTCTACTCCGGCCCGTCCGAGATGCCGGAGGTGAGCGAAGAAGCGCTTGCGGCCCTGGACCCCCAGGGGAGCAAGGACACCGGCCAGGCGTCCCTGTTCGCGATCGGCACCGTCGCCTACCCGGGCAAGGCGGCGCCGGTCGACTCCGGCGATCCGGCCAGCACCGCGGCCCAGATCGCAACCCTGCGGGAACGCCTCTTCGGCGAACCCCCGAAGCACATCGTCGTCGCCTCCGACTCGCGTCCCGACTTCGCCGTGCCCGCCGCCGCCTGGGCCGCCCGCTCCGGCGACCCGGTGCTCTTCTCCGGCACCAAGAAGCTGCCCGGGCCGACCGCGGCGGTCCTCAAGGCGCACCCGAAGATGCCTGTCTACGTGCTCGGCCCCTCGTCGGTCATCTCCTCGGACGTGGTGCGCGAAATCGCCAAGGTCTCCGGGCAGGTCAAGCGCGTCGCCGGCGAGGACCCGGTCGCCAACGCGCTCGCCCTCGCCCGCTACCGCGACGGCAGCTTCGGCTGGAACGTCAACGACCCCGGGCACGGGTTCGTCCTCGCCCGCAGCGACGCCCCCACCGATGCCGCCGCCGCGGCGCCGCTCTCGGCCTCCGGGACCTGGGGGCCGCTGCTGCTGACCGACGACGCCGGCCAGCTGCCGGAAGAGGTCCGCAGCTACCTGCTCGACGTCAAGCCCGGCTACACCAACGACCCGACCCGCGCCTTCTACAACCACGTCTGGGTGATCGGCGACCAGGACGCGATCGCGGTCGGCCAGCAGGCGGAAGTCAACGAACTGGCCGAGCTTGCGAAGATCGGCGAAGAAGAATGAGCGAGTCTGAGAACCCACAGCTGCTCGGCGGCGAGAAGGAGATCACGGTCGAGGACATCCGCGCCCTCGCCGGCCCCGTCACCCCCCATTTCTCCCTGCAGGTCCGCAACCGCATCCGCCGCCTGATCGAGCCACTGGCGCCCGACCATCCGGCGCGGGTCGAAGGCGAGCGCCAGATCGCCCGCCTCGAAGAGCTCTCCCGCCACAGCGGGGAGCCGCGGGACGGCCTCGGGATCTCGCATTGAAGTACCTCGCTCCCGAAGTCTGGCGGCTGCAGGAAGCGCCGCGGCCGCTGATCAACGTCTACCTCGCCGGCGACGTCCTGATCGACGCCGGCCGGCGCTGGGACCGCCGCCGGATCTTCGCCGAGCTCGAGGGGCGGGAGATCTCGATGGTGGCGCTGACCCACGTCCACCCCGACCACCAGGGCTGCGCCAAGGACGTCTGCGAGGCGCGCGGCGTGCCGCTCGCCTGCCACGAGGACGACGTCGACGCGATGGAGGGGCGCCGCGCGGTGGCCGCCACCGCCAAGCCGGGCGCCAAGCTCTTCGCCCGCATGTGGGAAGGGCCGCCGCACAAGGTCGACCGCGTCCTGCGCGAGGGCGACGAAGTGGCCGGCTTCCGGGTCGTCCACGCTCCCGGCCACGCGCCGGGAGAGGTGATCTTCTTCCGCGACTCCGACCGGGTCGCGATCTGCGGTGACGTGATCCGCAACATCACCTACGTGACGATGCGGACCCGCCTCGCTGAGCCCCCCGCCGACCTGACGCCCGACCCGGCCGAGAACCGGCGCTCGATCCGTAAGCTCGCCGAGCTCAATCCCTCCCTGATCCTCCCCGGCCACGGCCCCGCTGTGACCGACCTCGCCGCCTTCGAGCGGTTCGCCTCGCAGCTTCCCGGGTAGCCCCACCGCACCGACTCGCCTTCCGGCGGGTTACTGAATTTGGGGTACTCGGTCACCAACTGGAAGGGAGTCCAGGATGAGCAAGCTGAAGAAGATGCGCCCGTCGCCGGCGATGGTGGTGGCAGTAATCGCGCTCGTCGTCGCCTTGGCGGGGACGGCCTACGCGGCGCAGACGATCAACGGCGGCGCGATCAAGAAGCAGACGATCGGCGGCGGCAAGCTGAAGAAGGACACCCTGACGGGGTTCCAGATCAACACCAACAAGCTCGGCACGGTGCCGTTCGCGCAGGTCGCGACGCACACCTTCTGGGCCGTCGTCAACAACCCCTCGAGCCCCGGCAACGCCACCCTGGCGCGCGCCAGCGGGCCGAACATCGCCGCGGTCGAGGGCGGCGGCGCGGTGACGGTCACCTTCCCGTTCAACGTCTCCGGCTGCGCCGACGTCGCCGGGCGCAACAACGCCGGCAACTCGGTGCCCAACGCGGGCTACGCGCAGACCAACGCCTCGGCCTCGAACCCGAACGCGATCGAGGTCCGGACCAAAGACAAAGACGGCAACAACGAGGACGCCGACTTCCACCTGATCGTGATCTGCCCTTAGCGCGGGGGTTTCGCCGAGCCCTCCTAGGAATCGCCGGGGAGGCGGGCGCTGCCCATGTCGACGCGCTTCCCGCGAAACGGGACGCCCTCGGCCCGCAGCAGCGCCCGCTGCCGATCTTCCTTGGCGAGCGAGCCGTCGGCGCGGACCACGCGCCACCAGGGCAGGTCGGGCTCGTCGGCGTGGAACAGGACCGTGCCGGCGAACCGAGGCGCCCCCGGCGAAACGTCCCCATAGGTGCTCACGAACCCGGCCGGGATCGAGCGCACCCGCTCCAGCACCTCGAACTCGCGAGACCGCAAAAAGTCATCCTCAAGATGACTTTTTGCGGTCTCGGCGCTCACGTGCCGGGGCCGAAGGCGTCGATGATGCGATTCTGGAACTCGCTCAGCTCCTCGGGTGAGATGAAGTAGGTCGGCGGCGTGAGGAAGAGGCCGTCGGCGCGCTCGGCGGTTGCCTCGACCCTGGATCGGACCTTTTCGAGCGGGCCGGCGGCGCAGTAGGCCTCGACCATCTCATCGCTGATCGCCGCCGGCACCGCGGCGAGATCTCCCCGCCGGAAAGCCTCGCCGGCGGCGATGGCGTTGTCAGCGAAGCCGTGCATCTCCCAGAGCGGCATGTAGGTCTTGACGGTCGCGTAGAAGGAGATCGTGCGGCGCGCCATCTCGATCGCCCGCCCCTCGTCGTCGTCGATCGCGCAGCAGACGGTCGGCAGGTAGTCGAAGCCGGAGCGCTCGCGACCGGAACGGTCCAGCCCTTTCTCGAAGGCGGGAACGATCACCTCGTCGATCCACTTCAGGCTCTGGATCGGATGGCCGATCAGGCCGTCGGCGACGTCCCCCGCCATCCGCGCCATCCCCGCCTGCACGGCGGCGGTGTAGATCGGCACCGCCTCGCGCGGCGCTGGGTGCGGCCGCACCCAGCCCTTGATGTCGATGTCGTAGTACTCGCCCTGGTAGCGGATCGGCTCGCCGGCACCCGCCTGGCGCATGATCAGCCGCGTCGCCTCGATCGCCTCGCGCAGATGCGGCGCCGGCCGGCCGTAGTCGGCGTTGTGCCAGGTCTCGTTCAGGCGTTTGACCCCCGCACCCATCCCCAACCGGAAGCGGCCGCCGGACATCTCGTCGACGTCGAGGGCGCTGATCGCGTGGATGAAGGGGCTGCGGGTGAAGGCCCAGACGATGCCGGTGGCAACGCCGATCCGCTCGGTCTTCGCCGCCAGGTAGCTGGCCTGGGTGACCGCGCTGCGGAACAGCTCCGGCGCCCAGACGCACTCGACCCCGGCCGCCTCGGCCCGCAGCGTCTCCGCCTCCAGATCGGCGACCGAGGTCCCGATCGCGGCGACGGAGATGCGGTCGAGCGCGCCCACGGCAGGCGTCTAGGCGCTGGCCGGAGCGGACTCGCCGGCGAGCACCGCCTCGGCGACCTGCTCGCGGTGCCACTTGGCGTCGCCGAACATCGCCGCATTGCCGCGGCCGCGCTTGAGGAAAAAGTGGAGGTCGTGCTCCCAGGTGAACCCGATCCCGCCGTGGACCTGGATCGCCATGTCCGGCACCCGCCAACCGGCGTCGGAGGCGTAGGCCTTCGCGGTCGAGGCGGCGAGCGGCAGCGACTCCGGCTCGGCGTCGGCAGCCCAGGCCGCCCCGTAGACGGCCGAGCGCGAGTTCTCGGTCTCCAGCAGCATTTGGGCGCAGCGGTGGGAGACGGCCTGGTAGGCGCCGATCGGCCGGCCGAACTGCTGCCGGTCTTTGGCGTACTCGACCGACATCTCGAGCGCCCGCTGGGCGAGTCCGGTCGACTCGGCGGCGAGGGCGACGCAGGCGCGATGGAAAACAGGGTGGTAGTCCTCGCCGCTGCCCGGCAGAGTTGCCTCGGGGCGGACGCCGTCGAACCGGATCGAGAAGAGGCGGCGGGTGGAGTCGATCGACTCCTCCGTGGTGACCGTGACCCCGTCGGCTGCCTTCTCGACGATGTGCCGGCCACCGTCGGCGGTGGCGACGAGGAAGAAGTCGGCGCTGCCGGCGTCGAGCACCAGAGTCTTTTCGCCGCTGAGGACGTCGCCCGCGCTCATCGCGAAACTCATCGGCTCGGCGGGCCCGTCGGCGTCGATCAGGGCCGGAGCCCCGCGCAGCGACCCATCGGCGAGCGGCCGCAGCCAGCGGTCCTTCTGCTCGTCGGATCCGCCGGCCGCCAGCGCCAGCCCGGCAATCGTGTTCGAGAGCAGAGGCGAGGGCGCCAGCGCGTATCCCATCTCCTCGAAGAGGATCGCCAGCTCGACCGCCCCCAGGCCCTGCCCGCCCCACTCCTCGGGCAGCGCCAACCCGGCCCCGCCGAGCTCGGCCATCTCATTCCAGCCGGCTTCGTCGAAGCCGCTCTCGCTGGCGGCGATCTCGCGCATCCGCTCGGATTTGAAGCGGGCGGCGAGGAAGTCGTGGGCGGTCGACTTGATCGCCTGCTGCTCGTCGGTGAGGTCGAAGTACATTCTTAAAACGCTCCCGCTGCCATGAGCTCGCCTAACGCAGCCGCGGCAGGCCCAGGACCCGCTCGGCGATGATGTTTTTCAGGATGTCGGTCGTCCCGCCCTCGATCGAGTTGGCGCGCGAGCGGAGAAAGCCGTACTGCCAGGCGCCGCCGGCGACGGCGTGCTCAGAGCCGCGAGCCAGCATCGAGTAGGCCCCCTCGATCTCCAGCGCCAGCTCGGTCAGGTCCTGGTTGATGTCCGCCCACTGCCACTTGCCGAGCGAGCCCTCCGGGCCGGGGATCCCCGACTGCATCGTCTTGGTCAGGCCGCGGTAGGCGTTGAGGCGCATCGTCTCCACCTCGATGTGGAGCTGCGCGATCCGCTGGCGGAAGTAGGGGTCATCAGCCGCCGTGCCGCCGTTCGCCGGCGTCTCGCGAGCCAGCTTCGAGAGCCGGCCGAGGCTGTTCTGGATCTGGGAGATCGCCCCGAAGGCGAGCCCGGCGCGCTCGTTCATCAGGGTGGTGATCGCCACCGCCCAGCCGTTGCCGACGCCGCCGACGACGTTCGCATCGGGGACCCGCGCCTCCTCGAAGAAGACCTCGTTGAACTCGCCCTCGCCGGTGATCTGGACCAGCGGCCGCGTCTGCACCGCGTCCTGCTCCATGTCCATCAGGAAGTAGGTGAGCCCCTGGTGCTTGGGCGCGTCGGGGTCGGTGCGGGCGACGAGCATGCACCACTTCGCGTACTGGGCGAACGTCGTCCAGACCTTCTGCCCGGTGACCACCCATTCGTCGCCGTCCTTGACCGCGCGCGTCTTCAGCGAGGCGAGGTCGGAGCCTGACTCAGGCTCCGAGAAGCCCTGGCACCAGATCTCCTCGCCGGTCAGGATCGGCTCCAGGTAGCGCGCCTTCTGATCGTCGCTGCCGTGGGCGATGACCACCGGGCCGCCCATCGCCAGGCCGAGGACGTTGGCCGGCGCCGGGGCTTCCTGGCGCGAGGCCTCGGCGGCGAAGATCGCCTGCTCGATCATCGTCGCGCCGCGGCCGCCGTACTCCTGCGGCCAGGAGATCCCGGCCCAGCCCGCCCCGTGCAGCTTCAGCTGCCACTCACGGCGGAAGGCCATCACCTCGTCAAGACCGGCCTCCGGCTCGGGCCCGGGATGGTTCTCCTGCAGCCAGGAGCGAACCTCGTCGCGGAACTCCTCCTCCGATGGCGACAGCGTCAGGTCCATCGGAGGGGAGCATATAGAGATCGCCTGGCCGCTCAGCCAGGCGATCTCCGGCATCGGGACTCAGTAGACGTCGCAGGTCAGGCCGTAGCTTTCGGCTTCTTCCTGGAAGTTGAGCAACTTCCCGCCGCTGATCAGTTTCCGGATCCCTCCATTTTCCAACTCAACCGCAGCCTTGGACAGACTGTTCAGCATTTTCGAAATCTGCGCCTCGTCGCTTGCCGGCGCGTCGAGTTCTTCAAGCTGATTACGCTGGGTTTCGAGCGAGGGAATGACCGTTTCGGCGATCATCTTGTTCGCCTGCGCCCTTTCGTATTTGGGATCCCGTTTACTGATCCCGATTTTTGCGCGAATTTCCTTGCTGTAGTCGTCGTAGGCAGCACTCCGTTTTTCTTTTCCTTCCGCACAGATCACGTTCGCCTGCTTGGTGAACTCCGCCTTCGTGACTTCCGTCGTCGATTCGCCTCCGCTCCCACCGCCGCAGCCCACGGCGAAAATCAACAGCGCTGCGCCTACCGCTATCCCCGTCATCCACCTGAACACCGCTCTAACCTCCGAATAGTTTGACTAATCGGAAGAGCTATAGGCGATAGGCCCTGCGAAAGTCAACGGCGCGCAGAAATACGTGGAAAGGGCGCCCGTCGGGCGCCCTTTCCACCATCGTTTGATTCGCTCTATTCCTGGCCGCAGACCTTGAAGCCGTAGGCGTCGGCCAGCCGAGCCGGCTTCTCCAGCGTCTTTTCTTCGAAGACCACGCTCGGGTCGTCCTGGATTTCTCCGGTCGCGTCTTCGAGCGCGACGACGATCGCTTCGACCTTGTCCTCGTCGCCTTCTGGGGCTCCCAGGGCGTCGAGTTCTTCGGCCTGCTGTTCGAGGCTCGGGAGCAGCACCGCGGCGACCGCTTCTTCCAACTGCTCTTTGCTCGCTTTTTCGAGCGTGAAGCCGTTTTCCTCGGCGAATTCTTCCGCTTCGGCTTCGTTTCCTTCGTTCGATTCCTTGCAGATCGCGTCGCCCTGCTTAATGAACTCCGTCTTCGTCAGGGTGACGGTGGCGGTGTCGGTGGTCTCATCGCCGCCGCCGCAGCCGGCGACGAGGGCAGCGAGCGCCACCAGGGCGGCAAGCGCCAGGAGAAATGCCTTCTTCAAGAGTTGCTCCTAGAAATCGAGGTGGACGAGGCAGGGACGGTATCCCCTGGCCCGGTCCCCCTTCTCAGACGCGCTGGATCAGCGTGCCGGTGCCGAGCCCGCCGCCGCAGCACATCGTCACCAGGCCCATCTCCTTGTCGGAGCGCTCCATCTCGTGCAGCAGGGTGGTGATCAGCCGGGCGCCGGTCGAGCCGAGCGGGTGGCCAAGGGCGATCGCGCCGCCGTTGACGTTGACCCGGTCCATGTCCGGTTCCAACTCCCGCCGCCATGCGCCGAGCACCGAGGCGAAGGCCTCGTTGATCTCGACCAGGTCGATGTCCTCCATCGTCATCCCGTTGCGCTCGAGCAGCTTGCGGGTCGCCGGGATCGGGCCGGTGAGCATGATTACCGGGTCGACGCCGACGGTCGTCTGGTCGAAGATCCGCGCCCGCGGCTTCAGGCCCAGCTCGTCGGCCTTCTCCCGCGCCATCAGCAGCACCGCGGCGGCGCCGTCGGACACCTGGGAGGAGTTGCCGGCGGTGATCTTGCCGTCCTCCTTGAAGGCTGGCTTCAGTGCCGAGAGGCCCTCGAGCGTCGTCTCGCGCAGGCCCTGGTCGGTGGCATAGGTGTCGCCGTTGACCTGCATCGGGACCATCTCGCGCTCGAAACGACCCTCCTCGGTCGCCTTCGCCGCCAGCTGTTGGGAGCGGAGGCCGAGCTCGTCGAGCTCGGAGCGGGGGATCTCCCACTGGTCGGCGATCATCTCCGCCGATAGGCCCTGCGGGATCAGGTTGTAGGCCTCCATCAGCTCCGGCGAGAAGGCCATCCCGTGCTCCTCCATCACCGAGTAGGAGTCGGCGAAGGAAATGTGGCCCATGTGCTCGACCCCGCCGCCGACGGCGACGTCGTGGACGCCCGAGGCGACCAGCGCCGCGGCAAAGTTGACTGCCTGCTGCGCGGACCCGCACTGGCGGTCGACGGTCGTCGCCGGCACCTCCTGCGGCAGTCCCGCCTCGAGCCAGGCGTTGCGGCCGATGTTCAGCCCCTGCTCGCCGAACTGCTGCACGCAACCGGCGACCACGTCGCCGACCTCGTTCGGGTCGATCCCGGCGCGGTCGATCAGCTCCTTGTAAGTGCGGGCGAGGAGGTTGGAGGGGTGGAGGTCCTTGTAGTACCCCTTCTCCGGGTGACCGCGGCCGATCGGGGTCCTGACCGCCTCGACGATGACGACCTCACGGCCGCCGAACTTGCCTCTTCCGTTGTCCATCGCCAGCCTCCGTTCGCCTGAAAGATCTCTCTTGAGGGTAGCCGATTGACTGGTCAGTCAGCCAAGGGCGTGGCCCCGACGTGTCTGAGCTGAAGCGCCATATAGACCCCTCGAACTCAGACACCCCCAGGCGGCACCGGCCGGTTAAGGCGTGATAGAAGCCCCGGCCAATGAGCGCTAACCAGGGGTACACGAGTCCGGGGATCGCGGGCAGCGGGGCGATAGCCACCGGCCTTGCTGCGGTCTCGACCACCACCGCAGACACGATCCTGCTCGCCCGCAGCGAGGCCTCGGCCTGGCGCGCAGAGGAGAAAGTGGTCGCCGCCTGCGCCAAGCTCGAGGGCGGCGACCCCTCGCGGTTGCGGGTCACCACCGACCCCGCGGACCTCTCCGACTGCGACGTCATCGTCGAGGCGATCGTCGAGGAGGTCGGACCCAAGGGCGAGCTGCTCAGCACCATCGCCGCTGCCTGCCCGAACGCCGACCTCGGCACCACCACCTCCTCGCTCAGCATTGGCGAGATCGCCGCGGCGGCCGGCTTCGAGCGGCTCTTCGGCTTTCACGTCTTCAACCCCGTCCCGCGGATGAAGCTGATCGAGGTCTGCATCCCCGACGGCGCCGCCGACTCGCGCGAGAAGGTGCTCGCCTGGTGCGCCGCCCTCGGCAAGACCGCGGTCGAGGTCCCCGACCAGGCCGGCTTCGTCGTCAACCGCCTGCTCTTCCCGTTCCTCTTTGAAGCCGTGCGCCTGATGGAGCGGACTGGCATGGAGGCCGGCGAGATCGACACCTGCATGAAGCTCGGCGCTGGCCACCCAATGGGCCCCCTAGCCCTGCTCGACTTCGTCGGCCTCGACGTCTCCAAGGCGATCGGCGACGCCCTCTACGCCGAGAACGGCGAGTCGGCAAGCCAGCCTCCAGGACTGCTCGTCGAAAAGGTCGGCAAGGGGGAACTGGGTCGCAAGTCCGGCGCTGGTTTCTACAGCTACGACTGAGTCGCGCTAAGCAGCTTTTCGGCGGCTGCTGATGTCCCAGATCACGTCGGCCTCGCTGATGCCCTGACGACGGGCGACCGTCTCCACCTCTTCCCAGGGGAGCTCCGCCTCGGGCAGGTCGTCCCAGCGGGCGAGGTCGAGGGCCTCGATCGAGCCTTTCAGCGCCGGGCCCAGGTGTTCCTCGGAGCGCAGCAACGCCCTCAGGACCTCGAGCTGCTTATCGGTCAGGCGAACAACCCACATGCGGTACCTCCAGGATTCGAGCTGGCGCGGGTTGCCCGATGAAGTTAGGCGGGGGTGCGGACGGAATCGCCGCCGCCGCCACTGATCCGCACCGCCTCGATCCGGTTCTCGCGCACCGCTTCGACCCTGATCGTGTAGCCGTTGGCGAGGATCGAGTCGCCCCGCCTAGGCAGCCGCCCGAGCTCACCGAAGACGTAGCCGCCGACCGAGTTGTAGGCGTCGGTGTCGACCGGCAGCTCGATGCCGGCGTCAGCGAGGTCGCCGAGCGAGACGTGCCCGCGGACGAACCAGTCGCCGTTGGTCAGCCGCCGCACCGCCGCGGCGCGGGGGTCGGTCTCGTCCTCGATCTCCCCCACCACCTCCTCGAGGATGTCCTCGACGGTGACGATGCCGACCGTCCGCCCGTACTCGTCGACGACCACCGAGAGCGAGGTCCGCTGCACCTGGAGGTCGTGGAGCAGGTCGTCGAGCGGCCTCGTCTCGGGCACGATCAGCGCGTCGCGGATCACGGTGTCGAGAGCGGCCTCGGGTCCCTCGCTCATGTAGAGGCGGGCGAGGCTGTTGTTGTGGACGACCCCTTTGACGCGGTCGGGGTTGTCGTCTTCGATCACCACCAGCCGGGTGTGGCCGGAGGTGACGCAGCGACGCAGCGCCGCCTCGACCGTTTCCGAAGCGTCGACGGTGATCACCGCCGGGATCGGGGTCATCACCTCGCGCGCCTCCTGCTCGTGCAGGTGGAAGACCCCGCCCAGCATCCCGGCCTCGCCGGGGTCGAGCGTCCCCCCCATCCGCGAGCTGTCGATGATCTGCTTCAGGTCCTCGGCGGTGTGGTGTTCCTCCAGGTCCTTGGGGTCGACCCCGAAGAGGCGAACCACGCCGTTGGAGACCCAGCTCAGCGCTTTGGTCACCGGGGTGGTGGCCGACGCGAACCAGCCGAGCGGCCGCGACACCCGCCGCGCCGTGCGGTCAGGCTGGGCGATCGCCAGCATCTTCGGCACCTGCTCGCCGATCGAGATGTGCAGGGCAGTGACGAAAGCGAAGGCGATGGCCAGCGAGATCCCGGCCGCGGCGGCATGCGAGAGGCCGCCGAAGAGCGGCTCCAGCAGCTTCGCCAGCGACGGCTCGCCGAGGAACCCGATCCCGATCGAGGCCATGGTGATGCCGATCTGGCAGGCAGAGAGGGATTCGTCGATGCGGTCGAGCTGCTCGACCACCGCCTCGGCGCCCGCTTCGCCCTCCTCGGCCGCCTGTTCGATTTTGCCGCGGCGCGTTCGCACCAAGGCGAACTCAGCGGCGACGAAGAAGCCGTTGATAGCGATCAACAGCGCGAGTAGGACGAGCAGCAGTGCGCTCATCGGTTATACGGCCCGGGACTTCGGGCTGGGACGTCCTCGGCCATTCGGCATCGTGAATATAGCTACCCGTTCCGGCGGTCCGCCGCGAGGGCGCCCGTTAAGTGGGATATTGACCGAGCAATGCGAATCGCCACGCTCAGCGAGATGCTCGAAGAGGTGGTTCGGCTCGGCGAGGCGACGGGCATGGAAGACCACGCCCACGAACTGCGGGGGGAGCTGGAGGGACGGCTGGCGACGATCCGCGCCGCCGTCGCCGGCGTCGGCTCGCCGCGGGTGGTCGCCCTGCAGCGACTCGACCCGCCCCGCGTCGGCGGCTTCTGGATCCCGGAGATGCTGACGATCGCCGGCGGCGAGGACGTCGCCGGGGACCCCGGCCTCAACCCGCCCGCGGTCGGCTGGGGGGAGCTGGAGAGCCTGGGGGCTGACGTCGTCGTGGTGATGCCCGAGGTCTCGGTCGAGAACGCTCGAGCGCAGGCAATGGAGCATTGGGAGCGCATCGCCGGTCTCGGCGCGACGAGGCTCTACGCGGTCGACGGCAGGCCGTTCGCCGACCCCGGTCCGCGGCTCGTCGACGGCGTCGAGCTGTTCGGCCACGTCCTCCACCCCGACCTCGTCGACCCGCCGGGCAACGTCGGGTTCCTCGCCCTGCGGGCGCCCTCAGGCGACCGCGAGCGCGCCGGCAACTGAGACCGCCGCGACGACCAGCATCGCCGCGATCTCCAGCGGCTGCCGATTGCGGCCGAAGACCCCTTTCTCGCCAGCGACGATCGCCGCTGCGCAGATCACCCCGCCAATCAGGCCGCCGATGTGCCCGCCGACGCTGATGTTGGACCCAATGAAGCTCCAGACCAGGTTGAAGACGATCAGGAATCCGATCTCACCCGCGAGCTGGTCCATGCCGCGACCTCGGGCGATCACGAAGACCGCGCCGGCGAGCCCGAAGACGGCACCCGAAGCGCCAACGGTGAACGCGTTCGGGTCGAGAATCAGCGCCCCGAAGGACCCGGCGAGTAGCGAGGCGAAGTAGAGGACGAGGAAGCGCGGCGTTCCCAGCGCCGGCTCCAGCAACCGACCCAGGATCAGCAGCAGGAACATGTTGAAGCCGATGTGGATGATGGTTACGTGGAGAAAGCCGCCGGTGACGAGGCGGTACCACTCTCCTTCGGCGACCGACGGGCCGAAGAGGGAGAAGTCGGCGAAGAACTTGTTCGTGAACGCGTTGCCAGCGGAGAGACCCCCCGGCCCGTTGACCAGCTCGATCAAGAAGACGACGACGTTGATCGCGATCAGCGCGTAGGTCGCCGGCGTCGCGCCTGCGCCGGGCGTACCGGTCGGGTTCCGCACCACCTTGGTCCGCTGGCTGGCGCACTCCGGGCACCGCATCCCGACCGGGGTCGGGGTCATGCAGTCCGGGCAGATCGGCCGGCCGCAGGAGGAGCAAGAGACGCGGGTCTCGCGGTCGGGGTGGCGGTAACAGGTCTCGGCCATCGGGCAAAGCAGCCTACAATCGCCGCCGATGGAGGCCCCCAGCCCCGCCCGTCTCTTCGCCGCCCTCGCCGGCGCCCTGCTCCTCGTCCTCGGCGTCGTCGGCTTCTTCTACGACGCCTCCTTCGGCGCCCTCGACTCCTACCAGGAGGCGCTCGGCGGGATCGAGGTCAACGGCTGGCTCAACCTCTTCTACGTCGCCGTCGGCTCGCTCGGGGTGCTGGTGGCGGGCGCCTCGTCGCGAACCTACTCGCTGATCGTCGGCGCGCTCTTCGTCGTGCTGGCGCTCGTCGGTTGGGGAACGGAGGCGCTCAACCTCGTCGTCGGCCTGCTCGGCCTCGCGGCCGCCGCCGGCACTCCGCGGGCGAAGCGTGCCGCCACGGAGGCAAAGAAACCGCGGAAGCTACAGCCGCGAGCGAAGCCCGCCGGCAAGCGAGCGTAGGCCGCCCTCGCTGCGGCTGCGGCCGCGGCGGCGCAGCTCCAGCAGGACCAGCGCTCCGGTGGCGACGCCGCCGGCGCCGACCGCGACCACCGGCCGGACCCAGTTGCGCGGATCGCGCAGCGCCCGCAGCTCGCTCTCGGAAAGTTCGTCGGCCCAGTCGGAAAGCTCCTCGGCCGCGGCCTGGGTGACCGCCGCCATCGTGTCCTCGAAGCGCCCCGAGAGCCGCTCCGGCGGCTCGATCGGGCGCAGGGCGTCGCCCAGCAGCTGCTCGACGTCCCAGGTCGACCCGCTCAGCGTCTCACGCCGCTCGCTCATCGCTCATCTCCTCCTGCAGCTGTTTGATCGCGCGGTGGATCAGCACCTTGGTCGCCCCGTCGGTCCGCCCCAGCGCCCGCGCGATCTCGCGGTTGTCCATGCCGAGGGCGAAGCGCATGATCAGCGCCTCGCGCCGGTCCTCGGGAAGGTGCTGCAGGTGCTCCATCACCTGCCGCAGCTCCTCGCGGCCCTCGGCGATCGCCTCGGTGTCGTGGCGTGCGGCGATCGGCTCGGTGCTTTCCAGCGGCGTCTGCGGCCGGCGCGAGCGGTCCCGGTAGTAGTTGGAGGCGAGGTTGTGGGCGATGCGGATCACCCAGGGGCGCAGCGGCCGGCCGTCGGACTCGCGGCGGGCGCGGTCGAAGTGCCGGTAGGCCTGGAGAAAGGCCTGCTCGGTCAGGTCCTCGGCGTCGTGGTGGTTGCCCACCCGGTAGTAGGCGTAGGAGTAGACGTCGCGCAGGTGCGCCCGGTAGAAGTCCTCGAAGGCGCGATCGAGCTCCGCCTTGGCCGCCGGAGCCAGCTGCGCCGGCTCGACGTTCTCCTCGGGGCCGCTCACCCGCCAAGCCTACCCGCGCACCCCCGGCCCCGCCGCGCATCTACGCGGCCCGCCTCTCGCGCTCGACCTCGCGCAAGCTGGCCATCCATTCCTCGACGTCGGTCTCGCCTCGGATCAGCGCCGCCAGGGCGGTAAGCGCCTCGGCCTCGACCCCGGAGGCGGCGGCGGCCTCGGCCAGGATCGGGACCGCGTCGAGCCCCTCGGAGGCCTGCCCGATCTTGCCGGGGATCTCGCTCGCCGGGGTGCCGGTGCCGAGCAGCTCGCCGGCGCGACGGTTGCGGCCAGACGGGGCCATCATCGTCGCGGTCAGGTCGCCGACCCCGGCGAGCCCGGAGAAGGTCTCGGGGTCGGCGCCGCGGGTAACGGCGTGCTCGATGCACTCGCGCCAGATCGCGGCGACGGCGATCCCGGCGGCATTCAGCCCGTGCGGCTCGGCAGCCGCGGCGGCGAGGGCGGCGGCGTTCTTGGCGGCGCCGGCCATCTCGACCCCGGTGACGTCGCGCGAGCGCTCGCAGACGAGGCCGGCGCGGTCGAAGACCTCGCCGATCTGGACCCGCAGCTCCTCGTCGGCGGAGCCGAGGACCAGCGCCGCCGACCCGGAGACCGCCTCGCGGGCGTGGGCGGGGCCGCCGAGGCAGGCGATCGCGCGCGCCCGCACCCGTTCGCCGACGTACTCGGAGGGGAGCTGGCCCTGGGAGCCGATCAAGCCCTTGGTCAGCATCAGCACGGCGCTGCGCGAGCTGACCCGGTCGGCGATCGCCCCCACCGCCTGCGGCAGCCCCGCCGAGGGGATCGCCAGGCAGATCAGGTCGAGGCCGGCGAGCTCGATCGCCGAGGCGGGACGAACGTCGATCGAGGCCGGCAGCGGCACGCCGGGGAGGTAGCGGCGGTTCTCGCCGTCCTCGATCAGCTCCTCGACCCGCTCGGCGCTGCGCGCCCCGAGCTGCACGTCGAGGCCGCCACGGGCGAGGAGGACGGCGACGGCGGTCCCCCAGCTGCCGGCGCCGATCACCGCGGCGCGGCGCATCGGGGGCAGGCCGCCGAGGTCTTCCCACTGCAGGAGGACGTTGGGCCAGATCCGCGCGGTGACCGTTTCGGCCAGCGCGGGCGAGGGCTCCTCGGAGCGGGGAAAGGTCATCGGCGGCCCCATCCGCACCTTCACCTTGCGCGGGCGGATACGCCAGCCGCGGCGGACGCCTTCGGTGCCCAGCACCGCCGTCGGGATCACCACCGCGCCGGTCTGCAGGGCCAGCCGGCCGACCCCGCGCTTGGGGTTGGCGAGGGTGCCGCGGCGAATCCGGGTCCCCTCCGGGAAGAGGCAGACGGCGCCGCCGCGTTCGGCGACCATCCGCGCCGTCGTCATCGAGTCCTCGTCGGACTCCCCCCTGCGCACCGGGAAGGCGCCGAGCCGGGAGAGCAGCCAGCCCTGCCAGCGCCGTTGGAAGAGCTCGACCTTGGCCATGTAGTTCATCGGCCGCCGCCAGGGCAGGCAGGCCCCGGCGACGAAGGGGTCGAGGAAGCTGCGGTGGTTGGAGGCGACGATCACCCCGCCCTTGACCTGCCCGTACTCCCGCCCCCGCCGCTCGAGGCGGAAGTAGACGAGGAAGAACGGCAGCAGGAAGAGCCTCGCCAGGTGGTACAGCGGCCAGTTGACGCTGTGCTTGCGCGTATAGGCGTGGTAGGAGGCGAGCCGCTCAGGGCTCAGGGGTTCCCGGGTCACGCGTAGCGCTACACGCCCGACCAACCGCGGTTACTCCCAGGCAGCGCACACGATGCACCGGAGGTCCCCGGCGGTTGGCGGGCCGGGGACGTGGGCCAGCTCTGGACGCTGGAGCATCGCCTCGATGGCATCGTCCACCTTGGCCCTGTCGCCTCCGAGTTCCCCGAGAGGCCGCGGCCGACCCAGCTCCTCCACGCGCCGCTCTAGGTCGATGGGCCGATTTCGCTCTATATAGGGCTCTTTTAGGCCCGTCGGCGGATGGGGAGCAATGGCGCGGGCGAGAAGCTCGTAGGGCTCCGGCGACCGCTCCGCGAGATACGCGAGGGCGCGCGGGAGGATCGCGGCGTTGGTCTCGGCGTGCGGGGTGCCGCAGACGCGGACCAAGGTCTGGCAGACGAGGTGGTGGAGCCCCAGGCCGGCGGAGTCGATCGCGTAGCCGCAGAGGATCGCGCCGAGAGCGAGCGACGCCCGGTCGCGTCCCTCCCGCTCTTCGTCCAACGCCCCTGAGATCAGCGCCGCCCCGCGCAGCGCGGTCATCTCGGAGACGGGGTTCGAGTTCGGCAGGTAGAGAGTGTCGGCCCCGTGCGCCAAGGCGTTCATCGCGCTCGCTCTCATCTCGCCCTCCGGCTGCCCCGTCATCGCCTCGGGATCGGCGATCACCAGCGAAGGTTGCACCATCCCCTTCGCCCGCTCCTCCGCGCCTTCCGGCAAGCGATGAATCGCCGTCATCGGCGCTCCCGAAAGCGTCGTGGGGATTGCAACGACCTCAGCTCCCGAGACCGCCGCCACCGCCTTCGCCACGTCAACCACCCGGCCGCCGCCAAAGGCGACAAGTGGACGCACTCGCACCCCCTCCTCAGCATGTGAAGGGGGTGCGAGTGCGTCCGTCAAAGCCCCTGCGGCGGCCGGGACCTGCCCTTTGGCCACCAGATGGACCCCGCTTGCGGCGGCAGCCAAGGCGTCTGCTTCATCCAGCGCCCGCTCCGTGCTCAGCAGCTCGAACTCCTCGACGCCCCGCTCGCGCAGCACCTCCACCGCATCCGCGACACCCCCACGCCGGAAGACGACCGTCCGCCCGGCGTCGCGCCAGATGAAGTCCCGGGTCAACCCTGGGCTTTGAGGCGCGGGTTCTCGACCTGCCGCAGCTTTGGTTCGACCTCGTCGCGCAGGTGCTCGAAGTCCGGCGGCAGCGAGAGCTTCTCGCCCAGGTGCTCGACCGGCTCGTCGACGGTGAATCCCGGCCCCAGGGTCGCGATCTCGAAGAGGACCCCGCTCGGCTCACGGAAGTAGATCGAGCGGAAGTAGAAGCGATCGATTTCGGGCGTCGGCTGGGCGCCGCCGGAGACAGCCTTCTCGCGCCAGTCCAAGAGCTCCTCGGGCGTCGAGGCCCAGGCCACGTGGTGGACGCTGCCGGCTCCCTGCAGCCCGCGCTCGGAGGGGGCCTCGTCGTAGAGGTAGCGGCCGCCGCGCTGCTCGCCCCGCGCTTCCCAGGCGCCGTCGGCGCGCTCGAACTCGAGCGCTTCCAGCAGCCCGGAGGACGAATCCGGCGCGGCCGCGTAGGCGCGCACCGCGTGGAACCCCTGCAGCGCCATCTCCTTCGGGACCTCGGGATGGTCGGCGATCAGCGGCTGGTCGGGCACGTCCACCACCAGCAGCTCGTGCTCGAGCCCCTCGGGGTCGGAGAAGACGAGGCCCTCGCCCTCGCGCTCGAACTCGGTTCCGTTGGCACCCAGCCGCTCGGCCCAGAAGTCGAGCGCCGCGGCGGAGCCGACCCGCCAGACGATCCGGTGGACCATGCCGGCGCCGGCCCGTCCCAGCGGCGCGCCGGGGTACTCGAAGAAGGTCAGGTCGGAACCCACGTCCCCCGCCTCGTCGGCGAAAAACAGGTGGTAGACGGTCGGGTTGTCCTGGTTGACGGTTTTCTTAACCAGCCGCAAACCCATCACGCCGGCATAGAAGTCAACGTTGCTCTGGGCGTTCTCGGTGATCGCGGTGATGTGGTGGATTCCCTCTAGCTTCATGGTTCACGTATACCATCCGGTCATGAGCCGCGGACGACGTCGGGTGGTCAGGGGGCTCGTGATCCTCGGTTCGCTGCTGGCCTTCCTCAGCGTTTTCGCGATCTGGACCGAGCGCCAGGCGCTCAACACCGACGACTGGGTGCACACCAGCGGGCGGCTGTTGAAGAACGAGACGATCCGCTCGACGCTGAGCGATTACCTGGTCGACCAGCTCTACGAAAACGTCGACGTCAGCAAAGAACTGGAAGAAATCCTCCCCGGCGACACCAAGGACCTGGCGGGGCCGGCCGCCGGCGGGCTGCGCCAGGTGGCTGGGCAGGGCGCCGAAAAGGCGCTGGAAACCTCGACCGCCCAGGACCTCTGGGAACAGGCGAACCGGACCACGCACGAACAGCTCCTCGCCGTCCTCGAAAACAAGAAAGAAGCGGTCGAAACCGAAGGCGGGGACGTCAAGCTCAACCTCGGCAGCCTGCTCACCAACCTCGCCCAGCAGATCGGGATCGGCGAAAGCCTGGCGGAAAAACTGCCCCCCGACGCCGCCCAGATCGAGATCCTCAAGTCCGACCAGCTGAAGACGGCGCAGGACATCGCGGTCGCGATCAAGGGCCTGGCCCTGCTGCTCTCGATCCTCACCCTCGCCTGCTTCGGCGGCGCGATCTACCTCTCCCGCGACGGTCGCTGGGTCACCGTCCTGCTCAGCGGCATCGGCCTCGTCGCCGCCGGCTTCGCGGTGGTGGTGGTGCGCCACATCGCCGGCGGCATCGTCGTCGACCAGCTGGTCACGGTCGAAAGCGCGACGCCCGCGGGCGAAGCGGCCTGGGACATCGGCACCTCGCTGATGACCAGCATCGCCAAGACCGTGATCATCGTCGGGATCCTCTTCCTCGCGGCCGGCTGGCTTGCCTCGCCGACCGGTGGCGCCCGCGCCACCCGCCGGCTCTTCGCGCCGACCCTGCGCCTGCATCCCGCCTACGTCTATACCGGGCTGGCGCTGATCGTCTGCCTCTACTTCCTCACCGGCCCGACCCAGGGGCTGCGGACCTTCCTGACCACGCTGATCATCGCCGCGATGGCCGCCTTCGGGATCCACGAGCTGCGCAAGCAGACCGAGGAGGAGTTCCCGGGCGCAACCTACGACGAGACTTTCGGCGGCGCCCGCGACAAAGTCGTCACCGCGGTGAAGGACTCCAACATCACCGAGAAGGTCGGCGAGCAGGCCTCAAAGCTGCGGCTGCCCGAGGTGAAGCGGCCCGGTGGGGACGACGAGGCCTCCGAGGCGCCGACCACCACCCTGCCGAGCAACCCCGAGGACGCGCGCCTGGCGCGCCTGGAGCGCCTCGGCTCCCTGCGCGACAAGGGCATCCTCACCGACGAGGAGTTCGCCGCCGAGAAGGCAAAGCTCCTCGGCGGCGATTCCCCCCAGGCCTAGCGGTTACTCGCCGAGGCTGATCCGGACGCGCGCTCCCGGCGCCAGGATCTTGCCCGGCTTCGGGGCCTGCTTCAGGACCTTGCCGACCTTGTTCGGCTTCGGCGCCTCGACCTTCTTCACGTGGCCGAGCTTGCACCCCTGCCGGCGCAGCAGCGTTTTCGCCTTCTTCAGGGTCTTGTTCTTCAGCGCCGGGACGACGCAGGCGCGGTAGACGTAGTCGTCGAACCGGGTGTTGGCGTTCTCGCCGGCCAGCGTGGTGACGCCGACGTCGACCTTGCCCGGGCGCGCGGTGCGCGGCGCGGTGGCGGTGATCTCGGTGTCGGAGTCGACCGTGAAGCTGGCCGCCGGCGTGCTGCCGAAGCTGACCGCGGTCGTGCCGTTGAGGTTCTTGCCGGTGATGGTCACCAGCGTGTTCCCGGTGACCGGCCCGAACGGCGGCGAGACGGTGGTGATTTCCGGCGCCGGCTGGATTTCGGCGCTGAGCGAGATCTCTTCGCCGCTGAAGCTTTCGCTCGGAGCGTGGATCGAGCCGTCGAACGGCGTCGGGAAGATCGACGCGAAGCTCGAGCCGGCGACGGTGGTGATCCCGATTTCGTCGCTGTCGTGGCTCGGGTCGACGCCGATCAGGTCGCCCGCCTGGACCTTGACGTTGGTCGAGAAGGTCTGCAGGCCGGGCCCGCTCGGCGACTGACCGACGCTGGTGCCGGTCGCTTCGTAGCTGCCTTTGCCGTCGGGATGGAGGACCCGGAGGAAGAATGGTCCTCCGACCGCGCCCTGAATCCGCCAGCGCACGATCGCGCCGTTGACGGGCGAGGCGAGCGTCGCGCCGGACTCCGGCAGCGCGGTGTTGAACAGCGTCTGCACCCGTTTGAACGGTTTCGAGGTCGCCCCTTCGGGCAGGACGCTGCCGATGCTGATCACCGACGCCTGCGCCGTGGTCGCCATGGCCAGGACCAGGGCGCTTACCGCGCAGAGGACGGCAATCGCACGTCGGCGCGACCGATGCCCGTCTCCCCTTTCAAACATCTTCTGCTGCCGCATCTTCTCGTTGCCTCCTTCGTTGACTTCCCTTGCCTTCAGCGCTTAGCGCCGATTGCGTAAAGAGGAGTCAACGAAGAAAGTTGCGGCAAAGGTGTGAAAAGCCCGCCGCCGGAATCGAACCGGCAACCTCCTCATTACAAATGAGGCGCTCTCCCAGGTTGAGCTAGGCGGGCGTGGTGGCGATGATGTCCGTAATGGACGTGACGTTCAGGTACTTGGGGCCCGACGAGGGTACCGTGCTTACGAGCGCGATCGAAGCCGCTTATGGTCAAAGTTATGACGTGCGGTGGGTGTACGACCCGGCCGAGGTGGGCGCCCGGATCGAGGCCGGAACCTACGTCGCCTGCATCGCCGAAAGCCCCGCAGGCGAGCTGCTTTGCCACATCGGGATGAGCCTCGCGGCGGCCGGCGACGCGGTCGCGCACTCGGGCCAGGCGGTGACGCTGCCGGCGGCCCGTGGGCAGCACCTCTTCACCCGCACCAAGCGCTATCTGATGGAGGGAGCGCGGGAGCGCGGCCTGGCCGGGATGTACAGCGAGGCGACGGCGGCCCACCCCTACAGCCAGAAGGCGAACATTGACCTCGGCGCCCACGAGACCGGCTTCCTGCTCGGCTGGATCCCGGCGACGGTCTCGAACGACGCCGCCGCCGAGCGCCGCGGCCGGCAGTCGGCGGCGCTGCTCTACCTGAAGCTGAACGACGGCCACGAGCGCCCGGTCTACGCGCCCGAGCGGCACCGGGAGATCGTCGCCCAGACGATCGAGCTGTGCCAGCTACGAGGAGCGCTCGCCGACCCGCCGCCGGGCTGCGAGCTGCCGGAGAGGACCGAGCTGCACTGCGAGGTCGACGACGACCACAATCTGGCGCTGCTCACCGTCCACGCTCCCGGCGCCGACCTCGAGCAGGCGATCGCCGCCGAGCGCCATCACCTCTTCCACCGCCGCTGCCTCGACGCGGTCTACATCGACCTGCCCCTGGAGCAACCGGCCACCGCCCTCGTGGCCGACCATCTCGAGCGGCTGGGGGTCTCCTACGCCGGCGTCTTCCCCAACCACCGCACCGACGGCGACGTGCTGCGAATGCAGTCGCTGCACCGGGTCCGAGTCAAGGCCGACGACGTTGCCGTCGCCTCGGACCACGGGCGCGAACTGCTCGACTACGTCCTTTCGGACCTGCCGCAGACAGCTTAGGCAGCCACCTCACGCGAGGCAAGGTGGGTTCCGACCTTGCGCTTGACCCGCTGCAGGGCGTTGTCAACGGTCTTGGTGTCGCACTCGAGGCGCTCGGCGATCAGCTCGTAGGAGTGGCCGTCGAGGTAGAGCGAGAGGACCCGGCTCTCCAGATCGGAGAGGACGCCGGAGACGCCGGAGAGGCAGGAGACGAGGCTCTCCAGCTCTTCGGTGGCGATCACCTGGTTGACCGGATCGTGGACGCTCGGGCCGGGGAGGATCTCGTCCAGAGTCGTTTCCGAGTCACCCGCCGCCGCCGGGGTCTGGCTGAAGGAGACGTACTGGTTCAGCGGCGTGTGCTTGTTGCGGGTCGCGGTCTTCACCGCGGTGATGATCTGGCGGGTGATGCAGAGCTCGGCGAAGTTGCGGAAGCTCGACTCCCGGTCGGTCCGGTAGTCGCGGATCGCCTTGTAGAGGCCCAGCAGGCCCTCCTGGATCAGATCGTCGGACTCGCCGCCGAGGAGGAAGTAGGACGAGGCCTTGAGGCGTACGAAGCCGCGGTAGCGGCGGACGATCATGTCGTAGGCATCAGGCCGTCCCTCCTTGGCGAGGGCGACGAGATAGTGATCATCAAGCTCAGCTTGAGGGTTAGTGTTGAGGGCACGGCCGATCGGCTGAGCAGCCGGCACCGGCAATTCCTGCGTAGGCGACGATAGAGCCACAGATCCTTCTCCTTGCTGAAGGGTCGTGGCGCCACTTACCTCCCCAGAGGCGCCCTATTCACTAGGACTCACCTCAAGCTGAGGTTCACCCTTATTGCGGCGCTATCTTTACCGCCCCGCAGAGTTCTGTCAACCCCAAATTGCGACTTTCTGCAACCGCCGTTGCATATGCAGGGATCAGCCGCGTTGCCGCAGGGCCTCGAAAAGCAGCGCGGTGGCGGCGGCCGAGACGTTGAGCGACTCGACTTTCCCCCGCTGCGGAAGGGCAACGAGCCCGTCACAGGCCGCTGCCACCCGCGGCCGCAGGCCCTTCCCCTCGCCGCCGAGGACGATCACGGTCGAGCCGCCGAGGTCGGTGGACCACGGCGCCTGCTCGGCTTCGGCGTCGGCGCCCCAGATCCAGAAACCGGCATCCTTGGCGGCGGCGAGCCAGTCGGCGAGGTTGCGGACGTGGGCGACCTCCAGGTGCTCGACGGCGCCCGCCGAGGTCTTGCAGACAACGGGGGTCACCGTGGCCGAACGCCGCTCCGGGACGACGACGCCGGCGGCGCCGGCGAACTCCGCCGAGCGGCAGACGGCGCCGAGGTTGCGCGGGTCCTGGACCTGGTCGAGGGCGACCAGCAGGGCGCCCTCGCGCAGCATCCCGACCGGGTCGCCATACGGGTATGGGTCAACCTCGGCCACCACCCCCTGGTGGTCGGGCGAACCGCAGAGCCGCTCCAGCTCCCCCGCCGGCGTCTCCGGTGCCCGCCAGACGCGGTGCACCCGCCGCCGCCCCCGCTCGGCCTCGGCAACCGGGTTGCGCCCGTAGATGAGCTGGTTCGCCATCAGGCCTTCGGGACCAGCGAGGGGCCCTCAGCGGAGTCCCTGACGGTCCATCCCAACTCAGCTAACTGGTCCCGCAGCTCATCAGCTCTCTGGAAGTCCTTTGCCGCCCGAGCCTCCTCGCGTTCCCGCATCAGCTCGTGAGCCCGTTGGTCGGCCTCGGCACCCTCATCCGGCTGGGTAAGGGTGCCGAGGCCGACCAACTCGAGCATCTCGGCCAAAGCCGCGGATGCCGCGGCCCCATCGACCTCACCCCGATTCGCTTCCCCCACAAGCTCAAACACCTCGGCGAGCGCCTTGGGCGTATTGAAATCGTCCGCCAATGCATCCCTGAAGGCGGCCAGTCGGGAGGCCGGGGGGGTGTCCGACGAACCCTCCCCATTTTGTGAGGAGGGCACCCCCCCGGCCTCCCCCACCGGATGCTCTCGAAAGAAGTTCCGCAGCCTCTCGACCCGAGCCACAGATTCCTCCATCTGCCCCGCGCCGAAAGCAAGCGGCTGCCGATAGTGCCCAGAGATCAGGTAGGCGACAACCGCCTCGCGCCCATAGCTGTCCAGCGCCGTTGACAGCTGGAAGATGTTGCCTTCCGATTTCGACATCTTCGCCGCGTCGGTCTCGATCATCCCGTTGTGCATCCAGATCCGGGCGAACGGCCGCCCTGCGCCCTCGGACTGGGCGATCTCGTTCTCGTGATGGGGGAAGACGAGGTCGGAGCCGCCGCCGTGGATCGCGAAGCCGGCGCCCAACTCCTGCTCGGCCATCACCGAGCACTCGATGTGCCAGGCGGGACGGCCGGGTCCCCAGGGGGAGTCCCAGCTGGTGTCCTCGTCGGGCTTGTGCGCCTTCCAGAGGGCGAAGTCGAGCCGGTCCTCCTTCAGCGAGGCCGAGCCGGCGTCCTCGCCCTGGTCCATGTCCTCGGGGCGGCGATTTGAGAGCTTGCCGTAGCCGTCGAAGCTGCGCACCCGGAAGTAGACGTCGCCCCCCGCCTCGTAGGCATGACCGCCCTCGATCAGCTCGGCGATCAGGGCGACGATCCCGTCCACCGTCTCGCTCGCCAGCGGCTCCGCGTCGGGCCGCCCGACTCCGAGGCGATCGGTGTCTTCGAGGTAGGCGGCGGTCATCTCCTTCGCGAACTCGGCCGAGCCCTTGCCCGCCCCACCGGCGGCGACGTAGATCTTGTCGTTGATGTCGGTGACGTTGACCACCAGCTTCGGCCGGTAGCCCTCGCTGCGCAGGAAACGGGCGAACAGCGAGAAGACGACGAACGGACGCGCGTTGCCGATGTGGATGCGGCTGTAGACCGTCGGTCCGCAGGCGTAGATCCCGACCTCCGAGCCGGGCTCCAACGTACGCAGCTCGCCGCTGAGCGTGTCCCTGATCCTCACCTCGCGCATTGCGCAGGCGAGGTTAGATCAAAAAGTCCGGTAGCCGGCGGTCGATGCCTTGGACTCGTTGCCGCGCAGCCAGGCCGGGGCGACCTCCTCGGCCGCCGCCTGCGCCTCGCGCCGGGCTTTGCCGACGCTGGCTTTGATCTCGTCCTCGGTCGCCTCGCGGACCCGCTCCTCGCGCTTCTGCGCCTGGATGCGGATCCGGTCGGACTCGATGCGGATCTGGTCCTCGGCGCGGGCGCGGGCGGCCTCCTCGGCCTCCCGCTCCACCTTCTCGAGCATCTGCCGGATGCTCTCCTCGGCTTCGCGCCGGACGTCCTCGGTGCCGGCCATCACCCGCTTCTCGATCTCGGTCTCCAGGCGCACCGCCGCTTCGTGCGACTCGGCCGCTGCGGCCTCGGCTTCGGCCGCGCGCTGCTCGGCGGCGGCGATCCGTTTGTCGGCCTCCGCTTGGATCCCCTGCCGGGCCTCCTCGACCTTGGCCTTGAGCTCGATCCCGGCGGCCTTCTGGGCCGCGGCGACGGCGCTCTCCGCCTCGGCCTTTGCCTCCTCCGCCGCCCGCTCGGCGGCGGAGCGCGCCGCCGAGGTCTTGGCGACGATCGCCTCGCGCTCGGCCTGGGCGCTGCGCTGCAGCTCCTCGAAGCTCTTCTCGGCCCGGTCGCGAGCCGCTTCCGCAGCCGCGGCCCGGGCGTCGGCGTCGGTCCGCGCCTTGCGTTCGGCGGCGATCCGCTCGCGCGCCTCTGCGGAGACCTTGCGCAGCGTCAGCAGCGCCCGCTCCTTGACCTGTCCCTTGACCGCCTCGGTCCGCTCTTCGGCCGCCGCGACCCGCTCCTCGCTGACCCGCACCCACTCGAGCGCCTGGTCGGCAACGCCGCGCATAGCACGCGTCGCCTCACCAACCTGCTGCAGCTGCCGAGCCGGATCGCCCATTCCCGCGCAACCTACTACCAGCGCCGGAAGCACCCCCAACTCAAAACCGAAGAGCCCCGCAATTTGCGACCCCCCGGGAGCCACCGATGGGAGGGGTGGGGTATGCCCGCGCCAGACACTCAACATCGAGCCATAGCGAGATGTGTCTGGAGTGGGCATACCCCACCCCTCCCCCACCCTGCAGCTAAGCCGAAGCCTCTTTATCGCGAGCCCGAAGGTCCTTCTTCAGCACCTTGCCGGTCGCATTCCGCGGCAGCTCGTCGAGGAACTCGATCTCCCGCGGGCTCTTGTAGGAGGCGAGGTTCGCCTTCACGTGCGCGGTCAGGTCCTGGGAGGAGACCTCGATGCCGCCGCGGACGACGACGAAGGCCTTGAGGCGCTGGCCGAACTCTTCGTCCTCGACGCCGATCACCGCCACCTCCTCGACCGCCTCGTGGTCGGCGAGCAGGTCCTCGACCTCGCGCGGGAAGACGTTCTCGCCGCCGGAGACGATCATCTCGTCGTCGCGACCGTCGATGAAGAGGCGGCCGTCGGCGTCGAAGTGGCCGACGTCGCCGCTCGAGTAGAGGCCGTCGATGATCTCCTTGCCGCCGCCGCCGGTGTAGCCCTCGAAGGCCATCTCGTTGCCGACGAAGATGCGGCCAACCTCGCCCTGGGGAACCTCCTTGCCGGCCTCGTCGTAGAGGCGGATCTTCGTCCCCCGCGGCGGTTTGCCGGCGGTGCCGGGGGCGGCGCGCAGGTCCTCCGGCGTGGCGACCGTCGCGTAGGCGACCTCGGTCGAGCCGTAGAGGTTGTAGACGTTGTCGCCGAAGCGGTCCATCCACTCGATCGCCAGCTCGCCCGGCAGCGCCGAGCCCGAGAGCGAGGTGATCCGCAGCGAGGGCAGGCTGTAGCGGTCGAGCACCTCGTCGGGCAGGGTGAGGATCCGCTGGACCATCACCGGCACCGCGGCGAGGACGTCGGCGCGGCTCTGCTCGGCGGCCCGCAGCGTCTCCTCCGGGTCGAAGCGGCGCCGCAGCACCATCGTCGAGCCGGTCGGCAGGCTCATCACGAAATGGAAGAAACCCCAGGAGTGGAAGAGCGGCGCCGCGATCATCATCGTCATCCCGGTGCGGAAGGGGATCTTGTCGATCAGCGAGGCGATTGCCATCAGCCCATCGGGGCTGGAGCGCTGCGCTCCCTTCGGGGTGCCGGTGGTGCCGGAGGTGAGGATCACGAATTTCGGCTTCTCCGGCGGCGGCTTGTGGTCGGACTCGTTGCCCCCGACGATCAGGCTCTCCAGCGTCGGCTCGTCGGTGTCGCCGTCGCACCAGCCGACGATTCGCGTCACCGAGTCGTCGACGTCGGCGAGCAGGTCGGCGAACTCCTCGTCGTAGACGAGCGCCTTCGGTCCCTCCCGCCGCGTCACCTCGGCCAGCTGCGGCCCGGCGAACATCGTGTTCAGGTAGAGCGCGCTGGCGCCGAGCTTGGCCGCGGCCAGCGTCGCCTCGACGAAGCCGCGGTGGTTGCGGCACATGATCCCGACCCCGTCGCCGGGGCCGATTCCCATCCCGGCGAAGGCGTGTGCGAGCGCGTTGGAGCGCTTGTGCAGCCGCTCCCAGCTGAGGGCGCCGCGTTCGTCGAGGACCGCCAGCTCGTGGGGGTGGTGGATCGCCGCGGTAGTGACGCCGAGGGCCGGGGAGGCGCCCCAGCGGAGGAAGGCGCCGCCGATCTTCAGCGCCTTGTCGGGACGCATCGGGGCGAGGATCCCCGCCTCGCGCAGGATCTTCGCCTCGAAGATCGAGTCGGAGATCGAGGCCTTGAGGCCGGCCGCGCTCAGCTTGGAGTCCGCCATCCCGGTCGGAAGCCTATTCGGTATCGACGCTTGCCACGGCGATGCAGGCGATCCCCTCGCCGCGGCCGACGAAGCCCATGCCCTCGTTGCTGGTGGCCTTGACGCTGACCCGCGCCGAGGTCGCCTCGGCGAGTGTCCGCTCCATCTCCGCCTTGTAGGGACCGAGCCGCGGCTGCTCGCAGACGAGGGTCGCGTCGATGTTGATTATCGGGCCCGCGATCGTCCCCACCACGGTGCGCAGCAGGTCGATCGAGTCGGCGTCTTTCCAGGCCGGATCGTCGTCGGGGAACATCGTGCCGATGTCGCCGCCGCCGCTGGCGCCGAGCAGGGCGTCGATCACCGCGTGGGTGAGGACGTCGGCGTCGGAGTGGCCTTCGAGGCCCTGGTCGTGCTCGATCTCGACCCCGCCGAGGACGAGGCGGCGGCCCGGCGCGAAGCGATGGCTGTCGTAGCCGAGGCCGACCATGTTCAACCGACGCGCGCGCCCAGCGGGGCCCGGCTCCGCTGGCGCTGCTCGAAGACGCATATCTCCTCTATTCCCAATTCGCCGAGAAAGTCGACCGCGCGGTCGTATTCGAAGCCGACCTGCTCGGGCAGATGGGCGTCCGAGGAGAGGGCGAAGGAGGCGCCGGCCTCGACGCACATCTCGGCGAACTGGCGCGACGGGTATAGCTCGCCGACCGGCTTGCGCAGGCCCGCCGTGGAGACCTCGACGGCGATCCCGCTCTCGGCGATCGCTTCCACCGTCGGCTCGTAGAAGGCGCGCAGGTCGCGCTCGGGCAGCGGTCGCGAGCGGCCCCAGACCTTGACCAGGTCCGGGTGGGCGAGAATGTCGTAGAGGCCGGAGCGGGCGCAGGCGGCGAGCGCCTCGAAGTAGCGCCGCCAGATCTCGTCGGCGTCGCCGCCGCCCTCCCAGACGTCGAAGCCGTCGTGGTCGACCGCCGCGTCGCCCTCGCCGACGAAGTGGACCGAACCGACGACGTAGTCGAAGTCGCGCGCCTCCAGCAGCGCGGCGGTCCGCTCTTCGGCGCCGGGGACGTGGTCGCACTCGATCCCCAGCCGCAGCGGCGTGCCGCGGACGAACTCGCAGTAGGCGTCGAGGTCGTCGCGGGCGTTTTCGACCCAGAGCGGATGGCTCCAGAGGTCGAGCGCCTGGCGGAAGCGGTAGACGTGCTCGGAGACGCCCAGCTCCCCGATCCCGGCGGCCTCGGCGGCCTCCAGATAGCGCTGGACGTTCTCGGCGGTGAAGTAGCGCTCGAAGGAGGTTCCGGCCTCGTCCGGGCGCAGGTGCAGGTGGTAGTCGGTCAGCATGGACGCGAGCATAGACTTCGCGCCGAATGGGCCGTCAGCTCCTGCTCCCGCTCCTCGCCTTCGCGGGCGGCATCGCGATCGCCCTGCTGGTCGGGGCGAAAAACCTCGGCACCGCGATGGGAATCGGCCAGCTCTGCTTCGCCGCGACGCTGGTCTTCGTGCTGCTGCGCGACTAGGCGCCGGCGCGTTCGGCCAGCAGCAGCTCGGCGACGCGCAGGTCCAGCGGCGTCGTCACCTTCAGGTTCTCCCCGGCGACGGGGTGGATGAGGACAGTGCCGCCGTACTGCTCGACCAGCATCGCCTCGTCGGTCGCCTCCTCGGGCCGCTCGGCGGCGGCGAGCGCCGCGCGCAACGCCTCGGTGCGGAACAGCTGCGGCGTCTGCGCCGCCCAGAGCCGGGACCGAGCCTCGGTGCCATCGATCTTCAGTTGTTCCTTTTCGTTGCTATCCGACGAAAAGGAACAGACCGATGCCCGCTTGACGGTGTCGGTGACCGGGGCGGCGGCGATCACGCCGGCGGCCTCGGGCGCCGCGTCGAGGTCAGCGACGAGGGCTTCGACCAGCTCCGGCGTCACCAGCGGCCGAGCGGCGTCGTGAATAGCGACGTACGCGGTCCCCACCGCCTCCAGCGCGTTGGCCACCGACTGGGCGCGGGTGGCGCCGCCGGGGACGACCGCGAGGTCGTGGCCGGCGAGGTCGCCGACGTGGCCGGGCGGCGCGGCGACGACGATCGAGCGCACCGGGTCGCAAGCGCGGAACGCTTCGACCGACCACTCGACCAGCGGCCTGCCCGCGACCGGGACGAAGGCCTTCGGACCACCGGCCCCGAGGCGCTCCCCGGAGCCGGCGGCCGCGATGACCGCGGTTACTGCGCTACGCGGTGGCAGTGGCGGCGAAACGCTCCTCGAGGAGCGAGTCGAGGTATTCCTCGGCGCCGTCCTCGTCCTTGTCGAGCGCGTACATGAACTCGGAGGCGAGGATCTTCTTCGCCCGCGTGTACATCTGCTTCTCGCCCGTGGAAAGGCCCTTTTCCATCTCGCGGATGGCGAGGTTGCGGACGACCTCGGCGAGCTCGAAGACGTCGCCGGTCTTGATCTTCTCGCGGTTGTACTTGAAGCGCCGGTTCCAGTTCTTCGGCATCTCCGACACGTCGTCGGTGAGGACGTTTGTAACTTTTTTAATTTCCTCCTCGTCGATGACGCGCCGCAGGCCCGCTTTGCCGGCGTTTTCGCACGGCACCATCACGGTGAGTTCGTTGTGGAGGATCTTGATCGTCAGGTACTCGCGCTTCTCCCCCATCAACTCACGGGTCTCTTTGGTCATCACCAGGCCCGCGCCGTGGTGCGGATAGACGACCTTGTCGCCCTCCTCGAAGTCGCAGACGTATTCCACGTCCTCGAAGACAGCCTCAACGGTGGCCTCGTCTAGCTCGGAAATAGGTGACTCCTTTCGTTTTCGACGGCGACTGGCGCCGTCAGCTCTGCAAGTACCGGTCGACCAGATCGACCTCCTGGAGCCGGCGCAGGCCCTCGCGGATGTCCTTGGCGCGCTGCGCCCCGACTCCGTCGACGGCGGCGAGGTCGGCGTCGGAGGCCGCGAGGACCTCGTCCAACCCGCCCAGCTCATGGGTGATCTTCTGGACGACAAGCTTTGGGATCCGCGGTACCCGGCCCAACACGCGATAGCCGCGGGGGGAGACCGGGAAGTCCAGGGTGTTGACCTTGCGGTCGTAGCCGAGCAGCTCGGCGAGACGACCGAAGTCGAGCACGTCCTGGTGGGGCATCCGACCCAGCGCCTGCAGCACCGCGGTCAGGTTCGCCTCGGAGTCTTCGACGCTGTAGTCGCGGATCAAGGCGGTTTTGTCGGCGGCGACGCCGACCATCGTCTCCTCCAGCTGCATCTCGATCAGCCGGCCCTCGGTGCCGAGCTCGACGAT
>Ga0164301_10000028_pt1 | contig 35998 bp, 39 predicted proteins | sample Whisoiple_231_MG_FD_109711 | JGI IMG/M metagenome (GOLD analysis project Ga0164301, IMG submission 109711) | Unamended control soil microbial communities from upstate New York, USA - Whitman soil sample_231_MG | ecosystem: Environmental > Terrestrial > Soil > Agricultural land ... | reverse complement strand
GTAGAGGGCGGTGGCCGCGTCACCGCCCGGCTGCAGGACTGCGCGGACCATCAGGCGCCGCCCTTTCCGTCAGAGCTGGGCTTCGGTTTCGGCTTTTTGGCGAACATGCCGAGCATCCGGTCGGTGACCATGAAGCCGCCGACGATGTTGATCGCGCCGAAGGCGACGGCGATCGTGCCGATCACGTACTCCAGCCCGTCGTCGGCGTAGCCGAGCACGATCAGGCCGCCGAGCATGACGATGCCGTGGATCGCGTTGGTCTGCGACATCAGCGGCGTGTGCAGGGTGGTCGGGACCTTCGAGATCACCTCGAAGCCGACGAAGACGGCCAGGACGAAGATCGTGATCTCGGTCATCAGGCTCATTTCGCGGCCCTCTCGTTTTTGATCTCGCCGCCCCGGGTGATGCAGGCGGCGGCGATGATGTCGTCCTCGAAGTCGACCTTGGCCTCGCCCTCCTCGCTGACGATCAGGCCGAGCAGGTTCTCGAGGTTCTTGGCGTAGAGCTGGGAGGCCGGCGCCGGCATCTCCGAGGGGAGGTTGCGGGTGCCGATCACTTTCACCCCGCCCTCGACCACAGTCTGCCCTGGCTGGGTCAGCTCGCAGTTGCCGCCGGTCTCGGCGGCAAGGTCGACGATCACCGAGCCGGGGGCCATGTTGCGGACCCCCTCGGCGGTGATCAGCAGCGGCGCCGGGCGGCCCGGAATCGCGGCGGTGGTGACGATGATGTCCTGTTTCGCCGCGTTCTCGGCGAGGGCGTCGCGCACTTGCGCGTTCTCCTCGTCGGTCAGGGGCCGGGCGTAGCCGCCCTCGCCCTCGGCGTCGGGGATGAAGTCGAGTTCCAGCGGGCGGCCGCCGAGCGAGGCGATCTGCTCCCAGGCGGCGCGGCGGATGTCGAAGCCGGTGACGATCGCGCCGAGGCGCTTGGCGGTGGCGACCGCCTGCAGGCCGGCGACGCCGGCGCCGAGGACGAGGACCTTGGCCGGCGGCACGGTGCCGGCGGCGGTGGTCATCATCCCGAAGAAGCGGCCGGACTCGCGGGCGCCGATCAGGGTCGCCGCGTAGCCGGCGGCGGCGGCCTGCGAGGAGAGCGCGTCCATCGCCTGGGCGCGGGTCGTCCGCGGGATCGCCTCCATCGCGAAGGCGGTGACGCCAGCGCTGGCCAGAGCCTGGTTGGTGTCCGCCGCGACCCACGGGTTGAGGTGGGAGATCAGCAGCTGGTTGCCGTTCAGGCGGGAGATCGCGTCGACGCTCGGGACGGCGACGTGGAGGACGATGTCGGCCCCCCAGGCGGCGTCGGCGGAGCCGACCTCGGCGCCGGCCTCCTGGTAGGCCTCGTCGGTGTGCCCGGCGGCCTCGCCGGCCCCCGACTCGACGACGACGTCGACCTTCTCGTTCTTCTTCAACGATTTGACCACGTCCGGGATCAGCGCGACGCGGCGCTCCCCCTCAGCGGTCTCTTTCGGCACTCCGATCTTCATGGCGCGGCGCGGGAGGATATGCGATCAGGCCAGGAGGGTGTCCCGACCCCTGCCGCTCAGGCAGAGACGCCCGCGAGGGACGCCAGGCGCTCCAGCGTGTGCTGCTGCTCGGAGCGCTCGACGTGGACGGGTGACACGATCAGGCGGTCGATGCCGGCGCCGCGGAAACGCTCGATCCGCTCGGCGACCTCGGCCTCGGTCCCGACCAGCGAGGTCGCCTCGACGATCTCGTCGGGCATCGCCTCGAAGGCGCCGCCGCGGTCGCCGTCCTGGAAGCGCTTCTGCACCTCGTCGGCGACGTCGCCGAAGCCGAAGCGGTGGGCGAGGTCGACGTAGAAGTTGGTTTTGCGGCTGCCCATGCCGCCGAAGTAGAGGACCAGACCCGCCTTGACGACGTTCTTCGCCGCCTCCAGGTCGCCGTCGATCGCCACCTGCAGCGAGGGGCTGACCTCGAGGTCGGAGCGGTGGCGGCCGCCCTTGGCGAAACCGGCCTCCAGGTGCTCGCCCCAGGTCTCCTCGAAGGCGTCGACGCTGAAGAAGATCGGGATCCAGCCGTCGCAGATCTCCGCCGCCATCTCGACCGATTTGCGGCCGATCGCGCCGACGAAGACCGGGATCTCGTTGCGCAGCGGGTGGAAGTTGAGCTTCAGCGGCTTGCCCTCGCCGCCGGGCAGCGGCAGCGTGTAGTGCTCGCCCTGGTGGTCGACCGGGCCCTCGCGGGCGATGATCTCGCGGACCACTTCGATGTACTCGCGGGTGCGGCCCCAGGGCTTCGCGTAGGGCACCCCGTACCAACCCTCGGAGACCTGCGGCCCGGAGGGGCCGAAGCCGAAGAGGAAGCGGCCGCCGGAGAGTTTGTCGATCGTCGCCCCGGCCATCGCCGCCGCCGCGGGCGGCCGCGCCGGCACCTGCATGATCGCCGCGCCGAGGTTGATCTTCTCGGTCTGCGCCGCCAGCCAGGCGAGGACGCTGACCACGTCGGAGCCGTAGGACTCGGCCGCCCAGACGGACTCGTAGCCGAGCCCCTCGGCGGCACGGACGATCTCGGCGGCGTCCTCGCCGGCCGGGCCGATCCCCCAGTACCCCAGGTTGAGTCCAAGCTTCAGGCCCATCGCCTCCGCACCCTATTGAATAGAGAGCGAATGGGTAACGGCCGTCCCAGCATGGATCAAGGGCTCTCCAACAAGGAGGCGGCCGCGCGCCTGCGCAAGCTGGGGCCGCCGGCCGAGACCTCTTCGCGCTCGCTGGCGAGCATCGTCGCCGGCAACGTCTTCACGCTCTTCAACGCGATCATCGGCGCCTTCTTCCTGCTCGACATCGGCCTCGGGCTCTACGCCGACGCGATCTTCGGCCTGATCGCGGTGATCAACTCCAGCATCGGGATCTACCAGGAGAAGAAGGCGAAGGAAACGCTCGACGAAATCGCCGTCCTCGTCGCCCCCCACGCCCGCGTCGTCCGCGAAGGCGAGACGGTGGAGCTGCTGGCGACCGAGGTCGTCCCCGGCGACGTGATCGAGGTCGGGCCGGGCGATCAGCTGGTCGCCGACGGCAACGCGATCGCCTCGCGGGGGATGACGATGGACGAGTCGCTGCTGACCGGCGAGGCGGACGGGATCAGGAAGGGCGAGGGAGACCGCGTCCTCTCCGGCTCCTTCTGCGTCTCGGGCTCCGGCAGCTACGTCGTCGACGCGGTGCGCGAGGAGAGCTACGCGGGCAAGGTCGCCGGCGAGGCGAAGACCTTCCGCCACCCACCCTCGCCGCTGCAGGAAGAGGTCAACCGGGTGATCATCGCCTCCACCTACGTGATGGCGCCCCTGGCGGCCGCCCTGCTGATCAGCTTCAAGGTCCGCGGCACCGACCTCGCCGAAGCCGCGCAGACGGCGACCGCCGGGCTGGTGACGCTGATCCCCGAGGGGCTGGTGCTGCTGATGAGCGTCACCTTCGCGGTGGCGGCGATGCGACTGGCGAAGCGGAACACGCTGGTGCAGCAGATGAGCGCGACCGAGAGCCTCGCCTCGGTCGACACGATCTGCGTCGACAAGACCGGCACCCTGACCGCCGGCGAGCTGCGGCTGGCCGGGGTCGAGTACGCCGACGGGGTCGACCCCAAGTCGGGGGCGGCGGCGCTGGGGCGGTTCGCCGCCAGCGCCGGCGACCGCAACCAGACGCTGGAGACGATCGCGGGTGAGTTCCCCGGCACAGCGGGGACGGTGCGCGGCGAGGTGCCCTTCTCCTCGGAGTGGAAGTGGAGCGGTCTCTCGCTCGACGGGGGCGGCGAGGGCGCGACCTACGTCCTCGGGGCGCCGGACATCCTCGCCGAGTCGGGCGCCCTCACCCTGCCGCCAGGGCTCGCCTCCAAGCTGGAGGAGGAAACCGCGGCGGGCCGCAGGGTCGTCGCCTTCGGCCAGACCGGCGAGGCGCTGCCCGACGATCCCGCCGCCGGCGCGGCGCCGAAGCTGCAGCCGCTGGCGCTCGTCGTCCTGGAGGAGACGCTGCGCCCCGACGCGGCGGAAACCGTCGCCTACATGCGCGAAGAGGAAGTCGACCTGAAGCTGATCTCCGGCGACGCGGCGGCGACGGTGACCGCGGTCGCCTACGCCGTCGGCGTGCCGAGGGACGCCGGGGTCGTCGAGGGCCCGGACCTACCGGATGACGACGAGGGCCTGGCCAAGGCGGCGCTGGAGAACACGATCTTCTGCCGGATCAAACCCGAGCAGAAGAAAGCGCTGGTCGGGGCGCTGGTCGCCGCCGGGCGTTACGTGGCGATGATCGGCGACGGAGTCAACGACGTGCCGTGGCTGAAGCGGGCGCGGATGGCGGTGGCGTTGGGCTCGGGGGCGCAGGTGACCAAAGGAGTCGCCGACGTCGTCCTGCTCAAAGACCAGTTCGCGCGGCTGCCGGAGGCGGTCGGCGAGGGGCGGCGGATCGCCCGCAACATCCACCGCCTCGGCCGCCTCTACCTGACCAAGACCGTCTACGCGGCGACCCTGATCCTGCTGGTCGGCGTGCCCGGCTTCGCCTTCCCTTTCCTGCCGCGCCACCTCACCCTGGCGGCGTTCCTGACGATCGGCATCCCCTCTTTCGTCCTCGCCCTGCTGCCCTCCGACGGACCGCTCTACCGCGGCCGGCTGCTGCGGGCGCTGGCCGCCTTCGCGGTCCCGGCGGGGCTGGCGACGGCGCTCGGCTCGATCCTCTCCTTCTTCCTCGTCGACACCGTCGCCGGGGCCAGCCTCGACGCCGGCCGCACCGCGGCGACGACGACGCTGATCGTCCTCGGGCTCGCCTTCATCCTCCTCCTGGAGCGCGGGCCGGGCCGCGAGCACATCGCGATCCAGAGCAACATGCTGGCGATGGTCGCCGGACTCGGCGCCGCCTTCGCGGGCATCCTCGCGATCCCGTTCCTGCGCGACTTCTTCGACATGGTCCTGCTCAGCGCGCCGGAATGGTTCCTGGCGCTGTTCTCGGCAGCGGCCGGGCTGACCTTCGCCAGCCTGCTGTGGAAACTGCCGCAGATAGAACGGCTGGAAGTTCCCGGGGAGCGGGTGGAAGCGATGCCCAAACCCGATCCGCCAGCAGGGCCAGCTTAAAGGGCGAATCTTTCGACTAAGGGCCATGGGGGCGCGGGTACCCGGTACCTACCGTGCTCCTATGGCGACGACCTTGAGACCGGCCCGCCCCTTCCGTGGCGCCGGCGAGTACCCGCTCGAAGCGGGGAACTTCGACGAGGCGTTCGCCGCGACCGGGGCTCCGCGCCGTCCCTACGCGGAGCTGCTCGACGCGCTCGCGCGGCAGGGCTTGCAGCCGCTGCGCGAGCGCGTCCGGTCCAACGTCGCCGCCGCCGGGCTGCGGTTCGGGCCGGGCCGCGAGATCCCGGTCGACCCGGTGCCACGGCTGCTGGCGGCAAGCGAGTGGGAGCGGCTGCAGCCGGGGCTGCTGCAGCGGGCGCGGGCGCTGAACGCGTTCGTCGCCGACGCCTACGGGCAGCAGCGGATCTTCGAAGCCGGCGTCGTCCCGCGGCGGTTGCTCGAGACCTCCGAGGGCTTCGAGCCGGCGATGCGGGGCCTGCTCGACCCGGACGTGCCGCCGGCAACGGTCGCCGGGCTCGACCTCGTCCGCGACGCAGACGGCGAGATGCGGGTGCTGGAGGACAACCTGCGGATGCCCTCCGGGGCCGCCTACGCGATCGCGATCCGCGAGGTCGTCGCGGCCGAGATCGAGGCGCCGCTGCAACCGCGGCCGCTCGGCGACTACGCCGGGCGTATGCGCGACGCGATCCTCGCCGCCGCGCCGCCCGGCCGCGAGGAACCGGTCGCGGCAATCCTCTCCGACGGGCCCGAGAACGGGGCCTGGTACGAGCACGAGCGGTTCGGCCGCGAACTCGGGTTGCCGATCCTCACCCCCGACCAGCTGGAGTGCAGCCGCGGGCGGCTGTTCGCCCGCCGCGGCCGCGAACGGCAGCAGGTCGACGTGATCTACCGCCGCCTCGACGAAGACCGGCTCGGCGATCGCGACGGGACGCCGACCGCGCTCGGCGAGCTGCTGCTCCCGGCGCTGCGCTCCGGCCGGCTGCGTTGCGCCAACGCCTTCGGCACCGGCCTCGGCGACGACAAGCTCGCCCACGCCTACGTCGAGGCGATGGTCGAGTTCTACCTCGGCGAGGAGCCGCTGCTGCGCTCGGTGCCGAGCTTCGACCTCTCCGAGGAGTCGGGCCGCAGGGCGGCGATGGAGCGACTGGACGAGCTGGTGATCAAGCCGCGCGACGGCTTCGGCGGCCACGGGGTGACGATCATGCCGCGGGCGACCGAGACGCAGCGACGCCGGGCGCTCGGCCTGCTGCGCCGCCGGCCCGAGCACTTCGTCGCCCAGGAGACGATCGAGATCTCCAGCCACCCGACGGTCGTCGGAAACGGCCTGGCGCCGCGGCGGATCGACCTGCGCCCGTTCGTCGTCAGCGCCCCGGGCTGGGAGGCGGCGATGACCGGCGGGCTGACCCGCTTCGCGCGGAAGGCCGGCGAGATGGTCGTCAACAGCTCCCAGGGCGGCGGCTGCAAGGACACCTGGGTGGTCGCGGAGGAACAAGGTTGAAGCGCCGTTCGTTAGCGTCGCTGCAGATGAGACCCCTGATCGGAGTCACGACTTCCGAGGTGCGCTCCCCCGAGCGGGCGACCCCGATTCCCGAGGGAGAGCCGCGCGTCCGCGAGCTGGCCCTCGGGCTGACCTACATGCGCGCGGTCGAGGCGGCCGGCGGGCTGCCGCTGGTGATCCCGCTGATGGACGACGAGGCGATCGAGCCGCTGCTCGACCGGCTCGACGGCCTCTGCCTCTCCGGCGGGCCGGACCTGCACCCCGGCAGCTACGGCGCCGAACCGCACCAGGAGCTGGGCCCGACCGAGCCCGACCTCGACAGCTTCGAGCTCGCCGTCGCCCGCCGCGCCGACGCACGCGAGATGCCGATCCTGGCGATCTGCCGCGGCACCCAGGCGCTCAACGTCGTCCGCGGCGGCGCCCTGCACCAGCACCTGCCGGAGCTCTCCGAGCAGATCCCCCACCGGCAGAAGACGCCCGGCACCGAGACCAGCCACCCGGTCGAGATCGAGCCGGGCAGCCGCCTGGCGCTGGCGCTGGGCTACGAGGAGCTGCGGGTCGCCGACGCGCTCGACGTCAACTCCTTCCACCATCAGGCGATCGACCGCCTGGGAGACGGATTAAGGGTGACGGCGCGCGCTCCCGACGGGACGATCGAGGCGATCGAGGACCCAGGCCGGGCATTCCTGATCGGCGTCCAGTGGCACGCCGAGACCCTCGTCCACCGCCCACACGAGAAGAGCCTCTTCGCCAGCTTCGTCGAGGCCTGCCAGCAGGAGAGCGTGGGCATCGGCCGCCGCGGCGGCCGCGAGGTGGCGTGAGCGAGGAGGCCGGCACCGTGCCGGCCTGGGCCAGCTGGGCCGAGCCGCACGAGCTGGGCCCCTACACGGTCGGGATCGAGGAGGAGGTGATGCTGCTCGACGAGGTCAGCTGGGCGCTGGCGCACCGGATCGACTCCGTCCTCCCCCGGCTCCTCGGGCGCGACGGCAGCTTCACCGCCGAGACGCACGGCTCGGCGGTGGAGATCCAGACCGGCGTCCACGGCTCGATCGGCGCCGCGATCGAGGAGCTCGGCGCGCTGCGCGGCGAGCTGGCGCGAACCCTGGCGCCGCTCTCGATGCGGGCCGCGGTCGCCGGCACCCACCCGTTCGCCGTCTGGCAGGAGATCGTCGTCTCCGCCGGCGAGCGCTACCAGTTCGTCTACGGCTCGATGCGGGAGCTGGCGCGGCGCGAGCCGACTTTCGGCCTGCACGTCCACGTCGCCGTCCCCGACGCTGAAGACGCGATCCACGTCGCCAACCGGCTGCGGACCCACATCCCGCTGCTGCTGGCGCTCTCGGTCAACTCGCCCTTCTGGCAGGGCCGCGACACCGGCCTCGCCTCGGCGCGGACGCCGCTCTTCCAAGCCTTTCCCCGAGTCGGGATCCCGCGCGCCTTCGACGACTACGCCGACTACGTCGAGTCGGTCGACGTCCTGATCCGCTCCGGCGCGGTCCCGGAGCCGACCTTCCTCTGGTGGGACGTGCGCCCGCAGCCGCGCTTCGGCACCGTCGAGGTGCGGATCATGGACGCGCAGACGAAGCTCGGGGAGACGGCGGCGATCGCGGCGCTGGTCCAGTGCGTCGTCCGCGCCGAGGTCGAGGCGGGGACCCATCTAGAACGGTGGATGCCGCAGGAGGTCCTCTCCGAGAACCGCTTTCTCGCTGCCCGCGACGGGATGGAGGCGGAGCTGATCGAGCCCGAGCTCGACCGCCGGGTGCCGGCGCGGGAGCTGCTCGCCGACCTCGTCGCGATCTGCCGCCCCCACGCCCAGGACCTCGGCTGCGAGGCGGAGCTGGAACGGGTGCCGGAGCTGGGCGCGCGGACCGGGGCGCAGCGGCAGATCGACCTGGCGCGCTCGCTGGAGTCGCTGCCGCGGCTGGTCGGCGTCCTCGCCAGCGACTTCCTGGCGCGGAATTAGCCGTCGCTCGGCGGCAGCACGAACTGCGAGACGATCAGGTTCGCCGCCAGGCGCGGCTCTGAGCCCTCGCGGCGGCGCTCGATCCGGACCTCGATCACGACCGTGCTCTTGCCGACGTGGAGCGGCTCGGCTTTGGCCTCGATCTCGTCGCCGAGGACGCCGGCGGCGAAGACGTTCAACTTCAGCTCGATCGTGGTGAAGTTGTGGCCGGGCGGGATGCAGCGGAAGGTCGACCAGGCGGCGACCGTGTCGCCGAGCGCGGTCCAGACGCCGCCGTGGACGAAGCCGCCGGGGTGCAGGTGGCGCCTGTCGACGACGATCCCGCCGCGGGCGTGGGAGTCCTCGACCTCCAGCGCCTCGATTCCGAGGTCGCCCGGGAAGCTGCCCGGGAGGAAAGCCCGGACGGACTCGGGCGTGATCATCGAGCTGGGGTGCGCGGCGTCGCTCATCGGGGCGGCAGCCTATTTGGGATCGAGGCCGAAGCCCTCGAGGCCGTGGTCGCCGTAGGGCTCGTCGCGCTCGCGGACCGCCTCGCGGAAGCCGGACTCGGCGGCGCGGCGGACGAAGCCGTGCCCCTCCTCGGTGTGGCGGGCGATGCCGTCGAAGAAGGTGCCGAGGACCTGGGTCTGGGTCAGCCCCTGCGCGTGGACGGTCTGGTTGACCAGCAGCTTCATCATCACCAGCTGGTTGATCGGCATCCGCGCCACCCGCTCCAGCAGGCGCTCGAAGCGCTCGTCGAGCTCGGCGGCGGGTGCGGCCTCGGTCGCCAACCCCCACTCCGCCGCCTCGGCGCCGGTCAGCGAGTCCCCGGTCAGCAGCAGGCGCTTGGCCCGCATCGGCCCCAGCCGGCTCGCCCACATCGCCGTCGTCGGCGAGCCCCAGACGCGGGCCGGCGGGTAGCCGATCTTGGCGTCGGAGGCGATCACCAGCAGGTCCGAGCAGAGCGCCATGTCGGTGCCGCCGGCGACGCAGTAGCCGTGGACCTTGCAGAGGACCGGCTTCTCGGAGTGGAAGAGGCTCATGAAGCCGCGCACGTTGCGGCTCATGAACTGGTAGTCGGTGACCGGGTCCCAGTTGGTGTTCGGTATGTGGTTCTTGCCGATCACCGCCGGGTCGAGCGGCGAGCCGGGCGGCGGCGCCGTGCCCTCCCCCAGCTCGCTCATGTCGCCCTCGGCAGATGCGACCAGGTCGTAGCCGCCGCAGAAGCCGGTGCCGTTACCGGCCAGGGCGATCGCGTGGACTTCGGGATCGAGGTTGGCCCGCTCGACGCACTCGGCCAGCTCGACCGGCATCCGCGCCGTGATCCCGTTGCCCCGCGCGGGCCGGTTCAGGGTGATGCGCGCGACGCGGCCCTCGGTCTCGTAGAGAAGCGTCTCCACGAGCCGACCCTAACCGTTGTTTGGTGAGTTGAGCCGGCTATAGGCGGCCCAACTCACCAATGGTCCTTAGTTCAGGCGTTCTACCAGCATCGCCTTGCCCTGGCCGCCGGCGACGCACATCGTCTCCAGGCCGACCTGCTGGTCGTCGGTCTCGAGCACGTTCAGCAGCGTGCCCATGATCCGGGCGCCGGTCATCCCGAAGGGGTGGCCGAGGGCGATCGCGCCGCCGTGGGTGTTGAGCTTGTCTTCGTCGATCCCGCATTCGGCCATGATCGGGATCACCTGGGCGGCGAAGGCCTCGTTCAGCTCGACCCGGTCGACGTCGTTGATCGACATCCCGGCGCGGTCGAGGACCTTCTTGATCGCGCCGATCGGGGCGACGCCCATCAGCTCCGGCTCGTTGCCGTGGGTGGCGGCGGTGATGATCCGGGCGCGCGGCTTGAGGCCGAGCTCCTTGGCCTTGTCGGCGCTCATCAGCAGCACCGCGGCGGCGCCGTCGTTGAGCGGGCAGGAGTTGCCGGCGGTGACGCCGCCGCCGCCCTCGAAGGCCTCCGGCAGTTCGGAGAGCTTCTCCAGGGTCGAGGAGGCGCGGGGGCCGTCGTCCTTGGTCACCTCGGTGCCGTCCTCGAGCTTGACCGGGACGATTTCGCGGTCGAAGAAGCCGTCCTCCTGCGACTGGACGGCGCGTTCCTGCGAGCGCTGCGCGAACTTGTCCATGTCGGCGCGGCTGACCTCGTACTTCTTGGCGACGTTGACGGCGGTGATGCCCATGTCGATGTAGGCGTTGGGCTGGCCGTTCTCGCCGATCAGGTTCGGGTTGCGGTCGGCGGCGCCGGCGGGCTCGGTGCGCTCGTTGAACTTGCTCACCCACTCGACCCCGACGGCGAGGTAGGCGTCGCCCTCGCCGGCCTTGATCGCGTTGCCGGCGTGGCGGATCGCGTCGAGGCTGGAGGAGCAGTAGCGGGAGACGGTGACCCCGTTGACCTCCTGCGGCAGCTTCTCGCTGAGCAGGGAGATGATGCGGGCGATGTTGAAGGCCTCGAGACCCTGCGGCATACCGACGCCGCAGAAGACGTCTTCGATCAGCGCCGGGTCGACCTCGGGGTTGCGCTCGAGCAGCTGGTCGACCACGAAGGCGCCCGTCTCCTCGGGCCGCAGGGAGGCCAGCGACCCCTTGAAGGCGCGGCCAATCGGCGTGCGGATGGTGTCGACGATGACTGCTTCGGGCATTCCTGTTTCTCCTCTGGGGCTATGGAAGGGCTTGCGACTGCGGCAGCAGGGTAGTTGACGGGCGTCATGGACGTTTCGTGCGGATTCGCACAAAGATCGGCGGGAGCGTCTTGAACCTGCGTTACATTCGCCTCAATCCACCTCGCGCGGACTGCGAGATTTGCCGCTCGGCGGCAAAGAAAGGAGGGCCCCTTCATGCCTGAGGGTTACTGCGTCAAAGAGCGTAAGAAGGTCGAGATCAAAGACGCGAAACAGGTAACGATGAAGAACGGTCGCCCGGCGATCCAGGGTGTCTGCCCGGACTGCGGGACGAAAATCTTCAAGATCGGAAAACTCGAATAGGGCCCTCCCCACGGGGTATTTGAACCCGGCAATGCCGGGGAGCGTATGCCGGGTCGGATGATCCAGTTAGGAACTTCGACCCGGGGTGCGCTCAGCCGAGAACGCGACGTCCGCGAGGCCTACGCCGCCCATTCCGGCGAGCTGTACGGCTTCGCGGTTCGTTCGCTCGGCGATTCCGGCCTCGCCGAAGAGGCCGTGCAGGAGACCTTCGTCCGCGCCTGGCGGGCGGGCGACCGTTTCGACCCGAAGATCGGCTCGCTGCGCACCTGGCTGTTCGCGATCCTCCGCAACGTCGTCATCGACCTCGGCCGGGCCCGGGCGGTGCGGCCGGGGGTCGCCGAGGGCGGGATCGAGCCGTCGGTCGAGCCGCTCGACGAGGCGCTGCTCGCCTGGCAGGTCGAGGAGGCGATGCGGCGGCTCGGCGAGGACCACCGCCGGGTGCTGGTCGAGACCTACTACCGCGGCCGCCCCTACGCCGAGGTGGCGGAGAAGCTCGGGGTCCCCGAGGGGACCGTGAAGAGCCGCGTCTACTACGGGCTGCGGGCGCTGCGGGTCGTACTCGAGGAGATGGGCTATGAAGACTAGGAACAGCTGCCGCGAGTGGCGCGAGCTGCTCGGCGCCTACGCGCTCGGGCACCTGGAGGGCGACGAGCGCGCCGGGCTGGAGGCCCACCTGGAGGGCTGCGCCGGCTGCCGCGAGGAGTTGGCGGCGCTGCAGCCCGTGGCCCTGATGCTCCCCCACGCCGACCCGGCGCGGTTCGAGCTGACGCCGGAGCCGCCGCCAGAGCTGGGACGGCGGATCGCGGCGACGATCGAGGCCGAGAAGCAACGGACGCAGCAGCGGCGCCGCCGGCGCACCCTGGGCGGCTTCGCCTTCGGCGGCGCCGCCGCAGCCGCCGTGGCGGCGGTCCTGATCCTCTTCGTCTTCGGCGGCAGCAGCCAGGACGCCAGCCAGCCGGTCAGGTTCACCGACCTTCCCGAGGGCGTCAGCATCTCCGCGACGCTGGAGCCCCATGCCTACGGCACCGAGATCCACATGTACGTGCACGGGGTGCCCTCGGGAACTCTCTGCCGCGTCTGGTTGAAGGGGCCCAAGGGGGCGTCGTATCCCGCCGGCACCTTCCGCTACCGCTGGGGCGACGACTCCGACGCCGTGCTCAGCTCGGCGCTCGACATCTCGCGCACGCGGGAGCTCGTGGTCGACACGGGAAAGCGCACCTTCGTCGCACCGGTGAGACCGCCGGGCGCGACGGCAACCATCCGACAGGAGGAAGCGACGTGAAGAAGACGATCTACGGGCTCTGCCTGCTCGCCCTGATGGCGGTGGCGATCGCCGGTTGCGGCGGCGGCGACAGCACCAGCGGCGGCAGCGTCTACGGCGGTGGCGGCGGTGAAAGCACGGAAGAAACGAGCTCGGGCGGCCGCTACGGCGGTGAAAACACCACCGCGAGCAGCAACGGCGGCGGAGCGGGCATCGTCAAAGCCGCCAAGGTGGGCGACCTCGGGACGATCATCGTCGACTCCGAAGGGCTGACCCTCTACGACTTCCACAAGGACAAGGGCGGGGTGTCCTCCTGCTACGGCGCCTGCGCCGGTGCTTGGCCCCCGCTCCTGACCGAAGGCGAACCGCAGGCCGAAGCCGGGGCGATGGCGAGCCAGCTCGGCACCACCAAGCGCAAGGACGGGACCGTCCAGGTCACCTACAACGGCTGGCCGCTCTACACCTACGTCGGCGACAAAGGACCCGGCGAAGCCAACGGCAACGACTTCTCGCAGTTCGGCGCCCAGTGGTACGCGCTGCATCCCAACGGCGAAGAGCCCGGGGACTGATCCCGACTCGACGCTAAAAATCTCTCCACTGTTCGAGTAAAGTCCCTGCGGCAGTGAGCCGCAGGGATCGAACAGGGGGTGATGAGGTGAACAGGGCCAGCTACGCACTCTGCCTGCTCGCGGTGCTCGCGATTGCGATCGTGGGTTGCGGCGGCGGCGACAGTCCCGCTGCGACCGAAACCAGCGGGACCACCGCGGCTCCGGCCGCCGAAACCGAAGACACCGCGGAACACCGGCCGAAAAAAGAAGCCTGGGGAGTCGCCTTCGGCGCCGAAGGCGAAGAGCTCGGAATCATCATCTACGACCTCGCCGGCCACACCCTCTACACCTTCTCCAAGGACAGGGACGGGACGTCGCACTGCTACGGCGCCTGCGCCAAGGCCTGGCGCCCCGCCCTCACCGAAGGCAAGCCGCGAGCCGGCGGCGAGGCGCTTGCCGGCAAGGTCGGCAGCACGAAGCGCAAAGACGGCACGGTCCAGCTGACCTACGCCGGCCATCCCCTCTACAGGCATGCCGGCGAAAAACAGGTCGAAGTCAACGGCAACGGCGCCCACGCCTTCGGCGGCGTCTGGTTCGCGATCCGACCCAGCGGCGAAAAGCCCTAACCGTCTGCCCCAGGTCAGTCTTCGGCGACGCCGCTCAGCTTGGCCCGCTTGCGGTAGCTGAGCTTGGGCGGAACGAGCTCGCGAATCTCGGAGAGCAGTCGGGCGGAGAGCTCGCCCGGGTCCTCGCCGGGGCGGGGCTGGCCGCTGACCGGGTCGAAGAAGCGGATTCGCAGGCGCGGCCGCCGGGGGAACCCGGTCAGCTCGGTCGTGCCCTCGATCGCCACCAGGCTGACGTGGGCCTCCGGCACCTCCAGCGCCAGGCGGCCGACTCCGCTGCGGGCGCGCAGGACCTTGCCCTTGGAGCGGGTGCCCTCCGGGAAGACGCCGATGCAGGCGCCCGCCCGCAGGGTCTCGATCGCTTTCGCGAGGGCGTCTTTGTCGCCCTTGCCGCGCTGGATCGGGATCTGCCCCATGCCGTTGAGGATCGGGGCCAGGCCGCGCACGTCCCAGAGCTCCGATTTGGCCAGGGCGCGGATCTGGCGCCGCCTGCGGGCGGCGATCCCGACCATCACCGGGTCCCAGTGGCTGTCGTGGTTGCCGAGGATCAGCAGGGGCCCCTGCTCGGGCAGCACCTCCAGGCCCTCGACCTGCAGCCGGCCCCACCAGGCGACCGGCCGGTTGACGGCCATCGCCAGGGCGTAGGTGCGGGTTCGCTCGCGCATCGGACGGGGAGTTCTACTGGATAGCCTCAAGCGCAGTGACCGAGACCCAGCGCAGCGGCGGCATCGAGGTGGAAGGGCTCGTCCGCGAGTTCAAGAACGGACCGCGGGCGGTCGACGGCATCGACCTCGAAGTCGGCCAGGGCGAGATCTACGGCTTCCTCGGCCCCAACGGCGCCGGCAAGTCGACGACCGTGCTGATGCTGACCACGCTGCTTCCCCCCACCGCCGGCAGCGCCCGGGTCGGCGGCTTCGACGTCGTCTCCGAAGGGCCGCAGGTGCGCTCGACGATCGGCGCCGCCCTGCAGGAGGCCGCCCTCGACCCACTGCTGACCGGCCGCGAGCACATGCGGCTGCAGACCGCGATGCACGGGCTCGGCAAGGAGGAGCGCGCCGCCCGCGGCAGCGAGCTGCTGGAGCGGGTCGGCCTCGCCCACGCCGCCGACCGCAAGGTCGGCGGCTACTCGGGCGGGATGAAGCGCCGCCTCGACCTCGCCCTCGCCCTCGCCCACCGGCCGCGCATCCTCTTCCTCGACGAGCCGACCACCGGCCTCGACATCCAGAGCCGCACCGCGCTTTGGGAAGAGGTCTCGCGGCTCGCCGCCGAGGACGGGGTCACCGTCTTCCTCACCACCCAGTACCTGGAGGAGGCCGACGCGCTCGCCAACCGGGTCGGGATCATCGACCACGGCCACCTCGTCGCCGAGGGGACGCCGGCCGAGCTGAAGGCCGAGATCGGCCGCCCCACCGTGGAGGCGGTTCCCCGCACGGCCGAGGACCGCGAGCGGATGGCCGCTGTGCTCGAGCGCTTCGGCGAGCGGGCCGGTTCGTCGCCGCGCGGGGTCGCGGTCCGCCTCGACGGCGGCGAGTCGCAGCTGGCCGAGGTGGTGCGGGCGCTCGACGCCGAGCAGATCGCGATCGAGCACCTGCAGCTGCACGCCCCCTCGCTCGACGACGTCTTCCTCGCCAAGACCGGCCGCTCGCTGGAGGGCGCCGACGAGGCGGAGGAGGACGAGGCGGAGACGGCCGCTCCGGCATGAGCGGCCTCCGCACCCAGGTAGGCCAGCTCGCCCACCGCTCGGTCCTGCGCACCCTGCGCCAGCCGGCGCAGATCGTCCCTGCGATCGTCTTCCCGCTCTTCCTCCTCGCGGTCAACTCGGGCGGGCTCAAAGACGCGACCAACCTGCCCGGGTTCCCGACCGACTCCTACCTCACCTTCATCCTCGCCGTGCCCTTCATCCAGGGCGCCCTCTTCTCGGTGATGAACTCCGGCACCGACCTCGCCCGCGACATCGAGACCGGCTTCCTCAACCGCCTGGCGCTGACCCCGCTTCGCGGCGCCGCCCTGCTCAGCGGCCTCTTGGCGGGCGCCTTCGTCCTCGGCGTCGTCCAGGCGGTCGTCTACCTCTCGGTCGGGCTGATCGCGGGAGCCGAACTGGCCGCCGGGGCGGGTGGGGCGCTGGTGCTCATCGTCCTCTCGGTCACGATCACCGTCGCCTTCGGCACGATCGGGCTCTTCGCGGCGCTGCGGTTCGGCTCCGGCGAGGCGGTGCAGGGGCTCTTCCCGGTTTTCTTCGTCTTCCTCTTCCTCTCGGCGATGGCGCTGCCGCTCGACCTGCTGACGACCGACTGGTTCCACACGATCGCCAGCGTCAACCCGGTCACCTACCTGCTGGAGGCGATCCGCTCGCTGCTGATCGAAGGCTGGAACCTCGACGACCTGGCGCTCGGATTCGGGATCGCTTTCGCGATCGGGACGATCGGGATGCTGGCGGCAAGCGCCGCTCTGAAGACGAGGCTGGTGCGGACGTGAGGCGGGAGACGAGGGCCGGTCTCTCCGCCGTCGCCCGCGCGGTGGCCTGGCGCAGCATCCACAACTTCCTCACCAACCCGGCCTTCCTGGTTCCGTCGCTGCTGTTCCCGCTGTTCTTCTTCGTCTCCTTCGCCGGCGGCCTGGCGGCGATCGGCGAAGTTCCCGGGTTCGACTTCCCCAACGGCTACACCGCCTTCCAGTTCGTCTTCGTCCTCCTCCAGTCAGCGGCCTTCGGCGGCGTCTTCACCGGCTTCGCCATGGCGCGGGACTTCGAGAGCGGCTTCGGCCGCCGCTACATGCTCGCCGCCGGGCACCGCAGCGGCATCGTCCTCGGCTACGCGCTGGCGGCGCTCTTCCGCGCCTTCGTCACCTGGACCGTGCTGACCGCGGTCGCCGTAATCGCCGGGATGGACGTCGGCGGCAGCGCCGGCGAAATCGTCGCCCTCTACGCGCTGGCGATCCTGGTCAACGTCGCGGCGACGATGTGGGCGGCGGGGGTGGCGCTGCGGGTGCGGTCGATCCAGGGCGGCCCGCTGATGCAGTTCCCCACCTTCCTCGTCCTCTTCCTAGCCCCCGTCTACGTCCCCCTGGACCTACTAAGCGGCTGGATCCACGCCATAGCCTCGATCAACCCGGTAACCGCCCTACTGGAGGCCGGCCGAGGCTTCATCTCAGGAGACCCGGTCCTCGTCGGAGCCGCCTTCGCCATCGGCCTCCTCCTCTCCCTCCTCTTCGCCTTCTGGGCCCGCAGCGGCCTCCGAAGCGCCGAAGCAGCGGGCTAGCAACCAGAGCAAAAGCGAGGCTGACAGGGCGGGGATGGTGACCTCCTCCAGACACTCAACATCGAGCCATTGGCGAGATGTGTCTGGAGGGGGTCACCATCCCCGCCCCCCGGTAACCAGTTCGACCTATCTAAGTGATGAAAATCACGCCGCTGTTACACCGACAAAGCGAACCTCCATGTTCTTGGCTCTCCGCCCCGAAATCCGGCACCCCCTAGCGCTTCAGATTTGACGATCTAAAGTGTCTCTTGTGACGCAGAGACCCCTGGAGCTGATCCTTGCCCGCAACCTGATGTCGGCCCTCTCGACGCCGGCGTTCCTGGTCGACGAGGGTGGGCTCCTGGTCTTCTACAACGAGGCGGCGGGGATGCTGCTCGGCAAACGCTTCGAGGAGCTCGGCGCCGTCGGCCCCCAGGAGTGGGGCTCGCTCTTCGGCCCCTTCGACGAGAGCGGCGAGCCGATCCCCTACGACGACCTGCCGCTGGTCCGCGCCGTCCGCGCCGGCCGTCCCGCCCACGCCGAGCTGACCGTGCGCTCGACCGACGGGACCCGCCACGACGTCGAGGTCTCGGCCTTCCCGATCCAGACCCCGCACGGCTCCCAGGGCGCGATCGCCGTTTTCTGGCCGGCGCTGGCGGGCGGCAACGGAGCGGGGCCGGCGTGAAGGTCAAGCTCTGGGGGACGCGCGGCTCGATCCCGGCCCCGGGGCCCGAAACGATCCGTTACGGCGGCAACACCTCCTGCGTCGGCGTCACCCTCGCCGACGGCTCGATGCTGGCGCTCGACGCCGGCACCGGCATCCGCTGCCTCGGCCTGGCGCTGCCCGACGAGCCGACCCGCCTGCACATCCTCCTCACCCACCTCCACCTCGACCACATCCAGGGGCTGGTCTTCTTCGCCCCCGCCTTCCGGCCGCAGACCGAGATCGTGATCTGGGGCCCGGCCTCCCCCGAGGCCTCGCTGCGCGATCGCATCGCCCGCTACATCTCCGCCCCCCTCTCCCCGGTCGAGGTCCGCGAGCTGCCCTGCGACGTCTCCTTCCGCCACTGCCCGGAGAGCGAGTGGGAGATCGGCTCGGCCCGGATCCGCGCCGCCTCGGTCTCGCACCGCGGCCCCACCCTCGGCTACCGGATCGACGACGGCGGCTCCTCCCTCGCCTACATCCCCGACCACGAGCCGGCGCTCGGCGCTGACCTCGACCAGCTGGAGGAGGATTGGATCTCCGGCTTCGCCCTCGCCCGCGACGCCTCGCTGCTGATCCACGACGGCCAGTACACCGACAACGAGTACCCCGCCCACGTCGGCTGGGGCCACTCGGCGACCTCGCACGCGCTCAGCTTCGCCCGCCGCACCGGCGCCGACCGCACCGTCCTCTTCCACCACGACCCGCTGCACTCCGACGAGCAGCTCGACGAGCTCGGCCGCGAAGCGCGCGACCGCTGGATCGGGTTCGGCGGCGACCCGGCGCGGATCGAGCTGGGCGAGGAGCGGGCCGAGTACGAGCTGCCGGCCCGCGCACCCAGCGCTCTAGTCTGAAGGGCGTGTCCCCGGCCGAGAGGATCGAGGCAGCCGCCGAGCGCTCCCCGCTCGTCCGCACGGCGCTGGCGAAGGCGCGGGAAGCGCACGCGGGACAGGTCCGCAACGGCAGCGGCGGCATGCCCTACGTCGAACATCCGGTGGCCGTCGCCGCGCTGCTCGACGAGCACGGCTACGGCGAGGAGGTGCTGGCCGCGGCGCTGCTGCACGACGTCGTCGAGGACTCCGAGACGAGCCTCGACGAGCTGCGCGAGCCCTTCGGCGCGGAGGTCGCCGGCATGGTCGGGGCGCTGACCGACGACGAAGCGATCGACCCCTACCGCGAGCGCAAGGCCGAGCACCGCGAACGGGTGGCCGCCGCCCCGGCCGGCGCCCACGCGATCTACGGCGCCGACAAGCTGACCAACACCCGCACCCTGCGCACCGCCTTCGAAGACGAAGGCGACGCGGTGCGCAAGGAGTTCAAGGTCCCGATCGAGTTGAAGACCGAGGTCTGGGAAGCCGACCTCGCGCTGCTGCGGGAGAAGGCGCCCGAGGTGCCCTTCCTCGACGAGCTCGACCAGGAGCTCAGTCGTCTTCGGGCTTGCCTAGAGGCTCCTGCCCGGCCGAAAGCCTGAGCCGGCGCTGCAGCGGCAGCCCGAACCAGAAGAAGCCGAAGACGAGGACCGTCGCCGCGGTCATCGCCACCGTCGCCGCGGTCCCGAAGAGGACGTCGGTGATCAGCATGATCGCCCCGGTCATCGCCAGGGCGAGGAAGAAGAGGCCGACAATCGAGAAGCGGTTGGCGTAGTAGACGAGCCGGCGCTTCTGCTGGTAGCGGAAGGTAATCCGGTGATAGGCGGTCGGGGAGATCAGCATCACGGCTGCGATCGCGGTGCAGATCAGGGTCCCGAAATAGGCGCCCTTCTGGAACGGGGTGATCTTTTCGAAGCCCTGCTGGAACGGCACCGCGAGGAGGAAGGCGAAGAGGACCTGGACGCCCGGCAGCGCCACCCGCAGCTCCTGCAGCATCTCGCCGAGGTTGCGATCGAGACGTTCCTCCTCGGTCTCGTCGCGACCGGAGTCGCGTTCGGTTTGATCCCGCTCCCGCGGGGTTCCGTTCTCCATTAGAAGACCTTATGCAAACCGAGACCGCAATCGTGCTCTTCAACCGGGATCTTCGGGTGACCGATCATCCGGCGCTGTTCGCGGCCGCGCAGGCCGAGCGCACGGTGCCGCTCTTCGTCTTCGACGAGCGGCTGCTCGGCTCCCGCTTCGCGGCGCCGAACCGGATCGCGTTCATGCTCGAGGCGCTGCGCGACCTCGACGAGTCCCTGCACAAGGCGGGCGGCCGGCTCTTCCTCCGCCGCGGCGACCCGGTGCGCGAGGCGGTCGCGGTGGCGCGCGAGTGCGGCGCGGGCGCGATCCACGTCAGCGCCGACTGGAGCGCCTACGCGCGCCGGCGCGAGGAGCGGCTGAAGAAGGCATGCGAGGAGGAGCGGATCGAGTTCGCCGCCCACCCCGGCGTGACCGTCGTACCGCCGGGCGCGGCCACCCCCGCCGGCGGCGATCACTTCAAGGTCTTCACCCCCTACCACCGCGCCTGGAGCGGGCTGCCGCGGCGCCCCAGGCACGGCGCGCCGCGCAGGCTCGCGGTGCCCTCGAAGCTGGCGGCCGGGCGACTGCCGGCGCTCGACTCGCTGGTCGAGGCCACGCCTTCGCCGAACCGGCTGGCGGGAGGAGAGGCGGAGGGCCGCAAGCTGATGCGGGCCTGGCTGCGCGACGGGCTCGGCGGCTACGAAGACGGCCATGACGACCTCCCCGGCGACCGCACCTCCCGCCTCAGCGCCCACATCCGCTGGGGCTGCGTCTCGCCCCTGGAGCTGGCCGAGGAGGCGGGCGAGCGGCGCGGCGGCGCGGCCTTCGTGCGGCAGCTCTGCTGGCGCGACTTCCACCACCAGGTGCTGGCCGCGACCCCCTCGCTGCCCAGCCGCGACTACCGCCCGCGCCGCGACCGCTGGTCGCGCTCGAAGCGGGCGCTGGAGGCGTGGCAGCAGGGCCGCACCGGCTACCCGCTGGTCGACGCGGCGATGCGGCAGCTGGCCGAGGAGGGCTTCATGCACAACCGGGCGCGGATGACCGTCGCCTCCTTCCTCTGCAAGGACCTCTACGTCGACTGGCGCGCCGGCGCCTGGCACTTCTGGGACCTGCTGAGCGACGGCGAGATCGCCAACAACGCCGGCAACTGGCAGTGGGTGGCGGGGACCGGCAACGACACCCGTCCCAACCGCGTCCTCAACCCCGTCCGCCAGGCGAAGCGCTTCGACCCCGACGGCGCCTATGTGCGCCGCTACCTGCCGGAGTTGGAGTCGGTCCGCGGCAAGGCGATCTTCGAACCGTGGCGGATGGAAGGCTTCGACCGCCTCGACTACCCGCCGCCGCTGGTCGACCACGACGAGGCGGCGGCGGCGTTCAAGGCTCAGCGCGGCGCATAGGATCGGGCGATGGGACGACTGGCGGTCGTGCTGGGCAGCAACGCGCTCGGGCCGGGCGGCGAGGAGATCGCCGCCGCCGCGGCCGAGCAGGGGGCGGCGATCGTCCAGCGCCACCGCGCCGCCGACGGGACCTTCGTCCTCCCCCACGCGATCGACCACGAGGCGAACCTGCGGCCGCTGCTGGAGCAGGGGTGCGATCGGGTGCTGGGGATCGGCTCGGTCGGCTCGCTGCGGCCGGAGGAGCTGGGCGTCGGCAGCCTCGTCTGCCCCGACGACTTCATCGCCCTCAACCTCGGCGACTCGATCCACGGCGACGCCCGCGCCCACTCGGCGCCCGGCTTCGACCCCGAGCTGCGGGCGGAAGCGATCGCCGCCTGGAGCGAGGGCGGCCAGGCGCCGCGCGACGGCGGCGTCTACTGGCAGGCGCGCGGGCCGCGCTTCGAGACCCCGGCTGAGATCCGGCTGATGGCAGAGCACGCCCACGTGGTCGGGATGACGGTCGCCTCCGAGTGCGTAGTCGCCGGCGAGCTGGGGCTTGCCTACGCCGCCCTCTGCGTCGTCGACAACCTCGCCAACGGCCTCGGCGAGGGCGCGATCAGCGTCGCCGAGCTGGAAGCCGACCGGCAGATCAACGCCGAGCGCCTGCGCGAGGGCTTGGCGGCGGTCCTACCGCGCCTCGGGGCGGTGGGCCGATGACATTCGTCTGTTCCTTCTCGTTCCCAGACACGGAAAAGGAACAGGCGAAGGGGAGGAGCGCGTGAGCCTGACGGTTGAGAATGCGCTGCTGGACGGAAAGCGGGTCGGAGTTCGGTGCGAGGGTGGGACGATTGCCGCGATCGGGGGCGACGTCGCAGCCCAGGCCGGCGACGAGGTGCTCGACGCGGCCGGCGCTCACCTGGTCCCGCCGCTGGTCAACGGCCACACCCACGCGGCGATGACCCTCTTCCGCGGCTCCGGCGGCGACCTGCCGCTGATGCCGTGGCTGGAAGAGAAGATCTGGCCGGTCGAGGCGAAGCTGACCGACGAGGACGTCTACTGGGGCGCGCGCCTGGCCTGCGCCGAGATGCTGCGCAGCGGCACCACCCGCTTCTGGGACATGTACTGGCATCCCGGCGCGACCGCGCGGGCGGTCGCCGATGCCGGCATCAAGGCGACGATCGGGGCGCCGCTGTTCGACCTCGGCGGCAGCCCGAAGGAGCTGCGCGAGGCCGCCCACCGCGGGCTGGAGGAGCTGTCCGGGTTCGGGCCGGAGATCGCTCCCGCCCTCGCCCCGCACGCGATCTACACCGTCAGCGAGGAGTCACTGGCCTGGATCGCCGAGCTCAGCGCCGAGCGCGACCTGCCGGTCCAGATCCACCTCTCCGAGACCGAGGGGGAGGTGCAGGACTGCCTCGCCCAGCACGGCGCCCGGCCCGCCTTCTACCTCGACCGCCTCGGCCTACTGAGCGAGCGGACCGTCCTCGCCCACGGCGTCTGGCTCGACCCCGAGGAGCTGGCCCTCCTCGCCGAGCGCGGCACCACCGTCGTCACCAACCCGGTCGCCAACATGAAGCTCGCGGTCGGCGGCGTCTTCCCCTTCCCCGCCGCCCGAGCGGCGGGGGTAGCGGTCGGGCTCGGCAGCGACGGCGCCGGCTCCAACGACTCGCTCGACCTGCTCGCCGACCTCAAGACCTTCGCCCTCGCCCAGAAGCACGCCGGCGCCGACCCGACCGCGATCGACGCCGGCGAAGCCTGGGCGGTCGCCACCGGCGCCACCGCCCCCCGGCTCGGCGCCACCAGGCTGGAGCCCGGCGCCCCCGCCGATTTTCTCCTCCTCGACCCGGGAGCGCCCGAGCTGGGGATCGGCGAGCTGACCGCCGACCTCGTCTACGCCGCTGCCGGCGCCGTCGTCGACACTGCGGTCGTCGCCGGCCGGGTGCTGATGCGCGGAGGCGAGCTGCCGGAGCTGGAGGAAGTCGTGGTTAAAGCAGCCGGGCGAGCGGGGAGACTGGGCCTATGAACGAGCCCGCGGCCTCCTCCGTCCGCTACCAGGAGGCGACCAAGCGGTACGGCAGCTCGTCGACCCCGGCGGTCGACAAGCTGACCCTCGAGGTGCCGGCGGGCGAGATCTGCGTCCTCGTCGGGCCCTCCGGCTGCGGCAAGACGACGGCGATGCGGATGGTCAACCGCACGGTCGAGATCAGCGAGGGCGACGTCCTCGTCGGCGAGCAATCGGTCCGCGACCGCGAGCCGGCCCAGCTGCGGCGGGAGATCGGCTACGTGATCCAGCAGATCGGGCTCTTCCCCCACCGCACGATCAGCGAGAACATCGGCGCCGTCCCGCAGCTGCTCGGCTGGAAGAAGGAGCGGATCCGCGAGCGCTCGGCCGAGCTGCTGGAGCTGATCGGTCTCGACCCCGAGCTCGGCGACCGCTACCCGGCCCAGCTCTCCGGCGGCCAGCAGCAGCGCGTCGGCGTCGCCCGGGCGCTGGCGGCGGACCCGCTGGTGATGCTGATGGACGAGCCCTTCGGCGCGATCGACCCGATCAACCGCGAGCGGCTGCAGAACGAGTTCCTCCGCCTGCAGGCGGAGATCCGCAAGACCGTCCTCTTCGTCACCCACGACATCGACGAGGCGATCAAGATGGGCGACCGGATCGCGGTCATGCGCGAGGGCGGCCGGGTCGAGCAGTACGCGACTCCGGCGGAGCTGCTGATGGCGCCGGCCAACGAGTTCGTCGAGGACTTCGTCGGCGCCGACCGGGCGCTGAAGCGGCTGGCGCTGATGCGGGTCCGCGACATCCACCTCTGGGAGGCGCCGCTCGCCCACGTCGGCCAGGCGAGCGGCGAGGTGCGCGCGAAGCTGGCGGCCCCGGACGTCGAAGTCCCCTTCCCGCTGCTGGTCGACAGCGAGCGGCGGCCGCTCGGCTGGCTCAGCGAGCGCGATCTCGCCGCCGACGTGGTCCCCAACCAGCCGGACTCGCCGCTGGGGCCGGTGCTCGAGCTAGACGACGTGATGCGCGACGCCCTCGCCGACCTGCTCCAGGGCGAGACCCAGTACGCGCCGGTGGTCGACCACAGTGGCCGCATCGCCGGCGTCCTCTCGGTCGAGATCATCTCCGAGTTCCTCGCCTCGCCGGAGGCCAAGAGCGACGAGCACGCCGCGGTGGAGCGGCCGCATGGCTAGCCCGCTACTGCTGGCCGCGGCGGGGCAGGTCGGCGGCGACTTCTTCAAAGAACGGGAAAGCGGCACGCTCCCCTGCCAGGCAGACGAATCCCACCTCTTCTGCTTCGACTGGGCGAAGGAAAACATCGACCGCTATGGCACGCCGACCCAGCAGCACCTGGAAATCGTCTTGCTCTCCGTCGTGATCGGATTCGCGATCGCCTTCGCGCTGGCGCTGTTCGCGCACCGCAGCCGCTGGGCGCAGCCGCCGCTGCTGGCGGCCACCGGCGTCCTCTACACGATCCCCAGCATCGCCTTCTTCTTCTTGTTGCTGCCGGTGACCGGGTTCGGCCGCGATACGGCGGTCATCGTGCTGGCCGCCTACACCTTGCAGATCATCTACCGCAACACGATCCTCGGCCTGGCAAACGTCCCCGACTCGGTCAAGGACGCGGCTCGGGGGATGGGCCTGACGAACCGCCAGATTCTCTGGAAGGTCGAGCTACCGCTGGCGATACCCGAGATCATCGCCGGCCTCCGCGTCGCGGTGGTCAGCACGATCGCGATCGCGACGCTTGTCGTCTTCATCAACGCCGGTGGGCTGGGGACCCAGATGTACGGCAGCGGCAACCTGACGTTCCCGACGAGCATCATCATCGCCGCGGCGATCGTGATGGCGATGGCGCTGGCCTTCGACCTGGTTCTGCTGACTGCACAGCGCCTGGCCACTCCCTGGAGGAGGGTCCGACCGGCATGAGCACCTTTCCCCTCGCCTCGTTCGGCGGCGCAATCGAATTCATCTTCACCCCGCAGGAATCGAACGTCACCGGGGGCAACAAGGTGGGCGGCTTCGACAAGTCCCTTGAACTGGTGCTCAAGCACCTCGAGGTGACCGCCCTGGCCCTGGCCATCGCCGTGATCGTGGCGCTGCCGCTCGGCCTCTACCTCGGCCACAAGGGCAGGGGCGAACTGTTCGCCGTCGGGTTCGGCAATGCCGGCAGAGCGATTCCCGAGCTGGCTGTGATCGCCCTCGTCGCCGTCTTGATCGGGGTGGGACTGAAGACCGTGGCGCCGGCCCTGGCGATTCTCGGAATCGCCCCGATCCTGGTCAACACCTACGTCGGCGTCCGCCAGGTCGATCCCGCCGCGGTCGAAGCCGCGCGGGGCATGGGAATGAGCGAGCTGGCGATCATCCGCAAGGTAGAGCTGCCGCTGGCGGTTCCAACCGTGATGGGAGGGATCCGTTCCGCCGCGATCGTGATCCTGGCGACCGCGACGATCGCTCCGCTGGCCGGCGTCGAATCGCTCGGCGACTTCATCCTCAACCGCAACGTCTACGGCGAAAACGGGCTGCTCGCCGGCGCGATTCTGGTCGCGCTTCTGGCGATGACCATCGAGGGTTCGCTCGCCCTTCTGCAGCGCCGGCTCACTTCCGACGGGCTGAAAGTAAAGACTGCGTAACACAGACTCACCCAATCCACCCCAATTAGGAGGCAATCAGTGAGGACCGACCAGACGAGAATGCGGGTGCTGCTTGCGGCACTGGCGGCGCTCGCGCTGACCCTGGCACTCGCCGCCTGCGGCAGCAGCGGCGACAGCACCACTTCCGGGTCCACCGAAAGTGGCAGCGGCGCAGGGACGATCCAGTCCAACCCCGACAACGGCAAGGTCAGCCTGACGATCGGCTCGAAGAACTTCCCCGAACAGGAAATCCTCGGGGAAATCTACGCGCAGGCCCTGGCCGCCGCCGGCTACAAGGTGAAGAGCGCGCTCAACCTCGGCTCCGAAACCGTCGCCCTGAAAGCGGTGAAGACGGGCCAGATCTCCGGCTACCCGGAGTACGCCTCGACGGCCCTCACCTCGTTCTTCGGTCTCGAACCCGAAGAAGTTCCCGCCGAAGCCACCGAAGCCTGGGAAAAGGCGAACGAAGAATTCGAAAAGGAAGGCCTGCAGGCGTTCGAACCGACGCCGTTCGCCAGCGCCAACGCAGTCGGCACGACCAAAGAGACCGCCGAAAAGTACGACCTGAAGACGGTCTCCGACCTCGAAGGCGTCTCCGAAGAACTGTCCCTCTACGGCTCTCCCGAGTGCCCGCAGCGGATCGACTGCAAAGCCGGGCTGGAAGAGTTGTACGGGCTGAAGTTCAAGTCGTTCACCCCGGTCGACATCGGCCTCCGCTACACGGTGCTGGAAAAGGGCGAAGCGGACCTTTCGATCCTCTTCACCACCGACCCGCAGCTCTCGGCCGAGAGCGACAAGTTCGTGATCCTCGAAGACGACAAGGAAGTCTTCCCGGCCGGCAACATCATCTTCGTGACCGAGAAGAAGGTCGCCGAAGAAGCTGGTCCCGATTACGAAGAAACGATTCTCAAGGTTCAGGAAGGGCTCGACCTGAAGGTGATGCAGGAGCTCGATGCTCGGGTCGAACTCGAAAAGGAAACGCCCAAGGCGGCCGCCAAGGCGTATCTCGAATCGGCTGGGTACATCGGCTGATCCGAACTGAGGTTTCCGGGGGAGGGTGTCCATGCCCCTCCCCCGGACTTCGCAGCGCTTATCGGTAGGGAGGGTGCCGGTATCCCTCTCCGGAATTGACCTCCCCTCCGCTTCGCTGCGGGGAGAACATGCTGCGCGCTTCGCGCGCATAAGACAGATTGCATGTCGCCGAACATTCCTCCGAGGGATACCGGCACCCTCCCACCAACGCGCTCCGTTTCACGGCAATCACGAAACCGCGAGAACCCGTCTTATAGACGGGCTGACACGGTCTCGGCGAATGGCGATGGATAGATCCCGTGCCCCCTACCGGGCAAGGTCTAGGCCACAGCGTGTTCTTCGGTCGTCGCTTCGTGGCGGCCTTTTACGTGGGCGAAGCTGATGTGGGCGGCCCAGGCTGCGGTTAGACCTGAGAGGCCGGCTAGTAGGAGGGCTAGGCGGGGGTCGTAGGTTTGGGCCAGCCAGCCGGTCAGGGGGGCTCCGATGGGGGTTGAGCCGAGGAAGACGACGCTGTAGAGGGCCATTACCCGGCCTCTCATCTCCGGGGTTACCGCCAGCTGCAGGGTCGAGTTGATCGTCGCCGCGAAGGTGACCGCGGCGGCGCCGAGGACGGCGAGCATGACTATCTCCAGAGCAAGGCTCGGCATCGCTGCCGCCAGCAGGGCGGAGACGCCGAAGGCGAGCGCGCCGCCGGCGATCAGCCGCGGACCGGTGCGGCCGCGGTGGCCGTTGACGAGGGCGCCGGCGATCGAGCCGACCGCCATCGCCGAGACCAGCGCGGCGTAGGTCATCGCCCCGGACTCGAAGCTGAACTTGGCCAGCAGCGGCAGCACCACCTGGAAGTTGAAGCCCAGCGTCCCGACCAGGCCCATCAGCGCCAGCGGCACCATCAGCTCCGGCGTGCGGCGGACGTAGCGCAGGCCGGCGCGGATCGCCCCCGGCTCGCGCTGGGCGACCGGCCCCGCGTGCAGGCGGCCGGGGTCCATCCCCCAGAGGGCGAAGATCATCGCCACAAAGGTGAGCGCGTTGAGCGCGAAGCAGGGGACGACGCCGACGGTCGCGATCAGCACCCCGGCCAGCGCCGGGCCGACGATCCGCGCCGCCTGGACGACGACGCTGTTGAGGCTGACCGCGTTGACCACCCGGTCGGGCCCGACCATCTCGTAGACGAAGCTCTGCCGGGTCGGGTTGTCGACCGCGTTCAGCGAGCCGAAGGCGAAGACCGCGAGGTAGACCATCCAGGGCGTCGCCACCCCGGCGGCGGTCACCGCGAAGAGCCCCACCGCGGGGATCATCATCAGCGCCTGCGTGGTCATCAGCAGGCGTCGCTTCGGGAAACGGTCGGCGAGCAGGCCGCCCCAGGCGCCGATCAGGAGCATCGGCAGGAACTGCAGGGCGGTGGTGAGGCCGACGGCGACGCCGCTGTCGGTGAGGGTGAGGATCACCCAGATCGCGGCGACCGTCTGCATCCAGGTCCCCGAGAGGGAGATCAGCTGGCCGGCGAAGTAGCGGCGGTAGTTCCGGACCTCCAGCGAGTTGAACGAGTGACGGAGGGCGGCGCTCACCCTCGGTCTCCCTCCCGCATCCGCTCGAGGATCTCCGTCGCCCGCTCGAGCGTCTCGACCTCCTCGGCCGAGAGGTCGCGCATGCGCTTCGCCAGGTAGGCGTTCTTGCGCCCGCGCAGGCGCCGCAGCCGCTCGCGGCCGGCGCCGTTGACGCTGATCAGGGCGCTGCGGCCGTCCTCGGGATCGCGAGCGCGGTCGACCAACCCCTCCCGCTCCAGGCAGACGAGCGTGCGGGTAATCGTCGGTCGCTTGACCCGCTCGATCTCGGCGATCTCGCTCGGGGTCAGTGGCCCGTGGCGCTCGATCGTCGCCAGCGCCGCGACCGAGGTCGGGGTCAGGCCGCTGGTCTCCGCGGCCGCCTCCTGGCGCAGGCGCCGGGCGGTGCGGACGATCGCGATGCGCAGGTGCGCGGCGCGCTCGGCAAGTGGGATCTCGGTCGGGTTCGTCATCATGGTTAGCGTTGATAATTAGTCTAGCAAACTACCTCTGTGTGACCAAGTCCGATGCAGCGGGGTGGTTCCGCTCCTACCCTGTGCCGATGGCCTCGCGGGCCGAATACGACGTTGCGATCGTCGGCGCCAGCCTCGCCGGCTGCACCGCCGCGATCCTCCTCGGCCAGGCGGGCGCGAGGGTCGCCCTGATCGAGAAGAGCCCTGACCCGCAGGCCTACAAGCGCGTCTGCTCGCACTTGATCCAGGCCTCGGCGGTGCCGACGATCGAACGCCTCGGCCTCTACGAGCCGATCCTCGAAGCGGGTGGCGTGCGCTCGCGGCTGCACTCCTGGACGCGCTGGGGTTGGGTCGAACCGACCGAGGAGCGGCACGCCTACTGCCTCAACCTGCGGCGCTCGCTGCTCGACCCGATGTTGAAGGAGAAGGCGGCCGCCCAAGCCGGCGTCGAGCTGATGCTGGGACGGAGGGCGGTGGGGCTGGTGCGGGACGGGGAGGCCTTCGGCGGCGTCGTCGTCCGCGACCGCGAAGGCAACGAGCGCGTGATCGGGGCGAGGCTCACGGTCGGCGCCGACGGCCGCGACTCGCACCTCGCCGAGATGGCCCAGGTGAAGGACAAGACCCTCCCCCACGCTCGGCTCGCCTACGGCGGCTACTTCGAGGGCCCCAAGCCGAGGTTCTGGCCCGACGGCGCGATCTGGCTCCTCGACCCGGACATGGCCGCCGCCTTCCCCACCGACGGCGGGCTCGTCTTCTACATCGCGATGGTGAACAAGGACCGCGCGCCGGAGTTCAGGGAGGACGCCGAGCGGGCGCTGGTCGAGCACGTCGCCGCCGTTCCGGAGGCGCCTCCGATCCGCGAGAGCCGCCTGGTCGAGCCGGTCACCGGCAAGGTCGAGATGCCGAACCGGATCCGGGGCCCGGTTGCGCCGGGGCTGGCGCTGGTCGGCGACGCCGCGCTCGCCACCGACCCCCTCTTCGGGGTCGGCTGCGGGTTCGCCATCCAGTCCGGCGAGTGGCTCGCCGACAGCGTCTCCCCCGCGCTGCGCGGGATCGAGTCGCTGGAGAACGGGTTGCGCCGCTACCGCAAGCGCCACCGCCGGCAGCTGGGGATGCACGCCCGCCTCATCCACGAATACGCCACCGAGCGGAAGTTCGACCCGATCGAACGGCTGATGATCTCCACCGCCGTCAGGGACCGCAAGGCGGCCGCCCTCTTCGAGGCGCTGGGCACGCGGCGGAAAACCCCGCCGCAACTGCTCGCGCCGATGGCCGCGCGCATCGTCGCCGCGAACGTCCGGCGCCCGCTCCGGTCCGCCCGGTCCTAGCCCGGGTCGGCGGCGCCCCGCAACGACCCGAGCAGCTCCACCATCTTCTCCTCGTAGGCGATGCCGGCGAGCAACGTCCGCTCAGAGCCCTCGAAGCCCTCGCTCTCCCGGACCAGCGCGAGGTAGCCCCGCAGCTCCTCCAGTTTCGCCCGGTGCCAGTCGAGCCGCAAACCCGCCAAGGGGGCCGGGTCCCCGCCGGCGAAGACTTTCAGCATCGCTTCGTCGCGCAGCTGGGGCGCCGCCGCGCTCGGCTCGGCCGCCCAGGCGGCAAGCGCCTCCCTGCCCTCCTCGGTCAGCGAGTAGACCCGGCGGCGGCGTCCGCCCTCCTCCTGTCGCGCCGACAGGTAGCCGGCCCCGGCCAGCCGCGCCGGCTCCTCGTAGGCGGTGGTGTGCGGGACGGGCCAGAAGTTCTGGATCGAGCTCTCCATCGCCTGCTTGATGTCGTAGGAGGTCATCTCGCCGAACTCCCGGAGCAGAGCGAGCAGGGCATAGGAGGTGCCGGTGAGCTTGATCGACTTGCTTTTCATGGTTCGATGCGTATAGTACGGGACGAATGGTAGAGCCAGGCGAACGAGGGAGGTCTCCGATGCCCAGCACCGATCCCGACAACCGCATCATCGACAACCGCGCGGACTATGACGTCGTCGTGGTCGGGGCCAGCCTCGCCGGCTGCGCGGCGGCGATCGAGCTCGGCCGCGCCGGCCAGCGGGTGGCGCTGGTCGAGAAGCAACCCGATCCGAACGCCTTCAAGCGGATGTGCTCGCACTTCATCCAGGCCTCCGGGGTGCCGGCGATAGAACGGCTAGGCCTGCTCGAGCCGATCGAAGCGGCCGGCGGGCTGCGCCCGCAGATGCACATGTGGACCAGGTGGGGATGGGTCGAAGCGCCGGCCGACCGCGCCGGTCGCGGGGTCAACCTGCGCCGCGAGGTCCTCGACCCGCTGGTCCGCTCCACCGCGGCCGAGACGCCGGGGGTCGAGCCGATGCTGGGCTGGAGCGTCGAGAGCCTGCTGCGCGACGGCGGCGGCTTCGGCGGGGTGGTCGCCCGCGACAGGGCGGGCACCAGGCGGGAGATCCGCGGGCGCCTCACGGTGGGTGCTGACGGTCGCGACTCCTCGGTCGCCGAGCTCTCCGAGGTCCCGGTCAAGACCTACCCGCACAACCGCATCGCCTACGGCGGCTACTTCGAAGGCCCGCCGCCGAAGCACGCGCCCGACAGCACGATCTGGTTCCTCGACCCCCACTGGGCGGCGGCCTTCCCGACCGACAGCGGCCTCACCTTCTACGCAGCGATGCCGACCAAGGACCGCCTGCCCGAATTCAAGCGCGATCCCGAAGGAGCGCTGGTCAAGTTCGTCGCCGACGTGCCGGAGGCGCCGCCGATCCGGGACTCGCGGGCGACGGAACCGGTGCTCGGCAAGATCGAGATGACCAACCGGATGCGGAAGCCGGTGGCGCCCGGGCTGGCGCTGATCGGCGACGCGGCGCTCGCCACCGACCCGCTCTTCGGCGTCGGCTGCGGCTGGGCCTTCCAGTCGGCCGGCTGGCTCGCGCAGGCGGTGCTGCCGGCGCTGCAGGGCGAAGAGTCGCTGAAGCAGGGATTGGAGCGCTACCGCCGCCGCCACCGGCGGGAGCTGCGCGTCCACGCCTTCTTTATCCACGACTACGCCACCGGGCGGCCGATGAGCGCGGTCGAACGCCTGATGTTCTCCGCCGCCGCCCGCGACCCGAAGGCGGCCGAGCTGATGGACCGGATGGGAACCCGCCGGGTCAGGCCGGAGCAGATGATGCCGCGGATGCTGCCGCGGGCGCTCGCGGTCAACGCCCGGCACGCGCTGGCGCGATGAGCGCGGCGGTGCAACGCTCCAGCCTGCTCGCCGGCGGCACCCGCGCCCGCCTCGTCCAGGCCGGGCCGCCCGAGGCCGCCGAGGCGGTCGTCTTCGTCCACGGCAACCCCGGCTCGGCAGACGACTGGGTGCCGCTGGTCGGGGCCGCTGGTGCCGCCGGCCACCGCGCGGTCGCCTTCGACCTTCCCGACTTCGGCGAGACGATCGCCGCCGAGGGGTTCGAGCACACCCCGTTCGGCTACGCGGAGTTCCTCGGCGAAGCGCTCGGCGAGCTCGGGGTCGAGCGGGCGCGGCTGGTGCTGCACGACTTCGGCGGCCCGATCGGGCTGGTCTGGGCGATGGCCCATCCCGACGCCCTCGCCGGCATCGTCCTGATCGACACCGGCGTCCTCCCCGGCTACAAGTGGCACACCCTGGCGCGAATCTGGCGGACGCCGGTCCTCGGCGAGCTCTTCCAGGCGATCACCAACCGCGGCGGCTACCGGTTCGCGCTCAACCGCAACGAGCCGCGCGGGCTGCCGCGGGCATTCGTCGACCGGATGTACGACCACTACGACCGCCGCACGCGGCGGGCGGTGCTGAAGCTCTACCGGGCGACGCCGGACCCCGGCGGCATGTCCGAGAACCTGATCGGGCTCCTCGCCCCCCGCGACGTCCCGGCGCTGGTCATCTGGGGCGAGCACGACGCCTACCTGCCCTCCTCCTACGCCCAAGAGCAGGAGCGGGCCTTTCCCTCGGCCGAGGTCCACGTGCTCCCCGCCAGCGGCCACTGGCCCTTCGCCGACGCGCCGGAGACCGTCGAGCGGCTGCTCGTCGAGTTCCTCCAGCGCGGTTAGGCCGCGAAGCGCGCTTCCGAGCGGGCCTTGGCCTTGGCGGCCTCCTCCTCGCGGTTCTTCGGCGGCGCCGTGGTGACGAGGCGGTCGAGCAGCTGGCGGGTGACGTCGGCGACCGCCTCGACAGCCTCGTCGAAAGCCTCGGCATTGGCCTGCGAGGGCTTGGTCGAGCCGCTGATCTTGCGCACGTACTGCAGCGCCGAGGCCTGGATCTCCTCGTCGGTCGCGGGTGGATCGAAGTTATGGAGGGTTCTGATGTTTCTACACATGAACCGATCTTAGGCCCACGAAGGCGGTATGAAATCCTCCTCGGGGTGACCGACGCCGCCGAGGCCCGCGACAAGCGCTGGATCGCCCTGATCCTGCTCTGCTCGGCTCAGTTCGTGGTCGTGCTGGACGCCTCGATCGTCAACGTCGCCCTGCCGACGATCAAAGACGCACTCGACTTCAGCGAGAGCGGCCTGCCCTGGGTGGTCAACGCCTACGTGCTCACCTTCGGCGGCTTCCTCCTGCTCGGCGGCCGGCTTGCCGACCTGCTCGGCCGCCGCCGCGTCTTCATGTTCGGGCTGGTGCTCTTCGCCCTCGCTTCGCTGGCCGGCGGTCTGGCGAGCACCTCCGGCCAGCTGATCGCCGCCCGCGCCGTGCAGGGCCTCGGCGCCGCGATCCTCTCCCCCGCCGCCCTCTCGATCGTCGCCACCACCTTCCGCGACGGCGCCGAGCGCAACAAAGCGCTGGGCATCTGGGGCGCGGTCGCCGGCTCCGGCGGCGCCGCCGGGGTCCTGCTCGGTGGGGTCCTGACCGAATACGTCGGCTGGGAATGGGTCCTCTGGGTCAACGTCCCGATCGGGATCGCCGCCGCCGCGCTGAGCCCGAGCCTGATTGCCGAATCGCACTCCGAGCAGGAGGTCCGCACCTTCGACGTCGCCGGCGCGACGACGATCACCCTCGGCCTCTCGGCCCTCGTCTTCGCCCTGCTCGACGCCGAAGACGCCGGCTGGGGCTCGACCCAGACGATCGGCGTCCTCGCCGCCTCGGCGCTGCTGCTGATCGCCTTCGTCGCGATCGAGCGGCGGTCGCGGGCGCCGCTGGTGCCCTTCTCGATCTTCCGCCTGCGGACGATCACCGGCGCCAACGTGGTCGGGATCCTGGTCGGCGCCTCGCTCTTCTCGATGTTCTATTTCATCTCGCTCTACATGCAGCAGGTGCTCGGCTTCAGCGCGATCAAGGCCGGCCTCTCCTACCTGCCGCTGGCGGTCTCGATCATCCTCTCGGCCGGGATCGCCTCCAGCCTGGTGACCAAAGTCGGGTTCAAGCCAATCCTCGCCGCCGGCATGGCGCTGATCGCCGGTGGCCTCCTCTGGTTCAGCCAGATCTCCGCCGACGGCAGCTTCCTCGCCGACATCCTCGGCCCCTCGCTGCTCGCCGCCGTCGGCCTCGGCTTCGCCTTCGTCCCGGTCACGATCGCCGCCGTCTCCGGCGTCCAGGACCGCGAGCAGGGCCTCGCCAGCGGCCTGATCAACACCTCCCAGCAGGTCGGCGGCGCCCTCGGCCTCGCCGTCCTCGCCGCGATCGCCAACTCCGAGATCGGCACCTCCCAGGACCCCGCGACCCTCACCGACGGCTTCTCCTCCGCCTTCCTCGTCGGCGCCGGCTTCGCCCTCCTCGGCCTCGTCGCCACCCTGCTCCTGATCCGCACCGCGGACAGCAAGGCCCATGTGGCGCTGGGGACGGAACCGGCGACGGAATCGAGCCGCTAACCGCCAGAAGCGAGTCGAGAAACGTGGAAGTGGCATTCTTTTGAGGCACGGGTGTCAACTGTCTGCGGGGTGGTTCCCGCTTCAACCAGACTCGACCCGCCTCGCGGCGGGTCTTGTCGTTTCTGGAGACGCATCTGCTGCGACCGGCCGTCGCAGCGGTTAGGGTGAGCGGGTCTTGTCCCTTCGCCTCCCGAAGACGCTGAGCCTGGCCGCGCTGCTCTTGGCCGCGCTTGCGGTCTTCGTCTTCGGCGACTACAGCAGCGCCGCGCCGGGAGGGACCGTCACCGCCGTCTCCTCCTCGGCCTGCGGGCCGCTTCAGTACGGGGGCAAAGGCAATCCGGAGGCGATCGTCGTCTCCGACCTGCCGCTGCAGGGCGACTCCAAGCAGCGCTCGGAGCAGATGAACGACGCGATCCAGCTCGTCCTCGAAGGCGCGAACTGGCAGGCGGGCGGGGTCAAAGTCGGCTTCCAGGCCTGCGACGACTCGAACGCGAAGACCGGCCTCTGGACCAAGGCCCAGTGCCAGGCGAACGCCAACGCCTACGCGGGTAACCCCGGCGTCCTCGCCGTGATCGGCACGTACAACTCCGGCTGCGCCGAGGCGATGATCCCGATCCTCAGCCAGGCGCCGGGCGGCGGCGTGGCACTGGTCTCCCCCGGCAACACCCTGATCTGCCTCACCCAGTCGAGCCCCAGCTGCGGCAAGGGCGAGCCGAAGAGCCTCTATCCGGGGCGGCGGAACTACGCCCGCGTCGTCCCCAACGACGCCTACCAGGGCGCCGGCCTGGCCAGCTTCGCCAGGAAGCAGGGCGTCAAGAAGGCCTACGTCCTCTACGCCGGCAAGGACCCGACCAGCCTCGGCCAGGCGAAGACCTTCCGCGGCGCCGCCCGCGAGCTCGGCATCCACGTCGTCGGCTTCAAGGCCTGGAACGTCAAGGCCAAGGGCTACCGCGGGCTGATGGGGACGGTTGCCGACGCCGCCCCCGACGCCGTCCTTCTTGCCGGCCTCACCGAGTCCAATGGCGCCCGCCTGATCAAGGACAAGGTCGCGGTCCTCGGCCCCAACGGCGGCGTCAAGCTGCTCGCCCCCGACGGCTTCGCCCAGCAGTCGACGATCGACCTGGCGGGCAAGGCGTCGAAGGGGATGTACGCGAGCGTCCCCGGCCAGGTGCCGCAGAACCTCACCGGACAGGGCAAGAAGCTGGTCGGCGAACTGGAAGCGAAGCTCGGCGGCGGGCCGATCGAACTGTAGGCGCCGTACGCGGGCCAGGCCGCGAGCGTCGTCCGCGCAGCGATCGGCGCCGGCCGCGATCGCACCGGCACGATCGACGCCGTGCGCTCGACATCGGTCAAGAACGGGATCACCGGCAGCTTCGAGATCCTCCCCAGCGGCGATCCGAGCATCGGC
>Ga0164301_10000027_pt1 | contig 36250 bp, 34 predicted proteins | sample Whisoiple_231_MG_FD_109711 | JGI IMG/M metagenome (GOLD analysis project Ga0164301, IMG submission 109711) | Unamended control soil microbial communities from upstate New York, USA - Whitman soil sample_231_MG | ecosystem: Environmental > Terrestrial > Soil > Agricultural land ... | reverse complement strand
CACGAGAAGGCGACGATGGAGTGGGTCGACTGCAACCTCGGCTCGAAACTGACGATGAAGTACCCGTCGATCTACCTGCTCGGGCCCGAAGCCCACGGCGAGATCCTCTCGATCGCCTTCGCCGGCGAGGGCCAGCACCAGGACGCCGGCGGCAAGATCATCCACGCGGCGCCGAAGACCTCGTCCTCGATCTTCTCCAAGTCGATCTCCAAAGACGGCGGCCGGGCGACTTATCGCGGGCTGCTCGAAGTCGCCGACGGGGCGAGCGAATCGCGGTCGAAGGTCGTCTGCGACGCGCTGCTGCTCGACGAGGACTCGCGCTCGGACACCTACCCGACGATCCGCATCGACGAGAACGACGCCGACATCGGCCACGAGGCGACCGTCTCCAAAATCGGCGACGAGCAGCTCTTCTACCTGCAGAGCCGCGGTCTCGACGAGGAGGAGGCCTCGAAGATGATCGTCAACGGCTTCATCGAGCCGGTGACCAAGGAGCTGCCGATGGAGTACGCGGTCGAGCTCAATCGCCTCATCGAGCTGCAGATGGAGGGCTCCATTGGCTGAGCAGGCCTTGGCGCTCCCACCCCTGCCCGACCAGAAGACGAAGGGCTGGGAGTTCACCGACATCTCCGCTCTCGACTTCGAGGCTTACGAGGAGACCGAGGCAGTGCCGGTCATCGCCGGCGACAGCGGAGCGACGGTGCTGGACCTCGCCGAGGCGGCCGATTCACATCCGGACCTGGTCGACAGATTGGGAACCCTCGTCCCGGGCGACGATCCGTTCGTCGCCCGCAATGAGGCTGCCCCACGCAATGGGGTGCTTATCCACGTGCCGGCCGGCGTAACGCTCACCGAGCCGATCCAGATCGAGGTGCCGGTCGACACTTCGGGTGGCGCCGTGAACTGGCGGACGCTGATCGTGCTCGAGGAGGGCGCCGAAGCCGAGGTCTGGGAGCACTGGTCCTCGCCGTCCGACGACATCGACGCGGTCCTCAACAGCGTCGTCGAGCTGTCCGTCGGCCAGGGCGCGACCCTGCGCTACGTCAACACCCAGGACATCTCCGAAAAGGCCTGGATCTTCGCCACCCAGCGCGCCGAGGTGCAGCGCGACGGCCGCCTCGACTGGGCCGCGCTCGGCTTCGGCTCGGCCAGCGGCAAGGTGCGGATGGAGACCAAGCTCGCCGGCCCGGGCTCCGAGGCGCGGGTGACCGGCGGCTACGCCGGCGGCGCCGGCCAGCACCTCGACTTCGACACCCTGCAGGAGCACGCGGCGCCGAACACCAACTCCGACCTCGCCTTCCGCGGCGTCCTCGCCGCCGGCTCGACCGCCGTCTGGCGCGGGATGATCAAGGTCGACCCCGGCGCCCAGCAGACCGACGCCTTCCAGGAGAGCCGCAACCTGCTGCTCTCGCCCGAGGCCCACGCCGACGCGATCCCCGGCCTGGAGATCCTCGCCGACGACGTCCGCTGCACCCACGCTGCGGCGATCGCCCAGGTTGACAAGGAGCAGCTGTTCTACCTCACCTCGCGCGGCCTCGACGACGAGGCCGCCAAGGCGCTGATCATCGAAGGCTTCCTGGAGTCCCTGGTCGAACGGCTGGCCGAGGGCCCGGTGCGCGACAGCGTCTCCGAGGCGCTCGAGACGCGCCTCGCCGAGATCCTCTAGCGGACCCGGGGCCGCTTCTCGCAGTCCGCGGCCGGCCGATCCCGGCGTTCGCGCGCGGCTTCGTCGAATCCCGGACCGCAACGCAGGAGGTCGGGGCGGCGATTGAGGTCCGAGAGGCGATCCTGACCGGGGCCGCCGTAGATGCGATCGGGGACGTCGGCGGGGACGCCGCTGAACCGTTCGTAGACCGAGTATTCGAGCCGGTCGTTGCCCGACCCGCCGAAGACGACGTCGTGCCCGAGGCCCATCCAGACTTCGTCGTTGCCCCCACCGGCGCGGACGAGATCGTCGCCGGCGCCGTCTTCGATCCTCGTCTCCGAACCGCGGCTGCCGAGGATCGTGTCCTGGCCTTCTTCGCCGGCCAGCCAGAGCTTGTGGCGTTCGTGGTGGCCTCCCATCTTCCTCACCCGGCGGGCGTCGATCAGATCGCCGCCCTGCTCGCCGTACAGCCGCAGGGTCCTGGGAACTGCGCGGGGGAAGACGAGATCATATTTTTGCCGCGACCCACCGCGGGAGGGAACGAGGTCGAGCCCGACGTCGCCGGCGCGGGTCATGCTGGCGATGATGCGGTCCCGGCCCGGCGAACCCAGGTAATCGAGCCGGCGCGCGAAGATCCGCACCTGTGCGCCGCCCCGCTCGATCCGCCCCCAGCGCTCGTTGATGAAGACGCCTTCGCCGCCGTAGGTTTCGACGATGACCAGGTCGGTGTTCCAGATCGTCGCTTTCGCGCCGGTGCAGCGGGGACCGTCGTAGGAGACGTGGATTTCGTCACCGCGGCGGAAGATCCCGACCGTGTATTCGGCGAAGACGAAGAGGCGGTTGCCGCGCGGCCCCGGCGGACCGTCGCGCCGAAAGGCGCAATGCTCGGAGCGAAACTCTGCCCCCGCGGCGGGCGCAAGAGTCCCGAGCGCGATCACGGCCAGGAGGCCAAGCAGGACGAGCCGCCTCACTTTCCGCTCCCCTCCCCACGCCGCCGCTCCGCCAGCCCGCTGCGGACGATCGCGCCGACGACGACGAGCACCGGCAGCAGGTAGAGCACCCAGAGGGCGTAGTGGCCGGCGTGGGCTAGCGGCAGCACGCCCCTCCCCTACCCGTTTGCCACCGAGAGCAGGTAGAGGCCGAAGCAGGTGAAGGCGACCATCACCGCCAGCATCCAGTACTGGGAAGCGGTCGCGCGGCGGTAGCTGGGCCAGTAGACGAGGGCGCGGTCGTGGGCGAGCATCAGCCCGATCACGTGGCCGACGACGAGGGCGCCGACTTGGACGTACCAGATCGCGTTGGCGCTAAGGACGTTGTAGTCGACGCCGGAGTTGGCGGTCCCGAAGAGGTCGGTGTGGCCGGTGCCGAGCGGGTCGGAGAGCAAATAGGTGAACTGAGCCTGCGCCTGGAAGACGAAGAGGCTGAAGTAGTGGGCGACCAGGTAGGCCAGGGCGATCGGGATCAGGGTGTGGGCAAAGCCGGTGCGCAGGGTCGCGAACGAGGGCGCGCCCGGCACGGTGCGCATGCCGCGGACGCCGAGCAGGTAGATCAAGCCGACCCCGGCGAAGGTGAGCAGGAGGAAGATCGTGTCGGTGGCTCGGACCGCGGCAAGCGAGGTGCCGGCTTCGGCGAACCAGCCGATCACGGTTTCGATCAGGTCCTGGTAGGCGCCGTCTTTGGCCCCGTCGAAGCTGGTGCTCGCGATCGAGGCGAGGACGACGGCAGCCGAGCCGGGGACGACCGCCCAGCTGGTGGCCGCCGAGAAAGGCCGGCGGCGGACCAGCCTTCCGGTCCCGTCGCTGCCGAAGATCCCGAGGCGGCCGAACATCCCGAAGTAGACGGAGAAGACCTCGCCGCGCTCGCACCAGGTCTCGACCCCGAAGACGGCCATCATCGCCAGCGTGTAGGCGCTGTAGAGGAGGGCGGCGAGCGCGACGGGGTCCGGCGAGAGGCCGATCGCGACGCCCGCGCCGCCCCCGTAGACGACCTCCAGCCAGACGACGGCAAGCAGGCCCACCGCCGCCGGCCAGCGGCCGAGCCACTGCGGGTAGCGCAGGTGCGCCGGGGGCTCACCGGCGATCGCCTCGAACCCGGCCCCCACCGTGCGGCCGATCGCGCGCCAGGGATTGAAGGGTCGGAAGAGGTCGCCGAAGACGGCCGAGAAGAAGGGGAAGCCGAGCCAGCAGGTGACGTAGAGGAAGGTGAGGGCGAAGTTGCGGTCCGGAGCGGTGGTGCCGCGCAGACCGGCGTAGATCGCGAAGCCGAGCAGGGAGACCCCGACCGCACCGCAGAGAATCTGTGCCGGCAGGCTGAGCAGCGCACGCGAGGCCCAACCGCCCAACGGCCGCCTGCGTTCGTCCTCGAACTTCGGCTCGTGCCAGGCGGCCGAGAGAGCGAAGAAGGAGACGATCAGGACGATCGAGGCCGCCCACGCAAACAGCCAGGCAGGGACCGGAAGGTCCTGCCTGGATGCCAGCGCGTGGGCGAAGGGGATGAAGCTCACGGCTCGACTTTGAGTTCGACGATCTGTTCCTTGTGGCCCTCCAGCTCGACCTCGAAGACCCCTTCGATTTCAGCCGGGAGGTCGTAGGTGACGGTGCCGCCGCCCTTCGGGACCTCCTTCGCCACGTCGTAGCCGTGGAGGTGCACCTCTTCCTCGAACGGGACCTTCACCTTGAAGTGGATCCGGTCGCCCTTGCGGTAGACGAGTTCCTGGATCCCTCCGACCGGGTGCCCTTCGCCGTCGACGACGACCGTCGGCACCTTGCCGGCGTCGGTGCTCTTGCTTTCGTCGCTGCCACCGCCGCCGAGGACGATGAAGAGGACGACGGCGATGACGACCAGCGCTGCGCCGATCAATGCGGTTCTCGTGTTCATTTCTCGCTCCTTGAAGCCGTGCGTGGATGGCCACGCGTTCCGTTCGCTGGTTTCAGGCGGCGAGCGGCGGCGGGCGCTGGGCGAGCCCGAGGGCGATCAGGAGGCCGCCGGCCGGCGCGGCGGCACGGGGCGGCTTCGGCAGGCCGCGGCGACGGTCGGCGTCGCGGGCGCGACGGTGGCCGGCGATCCGCTCCGAGAGGCGGACGATCGCCTCGCAGCCGGGATAGTGGCCGAGCAGCAGCGTCAGCAGCAGAGCCAGCAGGGGCAGCCCTGGCAGCAGGAAGGCGACGAGCTCGGACACGGGGCCAGGATACTGTCCCGCCTCAACTCTCCCTAAATGCGACCTGGACGCGACAACATCGCCGCACCCGACCTGCCCGCCGGCCTCGCCTGGTTCGGGGTCGAACCCGACTCGATGCCGGCGCTGACCGCCGGCGGCCCGGCGCTGGTCCACTTCGTCGAATACGCGCAGCTGAACAGCGTTCGCACCCTCCCCTACCTGGCCGAGTGGCAGCAGCGCTACCGCGAGGCCGGGCTCAGCGTGATCGGCGTGCAGGCGCCGCGCTTCCCCTTCGCCGCCGAGCCGGAGCACGTCGCCGCCGGCCTCGAGCGCCTCGGGGTCGAGTTCCCGGTCGCGATCGACGCCGACCACGAGCTCTGGAGCGCCTACGGCTGCGAGGGCTGGCCGAGCCTCTTCCTCTGGAGCCTCGGCGGCTCGCTCTCCTGGGCCCACTTCGGCGAGGGCGAATACCGGGCAACCGAGGAAGCGATCCAGGCCGAGCTGCGGGAGATGGACGCGCTGCAGGAGCTGCCCGAGCCGATGGCGCCGCTGCGGGCGACCGACGGCCCCGGGGTCAACGTCATCCCCCCCACGCCGGAGCATTTCCCCGGCGGCTCATGGCAGCAGCCGTGGATCGCCGGCAGCGACGGCGAGGACCTGGCGCTCGACTACCAGGCGGGCGGCGCCTTCGCGACGGTCGAGGGCGAGGGCGATATCGAGGTCGAGGTAGACGGCGAGTGGACGACGCTCCCCAGTGACCCGGTCCCCGGCCTCCGCACCCTGGCCGAACACGCCGGCCACGAGGCCCACAGCCTCGTCCTGCGGCCGGCGGCGGGAATCAAGGTCTGGTCGCTCAGCTTCGCCCCGGGCGTACCCTGAGGCTCCGGCGATTCCCACCCCGAGGAGGAACCAGTGATCACCAAGACCGACTTCATCGGCGTCCCGTCCACCGACGCCGAGCGCTCGCGCGCCTTCTACGTCGAGACCCTCGGCCTGCGGCCCGACGAGAAGAGCCGCTTCGAGTGCTGGGCCGGCGACACCTGCTTCGGGATCTGGGAGCCGGCCAAAATGGGGTTCGAGTTCGCGCCGCAGAAGAACGCCCACCCGGCGCTTCACGTCGAGGACGTCGAGGCCGCCCGCAAGGAACTGGAGGCCAAGGGCGTCGAGTTCAACGGCGAGACCTTCGACACCGGGGTGTGCCACATGGCGCTCTTCACCGACCCCGACGGCAACGACCTGATGTTGCACAGCCGCTACGCGCCCTACGAGGACTGACCGTTTGGTGAATTGAGCCGCCTATAACCGGCTTAATTCACCAACCGTCGCTAAGCGCGCGCGGCGACCTCTTCGCGGATCTCCTTCGGGAGCATGAAGCGGACGTCCTCGTGGACGGTCCGCAGCTCGGAGACGTCCTCGGCGCCGCGCTCGCGGAAGAAGGAGACGAGGCGTTCGACCAGCTCCTCGGGGGCGGAGGCGCCGGAGGTGATGCCGACCGTCTCCACCCCCTCCAGCCACTCCTCCTGGACCTGACCGTGGTTGTCGATCAGGTGCGAGGCGGCGCCGTGTTCGCGCGCGACCTCGACCAGGCGGTTGGAGTTGGAGGAGTTGGTCGAGCCAATTACCAGGACCAGGTCGCATTCGCGGGCCAGCTGCTTGACGGCGATCTGGCGGTTGGTGGTCGCGTAACAGATGTCGTCTGACTTGCTGCTGACGATGCCGGGGAACTTGGCCCGCAGGGCGGCGATCACCTCGGCGGTCTCGTCGACCGAGAGGGTCGTCTGGGTGATGAAGGCGACTTTGCCCGGGTCCGGGACCTGGAGGCTCTCGACTTCGTCGGCGGTTTCGATCAGGACGATGCTGCCGGGCGCCTCGCCGGTCGTCCCTTCGACCTCCTCGTGACCCTCGTGGCCGATCATGATGATCGTGTAGCCCTCGGCGGCGAAGCGGCGGGCGGAGACGTGGACCTTGGTCACCAGCGGGCAGGTCGCGTCGATCGTCCGCAGGCCGCGGGCGGCAGCGTTCTCGTGCACGCTCGGGGCGACGCCGTGGGCGGAGAAGACGACCATCGCGCCCTCCGGAACCTCGGTCTCCTCCTCGACGAAGATCGCGCCCCGCTCGGCCAGCTCCTCGACCACGTGCTTGTTGTGGACGATCTCCTTGCGGACGTAGACCGGCGCGCCGTAGAGCTCCAGCGCGCGCTCGACCGTCTGCACGGCGCGGTCGACGCCGGCGCAGTAGCCGCGAGGGGCAGCGAGCAGCACCTTCTTCGGCCCGGTGGCAATGGCAGGCATGCCTTCAGGGTACCGAGGCACCGCATCGGAGTTTGACCCCAGCCGGATGTGGGCAAAGTCGGAAGCGGTGACTGGATTGCGAGTAATCGAGCGGGAAAGCTCCGTTTTTGCGGCCTAAGTAGCCTTCACGGATGGCCACCGCCGGACGCCACCTCGACCGCCTCACCGCCGTCGACGCCTCGTTCCTGACGAACGAGAGCTCGAGCAGCCACATGCACGTCGGCGCGATCCTGATCTTCGAGGGGCCGCCGCCGAAGTACACCGACCTGGTCGAGCACGTCCGCAGCCGCCTGCCGCTGGTGCCGCGCTTCCGCCAGAAGCTGGTGGTGCCGCCGCTGGAGGCCGGGCGGCCGCTCTGGGCCGACGACGTCAACTTCAATCTCACCTACCACATCCGCCATACCGCGCTGCCGGAACCGGGCGGGGAGGCGCAGCTGAAGCAGCTGGCGGGACGGGTCTTCTCTCAGCAGCTCGATCGGTCCAAGCCGCTCTGGGAGCTGTGGCTGGCGCAGAACCTTGAGCGCGACCGCTTCGCGATCCTGACCAAGACCCACCATGCGATGGTCGACGGGGTCTCCGGCGTCGACATCGGCACCGTCCTCTTCGACCTCGAGCGCGACGCGCAGCCGACGAAGCTGGAGGACGACTGGGTGCCGCAGCCCGAACCGGGGACGACCGAGCTGGTCGCGCGCGGGATCGCCGACGCGGTCGCCGCCCCGGTCAAGCTTGCCGAGCGCGCGGTCGACGTCGTCCGCAACCCGGAGACGACGGCGCGCAAGCTGGTCGAGGGCCTGGAGGGCGTCGGCGAGATCGTCAGCGCCTTCGCCGACCCGGCGCCGGACGTGCCGCTGAACGAGGAGATCGGGCCGCACCGCCGCTACGTCTGGACCCGCTCGGAGCTGGCCAAGTTCAAGGAGATCAAGGACGCGCTCGGCGGCACCGTCAACGACGTCGTCCTCGCCGTCGTCACCGGCGCCCTGCGCCGCTGGCTGGACGGTCGCGGCATCCGCACCGAGGGGCTGGAGCTGCGGGCGCTGGTGCCGGTCTCGATCCGGACTCAGGACGAGCGCGGCGACCTCGGCAACCGGATCGCGCTGATGCGGGGGCCGCTGCCGGTCTACATCGAGGACCCGGTGCGTCGGCTGCGGACGATCAGCGACGCGATGGCCGGCTTGAAGCGCTCCAAACAGGCGCTGGGGGCAGAAGTGATCTCCCGCTTCAACGACTTCGCGCCGCCGACCCTGCTCGCCCAGGCCTCGCGGATCAACTTCTCCACCCGGCTCTTCAACCTGATCGTCACCAACGTGCCGGGGCCGCAGACGCCGCTCTACGTGCTGGGCAAGGAACTGGAGGAAGTCTTCCCGGTCGCGTTCCTGCCGCAGAACCACTGCCTGGCGGTGGCGATCATGAGCTACAACGGCAAGGTCGGGTTCGGGCTGCTCGCCGACTACGACTGCATGGAGGACGTCGAAGTCGTCAGCAACGGCCTCAGCGAATCCCTCGCCGAGCTCGAGGCGGCGGCCGGCAAGGCCGCCAAGGCCGCATAGCCGCCTCTCTAGGCTTTCCCCATGCCCCTGCTCCTGATCCTGCTGTTCATCGTCGTCCCGATCGCGGAGCTCTACGTGATCATCCAGGTGGGGCAGGCGATCGGCATCGGCCCGACCCTGGTCCTACTGCTGGCGGATGCGCTGTTCGGCTCGTGGCTGCTCAAACACCAGGGGCGGAGCGCCTGGCGGCGCTTCAACGAGGCGCTGGCGTCGCGGCGCTTCCCGGGCCGCGAGGTGGCCGACGGGGCGCTGATCATCGTCGGCGGGACGCTGCTCCTGACCCCCGGCTTCATCACCGACGTCTTCGGCATCTTCCTGCTGCTGCCGCCGACCCGGGCGATCTCCCGGCGGCTGCTGAAACGCCTGACGATCGGCCGCTTCGCCGTGATCAGCACCAGCGGCGGCGGCTTCGGCCCCTTCGACCCGCCGAGCGGCGGCGGCGCGCGCCCGAGCCGCGACTACGACTTCGAGGGGACCGCCGAAGAGGTCCCGCCCCAGGGCAACGGCGACCCCCGCCTGCCACGCAGCGACCAGAGCTGATCCGGTGGTCGAGGGGCTGCAGACCGAGCGGCTCCTGCTCCGCCGGCCCAGCGTCGAGGACCGCGCCCTCTACCACGCCCACTTCACCCACCCCGAGGTCGAGCGCTGGCTGCGTCCCTCCCCCCTGCCGCCCTTCAATTCCGGAGCGATCGAGGAGCTGGTTGAGGGCGACCAGGCCCACTGGGCCGACCACGGCTTCGGCCCCTGGGTCCTGATCGAGCGGCCCTCAGGCGCCTTCGCCGGCCGCGGCGGCCTGCACTGGACCACGGTCGAGGACGTCGCCATGGTCGAGCTCGCCTGGAGCGTCGAACCGCGCCTGCACGGCAACGGCTACGCAACCGAGATGGCGAGCGCCGCGATCGAGCGGGCGCGCGAGCTGGAGATCGAGGAGCTGGTGGCCCTGGTGCTGCCGGCCAACACCGCCTCGCGGCGCGTCGCCGAGAAGCTCGGCTGCGAGCCAGCCGGCGAAGTTGAGCACGCGAGCCTTCCTCACCTGCTGTTCCGATTGCACCTCATCTGACCCACGACTGGGCCTGCGCGCCATAGGCACCTGGGGTCTGCTCCGATCCCACTTCAGTTCCCCCAGAGCCCTTGAGTGAACAAATCTTTATCTGCTCGACTACGCTTTTTATCCGTGTCTGAGCCGGGCCTGAACCTTGCCTCCTCCGGGTGGCTTCGCAATTTGCCGGCTCCGGCGCTCAGGGCGTATATGGGTATCTTGCTGTTGGCCCGGGAAGGGGCGCCACCATTGGGAGACCTAGAGGAGGATGGCGCTGCGTTCTGGGTCGCGCAGGTCGCCCCACGCGGATTGGATGAGCCCTACGAGCCTTCTGACGAGGCGGGTTGGACGGAAGATCTCGAGAATGAGATGGCCCTATGGGAGGAGTGGCAGGGCTATGCGGCCAACCTAGCTCGCCCGCTAACCAACTGCCGCGACCTCATCGAGTTCATGATCGATCTGGGTCTGATCGAAGAAGGAACCGGCGAGGAGGCTTGGAGGACGGTGAGCCCGCTCCCACTTGTCGAGGACGTTCTGCCCATCAGCGACGAGCGAAGGGAGGTCGAGTCGCAGATCCGATGGCGACTGAACTTCATGCCGGCCGAAAGAGCCATTACCGCGTGGATCGCCAAAAACAATCCCGGCGGCGTTGCTGAGTCGGAGATCCGAACCTCTCTAAAGGCGATCGCCGCAGATCTTGGCCTCGATATAGAAGACGCTCGACACGGGCTGGCGGTACTTCTCGATGAGGACGTTCGATGCGACGTCGACCCCGAGACGGCAGCCGATCCGGAGCCACTTCGACTCCACATAGATTGGCAACTATTTGAGGATCTGCGAACCCTGTACCGAGCAGCTCCACCTCAGTAGGGGCGATCAATCGCCGGCCCCGCTGAGCTAGAAACCCGTGCCTAGAAGCCGAGCGCGAACTTGGCGTCCTCGGTCATCATCTCGGGGCTCCAAGCGGGGTCGAAGACCATCTTGGGGTGCACGGAGTCGACGCCGGGGAGGTCGCCGACGAACTCGCGCATCTGCTCGGAGACCTGGGGGCCGATCGGGCAGGCGGGGGTGGTCAGGGTGAAGGTGACGTAGACCTCGGGGCCCTCGATGTTGACGTCGTAGACGAGGCCGAGGGAGACGAAATCGAGGCCGAGCTCGGGGTCGATGACCTCCTCCAGCACCTCGTAGACGTCCTCCTCGGTGAGGGTTTCGTCGCCGGTGTCGGGGGTGGTCGGGGCCTGGTCGGATGCGGCTGCGGGGTTCTCGGACATGAGGGAATGGTAGCCGGGCGCTACCGCGACTCCGGTGGCGGTCCCTCGCCCGGCGCCGCCAGCTCCAGCTGGAACCAGCCGACGTCGCGCCAGGCGCCGTGCTTCCAGCCGATCCCGCGGTTGAGGCCGACCTGCTCAAAGCCGAGGCTCTCGTGCAGGCCGACGCTCGCCTCGTTCGGCAGGGTGATGCCGGCGCAGGCCGTGCGGAAGCCGCGCTCGCGCAGGCGCGCGAAAAGCGCTTCATAGAGAGCGCGGCCGACGCCGACGCCCCGCGCCTCCGCGGCGACGTAGACCGAGACACTGGCGCTCCAGCGGTAGGCCGGCCGTTCGTTGAAGGCGGTCGCGTAGGCGTAGCCGACCACCTGCCCCTCGCGCTCGGCGACGAGCCAGGCGTGGCTCGACCCGTAGCGGGCGATCCGCGCCGCCATCTCCCCCGCGTCCGGCGCCCGTTCCTCGAAGGAGACGGCGCTACCCTCGACGTGCGGTGCGTAGATCGCCGCGCAGGCAGCGGCGTCGCTGTCGGGGTCGGCGTCTCGGATCGGCGTCTCCACCATGGCGCGGCAGAGGTTATGCACCTGTAAGAGGGAAAAGCTCTGCCGCGGTCTCCGGGCAATCACTAGGCTGCCGAGCATGAGCGAGAGCGGCCCAGTGGTGCGGCGGTCGATCGGGATCGTCTTCTCCGACGGCGGCCTGCTGGCGCTCAGCTCGAACCTGCCGGAGGGCGCCGAGGCGCACGGCGAAGAGGAGGTCGCGGCGGTCCTCTGCGACCCCGACGGGGCGCCGCTGCGGTTCGAGGAATCGCTGCTCTCGACCGAGTACGGCGAGGACGGCGTCCAGCGCCGGGCGACGCTGGAGCTGTGGCCCGACGTCGAAGAGATGCGGCCGCTGCGCGGCGCCGGCACCCTGATCAGCTCGGTCAACGTGCGCCGGCAGGGGCTCGACTCGGAGATCGCCTTCTTCCGCTGGTCGGTCGAGGGCCGCGAGGGCCTCGGCACCTACGAGGTCGCCCGCAGCGCCCATGGCTGAGCCCCCGACTCCCGGCTTGCAGGCGGTCATCTCCGACTTCGGCGGCGTCCTCACCACGCCGCTGCTGAGCTCGTTCCTCGCCGTCCAGGACGAGATCGGGGTCACGCCGGAGGATCTCGGCAAGGCGATGCGCGCGGCGACCGAGTCCCGCGGCGAAAACCCCCTCTTCGAGCTCGAGCGCGGCGAGCTCGCCGAGACCGAGTTCCTCGAGCTGCTGAACGACGCGCTCGAGCCGCTCGCCGGCCACCGCCCCCACCTGCACCGCTTCCGCGAGATCTACTTCGAGGCGCTGCACCCCAACGAGGAGATGATCGCCCTGATGCGGGAGCTGAAGGCGAGCGGCCTGAAGATGGCGATGCTGACCAACAACGTGCGCGAGTGGGAGCCGCTCTGGCGCTCGATGCTGCCGGTCGACGAGATCTTCGAGGAGATCGTCGACTCCGCCTTCGTCGGCTGCCGCAAGCCGGAAGCCCGGATCTACGAGCTGACCCTGGAGCGGATCGGGCTGCCGGCCGAGTCCTGTCTCTTCATCGACGACCTGCAGCCGAACATCGAGGGCGCCGAAGCGGCCGGGATGAGCGCCGTCCACTTCCGCGACAACGCGCAGGCGATCGCCGCGATCCGCGCCGCCCTCGGCCAGGCCTAGGCGCGCTCGCGGCTGGCGGCGGGGGCGCCGTTGCCGGCGTGCCGTGGCCCTTCGCGCCAGCGGCGGGCGAACGGGAGCCGCCAGCTGTGGGGCGCGATCAGGCCGCCGATCTCCGACGGGCCCCAGGAGCCCTGCGGGTACGGTTTCACCGCCGGCGGGTCGCGCAGCAGCGGTTCGGAGACCTCCCAGAGCCGCTCGATGCCCTCGGCGGTGGTGAACAGGGTTCGGTCGCCGATCATCGCGTCGCGGATCAGCCGCTCGTAGGCCTCGACCGTCTCGGCCCGGTAGCTCGTTTCCTCCAGCGAGAACTGCATGCTCGCCTTGTCGAGCACCATCCCCATCCCCGGCCGCTTGCCGTAGAAGGAGAGCGAGACGCGCGAGGACTCGTCGAGGTCGAAGGTGAGGTGGTCGGGCCCATAGCGGCCGACCCGCGAGTCCTGCGGGAACATCGCGTGCGGCGGCTCGCGGAAGGCGATCGAGATGATCCGCGCCCCTTCCTCCATCCGCTTGCCGGTGCGCAGGTAGAACGGCACCCCGCTCCAGCGCCAGTTGTCGAGCCCGCAGCGCAGGGCGATGAAGGTCTCGGTGCTGGAGTCGGGGTCGACGCCGGGCTCGGAGCGGTAACCCTCGTACTGGCCGCGCACCACCTGGGCGGGGTCGAGCGGCTGCAGGCTGCGGAAGACCTTGTTCTTCTCGTCGGTGATCGGCCCCGGCGCTAGCGCCGTCGGCGGCTCCATCGCGACGAAGGCGAGGATCTGGAACAGGTGGGTGACGACCATGTCGCGGAAGGCGCCCGTCTTCTCGTAGAAGGTGGCGCGGGAGCCGACGCCGACCGTCTCCGGGACGTCGATCTGGACGTGGTCGATGTGGCTGCGGTTCCAGATCGGCTCGAAGAGGCCGTTGGCGAAGCGCAACGCGAGGATGTTCTGGGCGGCCTCTTTGCCGAGGAAGTGGTCGATGCGGAAGACCTGGTCCTCGTCGAGCACTTCGTGGACCATCTCGTTCAGCTTGCGGGCGCTGGCGAGGTCGGTGCCGAACGGCTTCTCCATGATCACCCGCGAGCGCTTCGAGAGCCCGCACGTCTTCAGCATCTGGATCACGTCGGGGGCGGCGTTCGGCGGCACGCTGAGGTAGTGCAACAGGTGCATGTCCGGGCCGAGGCCCTCTTCGGCCCGGTCGACCGCCCGCTTCAGCCCCTCCGGCGCCTGCGAGTGCGGGACATAAGAGAGGCGACAGGAGAACTCGTGCCACTCCTCGCCGCCGAAGGCGTGGCGGGCGTGCTCGCGGCAGGCCTCTTCGGCGATCGCCCGAAAGCGGGCGTCGTTGATCTCCTCCATCGAGACCCCGATCACCCGGAACGGCGGCATCAGCCCGGCCTGGAACAGGCGCAGCAGCCCCGGCAGCAGCTTGCGCCGCGCCAGGTCGCCGGTAGCGCCGAAGATGACTATCGCTTGCGGAGGAACGTCCACTACAGCGAGGGTAGCCCCGTCGGATGGGGGCTAAACGTAGAAATCGAAGAGGTAGCGTCCTGCTGATACGTCAACTTGAAACTTATTGTCTTCTTTCCTCTATGCTATTGACACGGAGAGCAGAGGCCGCGAGGCGCGGCGAACGCCTGATAAGCGTGAGGTCGGTCCAATCAACCGGCAGGGGTTCGAATCCCCCGCTCTCCGCAACAGATTGACCCGCCACGCGGAAGTCGGCCGAACGCGTGCCCCGCTGCTACGATCGAGGGGCTTATCAGGCGTTTGTGGGCTGATTACCCACCTCGCAACTAGACCCGCGTTGCGGGTCTTTTTGTTGCCTCTTAGCTGGTTCCTTTCAGGTAAGGGTCGGCTTCCGCGCTTCCCGCTAAGCCTCGGAGAAACCTTCAGCCCCCCGACAAGTCCAAAGTCGCGAAAGCGAACTAGCGCTAGCCGCTGGCCGCTCTCCGCGACCACTTCAGCTTCGAGCTGCCCCTACGTTTTCCCCGGCGCGAGAAATTACTTACCCGTGATCGCGTGCTCGATAAAGCGAACGATCAGGTCGGCAGCGATGGCAATCAATAGGGCTCGCGCCATCGAGTCTTCGGGTGCGAGATTCTTGAGCTGGTCCAACAACCGTTTTACCCGCTCGATCAGCGGGGAGAGATCGACTTCAAATGGCTCGGCGGCAGTTTCATCCGCCGTGGCTTCAACGGCATCGGCGACCTCAGGAGAGTCCGCGACTCTTGCCGCCTCGGCGACTTGCTCCATAAGCTTCTGCCATTCGCTACCGGGGCCGAAACCAGCGAGGTGCTGGAAGCGGCTCAGGTCGATCCCAAAGTCGGGAACCTGAGGCTGGACCATTTTGCTGATGGCCTCCAGATCAGTGCGCACGCTCTCCATGATTTTGAGATCCGGACGAGCCGCTTTAAGCAAGGAGTCGTAGTTGCGATTGAGCCCCATCCCTTGAATCGCCTCTGAGATCTGCTTATTGGTTCTGAGTGCATCGCTTAGGCCAGGAGAAATGATTGGCAGCTTCGGGATCTGGCCATACATCTTGAGGAGGTCTTCCGAGATCGTTGGCCTGACCTTAGGAAGGGTCGGCAGGATTGAAATCCGAATCGACTCGTTGAGTTTCCGCCACCTCTCCTCTTCCTTCGTTCCAATTTCCTCTAGCTCGGCGACGAGCTCGCCATCCGATTTCGCCTTCAGCTTCGGCACCGTTGCGGCGGCGATGACCCGGGGCAAGAGCCGCTCGAGATCAGCTTCATCCCAGTTGAAGCTCGGCGTTTGGTGAGTCACCTGCTCTTTGACGAAAGACCAAGCCACGTCCTCAGCGCTGGCATCCCCCTGCCGGTGACCTCTAAGAGCCTGTTCGACGGGCGTACCGTGAACCGAGACCCATTGCTCTACCGTCAAGTTCGCACGGCCATACCGGACCTTGGTCGTAGCTCGCAGCTTGTCTAGGTCAATGCGTTTCTTTTTGGCCATCGTGGCCTCCAAGTGCTGCTCCACGGGGCAACCAGCTCAGAGAAGCTTCAGAGCGAGTCCCTGAAAAACAAGCTGACTAACCAGCTCCCCACGCCCAGCCTCAAAGGGCTTCGTCCAAGATGGGCTTCTGGTCGGGAACGTCACGAACGTACGCGACTTGGGAAGGGTTGACGAGAATCACGCCCCCGCTCTCGGTCTGGGCAGGAAACCAACCTGGCGCCAGCGGAGTTCCGGTACTGGGCGAACGAATCCCTTCTTCTTTGAGTGCGCGATTGAGGCCTTGGATCAACCCTTCGGCATTGGTGCCGCTAACTCGAACCTGATGCCCATCGCTAAATACCAGCTCAGTTCCCATAGCGCCCCATCGTAGCTTGCCCCTGCACTGGGGCGGGCCGAGCCCGACTGACTAGTTATCGCTACCCGCGCGGTCCCACACGTAAAGCTCCAGCGCCTCGGCGGCGAGCTCCATCAGGCGCGGGGGGCCGAGGAGGCCGAGGACCAGCTCCAGCGCGTCCTCCTCGGTGACGCCGGAGTCGACCGCCTCCTCGCCGCGGAAGCCGGCGGCGAGCTTGAGGGCCTCGCGGCGGTTTTCGCCGAGCGAGCTGAAGGCGGCCATGAGGAAGTCGCGGTTGGGAACCGGCTGGCCGACCTCCAGGGAACCGTGCCAGGCGGCGAGCATCGAGAGGTCGTGCTCGTCGAGCTCGGAGATCGCCTTCGCGTAGTGGACTTCGAGCTCCGACTCGGGGATCTCGTCCACCCAGGCGCGCACCGCCTCCCCGAGGAGCTGGCGGCGAGCCTCACGGCCGACGGAGTCGGCAATGGCCCGGATGGCGTCGGCTGGGTCTACGAAACAGAGGGACATCGGCTGGGGAGAAATGTAGGGGCGGGCGAAGACGCCAAAAGATGCCCGCTAACCCCCCACTTTGCGGGGTCGTGGCAGGAGCCCGGGAGCGTACGCCGGACCCGTCCGTAGGCTCGGGCGGGTGCCTCTGAAACTGATCCACGGGCCGCCCAACTCGGGCCGCGCCGGCGTCGTCCGCCGCGCCTTCACGGCGGCTCTGGAGCGCGATCCCGTCCTCGTCGTGCCGACCGTCGACGACGTCTTCGCCTTCGAGCGCGAGCTCTGCGCCGCCGGGGCCGTCCTCGGCGGCTCGGCGATGACCTTCGGCGCCCTCTTCCGCACCGTCGCCACCGCCGCCGGGGCGCCGCCCGGGGCCGAGCTCTCCGCCGCGCAACGGCTGCGGGCCGTCGCGGTGGCGATCGCCGCCCGCCAGAGCCGCCTCGGGCCGCTGCGCCGCTCGGCGGAGCGTCCCCGCTTCGCCGGCGCCCTCGAGCGGCTGCTCGACGAGCTGCAGGCCGCGGGAGTCGAGCCGGAGGAGGTCGAGGCCAGCGCCGCGACGCTGGAGGGCTCCGCCTACCTCAGCGACCTCGCCACCCTCTACGGGGGCTACGAGGAGGTGCGCCGTCGCAGCGGCCGCACCGACGCCCACGGGATCGCCCGCGAGGCGATCACCCAGCTGCGGCGCGACGGCTCGTTCTGGGGCGAGCGGCCGGTCCTTCTCTACGGATTCGACGACCTGACCGAGAACCAGCTCGGGCTGGTCGCGGCGCTGGCCGAGCGGGCCGAGGTGACCGTCGCCCTCCCCTACGAGGAGGGAAGCGCGGCGCTGGCGGCGCGCGGGCGGCTGCTCGGGCAGCTGCGGGAGAAGATCGGCGTCCTCGCCGAGGAGGCCACCCCGCCCGATCCGGGCAACACCGAAAGCCCGCTGCTCTTCCACCTTACGCGCCACTTCGGAGCTGCCCGGCCGCCGCGGCTGGAGCCCGACGGCAGCCTCACGCTGCTGCGCTCGGCCGGGACCCGGGCCGAGGCCGAGGCGATCGCCGCCCATGTCTCGCGCCTGGTCGCGGCCGGCGCCGACCAGGCGGAAGTCGCCGTCGCCCTGCGCGACCCCGCCCGCCGCGGCCCGGAGATCGCCGCGGCGCTGGAGGCGAACGGGATCGCGGTGGCGCTGGAGGCCGAGCTGCCGGTCGCCGGCACCGGCGTCGGCGGCGCCCTGCTCGCCCTGCTGGAGACCGCCTTCGGCGCCCGCCGCGCCGCCGACTTCCTCCGCTACCTGCGCGGCCCCTCCGGATGGCGGCCCGACACCGTCGACTGGTTCGAGCGCTCCCTGCGCCGCGGGCGGGTGCGGGACGCGGAGGCGGCGCTACTGCGCTGGGAGGGCGAGGGCCGCGAGCTGCCGCGCGACCTCCAGCGCCTGCGCGAGGCGGCGGAGCGCTCGCCGCAGGCGCTCGCCGCCGAGGTCGGCGCCCTGGCGGCGACGATGGCCTCCCGGCCGCTGCGCGGCGAGGGGGACGGCCCGCGGCCACGGCAGGGCGAAGGGCTGGAGCTGCGCGCCGCCGGCGCGATCGTCTCGGCCCTCGCCGAGCTGGGCGAGCTCGGCGATCTGGCGCCGCGGCCGGAGGAGCTGGCCGGGATCGTCGCCGAGCTCCGCTTCCGCGCCTGGTCGGGGCCGGTCGAAGGCCGGGTCCGGATCGCCGACCCCTACCGGCTGCGTGCTGCCCGCTTCGACCACGTCGTCGTCGCCTCGCTCCAGGACGGCGAGTTCCCGCGGCGCAACCGCGGCGCCGATCCCTTCCTCTCCGACGGGCAGCGGGCGACCCTGGGCCTCGACCCGCGGCGCGACAGCGAGGCCGAGGAGCGCTACCTCTTCCACGCCTGCCTTGCCCTCCCCCGGCGCAGCCTCGTCCTCTCCTACCGCGACAGCGACGAGGACGGCGCCGCGACGGCGCGCTCGCCGCTGCTCGACGACGTGCGGGCACTGCTGGCGCCGGCGTCCCCCGCCAGCGGTCCCGACCCGGTCGAGGAGGCGATCACCGTCGGCCGCGACCTCGCCCAGGTCGTCGCGCCGCTGGCCGAGGCCCCCTCCGAGGACGAGCTGGCGCGGGCGCTCGCCGCCCACGGTCCCGTCGCCGACGCGGCGGGCCTGCTGGAGACGGTCGGGGTCGGCGACGAGGTGGCATCGCGGCTGCTGAGCCGGCTGGCGGCGGCGCGGCGGGCCGAGGCCGCCTCGCGGGCGCCGGGGCCGCTGACCAACCCCGCGGTGCTGGAGTCGCTGGCGTCGGTCGCCGCCTACGGCGGCACGACGCTGGAGGAGTTCGACGTCTGCTCCTACCGCTGGTTCGCCGGTCACGAGCTGGACCCGCAGCTGATCGAGCCGACCCCCGACCCACTCGTCCAGGGCGGGCTGATGCACGAGGCGCTCGACCGCCTCTACCGGGAGCGGCCGGGCGGCGACCCGCTACCGCGGCCCGGAAGCCTCGCCGCCTGGCGCGAGCGCGGCCGCGAGCTGGTCGCCGCGATCGTCGCCGAGCGCGAGCTCGGCGACCACCCGGCGGAGCGGGCGATGGCGCGGCGGGTGGAGCGGCTGCTGGAGCGCTTCCTCGGCGAGGAGGCCGAGCGCGAGACCGGCGGCTTCGAGCCCTGGCTGCTGGAGGCCCGCTTCGGCGAGCACCCAGACGCCGAGCGGCCGGTCCTCGACCTCGGCGGCTGGGGGCTGCACGGCGCCGTCGACCGGGTCGACCGCGCAGCCGACGGACGCGCGGTCGTCCTCGACTACAAGCTCGCCGGCCAGGTGACGCCGCGAGAGAGGTTCGAGGAGCGGGCGAAGCTGCAGCTGCCGCTCTACGCCCTGGCGGTCGCCGAGCACTGGGGGGCGCAACCGGTCGGCGCCCTCTACCACCCGCTGCGCGGGACCTCGGTGCGACGGCCGCGCGGGGTCCTCTCCAGCGAGGCGGCCGAGGACCTCGCCGGCTACAACCCCTACCCCGGCGACGTCGTCGACCCCGAGGCGCTCGAGGAGCTGTTCGAGGACTCGCGGCAGCGCGCCGGGGCGATCGTCGCCCGCATCCGCGGCGGCGAGATCCGCCGCGACCCCGGCCCGCGCCCGGGGCTGCGCGGCCACGACACCTGCCCCTCCTACTGCAGCTTCGCGCCGATCTGTCGCCGCGACCGCTCGCCGCGCTACGAGGAAGACGAAGGCGACGAGCGGTGAGCGCCGGCCAGGCAAGCGCCGCGCCGCCGCGCGAGCCGACCCCCGAGCAGGCGGCGGCGATCGCCGCCCGCGGCGAGGACGTGCTGCTCGAAGCGGGCGCGGGGACCGGCAAGACCGGGGTGATGGTCGAGCGCTACTGCCGGCTGGTCTGCGACAGCGGCCTCTCACCCGACGCCGTCCTCGCCTTCACCTTCACCGACAAAGCCGCGGCCGAGCTGCGGCAGCGGATCCGGGCCGAGCTGACCCGCAGGGCGGAGCGCGGCTCGGAGCGGGCGGCGAGCGCGCTGGCCGGGCTCGGCGGCGCCTGGGTGACGACGATCCACGGCTTCTGCAACCGCGTCCTCGCCGCCCATCCGGTCGCCGCCGGGGTCGATCCCGGCTTCCGCGTCCTCGACGCGCCGGAGACCAGCCGCGCCGCGCGCGAGGCCTTCGACGACGCCCTGGTCGACTTCCTCAAAGCCGGCAGCCACCCGTCGCGCGAGGAGACGGTGGCGGCCTTCGACGTCGAAGGGCTGCGGGGGGCGATCGTCGCCGTCCACGCCGAGCTGCGCAGCCGCGGCGTCGCCGCGCCGCGCCTGCCCGAGCCGCCGCCCGCCGACCCCGAAGCGGCGATCGCCACCGCCATCGAAGCCGCCGGCGAGTGCCTGGCGGAGCTGGAGGAGAAGAACGGGAAGCGAAGCGAGGCAGAACGAGAGCTGCTGGCGCGGGCGCTGGAGCGGCTCTCGGCCCCCGGCGGGCCGCCGTCCCTCGACGAGCTGCGGGCGCTCTCGACCTCCAGCCGGGCGAGGACGCTGAGCTCCTACCGGGAGGCGATCGAGGCGGCGACCCGCAGCGTCGCCGAGGCCGGGGAGGGGCGGATCGCTTACGGCCACCTGGCCGAGCTGCTCGGACTGTTCACGGCCCGCTTCGAGGCGGCGAAGGAGCGTCGTGCCGGAATCGACTTCGAGGACCTGCAGATCCTCGCCGCGCGGCTGCTCGAGCGGGCCGAGATCGGCGAGAGCTACCGCTCGCGCTTTCGCCAGATCCTCGTCGACGAGTTCCAGGACACCAACCGCCTGCAGCTGCGGCTGATCGAGGCGCTGCGGGGGCCGAAGACCGAGCTGGTCGCGGTCGGCGACGAGCTGCAGTCGATCTACGGCTTCCGCCACGCCGACCTCGAAGTCTTCCGCCGGGCGCGCGAGGAGGTCGAGCGCCGGGCCGGCGCCGAGCTGATGCGGCTGAGCGGCAACTTCCGCTCGCGGCCGGAGATCGTCGGCGCCGTCAACCTGCTCGGCGAGGCGCTCCTCGGTGAGAGCTACCAGCCGCTGCGGGTCGGCACGGAGCCGGAGGAGCGCTCGCTTCCCACGCGAGAGGTCGCTGGTTCGGAACCAGCCGTCGAGCTGCTGCTGACCGCCCGCGACGGCTGGGACGGCGAGGGGATCGAGCTGGAGCCGGCGATCGACGGCGCCACCCCGCTCAACTGCCTGGCCGAGGCGCGCTTCGTCGCCGAGCGGCTGCGCGAGCTGGCCGACGCCGGCGTGCCGCGCGGCGAGATGGTGGTCCTGCTGCGGGCCTTCACCCACCTCGACGCCTACGAGGACTCGCTCGAACGGGCGGGCCTGCGGCCCTACGTCGTCGGCGGCCGCGGCTACTGGTCCCAGCAGCAGGTCGCCGACGTCTGCGCGCTGCTGGCGACGATCGCCAACCCGCTCGACGACCAGGCCCTGTTCGGGGCCCTCGCCTCCCCCGCCTGCGGCGCCGCCCCGGACACGCTCTGGCTGCTGCGGGCGGCGGCGGGCAAGCGGCGCCACGTCTGGCCCGCGGTTGAGCGGGCGGCGGGAAGCGGCGAGTCCGAGCTGACCGAGCCGCAGCGGCTGGAGGCGATTCCCGACGACGAGCGCGAGCTGCTGCGGACCTTCGTCGCCCGCATCACCGCGCTGCGCGAGCGGGCGCCGCGGCTGGCGCTTCCGGCGCTGATCGAGGCGGCGGTGACCGAGACCGGTTACGACCTGGCGGTGCTCTCGCGCCCCGCCGGCGAGGCGCGCTTCGCCAACGTCCGCAAGATGGGGCGGCTGGCGGCCGAGTTCGAGGCCCGCGAGGGACGCGACCTGCGTGGCTTCCTCGACTTCCTCGCCGCCCGCGCCGAGGGCGAAGCCGAGGCCCAGGCGGCGACCGCCGCCGAGGGCCACGACGGGGTGCGGATCATGACCGTCCACAACGCCAAGGGGCTGGAGTTCGGCGTCGTCGCCATCCCCGACCTGGCGCGCGGCCTGCTCGCCGGCGGCCGGGCGCCGCTGCTCGCGGTCGGGCGCGAGGAGGAGCCGCGGGTGGGGCTACAGCTGCGCCGGCTCGGCGCCGGCGCGATCAACCTCTTCGGCTACGGCGAGCTGCTGGAGGAGGCGCGCGGACGCGACTCCGAGGAGGGGCTGCGCCTGTTCCACGTCGCCGCCACCCGCGCCGAGCGCCACCTGATCCTCAGCGGCGTGGTCAAACCGGAGCCCGGCAAGGAGATCCGACCGGGCACGTCGGTGATCGAGCGACTGGTCGAGGCGCTGGGGGTCGAGCGCGACGCCGACGCGACCGTGCCGGTGGCCCCGCCGGCGCCGCGACCAGGCCTGGAGGCGACCTTCGAGCCGTCCGGGATCGCGGTGCGGGCCAGCCTTCCCTCCCGCGAGCGCGCCGCCGAGCTGCGGGCGCTGCGCCGCCGCGAGGCGAGCGAGCGCGAGCTGGGCCACGGCCCGCCGCCGCTGGTCGAGCGCAACCCGCCGATCGTCCCCAGCCGCCCGCTCTCCTACACCGCGATCTCGGCCTTCAAGGAGTGCCCCTACCGCTTCTACATGGAGCGCGTCCTCGACCTCCCCCCAACCGAACTGCATCAACTTGACCACCCAGCAGGCAGTCAAGTTGATGCAGTTCGCGATGGGGCGCCGTCGGCGCGCGAAGAGCGGACCGCGCGGGGGGCGGCCGTGCACGCACTGCTCGAGTGGAGCGAGGCCAACGCGTGGGCGGAGCCGCCCGAGGAGCTGGTACTGCGTCATGCAGTGGCTGCCGGGCTGGGGGCGGGGACTCCCTCCCCAGACACATCTCGCCAATGGCTCGATGTTGAGTGTCTGGAGAGGGAGTCCCCGCCCCCGCGGCTAGCCGAGGAGTTGCTCGATCCCGTCCGCAAGTGGATCGAGGCTCCGCTGCGGGGGCGGATCGCTGAGGAGGCGACGCGGACGCGGGCGGAGGTGCCGCTGCTGCTTGGGATCGGCGACACCGTCCTGCGCGGGTCGATCGATCTGCTGGTGGAGCGGGAGGGGGCGCCGCCGCTGGTGGTCGATTACAAGACCGACCGGCTTGCGGGCTCCGACCCCGCCGAGCGGGCGGGGCGTTATGAGGTGCAGCGCTTGATCTATGCGCTGGCGGTCGCCGAGGCGCTGGACGTGACCGAGGTGGAGGTCGCCTACGTCTTCCTCGAGCGCCCGGACGAGCCCGTCCTCACCACGCTGGGCCCGGAGGCGATGGTCGCCGCCCAGCTGGAGCTGGAGGACGCGATCGCCCAGATCGGCCGCGGCGAGTTCCCGGTCGCTCCGCCCGCGGAGCGCAGCTGGGACCTCTGCCGAGGCTGCCCGGCCCTCCGCGGCCTCTGCTCGGGGCCCGAGTCAGCCGACGTCTGAGGCGGTGTCGAGCTTGGCGGCGAGGTCGTCGAGCCGCAGCTCCTTCAGCCCGGCGCCGACCTCGTCGAGCTCGGCGGCGCAGTAGGTGACGAGCTGCTTGCCCTCGCTGCAGAGGTCGAGGGTCTCGCGCAGGCCGGCCTGACCGGAGTCGAGCCGGTCGATGATCTCCTCCAGCCGCTCGACCGCGGCCTCGTAGGAGTCAGGCGCCGTCGCGCTCGGGTTTCGCTCGGACTCGTCCATCGCTGAAGCGAAGGCTAATGCGCTCCGCGGCGCTCGCCTCCGCGGCGCTGGTCAGCGGCTCGCCGCCCTCGCCCTCGACCAGCGCGTAGCCGCGCTCCAGGGTGCGCTCGGGCTCGTGGGCGCGAAGCGCCACCGCCGCCCGGTGCAGGGCGTCACGGCGTTTGTCCATGTCGGCGCCGATCGCCCGCCGCCGCGCCCGCTCCAGGACCACCGTCCCGATCCGCCGCTGGGAGCCGAAGCGCTCGGCGAGGCCGCGTTCGGAAGCGGCGCGGATCTCGCGGATCTTCTGGTTCAGCTTGCCCCGCTCGCGCTGCAGCGCCCGCGCCGGCCCCCGCGCCAGGGCGCCGAGGTGGCGGGACCGGGTCCCGATCGCCCCCTCCCCCGCCCGCCGCAGCGCGACCACGCAGCGCTCCAGGCTCTCGCGGGCGGCGAGGCAGTCGAGCGGCACCGCCGCCTCTGCGGCGTGGGTCGGGGTCGAGCAGGCGACCGCGGCGACATCGTCGATCAGGGTGCTGTCGCGCTCGTGGCCGACGGCGCTCACCACCGGCACCCGCAGCATCGCCACGGTGCGGCAGAGGGTCTCGTCGCAGAAGGCCCAGAGGTCGGCGAGGCTGCCGCCGCCGCGGGTGACGACGATCGCCTCGACCTCGGGGCGCGCCGCCAGGTCCTGCAGAGCCATCCCGATCGCCGGCGCCGCGTGGCGGTCCTGGACCGGGGCGAAGGCCCAGACCACGGTGCCGCCCCAGCCGCGCCGCTCCAGCGCCGCGACCAGGTCGCGCCGCGCCGCGCCGCGCTCGGCGGTGACGACGCCGATCGCCTTCGGCAGCAGCGGCCGCTGCAGCTGCTTCTGCAGCTCGAAGAGGCCCTCGGCGCGCATCTGCTTGCGCAGCGCCTCCAGCCGGGCGATCAGGTCGCCTTCGCCCGCCAGCCGCACGTGGGTGGCGCGGAAACAGAAGTTGGGCGACGCCTGGCCGCCACCGGGGTAGTAGTCGAGCCCGCCGGAGATCACGACTTCGGCCCCGTCGCGCAGGCCGGCCCCATCGAGCCCCGCCTTCTCGAGGTCGTTGAGCCAGATCGCGCAGGGAACCGCGCCCTCGGCGTCGCGCAGCTCGAAGTAGGCCTGGACCTTGCTGCGGCCGACCCCGGTCACCTCGCCGATCAGCTGTACCCGCGCCCGCTCGCGCATCCACCCCTGCAGCTTGCGCGCGTAGGTGCCGACGGCGAAGGGTCCCGGAAGGCCCGGGGCCGCCGGCCGCTGCGGAGCTACCCCGCTTTCTTCCACCGGCGCGCCCAACTCTTCAGTTCGCTGAGGACCGGGTCGAGCTGCTGGCCCGCCTCGGTCAGCGAGTAGGTGACCCGCACCGGGGACCCGGCTTCGACGATCCGCTCGACCAAACCCTCGTCCTCCAGCTCCCGCAACCGTTGCGAAAGCAGCCGGTCGGAAAGCCCCGGGATCGCCTTCCCAAGCTCCCCGTACCGCATCGACCTCTCAGTCAGCGCACAGACAATCGCCCCGGTCCACCGCTTCCCAATCAACTCGATCGCATGGTGAAAGTGGGGACAAACAGCCCCATTTCCCGCCTGCTGCTGACCCTCAACAGAGCTGGTTGGCTCCATCAATCGAGCTTACACAACGTAAGTGACGGGCCTAACAGGCGCTGGCAGTGGGGTCGGAGGTCCTCCTCCAGACACTCAACATCGAGCCGCAGGCGAGATGTGTCTGGAGGAGGACCTCCGACCCCACCCACTCACCCAGTACAAGGACCCGTGTCCACAGCTTCAGACGTGTTGTCAAGCGCCCCCCGCACCTGCTCGGCCGGAATCGCAAAGCCGCCCCGCGGCCCGCTGGTGGTCGCGGCGAAGACGGTCCCGACGACGCGCCCGCGAGGATCGACCAGCGGCCCGCCGGAGTTGCCGGAGCGCACCGAGCCGCTCATCGCGACGATCGTCCGTTCGACCGGGCCGTTGCCGTAGGAGTCCTCGCTGATCGTCTCCCGGGTCTCGCCGATCCGCGCCGGGGCCAACGAGTACGGCCCGTTTTCGGGATAGCCGAGGACGGCGCCGTCCTCCCCTTCGCGCCGTTCGGAGCTGACCGGCAGCGTCGGCAGCGCCACCCCGACCCGCAGCAGGGCCAGGTCCCGCCGCGGCTCGTAATAGATCGGCGTCGCTTCCAACTCGACCCCGTCCTGGGTCGTCACCGTGGTGTCGTCGGAGCCGGCGACGACGTGGGCGTTGGTGACGACGATCTCCGGCTCGACCGCCCAGCCGGAGCCCTCGATCCCCGATCCGCAGGCGGTGCTGAGGACGCGGACGACCGAGTCGCCCGCATGCAGGACGTCGGGGTCGTGGGCGATCTGCCCGTCGGGCGCCGCGATCGGGGCCGCCGGCCCGAGCACGGTCGGCGCCGGGTCGACGCGGTCGAGGGCGTTCAGCAGCGGCCCGGTCGGCGGCAACACGTCGTTGAGGCTGCGCAGGATCACCGACTGCTGGATGTCGGCCCGCAGCCGCGCGGTCGAGGGGGCGTGGAGAAGGACGGCGCCGAAGATCCAGGCGAGGCCGAGGGCGACCGAGGCGATCAGGGCCGCGCCCCCGGCCCCGTCGGCGGCGTTGAGGAAGGGGCGGCGGACGAGCCGTTCGCGCAGGCCGAGGGCGAAGCTCTCCACCGTCACCGCCATCAGCGCCCCGATCAGCAGCGCTCCGAGCGCCGCGCACAGCGGCGCGTAAGGCGAGTGCGAGCCCTCGGTCAGCAGCAGCGGCCCGACCCGGCTGCCGAGAAAGGCGCCGGCGCCGAAGCCCAGCAGCGTCAGGGCGCCGACGATCAGGCCCTGGCGGTAGCCCCAGAGGGCGAGGGCGAAGGTGAAGGCCAGGATTGCCCAGTCCAAGACAGTCACCCGCTGAATAGAAGCATGCCGGGAGGGCCTCGTTTACCTTTCGGCGGTGAGCTCAACCCGGAACGAGGCGGAGCGCCGCCGCCGCCTCCTCACCCGCAGCCTGCCCCTGGCTCTGGTCGCTCTCGTCGCCTTCGTGATCGGAATCGCCACCGGCGCCCCCGGCTCGCCCGAGAAGGACGCCGCCAACCGCTTCGCCGAAGCCTGGGAAGCCGAGGACTTCCGGGGGATGTACGCGGAACTGAACGAAGCCTCGCGGGCGCGGGTCGACCGCAAGGAATTCGAAGCCGCCTATCGCGAAGCCGAGCAGATCTCCACGGCCCGGAGCATGGAGGCCGACTCCGCCGGCGAGCCCGGCAGCAGCGACGGCGGCACCACCGTGCCGGTCGAGATGACGGTCGGGACCGTCGCCTTCGGCAGCCTCGAAGAGACCCTGGAGCTGCCCTTCGCCGACGGCGGGGTCGAATGGGACCCGAGCCTCGCCTTCCCCGGCCTGCGGACCGGCGAGGAACTGGCCGCTGACGTGGAGCTGGCCGAACGGGCGCCGATCCTCGCCCGCGACGGGACGGTGCTGGCCGAAGGGCCGGCCGCCGAACGCGAACATCCGATCGGCAGCGCTGCGATCGACGTCACCGGCGAAGTCGGCGAAGCCTCCGAAGAAGAACTCGCCCGCCTCGCCCGCCACGGGTTCCCGCCGGAAACGCCGGTCGGCATCAGCGGCCTGGAGCGGGCCTTCAACGACCGGCTCGCGGGCAAGCCCGGCGGCTCCCTGCTGGCGGTCGCCGGCGACGGCTCCTCGGTGCGGACGCTCGCCAAGTCGAAGCCGCAGCCCGGGGCGCCGGTGAAGACGACGATCGACGCCGACCTGCAGGAAACGGCCGTCGCCGCGCTGGCCGGCCGGGTCGGCGGAGTAGCCGTCCTCGACACCCGCAACGGCGACGTGCGGGCGCTCGCCGGCCAGGCCTTCTCGGCCCCCCAGCCGCCCGGCTCCACCTTCAAGGTGGTGACCACGACCGCGGCGCTGGAAGCCGGCAAGGTCAGCCTCGATGACGAATTCGAAATCACCGACGGGGTCAACGTCGGCGGCCGCTTCCTCAACAACGCCAACGGCGAGTTCTGCGGCGGCACCTTCCGCCAATCCTTCGCCGAGTCCTGCAACGCCGTCTTCGCGCCGCTGGGCCCGGCGGTCGGCAACGACAAGCTGGTCGAAACCGCCGAAGCCTTCGGCTTCAACTCGCCGCCGTCGCTCTACGCGCCGAGCATCGTCGCCGAAGTGGAACCGGAGGAATCGACGATCCCGACCGAGATCGGCGAAGAAATCGACCTCGGCGTCTCGGCGATCGGCCAGGGCGAAGTGCTGGCGACGCCGCTGGAGATGGCGAGCGTTTCGCAGACGGTGGCCAACGACGGGGTCCGGCTGCCGAACTCGATCGTCCTCAACAAGAAGCTGCGGCCCGACGCCGAGCCGGTGCGGGTGATGTCGAAGAAGACCGCCGGGGAGCTGACCGAACTGATGATCGGCGTCGTCACCGAAGGGACCGGCACCGCCGGGGCGATCGCCGAGGCCCAGGTCGCCGGCAAGACCGGGACCGCCGAGCTCGGCCCGAAACCGGGCGAAGAGGACGCCGAAAACCCGGTGCAGATCAAGGACGCCTGGTTCACCGCCTTCGCGCCGGCCGAAAAGCCGCGGCTGGCGGTCGGGGTGCTGCTGATCGAAGCGGAAGCCGCGGGCGGCGAAGTCGCCGCCCCGATCGCCTCGGAAATCCTCTCGGCCGGGCTCTGAGCGGGCGGACCTAGAGATCCAGCGTCACCTCGGCGCCCTCTTCCCCTTCTTCGTCGGGGATGTGGAGGGTCAGCGGCCGGTTCTGGGAGGCCGATTCGGGCAGCAGGAAGATCGCCACCGAGCCCTCGATCGGCCCCTGCTGGGGAGCGGTGTCGAGGCGCGGCACCTGTTCTTCGGATTCGACTTCGCCGCCGAACGGGAGCGCGAAGATGCTTTCGCTCGGCAGCACCTCGAATTCGTTCTCGTCGACGTCGGTGATCGTCACCGTCGCGGGCAGCGTCTGCGGCTCGTCGCTTTCGTTCTGGACTTCGAAGAAGACGCCGAAGTAGGTTTCGCCTTTCGGGGCTTCCTTCTGCCCCACCAGGTAGGCCTCGTCCTCGTTGTCGTTGGGGTTGAGGTAGCGCGAGAAGGTGACGTTGTACTTCAGCTCCCCGAGCTCGACCGACTCGCCCTCGGCCACCTGCTTGGAGTCGCTCTCGTAGCCGCAGGCGGAGACCGCGACGGCAAGCAGGAGCAGCGCCAGGAGCGCGAGCAGCGACAGCAGTGGGCGGCGGTTCGGGGACATCGGCGGCGCGGAGTCTATATATCTGCGCAGCGCTGTTGCGAAGCGCTTTTAGGGGATGCCCGTCGCGTAGCGGTTGCCGCCGGCGACGGCGATGCGCTCGGCGGCGGGGCGGTCGGCCTCGAGCTTGTCCCGCAGGCGGCGCAGCGCCTCACGCCAGCCGCGAGCCTGGAACAGCGAGCCGGCGCTCAGCAGCTCGAGCCCGCGGTCGAGGGCGCCGGGCTCGGTCCAGTGGGAGACGCGCACCGCAGTCAGCCCGCCGGCCGACTCGGTCAGCTCCCAGACGGTGTGGACCGGGATCCGGTTGGCGCGGCCGCCGCGGCCCTCCTCGACGATCCGGAACGGCTCCTCGAGGGAGACGATGGTGGTGTCCATCCAGACGCTCCGAAGCGGCCCCTTGGCCCGAAACCTGGCGCCGGCGCCAACGCCGGTGGCCTCGATCCGGGTCAGGTGGAAACCGGTGAGGAAGTGGTCGGTGAAGGAAGGGCGCGCGGCAAGATCGGCAAGCGTGGCGAAGGCCTGCTCGCGCGGCACGTCGATCTCGATCTCGGCGCTGATCGGCCCCATCGGGCGCGGAGTCTAGATGTCAGGCCGGAAAGGCAATGCATTGGGAAAATTGAGTGCTATTCGTCAAGGGCCGGACTAGTATCCGATTGACCAGTCGTACGCAGTTCGGGAAGGAGTGAGTCCAATTTTCAACACCGCCGGCACCAGCCCGGCCGGCGAGGCTTTCGCCACCGGCGCCATGCCCGGAGAGGGCACTTACTTCTGCCTCGTCTGCGGCACCCAGGTCTCCCTGCACGAGACCGACGCGCTGCCGGCCTGCGACCGCTGCGGCGCCTCCCGCTTCCGCCGCGACTCGATCTTCTCTTCGCTGCAGGAGCACGGCTCCCCCACCGTCGAGTTCGCGATCGCCACCGAGCACGAGCCGCCGCCCTGGCTGGACGAAGCGCGAGCGCGGCTGACCGGCCCCGGGTACCACCTGGCGATGCGCGAGCGGGGCCGGGTCGAGACCTTCTCCCTGCGCGAAGGCTGGACCCGGATCGGCCGCTGCGCGACGGCGGAGATCTGCCTCGACGACCCCAGCGTCTCCCGCCGTCACGCGATCGTCAACAGCAAGGAGGGCCGCAACCCCCGCGTGCTCGACGACCGCAGCCTCAACGGCATCAGTGTCAACGGCCGCAAGGTCGAGGTGGCGGAACTGGAGCCCGGCGACGAGCTGACGATCGGCCGCCTCCGCCTCTACCTCCTCCAAGCCTAAGCGCCGAGACCGCGAAAAATCGTCGTATAGGCGCATTCCTGCGGTCTCGCGCTTTCCGGGCCGCGGATTCCGGCCACCCTCGTCCCTACGATGCGAGCGGTGAGCGCTGCGCCCCCGGACGATCCCAACCTGCCCTCGGGAGAGGAGTCGATCTCGGCCTCGGCCGAACGCGCCCGAGCCGAGCTCCACGCCGAGATCGAGCGCGTTCGCCGCGGCGTCGAGCAAATGCTCGACGAGCAGCAGGCGCCCCTCAACAGCGACCTCCGCCGCGAGCTCGACACGATGCAGGAGGACCTGCGCCGCTACGTCAAAACCCGCATCCGCAAGTCCCAGAAGCAGACCAACCGCCGCGTGGGCAAGCTGGAGGACCGCACCGAGGTCTTGGAGAAGCGCCTCGACAGCATCGACGCCGAGCGCCGGATGACCGAATGGCGCATCCACTCCGACACCGAGCGCATGCTCGACGGCCTGCTGCAGGAGGTAAGAGGGATCGCCGACCGGCTGGAGTCGAACCCTCGGCAGTAGTCCGGTACGCCTCGATATCCTGCTGCGTCTTTCGACAGGAAGGGGATGCGATGCAGCAGGTAACGCGCTGGGAGTACTACGTGGAGACGTTCAACCTCACCGAACGCTGGAGCTCGCGGCGGCAAGCAGAGGAGATCCAAAAGTTCATCGCCCGTCTGAACGCGATCGGGGCCGAAGGATGGGAGCTGGTCACCCAGGCAGAGATCACCCTCAAAGGCGGGATCACCGGTGCAACCAAGGGCGAGCTCACCACCTGCTTCTTCAAGCGCCCCGCTTAACCCGGAACCGCATCAACTTCTACGCCTGGCAGGCGTAGAAGTTGATGCGGTTCGAGCTCGGCAGGCCGGGAGCAGGCTCCCGGCCCGAAATCACTCGGTGCTGATGCTCGGGTCCGCCTGGACCTTGAACGGCACGATCATTAGGAAGTTGCTGGTCGCGTCGGCGGCGAGGTCGAGGACGCGATCTGCCTCCTCGTCCTGACCGGTGGCGCGGAGCTCTCCCGCGTAGCCGTTAAGCAGGTCGTCGATGTCGATCAGGGCCTCGGCGTCGAGGTCCTTGAGCTCGACTTTGGCGCCGCGGCCGAGGCGCCGCTCGATCGCGGCGCGGTCGATGCCGAAGGCGTTCTGGCGGACGTAGACGCGGCCGCCGGTCATCCCGGCGCAGGCCCAGGGGCCGATGTCGCCGAGGACGAGGGCGCGCCCGGAGGTCATGTACTCGAAGGCGAAGCCCTTGATGTTGGCCCGGTTGGCGAGTGAGCCGCGGCTGTCGTCGATCGGCCCCTCGGGCTCGCCGGCGATCACCACGTCGGCGCCGGAGAGGCGGATGCAGAAGCGCGAGTCGGCGCTCCCCTGGACGTAGAGCTTGCCGCGCTGGGCGCCGTAGGCGAAGGACTTGCCGACCGAGCCGTTGACGCGCTTGCCCCGCGTGCCCTTGCCCTTGAGGATCGCGATCGTCCCGCCCAGCATCGTCTTGCCGACGCCGTCCTGGGCGCCGCCCTCGACGCGGATGTTGACCCCGTAGGAGTTGAACGCCCCCAGTCCCTGCCCGGCGACGGAGCCGCCGTTGAACTCGAGGCTGGCGAGGACGTCGTCGTCGCTCCCCTCCGCGCCACCGTCGAAGATCCGGTTGCGGGCGATCGCCCCGGCCAGCTCGGTCCCGAGGACGCGGTCGTTGGCGTCGGTCGCCCGCGGGAACTGGCTGCGGACGGTGCTGCCGGAGCAGACTTCCGGCGCCAGCGCGGCGATCTGGCTCGAGGCCTCCTTGGCCTCCATGCGGATCGGCCGGGCGACGACGAGCCCGGCTTCGGCCCGCGCCTCGGCCTCGGCGGCGACCGGCAGGTCGAGCGGTTCGAGGTCGAGGTGCTCCTCCAGCGGTTCGATCAGCGGCGTCAGGTCGATCGTGTCCTTGGCCGCCACCTGCTCCAGCAGGTCGTAGCGGCCGACCAGGTCCTGGGCGCGTTCGTAGCCGAGCGAAGCGACGACCTGCTTGACCTCCTCCCCCATCGAGGAGAAGAAGCGGGCGCAGCTCTCGGCGGCGCGGTCGACCTCCTGCGGGGTGAACTTCTTCAGCCCGTGGGCCTCTGCTTCCTCCGGGGTCTCGATCTGGGTCGCGATCCCGACGTGGCAGGTGTCGAGCTGGCAGCCGCGGCAGATCGTGCAGCCGAGGCTGACCATCGCCAGGGTGCCGAAGCCGACGCGGTTGGCGCCGAGGCAGTGCACTTTGACGATGTCGTGGCCGGTGCGGTAGCCGCCGTCGGCCCAGATCTCGACCCGGTTGCGCAGCCCGGCCTCCATCAGCGCCCGGTGGACGGCGCGGGTGCCGATGTCGCTCGGCAGTCCGACGTGGCGCAGCGCGTGCTGGCGGGCGGCGCCGGTCCCGCCCTCGAAGCCCGAGAGGGTGATGATGTCGGCGCCGGCCTTGGCGATCCCGAGCCCAATCGTGCCGATGTTCGGCACCACCGGGACCTTGACCGAGACCCGCACGTCCGGGTTCACGGTCTTCAGCTCGTCGATCAGCTCGGCCAGGTCCTCGATCGAGTAGAGGTCGTGGTTGTTGGAGGGCGAGATCAGGTCGGTGCCCGGCGCGGCGTTACGCGCGGCGGCGACCTTCTCGGAGACCTTCTTGCCGGGCAGGTGGCCGCCCTCGCCGGGCTTGGCGCCCTGGCCGATCTTGATCTCGGCGACGTAGGAGCTGTTCAGCATTTCCGCCGAGACGCCGAAGCGGCCCGAGGCGACCTGCTGGCCGCGCCATTTGCGGTACTGGCCGTACATGTCGCGGATCTCGCCGCCCTCGCCGTTGATGCAGAGGACGTTGATCGCTTTCGCCGCGTCGGCGTAGGCGCGGAAGGCCGGCTCGGACTGCGAGCCGAAGCTCATCGAGGAGATCACGATCGGGTAGTCGTGGTGGCCGACGCCGGCGTCGACGTTGGCGGGATCGACCGCCGGGCGGTCGCCCTTCAGCCCCATGATGTGGCGCATCGAGATCGGGCTCTGCTTCTCCAGGTCGCGGACTTTCTCGGAGTACTCCTCGTAGGTCCCGGTCCCGTTCGCGGTCGCGATCGCCGCCTTGTAGACCTTCGGGTAGAAGCGGAACGTCTTCGCCGGTTTGGCCGCCGCGTCGTCGCCGCTGAGCGCGTGGGCGCGGGCGTTGGTGCTCTCGTCGAGCTCGGCGAACCCGGTGCCGGCCTTCTCGGAGGCGGCGTAGTGCTCGGTCTGGAAGATCTCCGCCAGCTCGGGCTTGATCCCGATCGAGCTGAACTGGCGCGCGTAGCCGCGGACCTCGTGGATCCCGATCGTCGAGATCACTTTCTCGATCCCTTTGCGCAGCGCCGCGCAGAGGTTGGCGACGTCGGACTCGTAGTCCTCGACGCAGATCACCTCGACCATCGTGTACGGGCAGACGCCGTTGGCGCCGAGGCCGAGGGCGAGCATCACGTCGTGGACGTTGCGGATCGCCGCCGAGCGCAGGACCAGACCGCAGCGCCGGCGCAGGTTGACTTCGCCGCGCTCGACCTTGAACTGCTTCAGCGCCTGGTCGATCGCCGAGGTCGCCAGGTGCGGGTCGAGGTAGCGCCGCTCGGAGTCGTAGACGGTGCGGTCGGTGAGGACCAGCAGCTCGCAGCCGTTGCGGACCTTCTTCACCGCCTCCTGCTTGACCCGGTCGATCGCGCCCTTGGTCGTCTCCGACTCCAGCAGGGAGATGTCGACGACCGCGGCGCGGCCGCGGAACTCCTCCCAGAGGTCCTCGAGCAGGTAGGTGTCGTGCTCGCGGGCGATCCGCCGGTAGGGCCCTTCGGCCAGCGGCGCCAGCTCGTGGTGGCCACCGAGGATCACCGGGAAGCCGGTTTCGACGGTGCCGGTGTCGGCGCTGGCGTCGTCGAGCGAGGGACGGCGGCCGAACAGGGTCCGGGTCGAGAAGTGCTCCATCTCGCGTTCGCGGTCGATCGCCGGGTTGGTGACGACCGCGACCGTCTCCTTGAAGTAGTCGGCGAGGTTCTGGCGCTCGGGCGAGAGCGCCGCCAGCGGGCCGTCGTAGCCGAGCGAGCCGACCGGCTCGGCCCCGTTGGAGGCCATCTGCTGGACGAGTTTGACGTCGTCGCGCTGCCAGCCGAAGCCGGCGAGGACGCGGTCGGAGACCTTGACCGGCTCCTCGGGACCGGCGTCGGAGTAGCCGGGGACGTCCTGGCCCTCCAGCGGGCCGCCGGTCTCCAGGGCGCGCTCGTAGCCGGCGACGGCGTCCACCCCGTTGCGCGCGATCCAGCGGTCGCGGACGATCCGCAGCATCTCGTCGTGCGGGTGCAGGGTCGAGGCCCGCGCGGCGCGGTCGATCAGCACCAGCGCCTTCTCGCCCGGCGCCAGCGGCTTCGGCTCGGAGCACATCTTCCCGACCGAGACGACCCCGGGCTCGGAGCTGAAGACGAAGTCGTCCTCGGTCTCCACCTGCCAGAGCGGGCGCAGCCCCATCGCGTCGGCGGAGAAGACGCACTCGTCGCCCTGGCGGGCGATCAATGCGACCGGCCCCTGGGCGAAGGGGCCCATCGTCTGGTGCAGGTACATGTAGAAGGCGTGCAGGTCCTCGGGCAGGCCGCGGACCTCCTCGACGATCGGCGGCACGATCATCTCCATCGCCTCGGCGAGGCTGAAGCCCTCGCGGCTGACCAGGGTGTCGATCGTGCGGTTGAGGTCCTGCGAGTCGGAGGAGTCGGGCTGGATCGGGACGGCCAGCATCTTCGCCTCCTGGCGCAGCTGCTGGATCGTGTTGATCTCGCCGTTGTGGCCGAGGACCGAGAACGGCTGCACCCGCTTGAAGGAGGGCCAGGTGTTGGTCGAGTAGCGGTTGTGGCCGAAGCTGCCGATCGTCTCGAAGCGCGGGTCGCGCAGGTCCGGGTAGTACTCGCCGAGCACGTTCGGCGCGCCCATCACCTTGTAGACGCAGGTGGTGGCGGAGAAGGAGGGGACGTGGACGCCGAGCTCTTTCTCCAGGCAGATCATCAGGTCGAAGAGGACCGCGTCGCGGCTCTCGGCGTCGGGGACGAGGCCGGCGAGCTGCCAGAAGATCGGCTCCTCCTCGCGGGCGGTCGGGCCCAGCGCCGGGGAGTTGACGACGCCTACCCGCTCGGCGAGGACGCGGAAGCCGCCTTCGGCGAGCAGCTCGCGGGCGTCGTGCTTGATCTTCTCGACGTCCTGGGAGCGCTCGATGAAGACGTGGGCGACGGCGAAGGCTTCGTCGGTGGCCAGCGAGGGGTCGTGGCCGCCGGAGCGGACCTCCTCGGCCCAGATCTTGCGCGGGATGTCGAGCAGGAGGCCGCAACCGTCGCCCTCGCCGTCGACGTTGCCGGCGCGGTGGAGCATCTTCTGCAGGGCGGGGATAGCCAGCTCGATCGGCTCATGGCTCGGCGTCGCGTCTTTGCGCACGGACGCGTAGATGGCACAGGCGTCCTTGTCCTCCACGCTCGGGGGCGAGACGAGGGGCCGGTAGGGGCGCTCTGGCGAGTAGCGCTCGACCTGAGCGCTGCGATCGGACTGGGTCTTCAATTTTGACCTCCCGGGTTCCACGCCTTCTTCGAGCGGGCGCGCGACGGGTTAACGAGTTTCCGGATTATAGGGACGATCCTGTGGCCCGCCCGCGGGTTTCGCCTTTTGCTGCGTTATGCGGGAAAAAGGGGCTCAGGCCCAGGACATCGGCTCGTAGCCGCCCTCGGGCTGGACCCCGACCAGCATCGCGACGACGGTCTCCTCGGAGCGGTTGAGGATCGTGCGGTCCGCCGCGGGCTCGAGCGAGGCGAAGGTGCCGGCCGGCGCCGGGTGGTCCTCGCCGTCGACCCGCAGCACCGCCTCGCCCTCGAGGATCACGTAGAGCTCGACCTGACCGCTGCCGTGCTCGTCGTGCTCGGGGATCTGCCCGCCGGGGGCGATCTCGACCAGGTTGTAGCCGAAGGCGGTCGTCCCGCAGGCTTTGCGGGCGAGCAGCCAGGTGCACTCGCCCGACCCCTCCATGCGCTCGAACTCGTCGCGGTGCTTGATCGTGTAGTTGCTCGCCATTAGGTTCGACACTAACCCCGATGACCAACCCGAGCAAGGATTCCCCCGAGGCGCTGCGCGAGGCGATCGATCGCTACAACGACGCCTGGAACGCGCACGACCTGGACACGATCATGGCCATGCACGCGCCGGACATGGTTTTCGAGAACCACACCGCCGGTGAGTCCGCCGCGGGCGGGGAGGTG